>JAAUXU010039078.1_pt1 | contig 45734 bp, 39 predicted proteins | sample 7278151 | NCBI WGS metagenome assembly JAAUXU01 (sample SAMN14350113, study PRJNA611818) | marine sediment metagenome | isolation source: surface marine sediment (1.8m) | place: French Polynesia: Moorea | collected 2018-08
ATGATCGTCAGCAGCATGATCGTCAGCAGCATGATCGTCAGCAGCATGATCGTCAGCAGCATGATCGTCAGCAGCATGATCGTCAGCAGCATGATCGTCAGCAGCATGATCATCATTAGCACGATCATCATTAGCACGATCATCCGCGCCATGATCAGCAGCAACACGATCACCAGCACCATAATCATCGGCAGCGTGATCACCAGCAGTAGGATCATTAGCCTCATGATCATGGGCATCACAATTTACATTAGCATGATCACCAGCAGCATGGTCGTCAGTAGCCTGATCATCATTGCAATGACCATCATTGGCATGATCATCCGCGCCATGATCATCATTGGCATGATCATCCGCGCCATGATCAACACGATCAGAAGCAGCATGATCATCACTATGAGCGCAATGGTTATAAGCATGATGATCAGTGGTACGATCACCATCAGCAACCCTATCATCAGTATGGTCAGATTTTATCGGACTAATGCCTGTTGCTGCGGGGTCCGAATCACGAAGATCCAGGGCCTTGACAAGGTCCTCATGAGTGTCCTGGCTATCGTTGCCATGATTTGACTGCATTTCAGTCAAGGCCAACTTACTCTTTGTCTCCCCAATGCAGGGTCCTGGAAATGGTCTAGCAGTGGAAAGGCTCAAGTAACTCCTTGTCGAGGCTACCGATAGGGACCCGATGTCCCTTAGAGGAGAATGGACTTGGAAATCGCTTTTTGACGGCGGGATCATGTTTTTGTGGGTGTTCACGACAATGTTGTTCTGATCGAAGAGCTTAATCTTGCTCAAAATATTTGGGGACTTTCGGCGGACAGGCCTGAAGTCAACGTATGGAGAAATGGTGAACTTCAACTTACCTGACGAAGGCGTCCACGATTGGGAGGTCTCGTCATTGAGAGCAGGAGTTGATGCTGTCATCGATGAAGCTACTGAAGACGCTACTGACTGTGACGGTGCTTCTACGGAAGGATCTATTGCTAATTTCGACTTGTCAACAACTACTTGACCATCCAGGATCGGCTGGAGATCCTCATTGGCGTCGATTTTCTCCTCCAGAACTTCGACAGTCGCTTTGGAGATGAGCGGCTCAGTTGCGGCCTCTTCGTGTCTGTGCTTCTTCTTGTCCTCCTTGGACTCTTCTCTCTTCTTCTTCTTCTTCTTTTCCTTGGAAGGACTACGTTCTTCGTTCTCCGGGCTGGCATCTTTCTTCTTCTTTTTCTTCATATTCCTCTTGGCGTCACTGTCAACTTCAGGAGCTTCGTCGTGGTCACCAACCTCCAGGGGATCTTGTGCAAGTTTCCCCTTCTTCTTCTTCTTCTTCTTGGCCCTGTCTGCAGTGCCACCGACGGGTTCAGGACTGCTCTTGGGTACGGGCTCAACCACTACCTGAGCCTCCACCAGAGAGGTCCTGGGAGCTGGAGCAGGTGAAGGATACTCCCTCATCGACACCTCTTCTGCCATCGGCACCTCGGGCAGCAGCCTCTTGGGCTTGGCAGGACTGCTCGGTTGCTGAAGGATCTCCTGCTCCTCTCTCAACACCAGCGAGGGCGTCTCCTCCGGTATCGGCATGGGAGGCTTGGAGAATGCAGGAGACGACCCCGACGGTGTCGCGGTCACACCGGGCGGCCGCGGTGCCCGGCGCTTGTTGCTCCGGACGCTGGTGCTGCTGATGAGGGAACTGTGAGAACCTGAGAAGGGGATAGAGGGAGAAACTATTAAGACGACTACGGGACGACCAAGAAGGCGCTCGCCACCATCGTACCCGTCGAGATCGCGGACAGGTTCGAGGCTGCCGGCTCGACGTTGATATCGGTGACCGAGTGAGCCAGGTTCGTCAGGGGGATGGCTTTGACCGGGGTGGAAGTCTTGGGGGAACTCCTGGAAAACAAGGAGTAAGGACATGTTTGCGTCGATATGAAAAGCCAGGCTTACAGCACGCCGGCAGCTGGTTCCGGAGTTCCCGAGGCTAAACCCGACGGCGCCGGAGGCGCCGGCGCCCGGCGCTTCTGTCTGCGCGAGCCAGTGGAGCCGGGCATGATGGCACTCGGCGAATTCCTATTACGTAAAAGGTGTTCTCTTTTTTTATAAAAAGGTCACCCTAGTCTTGATGACGACCTCACCCTTCGTGGCCTTCCTCTGTCCTTATCCTGGCCTTTGGGTGGCCGGGGGCGTTGGCGGTCGGGGACAAGGAGCGGTCGCCCGCGGAGCCGCTGCTTAGGCTGCTTTCACCTCCGCTCTGATGGGGAGAATGTGTTATTGCTGTTATTACGACCTATTTAACTCTTTTTCTGACCTCTTACAAACGTTCAATAGAGAAACAAATCTTTTATTTTCGTTCAGTCTTTAAAGTGTTGTCCGGCGCACGAGGAGAAGCCCTAAATGACCGTCCTGTGCTTCGTAATCTCCTTACTTGCAACAAATATGAAGGTTTTTATCACACTAAAAATTTGTTTGATAAACATTTGAGGTTCGAGGCCCAATCAGGCCTTATCAGGCGACCTCGAGCAAATTAGTATGTACGGCAGATTAACTTTCAATAAACTTATATTGAATACCTTTTCTCTGATAAGAACGTCTGCAGCGATCAAAAGAATTGGCCCATGTCTTTTTGACGTTTTTCTATCATTGCGTCTTCACAATCTTGCGTAACTTTACGTCTTAACTTTATTATTCGAGTCGTGTCTGCGCCGCACCTTTTATGGGAAGTGAGTGCAGTTAAAAAATTGGAACAAGGCGAAAGGACTCGAATTTAACGACACCGTTTCCCTGAAACGGGATCGTGTTATGCTTAAACAGAGAATCTTTTTTTCTTTTTACCAGTTTTGAGTTCTTGTTCTTGGACGTGTTTCTGAGGTTCCTCTTGGCCTCCATGGCCTCCCTGGCCAGGATGATGGCGGAGTCCCTCTGCAGCCGGACGATGTCGCTGGTGGACACAGACCTACGTCGAAGGGTTAACTATTAGTCAATTGTTTGTAGGGCTACGCACACGCGAATGGAATTGACCTTAAAAAGTGTGAAACGAAATGCTCTAGAAATTTTTTTTAAAAAAGTAGACTTTTTCGGTCATTTTTAGCAGAAAAAGTCGATTTGTTGAGGAAAAAGTGTCTGCTTGTATCCCAGGTCAATAAACGTGGAATGTTGTCAGTCAAATCCCACAATTCATTACACTCATAAGTGGCGTTATCTACTGGAAAACATGCCTATGTAAGGCCATGATCGAGGCCTGCTGAGGTGTGTTTATATTTGCTTCCCTGCTGGACACAATGGACGAAAATTTGAGTGTTTCACTAAATAAAATGACTCGTGAATGTCCTGTGTACAGATTGCGTCAGTTATGTAGGAACTTGTGTTTGCACCCCTTGAGCTGAGATTGTCTTAAATCGTGCTTGTGTTTACTCAAAGTTGAATATGGGCCTGTGTCAGTCAGCTATGAGCACGTGGGCGAGATGAAGATCTCCTTCAAGTAGTTCCAGATGCTTTTGTACCTGGTGGCCGGATTGTTCGAGGTCCTCGGCGTCAACGCCACCTCCGTCAGCTGGTACTCGCCCAAGGTGACGTGCGGGTGCAGCGGCTCGTCCAGGTGGGCTGAAACAGAAGCAATATCACTGAGTGATTTGGCGATAATCGCAGCTTCCACCGACTGCTCTGGGACCGCAACAAAAATCACCAGGTGAATCTTGGTGATGATTGCCAAGCCTCTGTTTGTTCTTCTTGCGCGGAGCCGGCCGAGGAGCGGGCGCGTCTGGACCGGCAGCGTCGCTGCCCAAGCAAGTCTTGGACGTGTTCAGCGACATCAGGGCCATGCTCGGCACCAGCTGGTCTCTCTTGTCTCCCCGCGATCCCCAGAGTTGCCAGAATGGCTCCCTTGCTACACGTCTGCGTGACTTGTTCAGCCTTATCTTGAGTAGAAGCTTCACTTAGTCACATTCTCTGACTCAGATGACACAGTTGTCTCAGTACAAATACGCAGGAAGCATCAAAAAGTTTCTAAAGTTACGAAAATCCTTGGCTTTCCAGCCTCTGCTGCCCACGACAAAGTAAGGGCTAAGCTTGTGCGATTCATCCACTCAGTTTGAACATTCAAACTTACTCCCAAATCAGCTAAGACAATCGATTGTCAGAAAAAGTCTCTCTAAATGAGTCAATTATCGATCATTATGCAGTTTCTGCAGATGAAACAAGTTTGCACACTCAGCTTAAGGATTAAGTGAAAGTCATATCCGTAGATGAACGGAAAGTCGATACTCGCACAGCCTCAGTCCAGAGACATTTATCCTTGAACATTTTAATGCCTTGCGAAGACCTTCAAGTGCTCTGAGCCTTGAGGCCAGTTCGAACAACAATGTCTAAATGTGGCACGCTTTGAATAGCTTTACATACAAGTGACATTTACATTAAAAAAATACAATTTTTTTTTGCTTCCAAGTCTTAAGCTGAGGCTCAACATTTCGTGCCAGACATTTCGTAAGTGCAGCCCGACCCTAAGGTTGGAAAATCTTGCCTCTTTACTTAGACCATTGAAGCCATCAGCACAGCCTCACGCAAGTCTGTTCACTGCACTGGGCTGGAAATACGTTGTCATGTCAGTATCGACTAGGGATGTGTGGGTTTTAGAGGAATCGGATCAGGATCGAATAGTATCAAGTAGTCCGAACTTGTGGAAACCTCTGTGTTGAAGGTCAACTTCTTGTTACACTTTCTTAATATTATTAGATGTCTTTGAGACGTATTGATAGACTGGAACAGGAAGTACTTTTTCAGTGACTTTGAACTGCAAGTACTCTGTTTTTGACCGTTCCAACACGAGTTGTCAGCTCCCGTGAAGTCACAAATTATGAAGAAAAAAACTGACTGACCGTCAATCCGAATACATCCCGAGTATTAATAGTACGAACACGGATATGTCATGGCGAGTACTTTTTTCTATAGAGAGCGAGAGGGTCATTTTGCCCTCTATCAGTGTGTTTGTTTGTTTGTCTGTCTGTCTGTCACGTCACGGACGCCACAACCGCTGCCTCGATGGTTGCCAAGGCTGTTCACCTGTGCTACTTCTCAACGGGCTAACAAAGCCCTTAGCATCTGAGGCCGTTTCGAGGCCAAAGTCCAGAGTTGCATTTTCTACATAAATTACTATACTATACATTTGCTTACTACATAAGCCATAGACAGCTATGCCATTGGATGGCTAAGCCATGTTGGGAACTGCTGTGCAGTATCAATATTAATCAGTAGCTGTCTATGCTCATGGCCAGCTGCAGTGGAAAAGAGTTGACCAGGAAGCCTCTCTTGCTTCACAGACTTAGTAGTTACACCCAGACCTCCAGCCTGGCAGAGCCCCCTATTGGATGCCTGATAGGCAGCTTGGAGCAGAATGACAGCTTAAGTAGTGATGTTGGGGGTCTGAGTTTTCAAATCCAGGTACTTTAGGATATTCCACCGTCAATAATGGAGGACTGCTCATCTCTACCACGGACTACTTGCATGCATCCCTATTGCTCACCCCTCCTTCTCCTCCCTCCCCTCAAGCTGTCCTTCTGTCTCCAAGCTGCCTATCAGGGATCCAATAGGGGGCGCTGCCAGGCTGGAGGTCTGGGTGTAACTACTAAGTCTGTGCTTGCTTGCAGCTCACTCAAGATCTCAGTGTTTACAGTACAGCTACTTTCAAATGTAACTTGGCAACCCTGGAGAGGAGAAAGAGAGGGTGGGGTGGGTGAGGTGCGTCCGGATCAACCAGTCTCAAGAGTAAACACAAAATGGTACAGATCCTTACCCACCCACTACAGAGCAAACCTTGGCCGACGCGGACTACATGATCAGCACCAAGAACGTGGGCAGCGTGAGGTGCGTGGAGGAGGTGTAGGACAGACAGAAAATGGCTCTTTATAGAATCTTTTACTGGTCAACATCTTCACGAGTATAGGGGTTATCAACAAAATTGAGACTTTATTCCTGGTTGAGGAGAGCAGAAGGTCTCAATGAGTTTCATTTTCGTCTGATCAGGATGTTGCAAATTAGGGGGGGGGGAGGATTCAGCCCTGACCTTGAGGAGATTCAAAATTTTCATAACTTTGAGGGTTCCCTGGGCTTGGGTGTCCCCTTCAAAAGAGATTATCACACTTGCTTAAAAAAATGTCATTCATGATGAGAAGAGACAATAATACGTAAGTTGCTAAAGTGACTCACGAGCTTTTGGTGTACTAACTTACAAGGTATGACAATGTAAGCACTGTGTGTACCATAGGTTTGCATGTAGATACAGATCCAGGAAAACAGCAAAACGTTTCAGATCTTCTACCTGACACTGGTCAATGAGCAGGTGGAGAACACATTTACAAAATAACTTCATAGCAGCCAAAGTTTGACTTGGAAAACGAAGGCATCCATTTGATTCTGAACATTAGAGAAAGTGCAGAAATAAATCTTTCCAAGGGTTCCCTCATGAAATTTTCCTTACACAACTTTCCAGGTGATGAGCAGAAAAAAAATGTTTGGCAAGTTGTGCAAAAATAGAAATTGAGCTGCTAAGACTCCACAAATGGACTTTTTCCTACCTATTGCTATTGCGCAAACTAATGATCCATTTTTGACCAAGTAATGGTAATGTTAATTCCATACCTCTCAAAAACAATGTTTACAGCCCAGATGACTGAAGTCCTACCTGTGTATGTAGCACGTGTGTTATTCAGGGCACAACCTGGACCGGTCCAGGGAGAACAATTTCGCTCTTCTTGCCATCTCCGTGACCAAGAATCAAATGCGCGCGCTAATTTATTCGTAGCTAAAGCGACGACGTCGCTTCCCGGATTTTCGGCGTCGCAGCTGAAAATTGCCAACGACAGGAATGGACTTGCTTGCTCGCACTCGCAAACAAACAAAACAAAAAAAGCGAAAAGCCCCCCCAAAAATTTTAGGCAATTCGTACACTGCCCGAAATGAGCAGCATTTCTGAGCTGGAAATGCTGGAAAATTCCTTGGATTTTCAGCTGCTGCCGCCTCCGCTGATGTTCGTGATGACAGATAAATAACGTTCGTGTGTGTTTGTCTGTTTGTTGCGTGCTTACCCGGATGCCTGATGTCGAACTTGTCCTGGTCGAAGCCTTTGTCCTCGCACAACTGCTTGAGGACCTGGCCCACCGTGGCCTTGGGGGTCACGCGCAGCACGTACAGCTGATGTCTGGGTAGGCGGATCTGGGACAAGCAGAAACAATGCAATTCAACTAACTTAACATTGTTCTTTAGTCATACTTTAACTCGAATTTGCCCCTGGGAAATGGGTCATTTCTAGCGTTCCTGATTGAAAAAAAAAAGATGTACATATGTGGGAAAAATGTCAAATAAAGGTAGGAAAAACAGATCTTTTTCTTTTTTTTTCTAGTGAAACTTTTAATTTGCTGTCAGAAATTCATCAGCAAGTGAAAGAAACCAACAAAAAGTGTCTCGTTTCTGGTGGTTTCTTTTTACTGCCAGCGTAGGGAAACGTTGATCATTCATAGTTAAACATCGATTCAAGCTAAATAGTTGTGGCTTCCATCGTGACTTCTTGAACTAAATCGTCACCGTGCTCGTCAACGGGCGCGGCCACGTGGCCGAGGCCCGAGCTCACCTGCAGCCTGAAGGTGGTCTCGAAGGGCTGGTTGATCATCTTGGTGGGCACCTTCCTCACGATGGTCTCGTGCACGCGGTGCTTGGGCAAGATGTGGATGGTGGAGGCGTCCAGAGCTCCTGGAATGACAAGCAAGTCTGTGCAGTTGTCCGGAGATTGGCACTATTTGGGATCTTGTACTATCATTGTTGTGGACTCTTTATGTTGTTCACTTCTTGCACTGCTAACAAAAAAAAAGTATGGGTAAAGCTGTAAAAAGCCTTTTCCACCGTCATCGATGCTGCCTCTGGGCGTCTCCAGACCAGTCTTCTGGCGATATCCAGGACTCCACTTTAGCATGATCAAGAGCTGCTGTCAGATCTTGAGCGGCTTCTCCTTGATTCACCATCACTGAGAGCTGCTGCTTCATTCACAATGATGACAAAACGATTGATTGCGTCCACCACGGACTCCTGGTGGTCCGCCGGACAGCACGCCCGCCTGCAGCTGCCGGCGCTGGGACTGGTCCAGCCAGGCCAGGTCCATGGCACTCAAGCAGTCCATGGACCGCGCGTTATCGCAGTAATATAAAAGTGAGACCTTGCATAGGCCTGGCCCTTATCTCTTGCTTTGTTCACGCACTCACACACGCACGCACACACAGAAAATATGGGCAAAAATACTGACTGACCTCTTTCCTCTGCCATTTCTGTGCAAAAAAAATAGGCCTCGCTGAAAACACCTGTGCTGCTCGATGCTGACTGAGGTCGACGTGACTCAATAAAACACTGACTTTGAGACACTTCCTAGCATAATCTATCTGTCAAACAGGGAGTCACGTTACGAGTGAGGACCTGCCTGAAGTCGTTGGGCCAGTTGTACGAGGCCTTCGTGGTCACGACACGCAAGGCCTCGGGCTGTGCCCAGGCTTGGACGCTGTGACTCGAAGCACAGCCCTATTCGAGTACGACAGATCTGTTTCAATTCGACCGTTTGTGACTCGAACATGCAAGTGTTTTCATCATTGTCACTGTTGCACACTTATGTGGTTGGAAAACGTACAAAAGATGATTAGTAAATTGTTACGTGGAGAGAAATAGCAACAAAATTGTGCAACGGATATTTCATCTTCACCTGGAAGCTACGCTCACTCAGAGAGATAATTCGGCCAGTTCTGATGCTATAATGAGCTGTAATGAGGCTTAATAGCTCAGCTTTGGCCTCTCTGATAAGCCTTATCTAACCGACCTCAAAAGTTTACCCGAAGATTCTTCCAAAGCTGCACTGAAACACCAGTGAAAACAGACTTTTCAGTGACATCGCAGAGATTAACAATCTGCTTCCTTGGGGAATGAGTGGACTGAGATTCAAGAAAATCAATGACAAAGAAGTTATTCTCACTTACGAATTTAACGCAGATCCTCTTGTGTGAGCCTTGAACACTTTTTTTTTTCAATTATTCCTCGGGAAAAATAAAGTGTTCAAGGCTCACTTGAGAATCTGTGAAGTTTTGCTCGTGAGAATAACTTTACTTATTTCTCGTCAAACAAATAATCTTTGTGTTTCTTTATTGCCAAATCTTTTTTTCCCTATAGTTGCCTAAAATTCCGACATCGTCTGATGAGAAGTAGTCAAAACACAAACATTTCAAGTCAAAGTGGTAGAGGTTGCGAGAGTCAAATCAGCCAGAGCCTGTGTAATATCCCACGACAATGACATCATCATTGTTCAGTCTCATATAATCGTGCTGATGTTTTCCTTCCTCAACTGATACAGTTAAGGTCTATATAAGTTAAGTCTTAGGTCGTGTATACGAAGAGGTCGAGGCTGAACGATTCACATCAAGTCACACTCATTTCATGGGTCGCATTTTTGCATATTTACTTGCGTCATCACAAGGTTTATTTACTATTTTTGCACGTGCTTTTCACCTCCCGCTTAAGCTGTGTTCATAATATTTGGTCACGTGTGAGCCCGACCTTAAAAAGTATCTTAAAAGTACCTATCGGCGTTGAGGGTTTGAAGTACAGGAAGTCCTGGCTTCTCTCGTTCATGACCTGAATGACGTGGCCGCCGGGGGACATCTTATAGGCCGTGGTCACCTGGACCAGTAGGTCCATCATAGGAGTCCTGGACAAGACGGACGCGTTAGCATTCTGAGAGAAAGAATAAGTGGCACAGACCTCCTCTCTATGGACATCTTGACCATCCTCTTGGTGGGCAACACGACCGTGAGGTCCATGCACCCCTCCAGGAAGTCCACGGGCAAGATGTCATCCAGGTCGTCGCCCATGCCTGGGTAGTACGGGTGGTGATTGCCGCTGCCGGGAATGCCGATCTGTTTGTCGGAATAGATGAGCACGACGTTAGACTTGGGATCGTCGCCGCCGGACTTGACGTACAGACACGACCACCTCACCTGAGACATATCTCGCTTCTGGGCCCGCGGCCTCAACCTCTCGTCCGCCTCCTCCGACGCCGACGCCCACCTGGAGCCGCGCCACGGCCAGACTTTGCTAGAGTTAAGGAGAAAAATTAATTAAATGATTAGTGTCCACCCTAATTAAGGTCTGTCACTGCCCCCCCCCCCCCTCATGCACATTAGGCCTTAACCATTGTGCTATTTTTGTTGCCAAGTTCCAAAATTTTAATTCATTGCTCCAGTCTAACTTATGAATGCGTAACATACGTGCATGTTTCACGTAGCAACAATTGAATTTTTCTTCAAATTTCTTCACAGTGAGAAAGCTCACTCGTTTAATCATAAACAACTCATTTAATTCTTAAGGCAAATTTAAACTGTTCTTTTCGTTCCTTGGAAAACCGCTACAAAGTGGAGGGTCAACAAAGTGAAAATTACACACTCGAGCAATGTTTCACCAGCCCTCGTTCAGGTTAAGTCGTGTCAGGCACTGTTTGAGACACTCTACAGGGTGGCCAAGGCACAAAGCTGCATTCGGGCGTCCTCCACCCTGTAGATTCAATTTCCCAACTATGCATCTGCGTCGCTCTGTACAAGAAGGATTGGAAGCAAAGGATGATATTTGGACCATCTTACTGCCAGCCTCTCCTCACTATCCTGAGCAGGGTGCCTCGGACACCAGGCATTGGTCCTGATGGGACAAGTCAGGTCAGCTGAAACTTGGGCGAGGTCGGGCAAAGTAGGCAAGCTTGTCAGGGTAAGCTCAGTTCAGTCCAGGCAAGCTTAGCAAAAGTTACGTGAGATAAGTTGAGTTGAGTCTAGGCAAGCTTAGTTGAGTTTAAGCAAGCTTGGTTGAGTCTTGGGAAGCTAAGTGAAGTCTAAGCAAGCTTAGTTGAGTTTAAGCAAGCTTGGTTGAGTCTTGGGAAGCTAAGTGAAGTCTAAGCAAGCTTAGTTGAGTCCAGGCCTGCTTGGTTGAGTCCGGGCAGGCTTAGTTAGGTCTAGGCGGGGTTGGGCGAGGCTGGCAAAAGTTCGACAAGGTTGGGCTGTCTGGTTGTTTATTTTTTCCCCGAAAATATCACACGAGCAGCTTCAGTTTCGTCGTCACTGGTGTCCTGTAACTGTTTTGCAGCTTTCTGCTTAGCACTTGTTGGTGAAACAGCTACTTGTTGAGGCCTTGATGCAGCCTTTTTTTTTGCTTTGCAGGACTCCAGCTCTGCAGCAAAGGCTGACTGCAGCCAGAAGTACTTGAGTTCCTCGGACAACTGTTGAGCTCAACAAGGGCCCCTCAAGCCTCCTACATGTGATCGGCAGTACAGAAGAGAGACGTATGTAGTGCATGTTGAGCATTTGCCAATTTGGACTGCATTTTTTCCAACGTCCATCTTGATTGGAGAGAGAGATGCAATTGACATGAAAATTGTTGATGTACTGCTTTTCCTGTGTGTGCGCGCGCACATGTGTGCGAGTGTGCGCGCGCGCGTGCGTGTGTGTATGTGTGTGTAGAGAGAGAGAGAGAGAGAGAGAGTAGCTGCATGCGCGCTCGACGACGAATTGGTGCTGTCAGCAACGTCGCTCTCATGTGGTCAAGTCTGAAATGACTGGAGAGAAGAAACAATGATTTCATCCTTGGCAGACATCAACAAATCATCCTTGATGAAGGCAAAGTGAGCACGTAGCCCAGAGCAAAAGTGCACGTCTTTTGGCCAAAAGTTGCGCAAAAACACTCGATTCTTTGTCGAGAAAGTAGCCAAATGACGACTGAGAACAGCCGTGTTCCGAGTGAATAACCCATGGTGTCTGTTGGAGGCTCTGCCTGCCCCAGTTTTGGGCACTTCCTGCGCTACTGGAGCATTTTCTGTCTACTTTAACTCTTCTCTCATTGTGGCAATTTGTCACTCAATACGAACTTTCACAGCCACCAGACTGCGCGCGTTGGCAACGCTGACGTTGAGAAGTGGGATTACTCGTTTGGTGCCTGAGAACTGCTGCCTGGAGGCCGTCACGTCCTCCGTGGTGTTGGAGTGGGAATTACGAATGGTGTGAAACACCCGCAAGGTCTTTCACGGATGTCTTGACCATGTCCTTATGGTCACCTTGGACAAAAAGGTGGCTGCTTCTAGTTCTACGTCCCTGACTGAGGGTGTCGTCGAGCCCAGACTTCTGGGTCACCCGGTGCTTGACCGTCATGAAGCCCTCTGTGGTGTTGGTTGGGCAACTGGACGTTGTCCAGCAGCACTCCTGTGGGGAGCATTTTGAGCTCTTCATTATGGTCACCTTGAATGAATCTAGTTATGAGGCTTTCGTAACGGTGTATATATTACATCAGTATACAGACGTCCAATTAAGCCAATATAACAGTACATCTGGGCCACCCTGCACAAAGTTGTGGCACATGTGTAGAATCACTCACTCACACTCACTCTCTCTCTCTCTCTCCTTCTCTCCTGCTTGGCTGCCTACACAGGTCCACCAGTGGCATTTCTCTCCCTCTCCCCACAATCCAAGACTAGTTTTTGGCCACCCTGTGCGGCTTCAACACTGTCTGCAGTCTCGAGCATCGGAATGAGCAAAATCACCATGCATTCTTCTTCTTCTCCTCCCCAGCTAACGGCAAATTCTCTCCCACACGCGCAAGCATGCGCCCAGGCCTGCATGGGCCTAGATAGGCCTGGACGTCTTCATGGAAAGACATAAAGCGCATGGAGAAAATGCACTTCTGATGATGACGACAACTGCGCTTTGCCAGCAGAGAAATTATCTCATTTTCGTGGCAACTCTGGAAAACCTGCCAAAAGAAAAACAATAGGTGTTGCTGATCATTGCCAAACTTCCCAGAGTTCACGCGACCGCACTCAAAATCCCCGTACATGGTCACACGTGTATGCGGAGGGTGGCTGACGGCACGCACTCGTTGCACTGCAGTCGGAGCTCCTGTCAAGTGCACTCAGCACTACTTCCAAAACTCCTGCAAGTGCTTAAAGGGCACTTAAAACACGGTGCACTGCAGTCAGCGCTGCTACGGGTGTTTAACAAATATTCGATATACTGCACGCACACCTGTTTTTAACGGAAGCCTTACATTCAGACCTCCTGTCAAGTGTATTTAACATGGAACCACTCCCTAGTGTCCATCAGCTGTACTTAACACCATATTCAAAGGTCAGGGGTGTTTGTGGCTTGTTTTCGCCACATCCATAGCCTCTATTATGTGCTTTAAGGGTATTTCAGCTACCTTTGCTCTAGGCTGAGAGGGCCGGGCAACTGCCCAGTCTGAACCTACAGCCAATTGCAGGACCCAAGCTTTTCCTCCTCCCACACCTCGGTGGTGTCACCAAGCTCAGAAGAGTCATTGGCCGAAGCTTCTTTACTCTGGGCCTGACCAGCCAGAGGAGCAGCAGCTCTGGAGAAGAAGCAAGGCCTGAATCATTTGTGAGCGCATTTGCGAACGTCCGCCAAGAAAACAACTGTCTTTCAACTGCTGCTGTCGCAAATTCTGCATCTGCTGGTGAAACTTACGCCTCTCAGGAAAAAAAAAACCGTCAGGGGTGAAAAGCGGGGAGTGAAATGAGGGGCATTCACGGAGGGGGATCCGGCACGGGGATACGAATAGACTCCGCTTTATGAAGTGGATCTTGCACAACTCCAGGTGTTCGCTTCAGAGAGTGAATTAGCCTGGTTGAGCATCTTGTCAAGTCCTGGAGATGGCGGCCAACATGGCCTTGGGCAAGCATCAGTCAAAAGAACTTGCACATTTTTTCGGCAGACAAATGACATTCTTGAACAGTCATTGTGAAGGTTCAGTCCCTCATACGGTCATCAATGGCACCCAACACTGCCCTGGACATTATTGGGCTTGCACCAGCCTCTTGGGTCATTTGTCCTCAGTACCACTGTTGGTAGCCACGGGGGCCTTGACATTGAGGCTGCCCAAGATCACCTCTCCCAGATCAATCTTTGCTGTGTCTTCAAAACTCACTCGTCTTGAGACCCAGAACCCTGTCACTTGTGATGCTCCGTCCGTGCTCTGTGTGATCAGCACCCGAAGCCACCAGAGGTTCAAGATCGTCTCCACCTTCACTCCCTCCTGTGGCGATTCCGCCTTGACAAAGCTGCCACTGACTTTCAACATTTTCCGGATAAATGACTGGAACAATCAATGGATTTTGTGGTCAGCAGAAACATTTTCTTGCTTCCGCCAGAACGTCGAGGATGTCTGGAGCTCGAGATTCGACGGTTCGGATGCCCTCGTCCGAGGCCGCCCTGATCGTCCTCTGGGTCGTGCCGCTGAACGCGGAGACGATGTGGTCGGTGCAATCCAAGACATGGTTTCACATGGTGACATTTTCAGCACTGCTCAAGTCTTTCAAACGGGTTCACCAGACCCGGTTGGGACCGGGATTAGCATATGTATACGTTCTATGCAAGCTTCACTGATTTCATGCGAGTCCTTTTCGTCAACTTGAGTCCTTGGGAGACAAGAATCAATGTGATCGTCACTTTAGCTCTAATCCACCATCTTGGTTGCCAGATCAGCACTGTGAAGTTTAATGAATTCAAGTCACATGATGGCAATTGACAAAAAAATCATAGTTTCTGGCACACTCAGGAGGAGTCCGGACGGCAGAAGAAAATCTTCGCACGAAAATTCGTCGCCGTGAGAAGAAAATCGCTCGAGTGTGACGACAAAATGTAGAAAATGCAGGGGGTTTCAAGCTTATTCCATTGGAAAACGGCTGCAGGATGCATTTTCGATAATGCTTACGGCATAAAAGTCGATCATTTGTGCAGTCTGGAAGAGCAAGGGGGAAAACTCTCAAGGATCAGGACGGTTTTTCTCTCAAATGTGCGCGTTCAAGCTCACGTCAGGCTTCAACGTGGGCAGGCAGACACACCTGCAGGCAGGAGGAGGTGGACGGGCAGACGCTGCCCCAAACGACAACAGCCCAAGGCCACATCCGAATCGCAGGCATCGCCTTGGGAGTAACTCAACCACTCCTTTTGGAGCCCCTTTTTTTTTTGGTTCTTTGGGGAAATTTTTGGATCCACACACGAGCCTCTCACACTTAAGATTTCGTCACTGTTCGAGCTTAAGTCTGACTTGACGTTAAAACGCGAACATCTGACTTGGAGTCATTTCTCCACTCCATTTTAAAGTTGTAGGAGAGGGATTTCCATATCCATGCACAAGTCTCAGATGTCATAGTGATTTTTTTAGCATAGCTTCATCCCCCTCGTTGGAGTCAGCAGCCCTCAGGGACATGAAGGACCACTTTGCACACCGAAAATCTATAACTACATTTATTTTTTACATTGTGTAAAAATCCATCATGATATTATACAAGTCAAGGGTGGTCATCCACACATGGCTGGGTGAAATCACAATGTCCTTCTTTGGACATGGCAGCTTTGTAAAACCCCTCATCATTTGCAGCTTCATCCAATTTTTCCAATCAGGTCTGAGTATGGTTGACCTAAAACTTGGATCTCCAGACAACATAGCAAGTCCATCATGTCTGTCCAGTTGTCCAGGCCTTCAACTTCTGAGCTTTTTCCTCCTCATCAGAGCTCCCAGGACACTGTGGTTGCATGGCTCTGTATGTTGGCATGTTCAGTTTGTGACTTTGAGACACATGCTGGGAAATGGAGAAGAGGTCACAGATGATTTTCCTGCCACAGATGAGACACTGGTGCAGGACTTTCTTGACCAAATGGTTCTTCCTGTAGAACAGACGGGAGTCCTCAAGGCCGTGCTTGATGCGGAGATGCTTCCTCAGCCTGGTCCACAGTTTGTCTTTCAGACCACACGTCGGGCAGGAAAAGAGACACAGATTCATGATCTTGGTCGTGACCAAGACTCTACGTGGGGTTTGCTCATTTCCAGGTTCTACTTTGCTGACAGGGACTTGGACATCACCCTTACCTCCTGCTTCCTCAGCAGGTGGTTCATCAACCTCTTTTTTGACAGTGGCTGCATTGACGTCAGAATCACGGAACACATCTTGCTTGCAAGGCTCATCACTGTTGGCCTTGGTGCTTTTGAACCTTTTGACATCAGTGACGGCAGTGGCATCACTTGCACCATTCCCAGGATAGGTGTCACTTCCTGAGGCTTCTTCTGCTGTGTGCTGGTCTTCTCTCTTCACCTGTTTAAGGTCATCGATTCGTAAAAGAACAACAGAGCAAGGAGTTACCCGAGGGTCACTCTTAGCCCCAAACTTGGCACCAACTTGGTCTTGTGGATCACCCCCACTGACAAGTTCGGCTTCCCTATCTTGACGACCTTGTGCAATGTCAGCTTCACCATGGCTGCTGTCTTCACATTCCTTCTTCACCACCCTGGCCCTGCGGAAGACGTGACGAAGAAAGTACTGCTTGAGAGTGAGTCCTGGGTGCGCATCCAGTAAGTGCTTCTCGATCCACGGGCGGTCAAAGAGCATCGAGCAGTTGCAGAGGTGGCACCTCACATAGTCGGGATCAATTAGGACGTCCTTCAGGTTGAGCGCGGCCTTCACAGCTGGGTGGCTTCTTGACTTGTGAGCAGACAGCTTGGACCACCCATCAGCCACGTAGTCGCAGTAGCGACAGAGGTAGTGGCAGTTGCCTCCACGCCACACATAGAAGCTAGACAGCGAGTTGGCCTCAGCCTCGGACCGCATGGAGATGCCAGGAAGTCACGTTGCACGTCCTGATGGTCCTAATGCCCTTGATGTCTGCACTGAAGCCATTGGGGTCAGCCTCCACCCATCAGGTCCTAAAAGTCGAGAGTTGTTGGCAAAACAAAGCAAAAAAAAAGAAACTGCATGCATTTGTCTCTGCCTCAAGGCCAACTTCATGTGACAGAGGTCACGCCAACTTGAGAGTTGAGGGATGCTGAAGAAAAGCTGGGATGGCATTGGAGATGTAGCTTAATTCAGTCTTTGTGTGGAGAGATTCAATGTCAGCCATTATTGGAATGAGACACGCTTCTGACTGGACTCTTGGTGTGTCTGGACACTCAATCAGCTGAAAACAAGACATCCACAGGACTCCTCCAGGACGCTACTTGCTCATGTCCTTGGCAGACACTTTCGACTGGACGTGGAGTTATGGACGCAACCAAGGGTCTCTCTGAATGTGGTTGTGGGCAGAGGACGGGAGTAGAACCGAGACCCCCACAAACAATCTCGGTGATGTTAACATGTCAGGCCAAAGTCCTTCGTTCATTCCTCTCCCACGGACTTTTGCATCCACAGGCTTGGGTCAGGACGTCTGTCAGTCAGCCGGCGTCTCCCGCCGGTGCACCGATCATCCCCAAACTTGCCATCCACGCGCTCGGCGCAGTCCACGCACGCGCTTCGAGCCGTCCATGCCCTCCGCGTCGTCCACGCAACTCGCACCAAGATGGCTTTTGTTCCACGTTTGTTTTATTGTTTACTTTTGAATCTGGATACTGAACTCTTCTCTCATCTTCCCTCCTCTTCAGGGTTGACAATTAGGTTCTTTTTCAAATATATCTGCAGTGTCTTTGTACTGGGAGGATGTCAGATATTTTTGAGAAGGAACGCAACTTGGCAACACTGGGGACAAAAGAAGGAGAGTCCTGGATCTCCTGCTCTCACCATAGATAGCTAGAGAGACACAGATGCTGCAGAATAGGCTAAAAGATAACTTTGACTTATGCAGGACGTGCAACTTTGGACCTCAATGTTGACCTCGCAACAGCCTCAGACATGAATTTCTCAACGAGTGAGAAGTAGTTTCAGAAGTACCCGGATGACTTGACTCTGGTTGAAGGGGTTCAAGGACTTTGGCCTCGATTCTAGGCTCCAGTGGCCGTCGAGGTCGCTCCTGAGGCAGCCTCTTGAAGTTTAGGGGATGATTTTTTTTGGGGGGGGGGGGGAGCACTTGACTGTTTTCAATTTGGGGCCCATTTTACCCCTAAAAGGGCTCAGAGGGCGCCTCAAACCCTGAATATGCCCCAGTTTGAAGGCCTTGATTGATTCTCTGGTAAGTGCATAGGTTCCATATTAGAACATAGACGCTACTTTAGTTAATACACACAGACGTGCTGGGTGCACCAAAAGTGTGATGTCCTTCCCTGAGACAGCCTGGAGGGAGTCAGAACTGGCATGATGTATGACAGGCACCTGTCTTTACACGGTGCCACAGGGTGCCCCAAAGTGCGTCGTAGCACTTTTTTTGGGACACTCTGTGCGTCTGTGCCCACTAGACACCGTTGTTGGGCCCCAACAATCCCAACTATGCCGGCCTCCCAAGAACAGTAACGCCTGGATTTAACCATCCTTCTATACTGTTGAATCAATCCTTATCACTGCGCTTTCATGATCTGCTTCATTCTTGTTCACGTACTAAGACATGTGCTCATTTTCTTGTCATTTCCTGGCCAGACATCTGTCACGCAGTGTTAATTTTGTGACAGTTGTGTCAATGCTGCAAAAATGTTATTTTCTTCAGCAGAGCAATGTTAGTTCTAACCATGGTTTTTTGGCTTTTGCAAAAATTATATGATCTTGGCTGGAAAAGGGCAAAATAGTGCGGAGCAGAACACATTTAAAGCACTTTACAATTGTGGTTTACTTTTCTGTGTTCTGCAGCTCTTAAAGGCTCCTTTGAAATGGTGCACGGTGCTCGACAGATTTTTAAAGAACAAATGTCGTGTGCTTCACAGCTCTTGAAGTACTTTCATAATGCTAGCAAATGCCTTGCACTGCTGCACTGCACAGTGTAGCTTGCAGAGCAGCTCCTCAGAAAAGAAGTAGTGTTCTGCAGTTTCTGAAGCAGCTCTTGTACTGCGCAACCGGGCCTTTAAAGTCATATGTGGTTAACTCACTAATTCATCCTTGAATGGAGAGGGGAAAAGGTGCGAAAATTCTCCCCAGGGAACATTCTGGAGATTCCTTCTTCTTACTTCTTTGCTAAGGCATTTTTTTTTGTCGAACAACAGCAGAATGTGTAAAATCGAAGGCCGTTCACGTCATTGCTCTGCTTCGAGTTCCTCATTCTTGGCCAAGGAGCTTTGGGAACTCCTTGGCCAAACAATTAGGGCTACAGTTAAGGCTGCAAAATAAATCTGGATTGTGCAAGTCATAAATGGCAAACCGAGAGCAATAGAATAAGCATTGTTCAAACGAATATTATATGGGAAATGGAAAGTTTCGGACGACATTCTATTCATTGAGCGACGCTTCCGTCAGCTTCAGGCAAGCTGCAGAAATGAACATCATTATGTTATCATCATCACCCACTTGAAAGGGTTGAAGAATTCGAACTGATTGATAAAAGTTTTGTTCGTTGCCACGAATAATATTTGCACTCTTGTCCTCATATTAAGCTTTGCACTTCCCATATGTGCGGCAAATTGCTGGATTTGGTCTTAAACGTTTCTCGTCAGCTGTGTTGCGTACAAATCTCGTTGAGATCTTGTCCTACATGCAAACGTTTTGCCTGAACGCTGGATTATTGCTGTACAGTTTGGCAAGCTGTGTTCTAATGGAAGTAATAGAAATTTGGGGCTCAAACGCAGACTTGCCATAAAATCTTGCACACTGTGTTATCATATATGGAGCGAAAATCCGCGAAATTAGCTCGTTCGTGCCTCGGTCGGACATTTGGCTCGCTGCACCAATTTTGGTTTTATTGGGCGAGAAGAAGAAAATGGGCAGTCGAAGCTGCTGACGTTTATGAAGTCCCCGGACTTTGGCGCCTTCTCCACGTCCGTGGAGCAGAACTTGATGGGCGCGTCCGGGGTCAACCAGTGGTCCGCCCAGTCCTCCTTACCTTCGCAGGGGCTGCAGTCGAAGCGCGCCAAGACACCGTTTTCTCCTTCTTTCACTCTGTTACTTCGCACCTGACCACTTTGCCTGCCAATGGACGACTGAAGGAGGAGAGGAAGAAGCACCGGCACCGGCAGCAGCAGGGCCAAGCCGGCCTGCAAACACCCCCAAAAAAGTTTGGCACAACAACATCTTCTGGTCTTCCTGTTATGTTGCGCTGCTGATGACTCTCACGACGGCAACGGGGGAGGGGGGGGCGACGGACGGAGAGATGGACGCCGAGCCCGCGAATCACGAGTTGGTCGGGCCGGGCTCGGACCGGGGACACAGTGACGAGACGGAAGGGAACACCCCTTCCAGGTGGCATGCCTGACCTACGCAGACAAGATGAGAGACCTGGTGGCAAACCTGGTCTACGTGGACAAGAAGAAAGACCTGGTGGCAAACCTGGTCTACGCACACAGGAAATACAGACGAGTTTCTCAGAGGGTAGCAAATTTGTTCGACTGCGGAATGTCCAAGTGGGGATATATTCAGTTCTGGCAAGCTTTTCTAGGCAATTTTTACCTTGTTCTCATTTGTTCGACTTTTAATCTGTTCTATCACACATTGTTGAGTTCCTCAATGAGCTGATTAACGTTAACTGGAGTCTGCGTGATTTGTACCTTCAGCTCCACATTCGTGTTGGTTCATATTTTGGCATGGAGTCATTTACTGTAATCTTCCACTTTATGCCTTGATTCCACTTTGGAAGGAATTCAATTCTGTCGAGATTTGACTGTCACTGGTGGCAAACCTGGGCTACACAGATACTACAAACCTGGACTACACAGACTATAACTGGTGGCTCAGACACTTGAGTCGTGAGTGACTTGAGTGCACCCCTGTGCGACGTTGATCTTTTAATACCTTTTAATGCTTTGACCAGAGTTGCCACTGTCGGTGCGGGCCTTGGGTGGCGTCAAGCCCGAGCCTGGCACATCCCTAACCCGCCCACGGCCGTGCTTTTGCCCCCCTCTCTCCATCCCTGGCCCGAGTCTCACCTGTGGAGCTCCTGCCAGAGGCGCTTGAACAGACGGAGCGCGAGGGAGAAGCTTCAAGCTCGGAGCTTGAGCTGCAAAAATGGAGGGAAGAAGACGCCGTCTGTTGATGTGGCAGAAGAAATTAGTGCTCGATAGGACGAGGAACGAACTCCTTTTGCAATACCCATAAATCAGGCAAAAGTCAGTTGGCAAAGAAGTGCTAAGTAGTGAGTTATTGCAGCAGTCACCGCAAGGGCTCGTGTCCAGTAGGCCTGAGCTGTCCAGGCCCGAGCTGTCCAGGCCTGAGCTGTCCAGGCCTGAGCTGACCAGGCTCGAGCTGTCCAGGCTCCTATAATAACGATATCTGCCAGCCATTACATATTGTGGGCAGAGGGAGGGGGAAAATGCCACTTTTGGTCTGTGTTTTGACAGCCAGCCAAGCATGAGAGGAAGTGGATGTTTCTACACATGTGGGAGACCAACTGCGTACAGGGTGGCCATCAACGCTTTGACACCATGTTTTCAGACGTTACGCGCTGCAGAAGCCTCTTAGACCCACATGGCAGTGCGGCCGAGCACCTGGAGTCGCCACCGGGTGACCCAGAAGTTCAGTCAGGGACGTAGAACTAGAAGGAGCCACCTTTTTGTCCACGGTGACCATAAGGACATGGTCAAGACATCCGTGAAAGACCTTGCGGGTGTTTCACACCATTCGCAATTCCCACTCCAACACCACGGAGGACGTGACGGCCTCCAAGTCGCAGTTCGCGTAGACCAGACATAACTGTTGTTCTGTCTCGTGGAGTCAACGCCAGACAACTTGGTGGCCACCCCGTACTTCACGCTGCATGTGCGTATTATTACTCCGGCTAATGCTTCACTTGACTCTTGATTACTGCTCTGGCTCTTGGTGTCGCTGACCACTTGAGAGCAACGGGATTCTCCTTTCCACTTCTGACAGATGCTTGGATGGTTGAATGCTTGGATGGATGGATGGATGGATGGATGGGTGGGGACACTTTGAAGGCGCGTTTGCACTGGCAAATTTGGCCAAGCGGTGGCGCGGCAGGCGTCAGCACTGAACAGAGCTGCCAGACTGGAGAGGAGCAACGACACCAACGGGTCCACGCACACAAAAGCGCATCCTACAGGAGGCTTAACTACAATTTTCCCACACGATTTTACCTGAAACCCGCAAAAAATATGTGCAAAAAATGATGGATCTCCTGTGACTGGCAGGAATGTCGTTGTCTCTCTCTCCTTTACCACACACACGTGAGCAAATACAGACACACGCGCGCAAAACTACACACACAGAACGAGACGCACCTCATCAACACACATGATCTACACGCGAACAACTGTGTACACTCAGGAACTACAGAGTACACGCAGGGTCTTCAGTGTACAAGCATCATGTGCATTGTACACATGAATGTATGGTGCACATATGATGTATAGCATACACACATGGACTTCTGGGTACCTGCGTGAACTTTAGACTACACGTATCAACTTCAGTGCACACACATGGACTTCAGGGTACATGCATGGACACAAACGTGCCGCAGACGGTACACATATATTATCTTCAGCGTACACGTATAAGCTGCACAGTGCACGCATGGGCTGTAGGGTGCATGCATGAACTTCAGGGTACACACATCATGTATCGTGTGCCCACATACGAACAGATGACATACGGACTACACATACGAACTACAGCGCACACGCATGAAGTACAGAGTGTAACCTTGGACTTGAGAGAACATGCGTGAACTTGCGGGTACTCGCATGGACTACAGAGTACTTGCGTGGACTTGTGGGTACACACATGACGTTTGCAGTGCCCAAGCGTGAACTGCAGTGCCAAGTGTAGCGTCCATGTGAAGTACACACACGCTTGAAGTCCCCCGAAAGTGACACCAGTGACGAGAGTGACAACCGTGGTGAGAGACAATTTTGACGAGCCTCTCTGATGCATCGAGTCACACACTTGATTACCCAGATTGTGCAAATCCCGTCCGGCTGGATGCGTAATTGCACCTGGGCCTGGCTTGCAAAAGTTGTTTCTTGTCTTACCTGGCCACGTTTTGCACATCGGAAGCGGAGAACGAAGCTCTGCAAAGAGAAAAGAGAGCGAATTAGACACAATTATGCAGCTCCTTTCATTGCCTCTCTTGTTGCGGATCTGGATCTGCTGCAATTTTCTCCCATCATTCATGCAGCATCCGCCAAAGGTGCGTCGGAAGTGGACTTCCGACGTCACCGAGAGAGACTCGGTGGGAGACTCGAGAGGGGCTCTCAAAACGGCAATGATTGGATGAATGAATAAAGTGCTGAATCACCAATCACTGACAGTGAGACGAGAATGATATTCGCACTTTGATACGGGACTTGAGCACGTCCAGCTGCTCAGAGTTGGGCAGCTTCTACACGGGTTTCTCCTCTGGCCAGGCAGCAGTGCAAAGGACAGCAGCCCCAAGGCCCAGACATCGATCTGGGAGTCATTTGCACCCCTTGTTGGGGGGGGGGGGGATCTTTGGCAAAATTTTGGATCCACACACGAGTCTCTCACGCATAAAATTGCATCACAGACTTGAAGCTTTGAATGCAAAACATCTGACTTGGAGTCGTTTCTCCACTCCATTTACACGCTATAGAGGAAATGTCCATATGCACGCACAAGCCCAAGTTGTGGAAGCTCAGCATTGTCGTCACTCAGACTGGACTTGCAACAAACAGTCAAATATGATGAGAGGCTCGTGGGTTTGTCCATCCCATCCTATGGGCAAATCTTCTGGATCCACTCTCCAGCCTCCTTAATTGCACATTTTTGATCCTTATCACAGCTGGAGTCCAATGGAATGAAGTTCGGAGCTGCAAACCTGGTTTTGACTGACTCGAGTCAACCCGCGCACGAATTTGACTACAGCATTTGAGACAGGTGCAGTAATCAGTGATGCAGACAGACTTGCCAGCACCGACCTTATCCCGACTTGGACACCTGCAGCGTCTTGGACACACCCAAGGCGCTGCTAATCGCTCCCTGGTCCTGGCTTTGCAGCCTCTGGTTCAGGCGTGAAGCCTGGATTAGCAACCTCTCAGTTGAAGTTCAAGAGCCTTGGAAGCGAACAAACGGAGGTTGCGTGATTTGCACGGCGATCCTTGCGTTCTGGATTCGGTTCAACCTTTTAAATCTGCAAGGAGAAATGTGTCAAGTGTTGCACGTAAGAAAATGGAGGCGTGAAACACGCAGAAAAGCCTCCTTTTGATGGAGAAAGTGAGGCTGAGCCAGTTGCCAAAGACCTGGCTTAACTTACGTGCTCTGGAAGTCTCAATTAGAGGGATTAAAATGAAATCCCTTGAAATTGAATTGACCTTTGTTCGGACTTCTTCTGGCGTTTTGCACATCTTTATGTGCATCATATTTTCTTTTCACCTGCATAACGGTCGCCTAATCTCCGTCCTGGCATGAGGACAAAGTCTCGCTTTCTTTTTTCTAAAAAAAAAATAATAATAATAACATTTCGAAATAACCCCGCTCATTTTTAAATTCGCACCTCCCCAAAATTGGCAACTGTGGTCATTTTCTTCAACGTCATCAGCTGCATCAAGCCTCACACAGACACAAATCACCACTGCTGTAGAGACAAAAATGTTTGAACTTATAGACGTTGCTCATGCTCTGCTTCTCCCTCCTCCGCCTCGAATATCACCTGTCGGCTTCGTCAGGTGTGAATTTTAAGTTTACAATTAGTCTTCAAACATTATTCCATCGGGGCTAATTTTGTAGTTGGTAAATCTACTAAGACTCAACTCCCCTGTATTTATTAAGAATCTCACCTCTCAAAGAATGTGCAGCTCCTTGCGCAAGTCAAGTTATATCATTAGGCCTTGGAAGTTTAGGTGAAGAAAGAATTTTTGCAATTTGAGGGGCGAAAATTGTGTTTTAGATGTTTTCCCCCTTTCTCTCACTTTTCATTGCAATTCTATTACCTTCTGAAAAATCCTCCAAATTTGCACTTTCCTTCTCTGTTTTCGATGTTTACCCAATTTCTGGGCCCCAAGGGGGATTTTCTGCTGCTGATATGTTTTATTATCACAAAAGTACTGTATGAATCAATGGGAAATGGCCTGAGGCATAACAAGGCTCACTTTTTATAAATACATCTATGCAAGTCAAGGGTCTCAGCTTACTGAAGCTCTCGCAGCGATGATTTGGGTACCATTCGACACTGTACAAAAAGGCTCTCTTCAGGAGCATTTTCTGTGTAGTGAGCAAAGAAAACAGGATGAGCGAGAACACTTGACAAAATGAAGCTCACGATTGTTTTTTGCCTCGTGAATGAAGTTCACAATGAAAAATCACAGTATTTCTTGGACGTGCAAGCATCATATTTTCCAGTGACTTGATCTGTGTGACAATTGTTGGTAGGTTTCGTTCACATCCGACAGAGCTTGAGCCAGGAGTCAAATACGTACCAAGCTCTGTCACTGCAGAAACTGATAAACATTAAAATGAGGACTTTTCAACTCAAAGGCCTATATATCATATGACTCATATAGCAGCAGGCAGTATAAAGTGCACATTTTTGTTTTCCGCCATAACTTTTGCCTGGATTGAGCAAGCTCAGTGTTGGACCCCTGTGCGGAATGCTGAGCCTCTCCTGCTTCCCCTGACTGATGTGCACTTTTGCTCTGAGGCCGCTCAATTCCTGGCAAAAACGATGCAAAATCACAACTCTTTGATTGGAGCAGAGGAGATTCTCGGCGTGCCGCAGTCGGGTCAGCCTCTTTGGTTGCTCAACCCAGTCAAAAGTTGCGGTGGAGAACAGAAATACACACACAATGTTATAATACTTCCACCTAACAGAGAACACAGTCAACAGCCGGCTGGAGACAAAACAAAATAGCCAAGTGTTATTCTCTCGGCCAGGGGTCACTTGGCAAAAACCAGCAGTACGTGCCAAAAGTCTGCATGAAATATGTTGCATACGTATGTGAGGTTTTCCACCTGCAATTCCAAGGTGTCTTCATAATGCACACACTCTGAGCTGCACTGGACGTGCTTAATTAAAGCTACCTGAGCCAACATATGGCAATTGTACTATGCAAAAAAAGCAGATTTCAGACACCAGGATCGCATTTGGTCAATTTTTAGCAGCCTCTTCCAAGAAGAACCGAGCAGGACAGTCAGATTTTGCGCAACTCGCCAAAGTGGAACGCTTGCAAAATGTTGAAAAAAAAGCGGATAAAAACACCATCCTCGGTAGGTTTTTCTTCTTTATTTTTGGCCAAGCAGAAGCAGCATCATGTGCAGAGAAATGATTTCCCCCAGACGATTTTCTCCACGTTTCCCCCCTTGAAGTGTCATCGATTTTTCATCCTCCCTCAGGTGTCTGAGACATTTGTGAGGTCCCCACTCAAGCACCTGTGTGAAAGTCTTGGCCTCAGCCACAAGACAAACACTTGACACTATCAAGGAGCATGGAATAAATCTTCGGGAGAGACTCTACGCGGCAACGAGTGCGTAGAGGAAAAAAAATTTAAAAGAGTCTCCAGCACGGGCTTCAAAGTATTTGGGAGTCGAGAAGGGCACAAAATAGATATTTTATGGCGTGTCTAAAGCCCTGTTTGTCTCGAGACCTGATGAATTCTGATCAGTCTGCTTTGAAGCTGATGCAATCTTTGCACGAAAAACCTCTCGTCGTCATTCTCGACTCTTTCTCGAGGAAATCGCTGGGTCATCTGAACAGTGGAAGCCCATTAATCCTCTGCACAGGGTGTGCAACAAATCAACGTCGTAGCGTCAGTAGAAATCACTTAGTGCAGTCACTGCTGCCCGTGGAGTCATCACTGTCAGCAGTGCAACCACACCAAGGAGAATCACTGTTAGCATAGCAACCACTATTGAACTATAAGGAGAAATCACCCCTCGCAAAAATGACTTTATAAACGATCGGTGAAATCACTTCGTTTAGTCCCGGAGACCCTAAGTCTATCCGGATGCTCAGTCTGATGGCTACAGGCAACAAGAGGTGGCGTCGTGGTCGCTAAGAAGCGTCATCCGCAGGGGGTTTTTTTTGGCACATTGGGACACCTCTCAGAGTGCAAAAGCTTCCAAGGACACGAGGGCCGTCACGACCGAGCCCAACTTGGACTTGGAGCACATCTGATTACACAGTACAGGGTGCCACTCATCTAGCTTCAGCCACTGATGTGCAATACGGCCCACTCAAAACGCCGCTGGACCTGCTGGAGTTGGACATGTCAGGTCCTTTGGCACGCTAACTGGGTCTAGAACAGGTGGGCTTCACCCGGGAAGTCTTGCTGCTGACAGACACGGGCTGACTGGCAGGCAAGGGTTGGACGTGGGGAGTCTTGGTGCAGATAGACATGAGCCCAGTGGCACGCATGGGCTGGTTCTGATAATCTGGAGCTGCCCGGGCTGGCTGACATCCATTGTTTTGACCTGGGCGGTCCTGGTCATGCTGGTGAACACGAGTGTTGCCAAGTTGGGTGTGATGGGGAAGTCTCTTCACAATGTTACGTGTGTCGGACTTGGAGTCTCCTGAGAAGCCTTTCCAGACATCAACGTCCATTGTTCCCCTGCGGGAGAAGCTCTTTGAACACTTGCACAGGTGCCTGTTGACCTGGAGCTCTCGTGACCGGAGACATCCTGAACTTGGTGCTGAAGGACGAGACTTGCTCCTCTCCAGGAACGTCCCCGGGGTGAGCGAGACCTGCACCTGTGGCAACGCCACTTGACATCAATCCCACTCAAGCAACAATGACGTCTCTCCGAGGCCCCTCATGGACTGAGTCATCCTCCGGCATGCGGACATGCTCCGGTGGCACCTCCGACAGTACAAGGTGTCACGGGAGATCCTTGTCCTTGGTGAGGAAGCTCGTGGTCATCGCCACGGTCTTGGTCTGCACCAGTAGCGCCATGTCCTCTTCGACGATGTCTTCCGACCCCAAGATGTCCTCCACCGACACCAGCTCGTGCGTCGTGGGCCGTCGCCATCCGAGGCTGTTGCACTTTTCCAGGGTAGCCAGAACTTTTGAGCATATTTTTTTTTTACGTGGACGTGGAGGAGCGGCCGTCAGGGGTTGCCATTCGTCTGCGTCTGCCTGGCACTAAACCACACGTGGGAGTCCAGGGTTGCCATTGGGACTGGCTCTGTCGGTCTCACTTGTCAAGGAGGAATTTTGAAACTAGCACTTGTTGTCTGGCACTTTAATGCACGGCCTAAAAATTGCTGCACGCCTCCGAAATTATCGCCCAAGATGCTCGGGTGGATAAGATACGAGCAAGAGTTGCCTAAAAGTTATGATTTACAGTTCTCCACACAACCAACTACAGTGGAGACCTGAAAGCAAAATTAAATGACGCTCGTGCAACAAAATATGAGATTTGCAACTCATTTCGGAGACTGCGAACCGCCCTGGGCCACCCTGTAATGAGTACGTACGTGCACAATTGATGACAGCACCCAGCTCCAGAGCTGCCAATGTCACTACAGGGTGCCGCAGGGAAACTCAGCCACTCACTGCAGATACAGCAGTAGCCGAGGAGGGAAGTCCATTGAGAGGTTCGATGCAGAGACGTCAGAGTTGCCAGGCAGTGATCGAAGTCGACTCCCAGCCACGTGGGGAGGCAGGACAACTCTCCAAGCACGTGGTCGAGCAGCGGCAGCACCACGAACAACCTGTACCACGACCCCCTCAGCTTGAACACCCAGCCTCGGGGTTTGGGGAAACCGGGCAATAATTAACCGTAGTGGGCGAAGAGCATTGGTGTCGTTTTCTGGCTGCAAAAAGGCTCCTCACGCAAAAATTGACCTGTGCAACAGCATCTTTACTTTCTACCTGGGGGAATCTTCTCAGTTTGCTTCGAAGTTGTGCAGGGAAAAATGTTGTACGACCGAAAACCGATACAGTTCTGGTACTTTTTGGGGCCCAAAATGAGGGCTGAAGATGAATGGGTGAAATTTTCCTGCATTGGTGCCTTGGCCGAAAGACCCAGGATCAGCAGAGACACCTTGGATCAGCCCAAGAAGAGCCCCCAAACAGAAGTCACCTGCTTCAGTTCTCTCATCCATGATCTGGCAACCCTGCTCAACCACTGGCCCATTTTTGCTCTCAGCCATTTGGCCACCCTGTTCGAAAACTACTGAATTGAGGGGTGGAATCTTTTATTAATGATAATAATCAACGGAATTAATTATTATGACAGGACGTTATGTCCGGAGAAGAAACACGCACGGCTCTTGCACCAACTCGTAGCATCTCGTTCTGAATCATTTGGCAACTCTGGGATGCAGGAATTTTTGCCTCAGGACCATCATCATCATCTTGTTCGTCCTCTTTGGATTCTGGGTCAGATGAGAAGAGGCTTCGTCAGCCATTAAGCGTGTTGCCCCGACAATAATGTGAGTTAATTTGCTCCCATAATGGCTTGAGACCAGTGATAACCGTTTGGGGCGATTAAGCGTGTTCCACTGTACAGTTCAATCAGCGTTGTCGCTTCCACTGCGCCGTGATCTCCGCGTGCAACCACTGCTGGAGGAGAGAGGTCACCCCTGAGGTCACCCTTGAGGTCAACTTTGACATTCCCCAGAGAGATTGCAGAACACTTTGGGGGAAATTGCCTCCTCTTAGCAAGACTTCGGGAGCACTGGCCAGGGCTGCCAGTTCACTGCCTGGAGAGTTGCCACTTCTGCCACTTTCTGTGTCGAGATTCACTTGTGTAGAATCGGCCGTTCACACAGATGCATCGAGAGTCTAATGTGTTGACGATTTAATGATCCCCCCTCATCATGCTTTTGTTGATAATACCATGGTTAATGCACTCATCACACGGTAATTTATGGACTAGCTCAAATGTAAAGATTTTTCTGCCACACCTTCTCCGTTTACTTTGTTTCGACTCGCTCTGCATAGGAGTGCAGAGTTGAAGCAAGTCACGACTCTGTTTGGGTGGGCGCTGCTAACCACGTGCATCGCTACAGGGTGCAGACAAAATACCATGGAGAATTATTAAAAAAAAGGGGGGGCAGTATTGCAATTTTCATTTTTGCACTGCATGCCGAGATCTGGCCTCTGCCCAAGGGAGACATCATCAGCCTGACACTGATTTCTGCATGACTTGATTATATTTGATTACAGTGCCTTTTTTTGCGTCAGTCTGCGAATTTGCAGGCGAATTTGCAAGCGCATTTTGCGACTTGTGACGAGACGAAGAACCGTACGTGCGTAGCTGCACACACAGAGAGAGCTGAAGGATTGCATTTTGACAAATAACGAGGTGTGTATGTGTGTGTGTGTGTGCGCGCGCGTGTGCGTTTTGCATACTGCCTGCCTTGAGGACATTTTTGCACGCATTTTTGCGTGCCTGCACCAGCAAAACTATTTTGGCACGGCAAGAATATAAGTGTGGAGAAAAGAAACTGCATCGGACGCGCACTTTGGCTATGGGAGGTGAAAAGTGACAACACTGTACAGGCTCAGGTCAAGGTTGCTGTTGTCCAACAACTCCAGCTGCACGTTCTTCATCACTGCCAACCTGGCCAAGGATGATCACCAGTACAGACTTCCAGCTGTGGGTGATGTCATTCAGTCGCGTTGACCTCAATGCAGACTCAGCCTCGAGTCCTGGAGGACACGGGGTCCATGACATTGGCCACTGTGCCCAGTCAGTCTCAGCTGTTCACTGTGTCCCCCAGCTGAGCGAGGTTGTTCAGTCTCTGTGATGAGCAAAAACAGCCTCGGTTTCAGCCTCATGAGCTGCGTCCTCCAATTCAGACTCTCAGCTTTGAATATCTTCTGAGTTTCTTCATCGGTGTCGTTGTCAGCTTGTAATGTTTGTCCTTCCACCAACGACTTTCCAAACTCTGCTCAGTCTCTGTTAAATTGTTTTTTAAATGTTCTCGAGTAACAGTTAAAGCACAACCGTTTTGCAAGCCTGATGGGCCCGTAGGCCTTGGCAGAGAAGCTGGGGCTGCCCCAAAGCATCCTGTCAAAGCAAAACATTTGACATCTGCATATGAGCACCAGCCAATCATGGGTGCGCCTGCCCACACAGCCTTCACGGCCACCGGTTGCCCCTTCTGACAAATGAGCGCCCAAAATCTCTTTCACACAGGTGTGCCCAATTTCTGAATGGGGCCCATCTCAGGCCTGCACTATTGCAATTTATCATCAAAGTAGGAAAAATCGCCAATTCCTTTTCTTTCAAAGCTGCTCATGTGGGAAGGAATTAAAATTTTACAGCCTCATCATCTTTTTTTTCGGGCTGGAAGCTTCACCACCCTGAGGTGGGCGAGGAAGATTTTTTTTTTGCATTTTGGGGGGGGGGGTTCTTTTTTTTCCTTTTTGCAGCGTAAGGGAGAGTTTGCAGTCATGGATACAGGGTGGGCCAGAAGAAGAGGACTGTGTAGGACTCGACAGAAAATTTCCACATGCACAAGGATTTTTTTTTTTGCAAAATGAAGCGAGTCGGTGCCTTCCCCAGTTAAGAGGCTTGACTTTTTTTTAAAAAAAATTCCCGTGCGAAAACGAATGCTGCGAAAATGAGGCATTCAGCAAAGAGTGGGCTAAAATGTCCCCCCCCCTCGCCATGGAAACAATAGACTTGAGAAGCAAGTTTTGCAAGAACTTTGCCACTGCTGGTCAGATTTGCAAAATTCCTGTGCAAAATCTTGTCAATGTAAATGCGCCTTCAGCTGGGACAATCTTTTCCGACTCGATTGGGCAACTTGGATCGTGCGAGAAAAGAAAGAAAAAAACATGAGCATTGGTTTCATCATCACTCCGAGCCCGCAACTGATATCTAATCGCAGCATCTTATATAATAAAATGTACTCTGAACAGTGACAAAGCCAAGTCAGCGCCCCCCCAAAAAGTCGGCCCTGAAATCTAAATCTAACCTCGTCTGGGTTTGAACAGTTAGAGACGACTTCTTTGTGTTAACAAATTTTTGTATTCCTTTTTTTGCTTCCTCTCTTTCTCTCTTACTCACGCACGCACGCACACACACGCACACACACACACACAAACGCATGCAAACGCGCGCACAAACAGGTAGGAACTTCCGTTTGTTCATGTACGTACATACTGAGCATAGTAGTGATGACTCCAAAGTCTCGGGCTCACCGGGCTCGATCGAGTCTGTGCACACTATCGATGGCTGTGACGTTCAACTACTAAAAAAAACCTTTTGCCAGAACCAATGATTGGCCAATATTTGCTCCTGCTGGAATCGAGCCGACCCCGTTTTGGTCCCAGCTCGAGCTCGCCACATCACGAGTTCGCACGCAGCAGAGAAGCTCCTTTTCAACCGCCAATTATTTTGCCAGCCAACACAAGAAAAGTCTTTTCTCTCCCTTCTCATTCATGACCTGAATGTCACACATTGTTCAGCTCAAGCGACGACAACCTCGAATCCGCAAAATAAGTTTTCTTACACAATAGCAACACCCTGATCGAGGGGGGGGGGGAATTGCCAAATTTCGCAAAATTCATGAAAAATTCCAAGAACTTTCCAAGGAATGTCAGATCTAGGTCAGTCTCACACACAGCTTGTTAGACCCAGAGAATGTGGGTATGAGGAGAGCAACAGGCGTGGTTCAAGATGGCTGAAGTGCCTGCAAATGTCGAAAAAATGCCTTGAGTGCCAAAAAAAAAATGTCAATGCAGACACCTCTTTTTTCTGCCACTGTAATAAGATGAAACTTTCTACGCACTTCCTTCTATAATTGGAGGAAGGAGAACTGGCTGGATCGAGTGCCTGCTGTGCGTGGCATTATCATGCATTCATACCGTGTGTGCCAACAGCAATGTGGACAGCAAAGTGGGGAAACGCTGCGTAAAGTGAGCTTGCATCTTGGTGACTAAGGACCGTGTAAAGTGGGCGGGGGGGATCATCGACTTTGCACCCTGATTCCCTTCAGGGGTATACACATTTTGCACCGCCAGTTATGAATGGGTGGGTGTGAACGCCATTTTACGGAATCTTTATCGGTGTAAAGCGCACTTTATGTCGGTTTTTACAGGGACCCTCTGAGGTGTTGTTACAACGCTCACTTAACCTCTTGGCTCCCAGAGCCACAGTGTCTCATTGGTCTCATGCAAAGAAGTGCAGATGTCACTGCAGGGTTGCCACTTTGCATGTGCTGTCCTCCCCTCTGCCGTAGGTGGCCAGCCACACTTGACACTGCAGCTCGGCCACGAGCTCCTGGTGGCTGCCATGGGACTTTGCACGACTTGAGGAGGCCACTTTGCGTGTCAGTTGTGGGTGCCACGACCCCCTCAGTCCAAGCATGGTTGCCACAGTTGGTCCTGACTCACCCTGTAGACCCAGCAAGGCCCCGTGTGCCAGCTGGAACGACTCAGAGCCTCCTCCAGAGCAGCAAAGATAGATGAGTGCAGCGGGAGGCAGGTAAAAAGGGGAAATGGAATCGAGACAAATGTTTCTCTGCCATCCAGAGGGCATCATTATTACTTTCAGGCTGCAACTGATCACCAAAGTCTCCAGTAGCAACTCCCAGACAAGACTATGCACTCAATGATTACCGGAGCCATCGGGGGATCACCAGACTCGTGCAGAGTACGACAGGGTGGCCAACAAGTTGACTGCTTCATTGCAATAGAGCAACATTCCATATTGATGCGGAACCACAGCTGTGTGAAGTGCTCCGCGGTGACCGAGTGGGAAGTGAGCACGGTGCATGACTCCCGCAACATCTTCCACAGGTGTTTCAGGGCTGTCATTATCGTCATCTTGCACAAATCTGGTTGCATGGTCCATTACAAGCACAATGAACCGTATTGCCAAACCTGACGTACGTAGCTAAAGTGAATATTTGGAAAACACTGACACACATGTGTTTTCATATATAAAGCAAACACATGTGTTGTATGCAGACCGAGAGCTCTGTCTCCGTCCGTCCGTGGGTGCGTCTGTCTGTACAGAAAAGCACTTAAATGCTTGTGTAGTTAGCATGCATGTAGTTAATACTTCAGTAGTCAGCATGTATGTAGTTGATACTTGTGTAGTCAGCTTGTATGCAGTTGATACTGAGGTAGTCAGCATGTGTGTAGTTATTACTTCAGTAGTAAGCATGTATGTAGTTAATGCTTGTGTAGTCAGTGTGTGTGTACTTAATACTTGTGCAGTGAGCATGTAAGTAGTTAATGCTTGTGTAGTCAGCATGTATGTAGCTAATACTAATGTAGTCATTGTGTATGCAGTAAACACATATATCTGTCGTAGACATACAGCATACGCAGTTGCTACTTCTGCCATCCATCAACGCAGGTCGAGTCTGCTGGTATATATAAGATATGTATGGGCCAAATAAGAATATTTGCTCAGGGTGACGGTGATGACAGGCCCGAGACACCGGTGCAAGACGGGCACACCCCGTGTCCAGGGCCCACTCCTCGGCCACGGAGGACTTCCCGCTGTTTATGGTCAACGCCGCACATTTTGACTACTCCTGCTGCCGTCGTCGAATGAAACCCATACGAGGCAAGTTGTTGGCCACCCTGTATAACTGTAAACAGGATCTTGTCGATAAAGTGAACGACCGAGAATTGCTCTTTGCGCCCATGACTTTCTTGATTTCCCAATTGTGGGAAAGCTGCGGTTTCGATGTGTTTTCTTCCTCTTTCTCTCTTCTCCAAGGGTCATCAACGCAAGAAAGATGAAAAAGGTTTGCCAAGAGCTTTGCAGTTTGACCAACACAAATGCCAAAAGAATCGGTTGAGCAAGTTTCACAGAATTTATGGCTGGCTTGGCTGAGAATTAGCGGTAAATACGTCGTTGACAGTAAATAAAGGCGGCAATTGCCTGAACATGATATAATGGATATATACGTCAGGGCGTATCAATTTTTTTGGTCAGGCTTGAACAGTGGCAACAGGTCAAAGCATTAATGTTTCATTAAAAAAAGTCTTTCTAAAGTGATCATCCGACACCTCTAAAATGGCTTGAAGTTGTAGTACAGTCGCACACTGTAATAACATAACATTTTTGGAAGTGTGAATTCAGGCAGTCGTATGTACTGCACTATTGTATTAAAACTTCTAGCCTTTCTAGGGGTGTCAGAAAATCATTTAAGACCATTTTTTTAATGAGACATAAATACTTTGACCTGTTGCCATTGTTTAAGTGTGAACGACGAATTTGAACCGCCCTAATCCATATATACACACTTGATGACAACGTTCAGAGCGATTGCATAAGCTGACGCTCCCACGCCCCACCAGTTACAGGGTGGGCCAGAACTGTGACGAGGCCAAGAACCCAACAGGGTCGTCAGACGCCCATCGAGTTTGGAAGAAACCACCGGCAGGCCCAGAATAGTCAATTGTGCAATACATATTCGCACATTGCAAAATATTGACATTTGCTTCTTGTCACACAACTTGGGCTTCACCGCACAATTGTCAGAGCGTTTCTGATTCAATTGTCATCAGCGCATTCAAGCACGCCATACATTAATGTATATTTCATGCATCTATATATATCTCTCTATATATATATCGATCATGCGTCTGTCCCCCCACTCGAGAACCCCCCCCCAATAGTCTGACTGACGCTGGTCACTCTCTCTCACCTCCTGGTCAGCTTGGCCAAGGTCTTGACCGGCCTGGACTCGACTAGGAAGGACGTTCTCCGGCTCAGGCGCCGCATGCCACTCCGGGCCGAGCCCGGAGCCCGGACATCCTGGTCTCCGGGCGAAAACGAGTTCCTGGAGGTGACGACGGCAGCGCGAGCTCGGTCGAGGAACGAGTTCTTGCGTCTCCTGCTGCGGTCGGACTGGTCCACCGAGGCCGCGAGGCCGCGGAGGTCGGACACGCTCTTCGAATGCATCGGCTGCAACAGCCTCGCTCAGGCTCTCATTGCCAGAACAGAGGACAGAGAAGCCACGACCAAAGTTCACATTTGAAGCGCAAACACCTCACAGGGGAATTTTTCGCTATCCCGACAACACAAACACATGTTCGAAGTGACTGGGGGGAAAAAAAACCCCGCCGAATTCTGACGGAAAATTATTGCTCTGCAACGCAGTCGACGAAGAACTAAAACAACCTCCTGAGGCTGTTGAAGACGATTTTCTTGAGCGCGCGCACGCGTCGGCCTCTTCAGAGATCTCAACGCGCGCGCGCTTCTTTCTTCTTTTTGAGTGAGTGACTCCGCGTACAGGGTGGACCAAGCAGAGTTGCAAGTCACTGCAGACGCAGCGTGGGCGAGTCGTCCATCGACACCCTGTAATGCTCATGTGTGCGCACTGGAAGGGCCTCAAATGGATTCAGCGATCGATCAACAAACAGTTTAATCATTGATAGGAGAGGAATTCACACTCTTGTGATCAATGACACAGTCGAAAGTGTCTCTCACTTTTCATCGTAGGTGAAAATGTGTTATACTCTTCGCTAATAATGCGACCTAACGAGATATAGAGTTTGTTTAGTAGAGAGCCAAGTTGTTATCAATATTCATCAGCAATGTCAGAACAAAAAGTGTCTAAACTTTTGTCCCACTTCCATTTTGGACAGCACGTTTATCCATGAACGTGAGTAAAAAGTGTGTTACGCTGTCACTTAATAACAGGACTCGAGGCACTTTCAGTCATTGACATCATTAAGACACTTTCAGTTAGGCTTTTGACTGAATACACTACAAAAACATAGTATAAACAGAGGCATAAAGGCCGGGAGCCCCTTCAATGAAGGGTTCCCTTACTGAAGGAAGCACTGCAATTACACAAATATACGATTTACAGACAATTGCACTTAACAGCTACAACTTTTCACCATCACGTTCAACGGTGTTGAACTTTTATTATTATTTTCCCCCCAAAAATGCTTCTTGATCACCTTCCTCCATATTTGCGCGCGTCATCCCAGATTGGTTCACAGGGTGAATCCACGAAAAGTGTCTGTCCACCCTGTAACGTGTCCAGAGGGGGGCGACGGAGAAGAACTCGTTTCGAGGCTGAAGAGCAACATCTCCCTCGTCCACCCTGTATTGTCGGCCCTCGTCGTCCTCAGGCCACCCTGTACTCGCACTCATGCATCTGATCTTGCCAATTGACTGGCGAATCTGCTGAGTCCAGCCTGTCCGAAATGTTTCATTGTCGTTTGAAGAATGTGTGAAACCATCGTGTTCGCCTTCGCCGGCTTGATCGTCTCGCACAAGCATCTGCAACATGTGAAGCATTTTTATGTGAGAACAAAAAACCAAACGTGCGCCAAATTTCTTCCGTTCTTCGCCCCCCCGCTGAAGTGGCTGTTGGGAAAAACGGTACAACGGAAATGAAGACTTGGTCAGGCTGACTCGCTACTGGCAGGGGATCTCGGCCGGCTGCCACCGGGACAAGACCGGACACTGGCGCTCCGACAAGGCAATGGCCTCGGCGACGCTGGACCTGCCCGGCGACTTCGAATCCGGGGAGGAGGTTTACAGCCTCAAAGTCACACACATTGGGCAGTCAGCACTAACTTCGTCTTCGAGTCCATGGAATGGGAGGAGGGGGGGGACATTCAATAAAAAAAAGGTCTGATTTCTTAAGTCGACTCTTTGAGTGAAGGAAGTCCTTTTTTTCCCTGCTGAAAACGGTCGTTTGAGCCAGCAAAAATGACGCAATCAGCTGACGTCTCGTCCGAGGTCTTTTGCGTCATGGTGATTTGGGGAATCAGGGAAACGTGGCAATAAAACGTCTGCACCAGGTGACTTCAGTCATATCCGGAGTCCACTGACCAGCTGGCTTCAAGCATGACGACTCCGCCTCCTCAGCTCAGACAAAGCAACATCCAGCTGTGAATCATCTTGGGCCCTTTGCAAACAACGTCCATTTCAGCGGATCTTGGACACTTGGAACCTTTTATTCTGGAGAGCTTGAAAGGATACGAAGTAAATATATATCTGTACTCAACAGTGTCATGGAATAGATCGAAGGAGTTGAGCCAATGAAACCTTGATGCAGGACATCATTGAAGCTTGTGATTAATATTGTCAAGCAGGATCGACAAATCCTGTCTTCTTGTGTGAGGCAATGAGTTTCTGCCACAGCTTTCATCCTCTTTAAGGAACTCAGTATGCCCTAAAATTGTGTAATTTTATGGCATGATGGATCAGAACACCTCCTGCTGAGGGGGGGGGGGAGGGTATCTGTCTGTCCGGCCGTCACCAAACTTGGTCAGCAGACGCTACAGTCAAGGTCTGAGGCCGTGTTGAGGCCAAAATCGAGGTCCATATACTTCATAGACGACCATGCAATAGGTATAATTAAGCCTCTTGGGAATAGCTGCGCAGTACGAGTATTTGTCGGTAGTCAACTGTGGCAAGAGGATGAGAGTAAAGAAGTCAGTAGGAGTGGACATTGAGCCGGGAAAACCGGGCAAGCTAAGGTGTGGCTCGACCCGCAGATTCATGGCCCGCTGCTATCACTAAGCTGGGGAGAAGAGAAGAGTTGTGTCCAGATTAGTCAGTTGCAAGAGTAAAAACAAAATGGCTCCGATCCGGGTGCGGATGGACCACACGGAGTGCACGGTGAGTGTGAAGTGCGAGATCAGCTTCATGTTGAACACGAAGCTGGTGTTCAGCAGTCCCGAAGTGGGAAGACGCCCAGCAAAGCCGGTCGAATCCACTGGTGGGATGGGGCTGGTGGCGAGTCTTATAATAACCCGAGCACTCAAATTTTCAACTTTTCCACTAATGTTCATATCCTTTTTGTAACTCTGGCATGAAGCTACCATGTTCCGAAACAGTTTCACAAGGTTTCTCTGGTAGCACACGTTGAGCTGCCTGACGTCGTCCACGGGAGGCTGATGGTGATTGCTTCGGCTCCATACAAGTTACCCAGGAAGTTCACAGGTGGCGCTGCTAGCGTTGCATAAGTGACTGCCAACATTGGCAAAGACCATCCTGGTTGAACAGCTTTCTTGGTCCTCGTAGACAGCGGTGACAAAGACGTTCCATTGCTTTCGTCAGGTCTGGATTCTTTCCAATAGCCTGAATGAACCTTGTGAGGTCTACTTGGATTGAACCCCTTGACACCAATGAGTGTGAAGATGACCTCGGTCATCCTTGGGCCTACCAAGTGTCTATCCCACATCATCTCCTGTGTGTCCTCCCTCAATCTCGTCTCTGAGCAGCTTTGCACAGAAGCGCAAGATCAAGGCCAAGGCCGGAAGGAGATGTTGCTGCACTGAAATGATGGTTCCACAGCCTGTGGAGGAGAGAATCAGGGAAGGACGAGCGAAAGTGAGAGAGAAAGCTTTGAAAACCGACTTATGGAGTAATGTTTGATAACGTCACTAAATTGACTATAGTGTTTCTAGGAGGTAAGACAGTTACTCGCCATTCAACTGTTGTCTCCTCGGAATAGCGGTACAGCTCGTAGCTGAATGCCTCCCCCGTCATGGGGTCGATCCCCCCCTCCCCTCAGGAGACCGATACCCTCCTTGTCACTGATGAGGCATCGGCCACTCCTCTCAATAAAGCACACATGTGCAGAAGATGAGCTCCAAGAGTGTGAAGAAGTCATGCCAAGGAGGGGGCGTGGCCCAAGACGCAATACTTGTACATGGTGTGGCCATGAAATGAAGTGCATCCTTCATTTAAGTCCTGTTACGATGATCAGCAATTGGGCAACTCAGGTGCTTCCTACATAAGCTCACCTGGCCAGCTGCTATGAGAAAATGCATCTTATTCAGGTAACCATGAAGAACAGGTGGGCAATCGGTCCGGCATTAGTCTTTTTTTTGCACTGTGTTGCATATTTTTTTCCCTTCCAGAGTGCCACACGCTTGCAGCCTCTCGGCTGTGCAGTACAGTGTACCGTGCAGTGCACGCCAAACGCAAACAGGGTGAAAATAATGACCAAGGGTGCAGTGGAATCGGGTGCGGCGGACTAATCATCATGCGTGAGATATCATCTGCATAGAAAAGCAAATGAACGGGACGTATTTTGACTCAAGAACTGCACAATATTGCCCTGCGTGGCGTTATTTGCCCCCATGGAGGTAACCCACGGACATTCCAAGACCGAGAGCAGGAGCAAGCAAGACAATGAGTGCCAAAGTGAGAGCGAGAGGAAGAGTGAGAGTGCAAGAGTGAGAATGAGAGCGGGTGAGGGCAATAAAGTGAACAATATTGCCTGGTCTTTGGGCTTGGATGAGATCCGGGCCACCCTCGTCCCCCAGACGTCGACAGCCGTCCATGAAAGCGTTTATTACGTCATTGAAACAAGAAGTCACCATAACAACACGTACCTTTAACCGGAAATCATACACGTATGTAGGCAAAGGTGGAAATTCAACCTAAGAAAGCATAACGAACAAACAGTGCTTTGACTGCGCTCCATCTACAAGTTCCTACGTGCTCGACGTCTTCCATCATTTCCCCGCGGCCCCGTTGGACTCTTCCCCCTCGGCGGAGGCCACTTTGTTGGCTTCTCTCTTCTTGTCGTCGCTCGCCAGCTTGCCGGAGTTCTGGTCAGGATCCGTCGGGGTGGTGTTGACTGGAGTCGTGTTCAGAGGCTCGGCACTGGGAGAGAAGGGTCTGCAAACATTGTCAGCATGCAGCAACTGATATTGAGACAATGAAACACAAGAATGTGCGATTATCCACATTAACGGATTCCATTTACTCGGTTATCGATTAACTTGGGTCATGATTTGCCATTTCTTCAATGAGCTTCCGGTTTCCGCCTCTACTTGTGGCTCCATTCACTGAGTTAACAGCTTGGTACAGTCAAGCACAATAAAAAAACCACTTCTTCCTACTCTTACTGATTCGTCATTCACTTTTCCCAACTTAACCATTCTTTTTGTAAAGAGACCCCGGAAAAGAGATGATGCTGAGTTTGATAGACCACAGTTGATGACTTCAGCAGCATCTTGATGACAAATACGAAATCATTGCTCACCCATACAGACACAAGAATTGGCCTATTGCTCAAAGGGAAATTGAAAATTGTATGAGTACCGTAGTTCACCAGTGCCATTCTCGGCTGAGTAATCCTTCTTTGTATGCAATCACCAGTGAACGGCACATGCTTGCCAGGAAAACATCAGTGAACTGCACAGCTTAGCTGGGAATCATCAGTGAACTGCACATGCTTAGCTGGGAATCATGAGTGACCTGCACATGCTTAGCAGGAAATCATGAATGAATTGCACATGCTTAGCAGGAAATCATCAGTGAACCTCACATGCTTAGCTGGGAATCATGAATGAATTGCACATGCTTAGCAGGAAATCATCAGTGAACCTCACATGCTTAGCTGGGAATCATGAATGAACTGCACATGCTTAGCAGGAAATCATCAGTGAACCACACATCCTTAGCTGGGAATCGTGAGTTAACCGCACATGCTTAGCCGGGAATCACCAGTGAATTGAACGTGCTTTGGGCCGCGCGTGCCTCAAGTCAATAAGCTTTCTTGGCTGATTCTCGTGACGGCAGCGGGGAAAAAGTGGATTCAGCCACGAAAACTTTGAGTGAGACATCAGATCTGTTTTGCACTCCTGCTTCCCACGTGCCCTTTCCGCCCCTGACTCGTGGCTTGGACGACCATGACGCTGCCCCCGCAACAATCAGTGCGCAAAAAAGTCTTATTTCACCGTTTTTTTCTCCATTCACTGCTTTTCCCACTCCGCTGCTGCGATCATTACGTCCGGAACCAATCGATTAGTGAAAGGAAATTGCAACTCTGACAAGAAATAATCAGCTGATCTCCTTTGCAAATTGAGCTCTGATCCCTGACACTTTTTTGCACTTGTTGTTCCTCAAGAAAAAAAACGGGGGGTTGAGAATCTGTGCAATTTGCCGGACTCAGCGACCATTTTCCAGTCAAACAGTTAATATCTTTGTGTTCCTGAAGCACCTCATGTTGGACTCGTCCTCGTGACCACTGGCGGGGGGCGGCGCGAGCGTGACCCTCGCGTTCCAGTTTCGAAATCTGTAGCCGATCTGTAAGCTTTAAGCAGTTTCTACGCTTGACCACTAGAAGCGTGCTACATACCTCATGGAAACTTCCTTCTCTGCCATGACGGCCACGTCCGGGCTGCGGCCTCCGGGAGGGGCGACCATTGCGCCGTGGCGGGCGGCGCCGGAGCGCAAGATGAAGGCCAGGGGCCAGGAGATCCAGGTGCGCTTGCTGGAAAAGGCGATATCAGTTGTGCAGCCAGCTGTGTGTCCGCTATTGAATTTCTTCACGTACGCGTTCCTCGGTCCTCCGGGTACTCCGGCCACCTTGGCTCCGCCACCGATGACGCCCGCCACCCGGGGCACCGTGACCGGACGGGCGCCTGGCGTGCCGAGTCCACCCTCTTCCAGATCTTCGCTCTCGTCGTCTCCGTCGTTGGTCACGATTTTGGGGTTGTAGATCTTCGGGTCGGACACCATCCGGACGAAGAAGGACCTCTTTTGCTCCAGGTTCCGCTTCGCCTTCTCGTCCAGTCGTCGCAGAACGTCCGCACGTTCGTCGCGCTCGATGTCTTCATCAACGTCCTCAAGCTGGACAAGAACAGAAACGTCAACGTCGCTTAAGTCTTCCTACTTCCTCTCTTTTACTACAAGAAGGGCGCTGTTAGTACGAGGTATGAATATTGTATTAGTGTGAGCAACAGCGTCACAATACACTTTAAGTGTCTCTCACAAGAGCGTAGCTTTGTCACGAGAAAACTGCTTCTAGTTCCCATACCTGCTTGACAAGGAACAGCACAGAACATTTTGTTTGCAGGAGTTAGGTTAGGTTTGCCCCTAAAGATCTCCTGAACGGACCTAGGTCAGCCTGCACAGTGTGCCCGGTTTGAGCCAGGTTTTGACCTCTCCTTAATTGCCGCAATTAAGTGATTTTCAGGGCCATTGGCGACAACAATCCTGCTATAGGCCTAAAACTTTCGTCCTTTGGGTAATCTTGGTCACAAATAATTGCAGTGCCAAGATTGTGGATTCGACACCTCCGGCTACTTACCACAATTAAGTAATTTAGGAGAAACAAAATTCTGTTTTCAAGCCAACTTAATTACTCCCTCAGGTACAAAATGACTGAGCCATCACCTCATTTCAGTCCTTCCCCCCCCAAAAAAAAGTGAGTCATTATAGTAGTTGCATATAACTGGCTTGTTAAAGTGGGACCATGAGTTGCTGACTAAAATGATCTCCTCCAGAGCACTGATCATGGTCACTGATCGATCATCGTGACGTCCCAGCTCTGCAGGACTTGAAGGATCATTGTTATTCAAAAGCTGGAGTCCCGTTGTTGGGGACACAGCAGGTGTGACTTCGACCTCACCTTCAACGCCCCCGAGTCCAACCTGAGCAGACCTAAATGCTCTAAGTATCCTTACCTGGACGTTGAGCCTGATGATCAGCTCAATGGCCTCCTTCTTGATGGTTTTCCACGCGTACTCTAAGATGAGGTAGTGTAACAAAATCACTCTTTTCATTTTACTTGCACACTCCTGGCCTTGCCTATGTCGTCGTCTGTGGCGTTCTGCGCGCACACGCAGAACCTGATGACGTACTTGTCATTGACCGACGCCGGCACCATGTGCAACTTGCCGGACTCGTTCAGCGTCGTCAGCAACTTCTGGTTCAGTTCGTCACTGCCCTTCAAGCGGAAGCAGACCAGACCGACCTGGAGCAGCAGTTTTTGTTTCAGTCATTGACTTACCTCTATTCTCTTTAGGATTTGACTTCTTTCGACACGAGTACAACTTACTCTGACGTTATTGCAGACCTCGAACCTCTTGTCCGACTTCACGTGCTCCTCGAACACTTTGGCCAACCTAGAAAGTGACGTCAGCGTCATCTCAGCGTCTTACAGGGTGGAACAAGAATCCACTTTTGAAAGCAGCTCCAACAGCACCAAAATGGTCAACCCAGCTGGTGTTTATCTGCATTAAGACTCCCAGGGTTGAACCCGTGAGAGTGTGCTGAACATGTCCAAGTTGACCGGGGTCCACTCGGTGGAGTTTCCAGGAGCTCCCTGGTCCAGTGACAATGACAGAAGCTGTGAGGACTGGTGGTGCAAGATGGAGCTGCCATTGGTGGTACCTGCAGTGCTCCCTGATGTACTTCTGCAGTCCGTTGACGCCATAGTTCCTGATGACGAACCAGAGCTTGAGGGCACGAAACCGGCGAGACAAGGGAATGCCCCAGTGCTGGAATTCATAACCGAGGAGGCTCCATTCAACTTGGTCCTTGCATGCATTTAACCTGACACCAAATTATATGTTTCCACCACTAAACTCTTTGCTGCTTGACTGATTTCTTCAGCACCAAATTGATGTTTCCATTACCAATCACACTCATTTGCAGTTGAGAAATAGTCATGATCCATGTGAAGCGCTTCGTCTTTATGCTTTCGTCATCTATATTTCTAATACACAAAAGTTGCAGCCACGAGCAAGTCATTTGAGCCAGCAGGATGTTGACCGGCACCAAATGCGGGTCCGGACAGTGACCACGGATCCAGAAGGCTGGAAATCCAGGTCCTGTCCTGCAACAGTTCATGCACACCACTGACATTGCTGTTGTTGGAAGAGGCCATGTGAATCTGGCTGAAAATGACCAAAGTCTTGGCCAACACTGAGACCTCGTGGATGCCCCAAGTTGACCCAATAGGCCTTCCAATGGGCCTTGCGAGAAGCAAGGCAGGAATTGACTAAGACTTGGAGATGGAACATACAGCTCAGGCACACCCAGCATGTGCAGACACTGGCAAAAAAGTGTTGGAACTCTGGCCCACCAAATGATTGTGGAAGCATGAACTAACGTTAGGTGTGTGCGGTGAGAAAAAAAATGGCGATGCCAATATTTGGTTTGGTTTGGCAAGCCATTTGTGGGTTTTTCTCAGCCATGTTTTAAGCTCCTCACCCTGTAGTCGATGGCAGACTCAGAGTAGCTGTGCTGCAGATAAAGTGGGTCCACGACCAGGGCCTGGGTCAACTTGTACCTGTCCTTCACCCACAGCAGGGAGCAGTCAAAGTTGACGAGCATCCACTTGTTGGGGTTCATGTTGAATGACATGGCATGCTGGAAGCAAGAGAGCAAAGTTGGCTCCACCTCCTTCTCTGAATGGACTTGCACACCTCGATGCCCTTCATGAGATACTGGTACTCCGGGCAGATGAAGGCGTTGCCGCCGTAGGCGCCGTCCACGTGCAGCCAGACGTCGAACTCCTCGCAAACAGGGCCTTGAACGACGTCCAGCTGGACACAACTGTGCTTTGAAGATGTCAATTTCCTCACCTATTTCTTCCAGGTTGTCAAAGGCGCAACACCCTGTAGTCCCCAGAGTGGTGGAGACAAAGAAAGGGCAAAGTCCATTTTTGATGTCTTCTTCCACGGCCTGGGAGGACAAAAAAGAGTCATCTGTTACTTAAATTTGCAAAAGGAGCTTTGTACAGCTTTAGCAGCTGGTTAACTTTTTTCAACACCCAATTGCTGCCTGATGTTTCGTTCCATTTAGCCTTGGTCACACTCCTCGACATGAACATTGACAATTATGACTTCATCCATAGAGCTTTCGTGACAGTTACCAAGTAGAACGGAGGTGTATGTCAAGGCCATGTTGGTTGCCCACACCGTGACCAAGGAGTCATGGCTCATGGCAGCTGTGTTTAAGGCCTTCGCTTTGGCAAGGGGTTGCATACATTGATGTGGGATCACTTGCTGAGGTCAGGCACAACCCACTCCAGCGTCAAGGCTTCATTGGCCACCAACAGAGTGATCATGTCAAGGTGACTTATACAATGATTCTTAATGTAACTTTGTATCGCATGGAGTGTACCGATCGGTAGGTTAGAATTAAGGTCAATGTATTTAATCTTAAATTTATACTAGTTTAGCCCTTCCTTAAGATGCCTATCCTGTATCATATTTCTGCTGATCAGCAA
>JAAUXU010131852.1_pt1 | contig 45719 bp, 33 predicted proteins | sample 7278151 | NCBI WGS metagenome assembly JAAUXU01 (sample SAMN14350113, study PRJNA611818) | marine sediment metagenome | isolation source: surface marine sediment (1.8m) | place: French Polynesia: Moorea | collected 2018-08
AGAGAGCAGGAGATTATGTTGAGAAATAAGGGCTAAATAAATTTTTTGTTGTGCTCACCAGTAGGTGGCCAAATCCAAACGCGCATATTGACGTGCACACGCCTCGTACTATCACAATATCCCCAAAAGTACCAACAGAGCTCAACATGTGCGGATACTCAGCTCAATTAAGAAAAAGTTGTTGAGGTGTAAACACTACTGTTTAAGTTGTTCAGAATCTGTTTTTGCTCTCACCTTCATGATGCTGCAACATCTTCATGTTGTTGTGAAGATGAACGATATTAGAGATATTCTCAGTGTCTAGCTTGGGTTTTGCTGCTTCTTCCCTCCACCTTCCCCAGATGCCAAACTGGCTACTGGCAATATAGGTTTTTAACAGATCAACACTGAATACAGCGATAATCTTTGTCTTCACGATGGGGTAACGATAACTAAAAGTATGGCATTGTTGATACAGTATATCTCACAAGCCAACCACAGGACCAGGACCACACAGGAGAACCTCTCGATGGCCGCTCTTACCCCTTGCCCTTTTTTTTTTAACTAGGGATCCTCTGACAACGACTGAGTCAGCTTCTACCATGTATTTAAAAGGTCTCATTATTGACTGTTGAACGACAGGACTCTGGGTTTCATGACAGGAAATTGCATAACTTTCTGATGTCGAGTCATAAGAGAAATCGCAACGTTATCGAAAAATTGTGACTACGTAGAATGTGACTACACTGAATGACTATTTTAGCACTTTGCTATTCATAGGACGGGTTGGCCGTTCAGTGGTCTCCTATGCATACCTAAGTGCATTACGATCCTTGGTCGTATGCACGGTTAGTACTCGCACTCTAGTGTCCAAAACTTAAAAAAAAGCAGAAAAGAAAAGAAAAAGCTCCTGCAAGCAGATCAGACTATGTTGATGCTGTCCAGTACAATCCCCCTGCATCCACTTTAAGGGGTCACCGGAGCCAAGCAATACTGGTCTGGATACGAATCATTATGGGTCACCCGATACAAGAACATACGAGACGTGACTGTTTATCAATGCGCATAGTTTTCCTTCCACCAAAGTTCAACAGGAGGAACATAATTTGATAAGAGCAAGAGCAGAGTTTTAGTACTGTGGCAGCGGCAGCTGTAAGTGTTGAACTACTGACGCGCAGAGCCTTGTGCCGTGCACTTTCCTGCACTGATAGCCCACTTGCGGGATGCACATTACCTAAATTGTACCCAGAGTACTTTTGGAGTTCGCAGTCATTGCAAGAAATAGAGTCGAATGTGATGACGAACACACCTTTAAAGGTTTGTTAAAATAAAAATGCAATAGTTCTTTCAGACCGACCCTTTTACAAGCTGATTTTTACGACATTTTTGGTCTGTGAAACAAGCTTTATCACTTTATGGCACTCATGGTATGACGAAAAGGCCTCTTCGGCAGCAGCTGTGGCGCATGCTCGAACAGAGGATTAGGGAAAACATCTGTTTCCATTGTATTATGCCATGAGTGTCAAGTTTCTTAGCTGATGTAAGTGAAAAATTTAACGCCTTTTGCCAAGAAAAAGTTAGTAGACAGTGGTGTTTCAGCGCAGAGAGGGTGGACCTGCTGACTGCTCAGTTGCACTGGTGGCAAATCACCTCCAAGGAGCACTTCTCGTCCGAGGAAATCCTCAAAAGACTGCCATGTATCTCTGGGAAGCCTCCAGGATGCAAGACTTTCGGTGAGCTTGACTTTGTAGGCACTCACTGCCATACGGGAACGTTCGGACGATCGATGTCAACCGCGCATTTGTGGCATTTTTAGGACATTGCTTTTGGCAGGGGACCCCCTTCTGCGTGGTGACTGAAACGTCCACAGCCCAGGTCGTCCTCAGTGACAAAGTCATCCCTCCTGCTGTCGTGGTTAGAAAGATCTAAACAAATAGCTTTGAGGAAGTAATGAAGCATCTCCTTCTTTCAGCACGTAGTTGAATTCACTAGGCCTCTTGCTCCATGTCACGTACCCTCTTATTCTGGCAAGAGCGTCCAGTTTAAGACTAAGGTAAAAGAATAACTGCTACTGTACATACGTACGTACCCACCTGTCTTTATCATCATGTTTGCGTTTTTCACAGCTTCGTCTAGAGATGTTCACGAACGGAAACAAACAGAGAACGTTTTGGTTCCCCATCCACATCCTTCCGTCCACCACCATTCGGATGGATCGATCCGGTAAAAAGACCATGATGAATTAAATTCATGTCACTCAGGGACTGAATCCTGTTAGGTGGACTGTGCGCCAACCAGAATGGAGTGAGCTACTTGGACGCGGAGAAGAGCGAGAACATATTAAAGAGAACCAATCCCTTCCTTACCATGTCATGCGAGTCTGTGGACACACTTGTGGTAAAAGAGATATGAGTATATTTAAAGAATATTTTATAGCATATTGAGAGAGCATGCGTATGAACGTCCATACATTTATGTTCTATATTGTACTATGCGTTGACTTTAGATGCAAGGGGAGCATTTTTCACTGATCGCTCGATTTATTCTGACGTACGCACATACAAAGTACATTGATAAAAACAAATACAACACACCTAAACTTGTTTCGTCTTCCTTCTAAGGCACCGCCTCCGTCACTTGAATCTTCCACCGCAACACCGGCTGTCACGGGCCAGCCGAAGGCTTCAAACCCCGCGGAAGCCACGCCGACGGCCCCTTCCACGGCCACGCCACTCTACCGCCCCCCGCCGAACTCCATCCTTGGGCCCGCAGGCAGCAGAGGATTGTTCACCAGGATCAGTGATCAAGCTGGGGAAATTGTCAAGGTCAATCTGCTCAGAACGGATGTTAGGCCCGGGGAGGACATTTTTGGCACCTTAGATTTTAGGTGAGTGATGGACGAATTCGTCTGCTTTGAACAAATAGTCCTCTACTCAAAGTGTACTGCTATTCTGGGTATAGAACTGGAGTGCACATGCTTCAATATGTTCATGCGGTTTCCGTAGAGAGTCTCTAATCGCCTGCACGCAGTATTGCGTGTCCCTGGTGGCCGTGGAGCGAATCCCCCGCGACTGCCGGAGACAGCGCTCGTTGATTTCGGCGGCCGCAGCCAAGGAAGGCAGCACTCCCCACGGCGAGGGGGGCGCAATCGCCGCGGACAATCACAACATCAACACCACAGCCGCAACAGCCTCAGCCGCCGCTGCAGCAAGCACCAGCCCTGACGAGAGAATCGTGCACGCCAGAGACTCCGAGGTGTGCATAGGATTGGACACTGCCTCCTTTCAAATCCATGTGCCTGAACACGTCTCTCCGAGCTTCACCACAAATATATGTACGTCTGCAGTGCAAATCTGGTGGGTATCGTTACATAACAATCATTACTCTTTCTTTCAGTCTCTCTCAGATGGGTGCTTCAGTTTGAATTTGTCCTAACTCCGCACGATGCCCTCACCAAGACTAGTCAAGGAAAGACGACCTGGAGGGCCCCGAACAAGCTCCACGTCAAGACCAGAAAGTGGGAGACCACGGTCAACGTCTTTAAGGTGTCATGATGAGGCTGCTCAGATCGATGGGTCTTCGTTTAAGAGTTTGTGTTCATGCAAGTTCTCTTTGCATTTCCCCGTATACTGTAGAGGTGGTCACGCATACTCGTGTCACCTTATCGCAGCCCTGCTCTCCCCATTCCCCAAATGCCAGGTTGCTCGCCCATTACTGATGCCCCCATACGTTAGACTTCCCCAAAAGTGACCATGGGTCAATTATTGGGCACTTGTCGAAGCTACGACTGTGATAACCAAGCCTTTTTTGCCTGAGATGGTCCCACCTATGCAACCTGAACCTTCTCCCTTGTTTGTGCAGTATGAGCGAGCAACCTTTTTGTGCTCCAGTTGTGAATGCACACTGTAATTAAAATGTCGGGGTACATTTTAGCTAGCCCTCACTGAATTACCAAATTAGCTGCTAAAACTATGCGTTTCAGACAAAAGTTTCTTTCAGCTTTGTTTTGCACAAGTGATGCATTCCATGGCACAGTTTTCAGGTCCAAAATATCCAAGAGACTCACTCCTCTTGCCACTTTGACGTTTTCCTGGAGTCGCACCTGCTCCGTGCCTTCCGACAATATAGCAAAAAGTCACTCTCTGACCTCAGTCACACAAGCGTCCACTTCTTCCCTTTTCTGAGGCTGACTTTTTGAAATGAATGAGTGAGTTTCCAGTGGGAATTTGAACACGAAAAATTGACTCGTACTTGTGTCAGTCTTTCCATCACGATCGAACACTCTTGATTCTAGTGACGTAAAGTGAAGCTCAAAATTCTGTCAGGGCTTTCTCTGGATTATTCCTTTCTGCCTGAAAGATGCCATTTTCTCTTTCAAAGTCAGCAACTAAAAGCTCCAGAAAGGATGGTACACATGTGACTGTACTCGTACACGTACTGACTGCCCAGTTCTTTGACAAATCATCATCGCTTTCAGTCTCCCATCACAGATGCGCCTATTTTCCATCTTCATGAAGTACCTTCTCAACTCTGTGTTGTTGTTGTGCTCCAGCTTCCTGATTGTCTCCCCACGAACAAATCATCTCGTAGTTGACAAAGCCTCAAATGGTGAGACAACCTTTTTTCCTGTGCCAGTGATTAGTCTCTCAAATATCTCCTTGTACTTCTACCGTCATTGTGCTCTCAAGGAGAAAAAGAAGGGGATTTCAATCATGAGAAAGGCCAAATTTGCAAGCATCGTCTGCAAAGCATGTTTGACAGCCAGACCCAAGGAGTGGCGCAAACACTTCCACTGAATGAGCTGAGGTGACACAGTTTTGAGTCTATTCCAGAGACTGTTCTGTTGCCCAACCATAGCTGAGGCACCATCAGTACTTAAACTAGTGCATGAAAAAAGCGCCAGTTCTCTAGAATTGAGTTCCTCTTCAATGGCATGAAGGATATCTTCTCCTTGGGTACCAACCACTACACGGGTTGTTAGATGGACGGTATCACTACTGAGACTTTAATCTGAGACATCTATTAACCAGATGGCACTGTTATGGCACAGGCAACTGTCATTTCAACGTCAGCCATCTTCCGACCATCATCCCCTCGAGGCTTTTTGATAGAAGGAAGCGCAGATGTCAGGTTCTTTGCAGACACTCACTCTTTGTCCTATTCAGTCTTGGTGTGCGTGAAGAGCAGCCTTTTTCGGTTCAAGCCTTGAATGGCAAAAGGTGCAAGAGGCTCACGGACTCCGCCGAGGATCTTTTTTCACCCGGAGGAACGAACTCTCGAATGAAAACTAATATTATCGATCGGCCGACATCTCGAATGCTTGATCGAGAAATCGAGATGAATGGAAACACCAAGTTCGGTCTTGATCCATCCAACAGTTCAACTGTGAAAGTGTACTACATAGACAAAAATGGCCACCCTTTGGGGCATCCCTGCCCAATGCCCAAACTGGTGAAATATCACTCCCGATGAATGGGGGAATGACCAAATTTGGGCCAGGTTAGTCCAAGGATGTGGTTGCTGATAAAGTGGGCACCCTTTTGGGCACCCCCAGGCTCAAGTTTAACTCCACCTTCCAGGTGGAGAGCTATGACCACATCAAGTTCGGTCTTCATCGGTCTAGCGGCGGGGCCGTGAAAGTGTCGTAAGCACCATTGATTTTTTTTCTAGTGATTGATTCGATATGAAAAAACTAATGATAACATTAATGACTCGCGTCCTGTGATCTGATCCTCACCATTTGGTGGCGTTTGAAAGCCGTCTGAATGCAATTCTATATGAATGAAACCTATGGCGATAATTAATCATATGACTTCTGACTGATGACGAAAAGAGTTGCTGCAAGTTTTGCACAATAGGGCGAGCATATTTGGTCAATCTTTTGATTGTCAAGTCACAGTCATTTACAGCCTGTAGGTGAAATTGTCGAGTTCGGTCATACTTATGATTGCTGAAGTGGGTTTCTTGAATACATGATCATGACAAAGTTACCAACTAAACAGTCGCAACTAAATATAGTTTAAGGAGCCCATCGACATATCATCATATAAACTGAGGTGAGTTTCTTGACGAATGCAAAGTTGGTGACTGATGACTACGTCGTGATCATGAGATTGTCATCTTCTGATGATATATTGATGGGTTTCTTAAGCAATATTTAGCTGAGACTGCTCAGTTGGCAACTTTTCGGTAATTTTATATTCAAGAAATCCGCCTCTGACTACCTCAGATGGTGTTCAAAGTGGCCGCCAGCTCCGCCGCCAGGTCCGTTTCCCTAGTTCCCCAAGTCCAAACAAAATGCATAGGGTAAGACGTCATGCACTCCGCTCAAAACGTCAGTTTCACCCGCTGAAATGACCATATCATGGAAGCATGACTTTGTTAGTAACATCCAGAAAAGACAAGTCGCTTTGTCGAACGAAGACGTCGCTCCTGTCAAAATCTAATGATTACTCTCATTAAGCACTAATTAAAGGTAACCCTTAAAAGCTGATGTTAAGGCACTAAGTCCTGAGCAACAGCTAGCATTGTTGACAAACATTTTTACCTCACAGGACGCTCAACGCGTTTGAATGAAGTGATGCAAAACTGAGGGAAGTTTGCATTAGTGATCGACCGAAAGTGGCCTTAGCCGTAATTCGCCGAACCGAAGTTTCGATCACAAGCCGAAACTGCAATTTCGGTTTCGGCTGGAAAGCAGAAGCCGAAATCACGGTCGAAACTGAAATTATGGCAGAATTTCGGCCGAAATCACCATTAGGTCGATCACCAGTTTGCATACAGAGCTTCTGCTGGAGCTGACTTATCTGTTTGAGCAGAGCGGTACAATAGCTGGGAGAAGAGCAATGGTTGCACTGTGCATTCTCGCGCGCGAGTTCATTCCTATTCATGGGCATGAAAAACACAGTTATGTATAATGAATATGTTGATTCCTCAGGCCAGTCAATTACGTCTTTGATACACGGGGATATGCAGTGCTTAACAGATATGCACGCATTGTAATATTGTCCAAAGCTGTTTCATTTTTATTTTGGAAAAGTTCCATGTTTTTTTTAATCGGGCCTTAAAATGAGATACTGATTGTCCCAGACACTTAAGCACTCTTACTCAGAGCTCATTGCGTCCTCTGAGCACCAATAGAAAGGTAGAGAAATGTCGGAAAACTTTTTCCAAAGCAAGGGGGGCAAGTGACATGATGTACTAGTATAAAGTAGTATACTACTTTTATTAGCAATGTGTTGTCCCACCACCCACAGGAAGTGACGACGATAATCATAAGAGAACAGCAATAAATGATGTTGTTATAACTGTTCTTTTCTCCACTTAAGCTTCTTCGCTCGCTTGATGCACCAACAGTTTGTTTCCTCTCTGACCCAAGAAGAAAAGGCAGTGGTAGCACCAAGACCTTCAAAAATGCGCGCCAGACTTAAGGTTCACACAACCCAATCAAACCGAAGATAAGAAATCGTCTGTTTCATTCGTTCTTCTTATAATCTTCAAGTTGGATCAGAGATTTGTTACATAAAGTCGTCCATGTCGTCGTATTCGGCGGCGCCAGCATTGGCAGAGAAGATGTCCTGAGAACAGTGAAAGAGGGACATGCGTAAGTTTGTCATACTCCTTCAGAGGGCTTCTAGCCTGGAGGACGAGGGGACTTCTGCAATTATAACCATCAATATCACCTTTTCGTTTTCCATCCTGAGGGATCCTATTTTGGATTTTCCCTTCTTTGCTTTGGCCGCCCGTTCCTCCTTTAGCTTGGTGGAGTGTAAGGCGTCCAGGTTGAGCTTGATCTTCTTGATTGTAGAGGCACTCAAATCCAGCGATATTTCTTTCACCAGCGACTCCACCATGTCGGGATAGTGGGGTGACGAAGCGAATTGTGTGATCTTTTCCGATAAAGCTTTGTGGAAGGCTTCGAACTCTTCCTTGGTCACCGGCACCAAGGCGTCCACGCTGCCTGGTTTCAGGCCTGAGAAGGACAAAAACCCGAAATTAATTGTTATTGTTCAAGGTGAGCCAAGACAAGCTCGCGTCAGACAGTGACCACAAACACACTCGCTCACCCATCATATCCTTGGCCATCTGGAGGTTGGCGTTCTCTTCCAGCTTCTGCTGCCTCAGTTTCTCCGCTAGTTTGGCCTCCTCGGTCATGGCCGCCAGCTTAGAGTCTTCTTCTTTTCGTTTAGCCTCTTTCTCTTTGATGTCGAACAGTTTCTTTTTCTTTTTCCTCTGGACTGCGCGCTGCTGTTCTTCCCCACCACCGCCATTGCCTTCCTCCTTACTCTTGTCCTCTTCTGAATCCGCGTCCCAGGCATCCTTGATGTCCTCGTCCTCGTCCTCGCCCTCCCACCGGTCGTCGGCCTTCACAGCCGAGGCCGGCTCGAAATCGTCTGCGTCTGAGGACAGAAGCTGAACATTACACTTCTGTGTAGAATGGGGGGGGGACTAAGGCTTGGACAAAAAATTAGGAGACCTTGAATTTTTGTACTGCTTTCTCTCCGGGGACGACTTAGGCAGTCATCTCTGAACTGAAACATTGCGCACCCCGAGATGGAGAACTTGAGCAAAGCTTCCGCGGTCACAACTAGGGGAGGTAACACAAACCAAGCCAAAATTCACGATCGGGTCCGATTGCCCACAGTGAGTCGTTGCCACCACCCAGGGTTAACCTACCAAGAACAACTTACCAAGTCTCCCTCCCTGACACGGTTAGAACGCGGCCACTGATCAACAATGATCTGCTGTAGCCTATTGAGTTGATTTTTTCAATCCCTGGACCAGTTGGCCAAGAATGTTTTACCGACTCCACGGGACTCTACTGAATCTTTAAGTATTTTATAGAAAGAAAAATACCATGAAGCTGCAATTCAGAATGTAATGTTGATTACAAATATGGGCTAGGTTTCACAGACGTATATTACAGACACGTTTCAAAAGATTTGAGAGAACCGCTGTTATTGGCTCTAGAGAGCCTCAAATGGGAACCTAGAAGTGCTGGAAGAGTTTTAGTGCAGCAATGGAACGGACAAGTCAAATGACAAAATAGAATAAGAGACTCCAGTGAGAGAGCGACGATGAACCGAACATTTTCACCACGACCAATTTCAACGGCTTCTTGCTCACCCCACTCGTCCGTCATGGTTCCCGCCTCGTCGGACTCACTCAAGGAGCACCTTCGTTCTCGGGGGTCGTATCCGCACCAATGTCTCCACCTTGTCCAGACTTCAGAGGATGGACTACTCTCAATCACCGACGACAGAAGGAGGAAAGCGTGACTACTCGGGATGGCCAATGAATGTTTAGCAATTCGAATCCAAACTTGGACGAGCTACGATGAGAGTTGGACACTCAAATACTGAACAAGCATTCACACACAATCATTGGACTTAGTTAGACCCACGAAAGGCCGAGATTGTAAGAATAAGATGTGTCAAAGCTGCTACATAGAATGGGATGAAGGAATAGTGACTTTGAGTCATGCGAATCTCGTTTGGGGCTTCTTGACACATCCCTAGTTGCAACTACCACGCTCTTGAAGCTGATACTGAGAAGCACAGCAGCCAGAAATGTCAGTGACTCGCTGTGACCACAGCACTTTACGCAAAGGTCACCCAAGGACACAATAATGCGACACCTTATGTGGTTCCCGTCCCTTCTTTGCTAGAGTTAGCATAATTTGGGGAAGCTTTTTATAATTTTATCAATCAGACACTTATGAGCATGATTCTTAAGGTTGAAGGGAGCACATATTTGTAGCTAACTGGTCACCGCCAGCGAGTCGTCCTTGTAACCGCGCTGCTCCTCTGCGTGGTGAAAGAACAATGCCTTGAGAAAAAGTTTCTCAATAATTCACGGATCAGTCGAGCAATGACGTCTCTAAGTCGTCAAAAGCCACCCTCCAGTGTACTAAAACATGTAACAGTCGTTTTGGATGAGCTGTGAAGAACCTGTCTGTTAAATTTTATATCATGAGTCTTACTTTTCTCGTCATTGCACTTTGTTTATAGTTTTCTTTCCCTGCCTCTTCCTTTTCCTCCTGGACAATCGGCTTAGGGTAAACTAAGGTTTTCTTTCCTACAAAAATACAGCTAATATTCATCAGACATCATTTGCAACAGCTTGCTCGCCGTCGGCCCTGTGTCAGAGACCTTCCCGAAGCTCCAGGATGCCTCGCGAGATCAAGGAGATCAAGGATTTCCTGCTTAAGGCCCGCAGGAAAGACGCCAAGAGTGTGCAGATTAAGAAGAATGCAGAGAACACCAAGTTTAAGGTAGGCTCACTCACTCTTCCGCTCTGCTGAAGCATTTCGGGGCCACCAGCGCTAGGCTGTGGTCGCGGAGTCGGCAAGTACAGAGTGCACACCCATGTATGAGCCATGATTTGGTTAAAGCGGTTTTATGTTCTTTTTCTTTAGGTTCGCTGCTCCCGCTTCCTGTACACACTGGTGATCACGGACAAGGAGAAGGCGGAGAAGTTGAAGCAGTCGCTGCCCCCGGGACTGCAGGTCAAGGAGCTGAAGTAGAAGTTTGCTCGCGAAACCTCTTTCCTTTGCCTCTTGTTCCGCCTAAAATAAAAATGTAAACAAACACCTTCGCTGTTGGCTTTTATTCCGAAAGATGCGCGAGAAAGGCGAGGACAACTTGTCCGCCGTCTCTAGAAGAGTGAACGTGAAGATCGGGAACAACAAAGTAATGGGGGTGGTGCGAGAAAACTACCTCCGTTCTGATCTTTGTTGTCGCTCCGAGATCTGCTTCGAAGGCTGCGCGCCAATGGAGACCGACGGCGTCAGGCCAATTCTTCTGCCAGCCGATGTGACCCATTACCTCCTGCCCTTGGAGGACGTCGTCCGACAACATTTCGACGTCCTCGCCTCGCCGGAGCTCAGGGGACTTATCTTGTTGCAAAGCGTGGTGAACCCAGTCCAATTGGCCAGTCAGAGGCACTACCGCAAGATTTGCGCCCTAGTACGCGACCCAGCCAAGGCCAGCGTGTTTTTCGCCAACGAATTCTGTAAGGAGACATCGGCTCCGAGAAAGTGCGGAGAGTCCGCCGGAGAGCACAAGAGCGCGTTGGCCTTCGCCGCCGCCAACTGGTACTACGACCATCTCGGTGGCCAGAGACCGGTTGTCGTTGTCACTGAGGATGAATCCGTCCTGAAGGCCTACGAGACGAAGAGAATAGAAATATTTGCGTTGAGGCTGGGAGATTATCTTGACAAGTTCTGGCCCACGCTGAAGAATTTGAGAGAGCTCTACGATGAGTTGTCGGCGGCGCGAAAAGAGGACAACAGAAAAGACTACGACGACTTCGCGGAGTACTTGAAGCCAGGGGTGTTGGAGGCGGGACTACGTAAGGGCAAGTTCATCCGCGGAAGGTTGAACGTAAGCAAGCATCACCCGAGCAAGGAGGCCTTCGTCAGTGTCATCTCCTCTGGGAAAAAGTTAAATGAGGACGAGAGTACAGATGTCCTGGTTCCCGGACTCGGCTATCGTAACCGAGCGGTGCACGGTGACACCGTCGTGATACAATTGTTGCCCAAGTCAGAGTGGCGGAGCAGACTAAACAGATTGTCTGACAAGAGGAGGGACGGAGACCAGGACGAAGATGGCGAGAAGCAAGAGGAAAAATGGGAGAGGCGTTCAGATCTTTGTTCAACTGGTCGAGTGGTTGGAGTTCTGCATCGCAACTGGCGTGAGTTCGTTGCCACGGTGCCCAAGCAGGAGGCGGAAAGTCTGGAGAGACGCTCAGGAAAGCGAATCTTGGCCGTGCCGTACGATAAGAGAGTCCCGAAAGTGAGGATTCTTACTGCTCAGGCGAAGAGGCTTGCCTCGGAACGAATCGTCGTGGCCATCGACTCGTGGCCAGTCACCAGCCAGTACCCCAACGGTCACTTTGTACGATCTCTGGGTGCTCTGGGTCAATTGGAGACCGAAATCGATGCCATCCTGACCGAAAACAGCATCGCGGTGAAGCCATTCTCCCAGGGAATGTTGGCGGAGATGCCTGCCGATGACTGGAAGCCGGATGAAGAGGAGATAGCGAGGCGGAGAGACCTGAGGAGGACCCACCTCGTCGCCAGCATCGATCCTCCAGGGTGCGAAGATGTTGACGATGCGCTTTCCGTGAAGAAACTGAGCAACGGAAACATCGAGTTGGGTGTCCACATCGCGGATGTAACTTTTTTCGTCAAGTCGGATTCTCTGACTGACACGGAGGCGCGTGGCAGGGCCACAACTGTTTACCTGGCCGATCGCAGGTACGACATGCTGCCCTCTGTACTCTCTGCCAACATTTGCTCGTTGTTGGGGAACGTCGACAGATACGCCGTTTCCGTGCTTTGGGAGCTTAACCCCAGTGAGAATTACCGCGTGATCAGCACCTGGTACGGACGTACAGTCATAAGGTCTGATTACAAGCTGAGCTATGAGGTAGCGCAGGACATCATAAACGGAGTAAAGTCTGAGGAAGAGATGAAAGAGGCGATACCCGAGCTGGCGCGCTTTGCAGGTCAAGGTCTGACCAAGAGATTCAAACTGCTCCGAGAAACTCTGCTTACCTTGACCAAGGTAGCTCAAAGTGTACAGGACGACCGAGAAAGACACGGTGCGCTGTCGCTGGAGAGCTCAGAGGTCAGATTCGAGTTTGACGCCTCAGCGGCGAGTGATCCCACTAAGATCAAGCCCAAGGAGCATCTTAAGGTGCACGAGACGGTGGCCGAGTGCATGATTATGGCCAACCATTGGGTTGCCAAGAAGATAGCCAAGAAGTATCCTCACTTTTCACTCCTACGTCGCCACGCTCCGCCTAGAAAGGAGAACTTTGATAAACTCCGAAAATGCGCCGCCTCCAAGGGCTGGAAAGTGGACACCTGGAGCAACAGGGTATTGGCAGAGTCTCTCAATGCCTGTGTTGATCCGCAAGATCCAAATGTAAACTTCCTGTTGAGGAGTCTGGCCACCTACGCGATGGTTCAAGCAGAATACTTTTCCACGGGGTCGGTAAGGGCTGATATGTGGGAACATTATGGACTGGCTTTGAGTCAGTACACTCATTTCACTTCCCCCATTCGGCGCTACGCGGACATCATCGTGCACCGGATCTTGCTGGCGGCTATTGAGAAGCCGGACTGGTTCTCTTCGGGGGAGAGCGCAGACGACGTTATGCTCATGAAAAGTAGTCGCTTGCAGGAACTGTGCGAGCACATCAATGAACGGAACCGGGCGGCTCAAAACGCTCAAAGAGACTCGCAGACCCTTTTCCAGACCCTCTTCTTCCGCGGAAAGGCGCCTGACGACCCCAGGTGCATTGTCGACGCGGTCATTTTTGATATCAGGACCAACGGACTGCTCGTCTATGTGCCTCGGTAAGATATTGATATTAATCATAAAGTATGGTTTTTTCACAGCGTCTGGGCCATTTTTTCAGGTATGCAGTGAAGGGACCCGTTTTCCTACAGAACGAACGAGGCGAGGTCCTCTTCTACCAGCGTGACGTGGGTCCAACTTGGCAGGCTGGCGGCTCTTTAAAGGTGGCTGACCATTCCCTCACGGTGGAAGTGAATAAGAGGAAGAGGCAAACATACAAAATCTTTGATCACGTCACAGTCACCATCCAGATGATTCAGTCCGACGCTCACGCCAACAGACTCGAGTTCCTGCTGCTCAGGAATCGGGGCCACAAGAACGAATGCACAGAAGAAGAACGGTTAGAAAAGGGAGAGGTCAACTTTCTTAACGAGATTAAGAAAGACATGGAACGGCAGTCAAAAGTGGAACTTGACGCCGGCAACGACGAGGAAATGCTGGATGACAGCCTCTCAAATATAGCAGGGAAAAAAAAGGCTGGCATGTTTGACTTCTTCCAGCAAATGAAGATCTCGGCAATAAGTGCCTCGAGCGAATAGGTGCCCAAGTACAGGACGGCACCGATAAATCTAGACCACCACGACATTTTCTCTTTGACCTGATTTACATAAGTATGAACTGCTACGTATGTTCCTTAAATTCTCTGTGGCATGGGTAAACGTTAAGCACAAAACTTTTTTCAATACAGCCACCATCCTCGTCCAGGTGTTTGTAGTCTGACACTGTTTTTGTAGCAACACTCCTTTTCACTCTCCTGACGAGCCTTGCACTTTGTGTTGGTCGCAACCAGGAAGATTTGAGTTTCAAGAGAGTCATCCTTCTCCAGTAGTTCCCTTGCACCTTGGACAGTAGCTTCAGCTCACTTCAACCTCGTAGTGGCCTCTCCTACGCCCAATTCAACCAACATGTACAGCATGGACTCCAGTTGCTGAGTTTGTGTTGCTTCAGTTCTAATACTCATGTAATTTCTATTGCCCACCCGTGAACGAGATATAATTAAGTTGTAACTAATAAGCAGGATAACTTACGTCATCCCTTTGTCAGCCAATTGGCAAGAAAAGAAGTGGTCTAGACCTATCAGTGTAGCCAGACGTCCAGGACATCCAAGTCCACAGGTATTATTTTGTCGTTGAGCAGCGTGGTACAAAGATTAAAGTGTCTCGTTTGAATTAAATTCTCTCTTTTGCTGTACATATCTACAGAGTACGTCTTCTTGAGTAGCATGACCGTACACGAACATACACGTAGGTCCGCTTGATTCGGCTTGAGAACAAGGCACTGCCAAGGTGAGATTCGTCCGCTAGGTATGCAACAGGCTTGATATTGAACTCGTCAGAAGGGCTTCCATTCCCTGTGCTGGGCCAAACGTTCTTATGCATAGCTCCGTTGCCTCACAACCAAATTTTTATGTCCCTTTAAGGTGTTTCCACGAAATAAGACTAAATATGTTCTTCAACGGATTTGGCAGAGGCTAACGTTAGACATTCCAAGCCAACTTTCTGGCAAGTGAAGTCATCGTCAACAGGCTCGAGCTTGGTGCAGTACTGATGATACCACCTATCGCAGTGGTCGCAACCCACCCACTGGGTATCACGAGCCTCCTCGGGATCGACCCCGCGAGGCAGCACCGGGTCATACTGGCGACAAAGCGCACAGACCCACGTTTCCACATTCCCCCAGTCGTGCACTCCAGTGGTTTTGGTAGCCAAAGACGTTTGTTCTTGAGACGACGATGATCCACTGCTATGGACTCTTCCGGACAAGGCGGAGTGCGGGCGCATTCCACGACGCCGGAGTAGGCCTCCGCCGCGACCAGGTATGTCATATTGAGAACGAGGTAGCACTGAAGTACATAGAAATGAAGCTGTTCAAGCACACCAAGAAGCAAACAGACCACACAAAGCATAGATAACTCACGTCTGATTTGTTTCATCTTCACCCTGGGTTCCACTTCCGCCCTCGGTTCCGTTTCCACCCTGGGCTCCGTCTCCAACTGCTCCTCCGCTGAAGCCTTTCGCTTCGTGACGCGCGAGGGAGTCCCGGTTCCCTTTAGCTTCGAATCTCCACCAGATGAGTTTCTTTTCCGCGTTCCGGAAGAGTTTGACACGTTCCTGTTGGTTCTATCTGCCAGTAACGATCCTCCGTCTGGTGTAGGCGACGACTTCACGGCGACCATGGGGGCCGCACTGGAAGCTGGAGGCTCCTTTAACTTAGGAGTTGCAAAGGAAGATGTCGATTCCTTCTCCTTGACGTCCTTTGGGGTCTTTTCACTGGAGGTAGACTGAACAGAAGTCTTAGCTGACGATTTGGCCGCAGAAGAGCTCCCCTTGGTAGTAGATGGTCCCATCATAGCTGTGATCTTGCTCTGCACCAGCTTTGTGCCCATTTTATTCTCGTTGTCCGGGACGATCTCCAGGCGGACGTTATCAGGATCGATCTTCAGGATGCTCACGAGCTTTTGCAAGTCGTGAACCGCGTTCCTGGCCAAGCACAGCTTTCCCTACAATGAGATCGGCTTGACGTAGAAAGTAGCCGAAAAGGACAGATACTAAAGGAAGAAGTAGCTTACTGTATAGAGAAAGTGGATGAGGGCGCCCACCACCTGCTTGCGGATATTGGGTATAATGAGGGTAAACTCGGGCATCCCCGCCGGCATGCTCAGGAAGGCCTCTCGCAAGAACGTGCTGCAGGAAGCCAAGACGAGCCTAAAACAGAAACAATGACAGGTGACGAAAGATGAGTGACGACGAAGAATCGGATGCACTTGCCTGTGAGCCGCCAGCTGTCCGTCAAGGCAGTGGATGCGCACGTCAGTGAACCTATCGCTCTCCCAGCACTGCTTGGCCACGTCCACCACGTAAGCGTGGTGTCCGGCAAACCACACGTCTGGCGCTGCCGGACGGACGGTCCGGGAGGGAGTCGTCTGGGCTACCTCGTCCTGCATCTCGAGGGGTGCTAAGGTGTCCGTTATCCGCCGTCCCACAGTCCAGAAGTCACCGCTCGCTCGTTCTCTCACTCACTCCGTCGGTCGTTTGTTTCTGTTTGGTTGCAGCTGCTGCTGGTCCAACTTTTGTAGCGGAGTCCGATTTGCCTCTCGGCGACTCCGGGACTAAGACCGAAGGACACAGCTCGCTCTTTCTCCCGTCTGCTCAAGGATGTTTCCCGGCTGCACTTTTCATCTCTTCAACAGTTCCAAGAGTAACTTTGGGTACTGTGTTGAGTGTTCCGGGGAGGCTCCATTGACGAGACTGACGAGAGGCCGCAGATCCAGAAACGTTTTCTGGCCGCCCTAGGGGAAGGAGAACGAGGACAGGGAGATCTCCCGCCCCGAACAGAAGTAGCCAAACAGCCTGCCGAGCCCGGACAGTCGCGGGCGGCCGGGGGACAGGATTCCGAGGGCAGCTTCGGCGGGGTTGTTGCGCTACGACAGCAACGGACTGCTAGTAGAAGGGACGCTTCTTCTAAGCATAGAAGAGGCAGGGTTGCCCTTTGGGCCTTTTTCTCGGCCAGATTTTGGACACCTGGAAAGGTCAGGCTTGAAACAGGCCTTAAAAGCCGCGACTACTTGGACCACGCAACTTTCGGGCTATCAAAATGTCTGATAAAGTTGCTGACAGTGATGTCACTCCAGCTGGCTTGGATCCAGTAAGTGCTGTAGACAGAAAATAAGACCACATTGTCTTCTTCAGAACAACATTTCTAAATTTTTCAATGATAAAAAGTGGAAAGTTGTTGTAAACGCGCAATCTTTTCTTCCCAGTCTTTGATTCATAGTCCAGTCAAATCTGGCTCAACCTCTTTCCTAATGGGCTTTCTAACATCTGGCAACCCTCAAGCACCACCAAGTCGATACTGTGACTTGCTGAGCAGCAGCAATATTGTTGATCCCGCCGATGTCCGACATGACATAACTGATCTGTGTGAAGAGGTATGGCAAGGTCGCTGCCTAGGACCTATTGGAAAAAAGGTCTGCAAAGCTCACGTAGGCAAAGTTGCATCAAGAGGTGAGCAGGATGCAGAAGTACGAGAAGCTGGAGAAGATCGGAGAAGGTTGGAATAGCAGCTTGCAGATATAGAGCTTGAGAATGACGCTTTCGTTTGGTTAGGAACCTATGGCACGGTATTCAAAGCCAAGAACAAGGAAACCCAGGAGATTGTAGCTCTTAAAAGAGTCAGGCTGGACGATGACGATGAGGTGAGAGACATTTTGAAAGCATGAAAGTGGTTGAGCCACATTTCTTTCTAGGGCGTTCCCTCATCTGCTCTGCGTGAAATATGTCTGCTAAAGGAATTGAAGCACCGCAACATTGTCCGCCTCCACGATGTGCTCCATTCAGACCGCAAGCTTACTCTGGTGTTCGAGCACTGTGATCAGGATCTCAAGAAGTATTTCGACTCGCTCAATGGAGAGATCGACTCGGAGGTTGTCAAGTCGTTCATGTGAGTGAAGACCACGTTGCTGCTTGGGATTTTTTTTATGCATTCTCCCCCGTCAGGTTCCAACTCCTGCGTGGTCTCTCCTATTGTCACAGTAGGAACATCCTACATCGAGACCTGAAACCACAGAACCTGCTCATCAATAAGACTGGAGAGCTCAAATTGGCAGACTTTGGCCTGGCCAGGGCTTTTGGAATACCAGTCAGGTTAGATTCTAATTTTACTAATTGTTCATTTGTTATGCAGCACTGTATTATACTTCTTCTTCAGGTGTTACTCTGCTGAGGTAGTAACATTATGGTATCGTCCCCCTGATGTTCTTTTCGGCGCTAAACTCTATACCACCTCGATAGACATGTGGTCAGCAGGATGCATATTTGCAGGTAGTAATTAGCTCAATATCCATTAACGACACAGTGTGACAGAACCGTGTTATTCATGAAGAATTGGCCAATGCTGGGAGGCCGCTCTTTCCTGGCAGCGATGTGGATGACCAGCTGAAGAGGATTTTCAAGTTCCTTGGCACTCCTACTGAAGAGACCTGGCCAGGCCTGTCCCAGCTCCCAGAGTTCAAGCAATTTCCGCTTTACAATGCATCTATGACCTTTGCGCAGGCAGTGCCTAAACTCTCTGCCAAAGGCAGAGATCTTTTACAGGTATGGCGAACGAGTGCAAAAAATGACACTACGGAAATTCATACCTATGGTTTCTTTCAGCGTTTGCTTCAATGTAACCCATCTTTGAGGCTCTCTGCAGATGAATCCATGGCACATCTTTACTTTCAGGATTTAGGACCGAGTGTCAAGACTGGATAGATTTAGCAACAGTCAGATACTCATTTGATAAATGTTGGGTTTTTTTTTTCAATTTGTGTTGTTGAGGTTTACATACATTCTGTTTAAATAGTGGAGCATTGTGTGGATAGTATTGTGAAAATATTTATTGTAATACGCTCAGAAAAATTTGCTTAATGTCACCCTGGGAGATTCTGACAGCTGACATGAGTCACAAAGTGACTCCAAAACGACAGCACATCATCGCCTGACCTGGTGAGAAAGGTGGCATCGTTAGTAATAGTACATCAAGTTGGACATTAAGTAATTGGCTGCATAAGAATGATTTGAATTTCCCACCATTAGAGGGAAAGAAAGGAAAGGGCACAGGCAGCCAGGGCAGCGTTGCCAGTCTGACCAAGTAGGGGCCAGATTCTGGAAGTCGGCCAAATTTTAGCATCTTCGCAAGTCTTAAGAGTTGTTTTTATTTCTCTACGCAGTAAAAGTCTTGCAATAGCGAATCTCACAATACCGACACGCCTCCCAATGACGAAGTTCGATTTGCTGACCAAAATTTGTACTTGTCTAGCAGAAGCGACATAACGGGTGCTGCTGACTACGTGCAGTCACTGCGAGACTTCACTACTTACAAAGGGTCAACCTTTCCTATTGAGGGCCGATACTTCGACGTGCAGTCATGTCACAACAATGGTTTACCTTAAATGATACAGTCAACATTCGATACAGTAAAGTAATTTATAACTTCACTACAGCAAAAGTTGACTGCATCATTAGCAGTACCATCATTAAATTAGGAGACAAAGCTAAGTTGTTAGTTGTTTGACCATTTTGCCCCTTGCAGGGATTCATAGTGATAGAAATTACAGCTGCCCTGCAAATTGTCTGTTTAACCTTTAGTTCCTTACGGGGCCGAAGTTTCTGTCTGATCTGGTCTCATAGACTTCCCCAGATCTGGCAACTCCGACGAGCAGAGCAGCCGCCAGCGCCAGCGCCAGCCGGGCGGAGAAGGAGCGAACGCGGCGTCGAGCAAGTCCAGGCTCTAGGGACCAGGTCCAGGTCCGCCATTGCTTGCTCCAAAGCGGAGTAGAACGGGGGGCTTCCTAGCGCCGACAGGCCCCGAACGAAAGAACGAAGCCGAGAGAAAACACGCCCGTCTCTCAGGTCTCACTCCGCCGTATCGGTCCTAACTAAGAGCGCCTAAGAAGTGGCCGGTCAAGGTTCTTCGCCATGGGAGACACCGGTGTAGACATTGACCTGTACGCTGACGTGGAGGAGTTCCCGCCGGAGGAGCTGGAGCAGGAGTCCAATGACCTCTACGACGACGTCCTGGCTTCTGCCGACAAGGACGACAAAGTTAAGAAGGAGGCAGATTCGCCGGTGACGACGGGAGCGCCGGGATCAGCCACCCCCACTGTCGGTTCGTCGTCGCAACAGCCACCTGGTCGACGATACCAGTTGTACGTGGGAAACCTCACTTGGTGGACCACGGACCAGGATATCCAAAATGCTATCGAAGAGGTAAGCATTTAATTTCTTGTCAGAGGGACTTGCAAAGATACTCCGAATCCCAGCTGAGATAGATTGTTGTCGATGACTATACGTCAAGATACTCAACGCGTGTTGCGCTTGTCTCCTAGGTCGGCGTGAACGACTTCATGGAAGTGAAATTCTACGAAAACCGGGCTAACGGTCAGTCCAAAGGTTTCTGTTGCGTCTCTCTTGGCTCCGAAACTTCCATGCACGCGGTAATTGAAAAGTTGCCCAAGAAGGAACTCCACCAGCAGAATCCGGTCGTCACCTACGCTACCAAGCAGGCTCTCTATCAGTTTGAAGCTCAGTCGAAGACTCGTCCCCAGCAACAGCCACCCCCACCCACTCGTAACGGACCGCCGCCGCCAGGGGCACCTGGATCTGGGATGCCGCCGAGAATGATGGTCCCGTCTCGCGGGCCTCCACCAGGTATGCGTGGTCCACCACCCCCGGCCTCGGCCTCTTACAACCGGCCACCGCCTGGCATGCGCCCACCTGTGGTCATGAACCCCTTGAGGCCTCCACCCCTCGGAGCCCACCATGCGCCGCCCCCGGGAATACCTCCCCATCATACGGGGCCGCCTCCTGTCATCGGAGGTCCGCCACCACCTCCGGGCATGCCACCCCGCTCTCTTCCGCCCAGCGTCCCTCCTGGACCGGCTCCTCACGTCAATCCGGCCTTCTTCCCTCAGGGGCCGCCTCCTCATGCAGGAAGCAGCTACCCACCCCCTCATGTGCCGCCCGCACACGGTCTGAGCGAGGGTGAATTCGAGGAAATTATGAGCCGCAACCGCACAGTGTCCAGCCATGCCATCGCTCGCGCAGTGCAAGATGCCGCCAACGGCGAGTACGGCAGCGCCATCGAAACCCTGGTGACTGCGATCTCCCTCATCAAGCAGTCCAAGGTAGCCGGCGACGACCGATGCAAGATCCTCATCTCTTCTCTTCAAGACACCCTGCATGGCATAGAGAATAAGAGCTACGGTAATCGCTCCTCCAGCCACCATCACCATCGCGAGCGATCTCGCTCACGCGACCGGGAGCGCCACCGTTTGGCAATGTCTCACCATCATCACCACCATTCTGGCCACCACCATCGCTCCTACAGCCGTGAGAGGGATTACAGGGACCGCTCGAGGGAGCGTGATCATTATTACCGCGAGCGCTCTCGCAGTCGCGAGCGAGACTACCGGCGCGAGAAAGAGTACTATGAGGACAGGGACCGCTACAAGGAGCGAGAGCGCATGAGGGATGAACGCGACAGGATGGCGGTCGAGGGCGGCGGGAGCGGGAGCGCCGGCGGGAGCAGCAGCAGGAGGGAGCTGGAGCGAGATCGCAGCGACGTCAGGGGCAGGAGCAGTGAGCGTGACAAGGAGAGGGAGAGGATGCGACATTAGAGAGTAGTCGCAATTGAAGGAGTCTACAAAATCAGGACTTTTTTGACAATTTCAAGCATCTGTTCTCATCCTCAGTTATTAGTACCACTACCACTACTACCGTTGCTTCAGTTTCTTTGGCCGAAAGTTCCAAGGCAATAGCCAAGTGTTTCTTTGTGTCCGTATCTAGTGTTTGTGCATCCAACAGAAGTGGACGAGACGAGGGAAAAAGCGCATCTTGAGGTGCCTTTATGATTGCAAGATATTTCATTCTGCGACAACTACGTTCAAGATCCCACCCTTTACAGTAACCGTTATGAAGTTAAAACTGAAGCAGTTCCTTGGAAATCTCAAAAACACCCCATTCGACAATTCTCAAGATTGAAGCTGAAAAATCAAGCCGCCTGGATGTCTACTGGATTCAGAACCGCCGAGTTCTTTGTATATTAACGTGAAATATAATTTTCTTTAAAAGTGGCCTCGAGGCCAATGACTTGTCTCCGTTGCTGTCCTATATTTTTCTGTATTACCATATGTATGCTGGAAACCATTCACTATGATCCATTGCTCAAACCGCAGCGACCGCCGCTCATACTGTAGTATATATGTTTATCTTGCTCTTATGTTTAGTTTCATGTCTGGTAAAATTACTGCTGCTGAGGGTGAATCGGTCTTTAACTGCTTGACCAAGACTTTACACTAGTAAACCCTATGATAAGACTGATTCACTTTGCCTAAGATTCTTGTGATCACTGCCATATGTAATATGGTCATTCTTTTGGTTTATTGTTGCGGTGCACCGATTGCAGTGTAGGCAGTTAGTGATGATGTTTGTGAGGTGTCATGTGCATCTGTTTTTGGCTGTGAGTGCCCTAACGGCTCCGTGAAAGCGTATCGGAGTTGGCGGACTTGGCGCACGTACGTACGCTCAGTACCTGTATACATAATCCTCACAAGTATATAAAGCTGTCTCTCAAAGATACCCAAAGTAGTGATAAACCGCGTTCTTCTAGTCCTAACGGCTGTGACCATTTCTTCCTTTTACTGTTCCCGCATGTGTATTAATGAAGAAGCGCGTATTCTTCACATGTTAGCTCCAGCACTTTTTGTTCGTGTCTCACCATGTGTGTACCTTAGCATACATGTATGTCAAAATGCATTGGGATCTTACCTAACGCAGCAACTAGGTTATGATGCTGTTGTGAAGCACCTACGGTGCGTGCCAGAAATTCGTATAAAATATTTTTGACCCAGACTTCTTTTTTTTAAGTATGCAAAGAATTCCGCCGTCGTCTTGAGCAAGTTGTTGAAGGCAATGGGGACTTCATTTCATAAACATATTCTTGACATGTTTCTTGTCGAGTGTGTCATGAAGAAAATTTGAGATGTTTTGCTGGTTTCCTCGAGTTGCGGCAATCTAAGGCTCAGCTCAACTTTATACAAACTTTTGGCACGCATTGTGCAGATTTTGTAAACTAAGTTACCGTGCATTAGTGAGTCGAACATGCCACTACCCTGACGTCACGATACTCCGGTGATGAGGAATTGACTGCGACAGAGCTACAGCACTATTGTTACAGATACCTTGGTGTTACTGACTTAAATGAATGTAATCGTAATCAATCATGCATACTTGATGGTAAGATGAAATGAACCTTTACAAATAAACTGTACGGTGTGCGGGTTTGCACAACGTGTCACTAACCGCTGGAAGGTGTATGCCGCCATCTTGTTCGAGTGGTGCCCGCACAATTCTCCTTTGAGCTAGGTACAAGTACAAGTTTCGGCCCCCTTTTTTTGTCTCTTACAGCTCCTGAGGTGATTGTTGACTCTCGGTACTCGAGTTCACTAAATCTCTAAATAACCTACGTTGACCCTTCCAAGTTGGAAGTACAAGAGTTTCTGTCAAACAGCACCCATGCTGAATGGATGGCCAACATTTCTTATGACAGAGCATCACCTGCTCATGGCCACCTGGGAGGGTCCGTCGGAAGTCATGCCTACTGGAACTGACCAGCAGTAGATTCACATAACATGACTTAGCAGATTTATAAACACCCAGTACGATTGGGCAATAGATATCATTACTGCATTTCAAAATGAGGCATCAAAAATTGTCTGTCCCAAGCATTGAAGGCCTACCAATGCACTGTTCTGTCAACAAATCGAACAGTCATTTGCGGAGGATGGAAGAACTTTTGACCTACGTAGATCTCTTAGCTATTGCGTAGGTGGTTCTACTCCGGAGAGAGGTAAAAGCTGTGTGATATCGATTTTTCAGCTTGTTCTCTCGTCTTCCTTTCTCTCACTTGTGGAGCCATCGAGTTACGTGTGCGTGAACGTAGGAAGAGCAGCTGTGAAAAAAGCATATGGGTTCTGCTATCAGCTCGTCGCTGACAGCATAAGAGTTTGCTTGTAGCCAGTCATGGGAAACACGGATACGAAGTTGAACTTCCGCAAGGCCGTGATCCAGCTTACGACCAAGACTGCACCCGTAGACGCTGCCGACGACGTCTTTTGGGAGCAGGTAACGATTTCATCTCCTCCGCAGTTGTCTTTTAGTTCCGTGATGCTCAATAAATGCTTGCATTGCCAGTTCTGGACGGACAGCGTCGCCAGCGTGCAGGACGTGTTCACGTTGGTTCCTGCGGCTGAGATCAGGGCGCTGAGGGAGGAGTCGCCCAGCAATTTGGCTACCCTTGTATACAAGTCAGTGGAGAGGCTGGTGAGGGCGGCAGACGCCAGCTGTAGGACACAAAAGGATCAGACACAGGTTAGTGACGTTGTCATAATCAATCCAGGATTTCCAGTATGAGGGCGAGCACCAACCTGAGGATACCTACGTAGGTAATCTCGTGTTGTGTGCAGTTGTACAGTTTTTTAGAGGCCTGAAACATCTAGAACTGTGAATGACCTGAGAGCCACTGAGGTTACCAGCAAGCCTTTCGCATAAAATTAAAGCTGCAGATCATACCCAACTGCTCAAAGCTGAAGAATTACATTTTTGCAAGATTTTGTGCAAAAAATTGACAATTTGAAAAAGCCTCTATTTTGCCCCTTATTCGAGGGAAAGAATGTTTTTTTCCCTGCAAGGATAGATCTAAAACATGCACATGAAGAATTTGGTGAGTCAGCATATGCTTTGGTACTCATTTCATTTCGCCTGACAATTACTTTCACTGACGAGATAGATCGCAGTAGATTAGCATTCATAACTTAATTGCTGAAAATGATTACTAAAAGATCGACAATTAAGACAAACTGTGGAAAAAGTTTTGATTAGACACGCAGCGCCTTCATTCTCTGTCTCACTACTAATCCAGGTCTTGAACAGCGCTCGCCTGCTCACCAGAATAATACCTTACATCTTTGAAGATCCGGATTGGAGAGAGTTCTTCTGGTCCAGCATTCCGGATACCGGGGCGAGCAGTCCTGGGGGAGGTAATTCCAGCTACCGACTACTGCAACTCATTAAGTCCACACACTGCTGCTGTTCACACGATTAAAATACAGGGCACCAAAGTTGGAACGCGCAACTTTGTCATTTCTAATGAAATCCTGCACTAACATAGAGATAAAGACCATTGACAAGGATTAGTCCTGAAGCAAGTAAAAGGAACAAATCGCTTTCTGCCTGCACAACAATGACAGAGAGAAATTTGTGAACAGTAAATGGCCCCACCAAACGAGGTCAAAACTTTCCAGTGCGATCATGAAGGCTGGTTATTTAGAAGTATGTTAACGTAACACAGACTAGGCGAGAGTCGACTCTCTCGCATATATCATGATATGTATGTATCTGTTGTATATATCAAATTTTTGATGCATGCTCAGAACACTCTGTAATGACATAAGTCCCCGAGACTGAAGAACCCAGGAAATCAGACTTTTCTGGAGTCCTTAATGTCGGGACGAGTCAGACCAAGAACCAAGGGACTTATTTGTTTTTTTGATGTAAAAGCCTACTTTAGCGATAGCGATAGCGATAATCATAAGCGCTAAGAAAACTCGGGGTTCCTGTTTACAAGTCTTAAAACCTCTTGTTTTTATCATCAAGCCTACGCACGGTCAGGGACTAAAGTAATTGCCTTGATCAGAGGTGAACGCACATTGCAAGTTGAAGTTAGGTGTGAAAGTCAGGACTTGCATACAGATGGGGGAGAACAAAAACTTCACATCCTTTAATTTTGGAGACATGAATACACTTAAAGAGAGGGACCCTCGAAATCCCGGGATTTCCCAAGATGTTGATTTCTCATATCGGAATCCTCGGATTAGGATAGAAAGGCCTTCCCCTTAAACCGTAAAACTAATGCACCCTGAGCACTAATATCGTCGTAGGCTCTCCTCATGATGGCGGCGACAACAGCGAGTCGGTTTCTCTCGCTCAATCCTTACTGAACGCAGCGTGCGACCTCCTCTTCTGCCCGGAGTTCACAGTGGCGCCAGCAGGCGGCGGTGGCAGCGGCACGTCGAAGAGCGGCGGCGGGATGATCCCATCTTCGGCTTCAGCCGTGCGCGACGAGGCCGACGACCTGCAGACCATCGACAGCTGCGAATACATCTGGGCCGCTGGCGTCGGCTTCGCCGGCCGTGTGTCTGACTCACCCTCGTGTGATCTCCACCGGCGAGAGCTTCTGCGCTTACTGGCCACTTGCTTTTCGCAGACAATATACGTATCCAACAAAGGCCTCGAGGAAGACCCGACCGCCGCGGGAGCGGCTGCAGCCGCCAATCGGTGGGTCAGCGCGTTCACATCCAGCGAAAATCGACACGCGCTGCCCCTGTTTACGTCGCTGCTCAACACCGTCTGCGGCTACGACCCCGCTGGCATTCTCCCTTACAATCATCTCATCTTCTCGGACAGCAGAGAGGAACTCGTTGAAATAGCCATTCAGGTCAGAAAACCATTTTGCCGAGTTCTTTCTGAAGGCTACACATGCAGTTTCTTCATTGGAGTACCTCTTGTCGTGAAGGTGCTGGTCATCACTCTTGACCAGGACACACCGACGGCTGCAAATGCCTTGACTGACGATCCCTCAGCCGCTGCAGCTCTCCCAGACAACCTCTTCCTCAATTACTTGTCCCGGATTCACAGAGAGGAGGATTTTGGATTCATCCTTAAGGGAGTCACGAGACTCCTCATGAATCCCCTTGTGCAGACATACTTGCCGCACTCGCAAAGAAAAGTATGATGCCGGTGATTTCATTTCTGCTCGAACACGACACAGGCGTGCCTTCTTTTGCAGGTGCAGTTTCACCAGGAGCTCTTAATCCTGTTTTGGAAATGCTGTGAGCACAACAAACGCTTCCTCTTCTTCGTGTTGAAGTCCTCCGACGTCCTCGACATCCTGACTCCTATTCTGCACCACCTCAATGACGCTCGCGCTGATCAGAGCAGGTACGTATATTCAGTACTAGAAAGAGAACGTCTGTGCAAATATTTCAGCAACGCTCCGCAGGGTCGGCCTAATGCACATCGGCGTGTTTATCCTCTTGTTACTAAGCGGTGAACGCAACTTCGGTGTAAGACTAAACAAGCCGTACACGGCCACGGTGCCCATGGATATCCCAGCTTTTACCGGCACTCACGCGGATCTCCTTGTCATTGTCTTCCACAAGGTATATAAAGCCCCTTTAAAAGCTCTCTCTCTCATGTACATGATCATAAGTCTCATTCCTAGATCATCACAACTGGTCACCAGCGCCTCCAGCCTCTGTTCGACTGCTTGCTGACCATACTGTGCAACGTCTCTCCCTACGTCAAGTCGCTTTCTATGATCGCGGCGTGCAAGCTCATACACCTGCTGGAGGCGTTCACCACGCCATGGTAACAGTCCTACACATATACACTATTGCGAGAAGTACCATAAGATCATTTTGCATGCAGGTTTCTTTTTTCATCTCCGACTAATCATCACTTGGTGTTTTTCCTGTTGGAGATGTTTAACAACATGATCCAGTACCAATTCGACGGAAACGCCAACCTCGTCTACAGCATCATCAGGAAGAGACAGGTGCGTGTTCCATTCACTCGCACAGTCAACCGTCGATATCATCGAAACCTTGATTCGTCAAACCGCTATTTCGAGAGAAAAAAAACAATTCCCGAATCATTTTGCCCTTAAGTAACCTTCATTGCTCGTCACACCGCTTAATAGGTCAAAATTGCCTGGTCCTAACCGTGACACGTTATCGAGAGTTCACTGTAGTGAATATTCGAGATTGAGGTCTAGAGCTAATGATGTACTAGCAAAAATATTAGATGCGATGCACAGAATGGACTTACGTGGTGTCAGCCTCAAATGCCCCATGATTTAACTAGGTATTCCATCACCTGGCCAACTTACCCACGGACTGCGGCAGCATCAACCGAACCCTCACTAGACGAGGAAAGAAGCAACATCACTCGTCCTCGTCGGCCACCTCGACTGGAGCCATCAGCCCCAACGAGCCAATAATTCCAACTTCTCTGGTTTCTCCTCCAGCTCCAGCCTCTATTGTGAGCAATGCCTCCAACCCCACGACCGCTGGAGTTGAGGGCTGGATAGCGTCTTCTACTCCACCAGTGACTGCCGAACCCGGGACCCTCAAAGCATCACTGATGGATCTGCCAGCAATTGACAAGATGACCGAAAAGGAGACGGCGCATCCAAGTCAGAGGCAACTGGACAAGCTCACAAAAAGCGGTGTCAGTGCCACACTCTTCTCTACCGCTGGCGCGAACGTCATCGAGGATGAAAAAGTCGAGTCCTCCGAGGAAAGTAAGCGAAAGTCGCTGGCCATGAACCTGGCGGCGTTGTCGAGGCAGCAGTCGGCAGACTCGAACGCGACACATCCACAGAGCGTGACGTTGCCTCCGTCACAGCAAAAAGTCGCGCCTCCGCTTGCGACTTCCGTGCAGCGGTCAATCTCCCAGATATCGTCGGTTTCGACGACTGAGCCTTGGGTGCCCACACAGGATTGGGTGGCCTCCTGGAAAAGTCGACTGCCTCTGCAGACCATAATGAGACTCTTGCAGGCAGGACAACACCCTGTCTATGACAACGTGTGCAAATTATATGAGAGCTTGTGCTTGCAGGTGCTGGTACCACAGGTGGAGAAGATTTGCATCGACAAGGGCTTGACCGATGAGAGCGAGATCCTCAGGTTCCTCCAGCACGGCACCCTCGTCGGCTTGTTGCCGGTGCCACATCCCATACTTATAAGGAAGTACCAACCTAATCCTGGAACAGCACTCTGGTTCAGGTGAATGCTGGACTCCCACAAAATGCAAAGCCAGCTCAGCTCACGGTCAGGTTCTTTTTTTCCTGCAGGACTTACATGTGGGGAGTGATTTACTTAAGGAACACAGACCCACCCATCTGGTACGACACGGACGTAAAGCTCTTCGAGATCCAAAGGGTCTAATGTGCCTGAATCGTGGCACTCAACGCCTAAGTGTAATGAATAATGAATTTTAGGTCAAATTTTAAATGAAAAGTGTGCGTGTGCGTCAACGGAGGTACTAAACGACTGGTGATGCCCATGAGTGGTTACATCGTACTGACCTATACAAGTATTTCGACTTTTTCGTTCTTCTTCAATATTTATTAACATCTCACTCCAAGAGCATACTGTCCAGGCACATGTGTACATAAACTCTCAATCCCCACCTGATTGTTGCATACTGTATTTACTTATGTTCGTATCCGGCGTGTGTGCACACAGTCGCCACCAGATGTATTCGTGCGGGTGAAAGAAAAAGCAACCTAAATTGAAAGATTTCAACTCTTTGTCAAGATTTAACTATTTCCCAATCGATGAAGAGTGCCAAGTTATGGGTTGGGACAGCCATCCCCTCCCTCTCCCCGCCCGTTTTAAAAAAATGTTGCCAATTTGCTCGTAAAAAAAGAGCAAAAACTTTTTGCGTTTAAGTTTGCTTTTTCCCCGAGACCTACGAAAACATCTGACGGCGATTGGACCACTAAGCTGCAGTGGCAGTGACAGTTACAGTTGCAGCAACCTGCAAAGTGTTACTGCCGCTGTTACGTCTTCGAACTAGGGTACTGTAGGGCATGTGGCAAAAAGTTGCAAGTCACCGCACATAGAGCACACTCGTGTGACAGCAGCTGTAGTACCAACTCCAAAAAACTGTATGCAACAGCAGATCAAGCGTTACTCGATGTTTTCGTACGTCTACGAAACATAAACTTATGCAAAGTTCATCCACGCGGTCACGTACGTTGTTTTTTTTTTTTTGGGGGGGGGGGGGAGGAGGGACTGCGGAGCAACGTTGGGTTGGGGAGCACCTGGACCAGGGGCGCAGGCTCGGCCGAGAGTTCACAAGCAGACGTATATTTGACTGCGCTCTCAGACAAGGAGTGCGTTCAGCAGCGTTGCATGGGCACCATTTGTGCACTTTACTCATAAAGTTTTACACCTGATTTACCCGACAAAAACTTATGTATTGCAAAAATGTTGGCGGGTAAGGCTTAATAACAAGCTTCTCAGGATGGTGCTGGTAGAGATGGTGTCCACATATAACACTGCCATCTTTGAGCAGTGCATTTCTGTTCGGTAGCACAGTCCAAAACTGCCTCTGCAAATCAACTCGCTTGGTTTAGCTTCAACCCTGGAAGGATGTGGTATCCAACCCAAGGTTGCACCTCGGACAAAAAGACCCACCCTAGTGTGCATGCAGTTGGTCTATCCGACCATCTCATACTATTGTATTACAGCATATTACACTATTTTGGCTGCGTGCCTCCTAAGTTGGTGGGACAAAGAGTGACCAAGGCTACACTTACGTATAGGTACAGGTACTACGAGTACAAGCATCGTTTATTTGCATACTGCAACTCATCATCGTACAGTTCGTACGTTCCCTCCTTCTCCTTTCATCATGCTGACAGTTTCTGTGCAAGAATTATTTGGGCTTTTGGAGACACTCGTTTTCCCTGCATGAGAAGTGGGAGAGAGAAGGAATTGTGCACACAGTGTTTGTGTGGTAAATGTCCAAAACTTTGTGTATCAACCCGACGGTGGGATTTGGTTGTGTGTGAGGCTGGAACAAAACATGCATTGAAGTACATGAGTAGAAGTCATACGCACACAGTAAACACATCTTTGGGGGAAAGTAGCGTCGGCAACTAAGTACAACGCTTGTTATTTAGTGCCATTACAGTACGTATACGTTTACGTGGTCGTCGCACAATATTTCTTGTAGAGTCTATCCCACCGAATTCGACGTTTCTTCCTCCATTGTAGAACAAGATTAAGATAATTTCTTCTTCCTGGAATCCAGTGAAGTAAGAACACTCGTTTTTTTTCTCCGGAGAAAGCAGGGCTGGGAAAGTCATGGGGGATTCCACCAGTTCAGATATAGCAGTGTCTGAAGCAGCACCAATGCATAAATGCTTTCTTACAGCACAGTTCTATGGTCTTATAGAAGTGAGCAGGAGGATGATTTATAATGGCGAAGCCATCTCTGGCCAGCCTTGGTACCACACCCGCACACACAGTCATGCATACGTTCTGCATACGTACATGCGTACATACGCACGTGCATGTGCATACGAAGCATGCGTACATACGCACGTACGTGCGCGCGCACACACACATGCACGCAGACTCTCTCACACACATGTTGTAGAGTTAAAAAACAGAGAAGAGAGAAAGGAGGATGCGACAGCTCATATTCGTCCTTCTCTGCTTCTCTCCTTTTCAAGGCAGCACCTGCGACGAATGGAGAAATACAGGTTTAGGCCTACTTGTACTACTTTGACAAGTACGACAGTTTGTCAGACACTCATGAAGCAGCTACTGACCATCATGGACCTCTTGACGTCCTCTCTGCTGTTGCAGTAGTTGAGGAATTCGTCTAACGACACCATCCCGTCACAGTTGGTATCCATGCTCTCGAAAACCTGCTCGACCCTTGCGTGAGCCTCTTCGGAGCTCACCGAAGTCCCGCCCCCCATCAGTTCGTGAATGGAGTCTGTGACCTGGAAGCAAGAAGGTTACTGTAGTTTTTCCATATGCAATCCTTAAGCTGCCCACAAGGTTCCAATTTGCCGCCAAAAGCAATGACCAAGTGAAGCAAAGGATGCGTTACATTTCTTGAGCGGATGCATCGCACGTAGAAGGTTTGTGTCAAGGTGCATTCATCCGTGTGTTTGCGTTCCTCACATTTTGGACTCCGACTGTGCAGGAAAGACCGATTTAAAGCAACCAAACTGAGAAATTTTCTTATGACCTTACGCACTTACAAAGAGTCTAGAGTGACAATCTCCGCTTGAAGTGTACAAAACGTGCACACGTTTGAAAGAAATGCAGTATGCAGTAAGCAGGTACAGTGCATTAAAATCCTCATACTGAAGCAAATGCGTGCTTTCAAGCAAGTTTGCTGCAGTTCAGGATTGTGCTCAGTCCACTTGTACATCATCAACTTAAAGCAAATATGCCAAACGTGGTCTTGGGTACGCACGTCACTTGAAAATTATCCCAAACTTCATGATCACCACCCAGGGGACCAGCAAAGTGATGTGTGATGTCATCTGCTGCCTGGAGCATCACTCAAGACCTTCAACTTAGGTCATCCCGTTGTTTACTCGTGGTGTCGAACCTCAGAACAAAGTCTAATAGGAAGTGCATTAAGTCATCCTCAGACCCGGTATGTGTACTGGTACGTCCATCAGTAGAGCACAGCTTCTTGGAAGTACACGCTGAGGGTTGTTTTTTTGAAAGCATGTGATGCGTCCCAATATGCGCACAGTCAGTCTAAGTGGGATTCGGACAAGTGGGATGTTAAAGTATAACGTTTTCAGCTTTAATATTGCCTGGTCATGTGTTGCTCCTCTTGGAGCGACATTTTGAATTCCCCACTTCGGACACCTGGGACATTTCGCACTGCAAACACATACGACCACTGTAGTGAGTACGTAGAAAAACTAAGCCGACTAATAATTACATAGTAGTGTTGACACGGCTCACCAAATAGGTGTACCGTGGACCTCGAGCCTTCTGAAGGCAATTTTGCTGCATCTCAGCCGGTACTTCTCGTACAACTGCTGGACTGTTGAGGTCCAAAAATTGAGCCTATGATACTTTTTAGCACAAAAAGTGAGCCAACGGTACGTCTGGTGCCTGCTCCAACAACAGGATAACCTAAACCGTGCAGTATGCTAATGTAAGTGGGACTTTTAGGGCATGTTTTGCTGAAGTGAGATTTTTAGAAAAGTGGTACAAAGCGTGTGATCTTGCTCCCACTTAACCGAAGTTGACTGTGCACACATCCAGTCACCCACAGGGTATTGTTGCCTTATATACTTTTGTGTGCAGACTGAAGGGCCACTGCATTTCCTCCCCTTTCCCCCCTTGTGTGCGTGTTCCCTCACAGTTGAAGGACTTGCCCTTTGTGGCCTCCGCAGGAAGAAAAAGGCCGGGAATCACCCCCTTCATCAGTGCCTTTCCAGGGCTTAGGTGAGTTATGAGTGTATTGCATAGTAAAGGGGGCAGGGGATGGGAAAATACCTAGAGACCTAGACAGTTTTCGCGCCGCGACCTAGGGAGCGTGCACAAACCCGGTTACATTAGGTTAGGTTAACTCACCTATCCCATTTACATGCATTTAGGCCGAGGAGTGCCTAGTAAAGATCTGCTGTACTTTTCACGTACAACTCACCTGCTGCTGCCTCTCTAGATGGCCACTCAGACACGTCTTTAAGACTTGAGTGAGAAATTTATGCAGAACTTATCGATATTTTGCTTCACTTTGCTGTGGCGGCAAATTACAGTGGAACTCGCTTAATCGCGTTCGCTCGAATGAGGGAGAAATTGCGAACTTTGGCGACGCTGCACGTCTAAGCATTTTTCCCTGTAGACCTTTGTTTTGGCTACCGCAAGTGATTCTTACCAAAAAAAACACTACAACCTTAGAAATCATCCCGCAAATGCTCGTGCCATGTACGCAAGTGGTAGAATCTAGAAGACGTCAACACCCGATTCATACTGACAAGAGAAACCAAGCCCATTTTATTCATCGTTGGTGTAATCTTGAGCTACAAAGTTATTGGAGCGTCTGAGGCCTTCCCTAAGTTCCAAACATTACGGGGCGACTCTCAAAAGCTGTACCTGCGGTGCTCCCACTGGGCAATACGGCTAATCTGCACGAGTGCACTGGATTGAAATAAGAAAGGACCAAGGAAACTGTAGGCCTTAGACTTGTTGCGCTCCTTGAGACACTCCCAGGCATGCAGGGCAACTGCGCTTTAGTGCGTACATTACTGTGCACTCGCGAGGGAAGTGGCAAGTGTCAAACGTAATGAATTGTGCTGAGCTTCCTCGCACTCAATCATAGACATGAAAAGAAGTTTGCAAGGAGGGGCCTCTTAATGGATTTGCAGTGAGTCTCTTTTCTCCATCACCCAAGTTGAAAAAAAAAGACTAGTCTTCTCAATGATAGGAAGTACGCTGATGAGAAGTGAAAAAGACCATTGATCAAAGAGAAAGAAGGTCACCATCGTCAACCGTTCCCCCAACCTGCGTGAGGGTATGAAAGGGTACGTCTGCACAGGCAAATTCTGAGCAGTGTAGTCTGCATGTTGACGTCAGTGGGTACAAGGTCTCGGTGGGACAAAGTACCAACCTTGAGCATTTCTTCCCTGCTGATGACTCCATCTCGATTCGTGTCGTAGAACTCAAAGGCCCAGAGGAGCTTGTCCTCCTCTGAGCCTTTGCAGATCACCGACAAAAAGTCCATGAAGTCTCCAAAGGTGATGCCACCGGTGCGATCCCTAGGAGAAAAATTTGAGCGGGCAGCAAGATGAGTTTTGGCCGTTTGAGTTACAGTCACTCCTACACCCATGTTAACGTGCGTGCATGTACGAGGTTAGGCAAGGTGCAATCATGTAGAACTGAACAGTGGCGTGTAACACGTAGAGCACGCACAGTACGAACCTGTCTATTGATAGGAAGACTAGGTGAGCATAGTGTGAGGAGTCGCCCAATGGAAAGATCTTGTCGTATACTTCCTTGAACGTCTCTTCGTCGACTATTCCGTTGGGGCATTCCTGCTTGAAAGCGCGGTAAAGGTGGCGAACCTCACCTGAACGAGAGTGTGGTTGATATTTTTTACCCTCTCCATTGTACACTGCATTCAAAACAGCAAGTCTTTTCAGAGTAGAAAAGAAGCAGGCTAAAAATTTTTTAAGCAAGCCAGGTTTTCTCAGTCCCTCACTCCTTTTTTTTCTCTCGACCTTTCAATATGTTTCTGGTGCCAATGACAAGCCAAGCTTCCCCTCTCGTTTCTACTTGGAGAATGTTGGTCAGATCTGGTCAGTTCCTATTTATCCCATTCACTCATCTGGGGTGTGGGAACTAGAGAGAAATAACTTGAGCAAGAAAAGGTATGACGCTTTTGAGAAAACACGACACAGGTCGGGCCAGCAAAGAAGCAGTTAAGTCAGCACTGAACTTAAAATCGTCACTTTTTTACTCGAGAAAGTTGTGACGACACTGACTTCACTTCTTGATTCCTGTGCTTATGAATGACTAATTTCTTCCCTGTTGATGACTCCATCTCGATTCGTGTCGTAGAACTCAAAGGCCCAGAGCAGCTTGTCCTCCTCTGAGCCTCAAAATTAGCACGTTTCTTTGTCATAGCCTCAACCCCCATCCCACCCCACCCCCCTAAAAGTGTCAGACCTTGTTCGGGATCTCACAAAAAGATCCACATTTGAACAGGTTTAGTTTGTGCTGAAGTTGCAGGTAATCTTGTTGACTGATTTGAAACTCACGTTTTGAGAACTTTGTGTCCTCCACCATTTGCTCTAGGTCATTTGGCTTGTATCTACTTGGCTGCAACATGTCCAGGGTGATGTCCTTTTTCTTCTCCTCTTCTTGTTTACGAGTGAATCTGAGCAATAGTCTGAAAGAGACCGAGATTAACGCACTGTAACGTGTATTGTAGTTTGTAGTACATCGAGCTATTTCGAAGGACAAACAAGAGTTGTGTCATTAATGAGAGGCCTACATTTGCGTTTTTCATTTCTAACTATGGTGAAAGCAGAAGCTACTGTTTTGTAGCAGCTGTCCCCATAATTTAGGCAAGCATATGTTAGGCTATAACTTTTCCTATGCCAAACTGCTTCCCTGAGCTCACTACAAAGACACTATCAAATAGTCATAAAAGTCATATGGCTCAAATTTGCCTTAGGCGCTGTTATCAGGTCCCGCAATAAAGCGGGCTTACCTGACCAGAAGGTTGTTGGACTTTCTCGCCCTTAAGCCGCCGCCATCACCGTTTTCGGACCTATTCTCGGCTCTTTTGCCCGGGGAGTTTAGGCAGCCGCTGCCGCTACTGTCTCCGCCGACGCCTCCGCTTGCGGAAGAAGAAAGGTGGTAGAGCCGCCGGCGGCGGGAAGCCGCCGGACACTGGCCGCCGCACTCGGCTTGGTCAACGGGATCTTGGCCTGTAGACGCGAAATGTACTGGGTCAGGTGCAGCTCTATGCTAAGCTCAGAGCTCAGGGTATCGCCACTCCTTTGAAAGGAACGCTGTTTCCTTTTTAGGGGAGTGGGAACGACACTCTAGGAATGACCAAAGCTCTGAGTATTGCACCATCATACGGGAGAGTGAGCAATTTGTGCATATTCGGACATCACACTGTGAGTATATTGCGCACGTTTGTAACGGAGAAGCAGCCTGCACGATGCGCAACGATGGTGCATCTGTGCGTGTGTGCTACAAAGTAGCGAAATTCAGGCATCCAATGTTCTCTTTACGAGCCTCCAACGTTAACCCATTCTACTGACTTTCCAACATCTACACTATATCATAGCTTTACATTGCTTACGAATCTTTAGTAGGCTGTACTTTATCACGTCTGGTGTGGTAAGTGGAATACCATGCATTGTTCAAGGAGTCATTCAAGCGATATCGGCATCGAGGGAAGGCTATCATGTGTTCTACGAGAAAACCCAAAAGGCAGAAAACTAGGAGGCAGAGCTAGGAATGACTTTGCAGCTCCCCTCCTACTACATCCGTCCGTCCATGCACGTGTGGCGGCCTTCTGAAGGAAACGCTTCTGCGTCTCGCAACTCCGTGCAGCACAGCCTGGGTTAAAAATAGTGACCTCACTTGCAGAGAGAGATAGCACGATCGTGAATTAAAAATGCATGCACGCGCAACTGCTGTACGGACGACACGATACGATCCATTGGACTTACTGCACGTACATAAGTATGTAGGAGCGTCCGTAAACAGTCATGATGGATCGGGCCATCGGACCAGCCCGACAACGGCCCCACTTTCCTGTTCTCTTCTGCCCTTCGACAGCATGACGTGGCCCCCAGCCCGAATATAGAGCAACTCCAGCTCGATCCATCACTAGTACACGGATAGAAAAGAGGACCTACCTACCGGTCCACGTAGAAAATTGTTGCACCTACTGTGTGCCAAAAAAGGTTTACATGAGTTTTAAGCTGGAAGTATCGTGACCGTCCTGCGAGCATACTGCCGTAGTTGACTAGCAACTGAGGCCGGTGTTGCCACGTGGCTTTTTTGTCAGCCAAATTTGAGAATGTGGCTCAACTGATTTCAAGTTCAGTTGCGAGCAATAAAGTTGCAAATTTGTAGAGTAGTCTTCGTGCACCGCATGTGGTGTTCGACCTTTTCTTGCCAACAGTTGGGCTTTCTATGATGACAAGAAGCTGGCAACCCCGTCGTGCGTATGTGGCAATCGGTACAGTGCTTTAAGAAGGACGGCGTAGGAGACTATGCTGATTTAGCAAGGTGGCACGGACGAGACTCCCACCTTCCACGAGACTTCTCGCGAAAAGTGTTGGTCTTTTGATCAAACTTGCGAATCCGCACTACGTAGAAGACAACGAGACTGCATCGCCACACACACGCAGAATATCGTTTAAATTTACGAAAGGACATTAGGATAAGTGTTGAACCGTCAAACCAAGGACATCATTATTAATTGCACCCGTTAAGTTGTGAGTCTTACTTTCCCTGTGAGATCCTTCCCACTTGGGCTTGGTCCTTCGTTCATCTACCTCAGTGACACCAAATTAATTGTTCCTTCCGACACGATTTTTTTCCCTCAAAAAGTGAGGATGGGGAGAAGAAAGCTTGCCTCATTTGACGTCTCACTTTCATTTTAGATACTGTCACACACGTGTGCAATGATGGGAATAACTAAGCGTTGGGCTGTGGTAAGAAGAAAGGTTCTTTCACGGAGAGCTCAGTATTATTCCCCTCCCCACCAAAAGAAGCAACGACGGTGGCAGAAGCACTGAGGAATAATAATAATAAGGCAAGACAAAAGCAACGTTTATCAGCAGAGAAAGCCTTGTAAAAAAGAAGGACCAAGCCGGAGAGCAGGACGGAGAGGTGTCACAGATTCTACGTAATGAATTAGAGGATACAACAAGAGTAGGAGGAGACTTGGTGCGTCGTGTCTGCGTGGCAGACGCGCATGGGCACGCGCAGGCAGGTTCATTTGCATAACATGTTCTCGCATGACTGAATGGAAGCAAGATACTTCGGTGGGACTGCGTTGTGGCCATCTCTGCGGTCGAGGCCACGTTGTTCACCCCTGCCAAACCGGGGTCTGACATTTAAGCCTCTGCAAAGACCGATCCCACCTCTAGCAGGCCCAACGGGAGGGTGGGTCAGTCGAAGCACGTAGAGTACGTGCTGTGTAGTCTGCAGTCCACGAGCAAGAGAGAGAGAGAGCGGAAAAATTAGCCGCTTGATCAATACGACGCTGTCTTTTTTTGTTCACTGAATCATCGTCATTCTTCTTTTTTCAACTACAACAAGCAGACTTAATAGCCCAGGAATGTCTGTGAAAGCTTTCATAAGGCGATCGGGCAGAGCAATATTGAAAAATGCTCGTAGGAATGAGTCGTGCAAGTCACGTATCTGCTCAATTGAAGAGGCAAAAAGACAGTGGAATTCACCATCGCGCAAAGTTTTGCCATAGCTAGATGATAAGGAGGAGAAAGGGTGCATTTTTCCCTGTCTGCAGTTCTTTCCCTGAAGCCGCGTTATAGATATTACTGCAGCAGAGTCGTACTGCCATTTACTGCACCATAATAAGCCCCTCTTGCTAAACAGGTCTGCGAGTACCGTGCAGCCACGTTGAATTTCATCTGTGCCCTCTGTAGTACACATTTGTCGTGCTTTCAACCATTAACGTCTCATATCTCGTGAACTATGGTAGGTATATTTGGGCACTTCTATGCCTCCTGCCAGCTAAATGTCGAGGCTCTCTTAACAACTTCCACCTAGCGCAAACAAGCCAGAAAGCAATCAGTGAGGAAAATCAGTGGGGATTGGGGGCGGAGGGGAGCTTCTCTTATTCTGTGATCTCTAAGGGCGGTGTGACTAAACAAATGCCTGACAATGTACTTTGCAGCTTAGATTTTAATGCGCTCGAATTATATCAATAAGTGCATTCACCTAGAGGAGTCCCTACGTGTAGTATACCGTAAGGGCCATAAAACTGTCACCGTTTAGTCGAATGTTGGCCGATCCCGACGTGGAAGCTTGCGGCGGCGAAAACGGATACGGCGAGACCGCATCTTCGGCCGCCGTAGTCGCTCGTGGCCTCCGCGGCTGCGGCTGCGGTGGTAGCGATGAGTCCAGTGACGGCGGACGATATGGGGGCGGCGAGATGGAGTCCATCTTTCTCATCTCGGCTAGAGGGTAGCCTTCTGCAAAGTAAACATAGGTTGTGTGATTGCCTGGGGATAAAATATTAATGCGTGTGCATCTTGCACGCAGTGCAATCGCCCGACCTGTCCTCAACAGCCTCAACGACAGGAGCTGCTCAGCCTGAGCCCACATTGCACACACTACACCAATGTACTCTTCTTACTCCTGAGCCAGCCATTCTCCAGCTGTTCCTCATCTCTACGCAGGAGTGACTTACTCAAGGGAGCCTTGTGGACTTGTATTGATCTTTTTGCGCGAGAGCAAATAATGAGAGTTACACGTCCTCCCTGCATCTGAGGCCTCAACGCTGTGGCCGCGACGTCGGTGGACACCAATGAGTGCCAGTGAACCCACGCAACTGTGAAGTGCCGCACTGCCAAAATTGTACGTAGAGGCGGAAAGAGAAAAGGGAATCTGCAAGGCCAAATTGCACTTCTTTGGACCAAAGAGAGAGATGTAACTGTACTGTAGACATACGCTGAAGTTCATAGGTAGGCAGAGCACCCAAAAAGTGAGAAAAGAAAAGCCTAATACTAGAAATAGCCAGCACTTTCTTTCCCCCTACCTTCATCAATCAGGAGCGAGGTTTTTTCTGCTTACAACTTGTGCTGGGTATGCTTGTGCTAGGTATACCAGTATAATGTATGTACACAAGTTCATACGCATTAAAACGTTGTGCAAGAAGTAATACGCAGGGAGCTCCATTAAAGACATTAGACGTTCACGTACGCGGAGTGTACAATGTAGATATGTAAGACATGGGCGGATTTGCAGAGAGGCATTAGAATATTACTCAGACGTAAGGTAGGCGTATTTCTTCGTGCCTTTTTATATAAGAGGCGTATTAGGATGAATACACGCATGTGCGCTGCTGCATTCTCATGCTCACATATGTAGTAGGTCTTATCTCATCACATGTACGGTACGCGTCTTACGGTTGTGCTCTAAGGCAATCTGTTCCTCTGGAGCAACGATATGGGGACCATACTCAGGTAGGTCGGCCCTTACACTAAGTAGACGAGAAAGATTAATCGTCTCTTGCAACTTCAGGTCTGAAAAGTGTAATTTGTCCGTCAATATTGGCCAGAAGTGGCAGTGGTAGAAATGAAAATGTGGTTTATGAGGATGTTTGCTTTTCCGAATCCAAGGTTCAATCAAACTTCCATGAGGTGGATTCGAGCCTCGCTGTATATGAAGCATACGACCAAGTTATAAGACAGATTTGGCCTTTGGTTCCCCCCAAAACCCTTTCCTTTCTCTCTCGCTCGCTCTGTGTGTGTGTGCGCGCGCGCAAGATCCTCGTTTTCTGGAGCTGGGCGGAATGAGAATAAAATGATCTTTTTTCTCTCGTCGCTTTATGGCTTAAGACTCGCTTGCATGATGCTAAAAATATGACGAATGATCATTTGCAGTGGTTGCCACATTTCACTGTTGTGGCCGCCCTGCGCTGTGGTCACCACGTCCAAGTTGTGCCGGTTGTGACGTGCGCAGGTACAGAGAAGACTGCATCACTGAGTGTGCGTGAGAGCGCAGGGCTTTAACGTGATGCAGAGAGAGAGAGAGATGAGGAAAGACTGGCTGTGAGAAAGAAAACGCATCTTCCAGCAAATTTCTTTTAGGGCCTTAAAATAAAAAAATCAGAGAGCACAAGATTCCTCGGCCCACTACGGCGAGCTGCTCCAGTTAAGCCTTCACAATAGTCTTCTTCCTTTATTGCCACTTAAGAGGAAGAACAATGAAATGAAATAGTGGAATTGAGGGTCGAGACTAATTGAAACCCTCATTTGTCCCGCATTTAACCTCTCTTGATGCTTCTCCAGCCAGAACCAGATGAATTAATATATGTATATTTGCTGACAGGATCTGGGCCGCGCTCAGGACAATGAAAGCATTTGCTGTCCACTGCAAAAGTTATTTCTTTGTCGACGACAATAAGAGTACAAGAGTAGGATCGTAGGACAAATGTGCCTTATGTTCTAGCACATACACCGCATGCACAGTATGTAAGAAAGTGCTGTACTGTTGCCACTCGCACACTGGAGGTTAAAAGTCTGCGGGCAGCCAGGAGAAAAATCATTCCTCCCAGTCATCAATTGTGAAAGGTAAACCTTAAAAGCTGATATTAATGCACTAATTCATGAGGAACAGCTAAGCATTGTTGACAAACATTTGTCCTCACAGGACGCACAGCGTGATTGAATGAAGTGATGCAAAACTTGAGGGGGTCAAAAATTTGCAATCAGAGCCTCTGCTGGAGGAGCTGACTTGCTCATCCGCTTGAGTAGTGCAGTACATTTGTGCAGGGGTTGCACTGTGCATTCTCACGAGCTCATTTCTGCTCATGACTTGAAAAAGATAGTTATTTGCTACAGTCTTTGCCGCGCAAACTCCTACTGTGCCCGGAGACAAGTAGGTAGATTAGGGATCTCTACATAAATTTTGACAGAAATAACTGTATTCAGAGTAATATTGTGCCCCTGCGTGGGTGGATATGTTGGTAACTGTTCGTTCATTTCAAGTGACGTACAGACATTTAGCTGTTGATCACTCAGTATAGCCCTTACCCTCTGTCACCCTCGCTATCGTGGGCCTCGCAGGCCTCGCAGGCCTTGATAACGTCCGCAGTCGAGGCCTCGCTGAACACTCTCTATGTTGGTCCTGAGCGCCATGAGAGAGCTGTCGTACGTTTTTCCTACCAACCTCTTCGGCAGAACCTAGAAGAAGCCTAGTCAAGGGCTGTTGGAGAGCCACGTAAGAGGGAACCCGAAGCTCCCGATGAGCGTCACGCTGATCTACATCATTTTGACCCTGCGGGCTGGCGTCGAGTCTTGCCGGAACGTCGATCACCTGCCTGCTGGTATCCTTATCCAGAGGTAACAGTCTCCAGAACCTCACGGTAGATGATGCTGACCTGGACCCCGTGATGGAAAAACAAAGAATAGGCCCATAAAGTGGCCTTCACTGCCAAGGAGGCCCAGCACCATGACTGTAGCGATGCAGCCTGGTCTCTTTCTGCCTCGCTGTCAGGACGTGCCCTCTGGTGGACACACGTATGATTTTACCCCGAGGTCCTGCAATGCCCGGTTAGTCGGGATATATTCCACGTCTCCGATTCTTGTCCAGTGTGCCAATGGGAGGAATGTGGGGCTCGCGTCAGCTGGGCGCTTTCAGCCCACCCAAGAACCTGGGAGTCTTCTCTTTGTCTCTACGAGTGGCATAGGCCTTCCTCTCGGTCTTGCCTTCCTTCCTCCAGGCCTTATACATGCTGTACACGACGAACTTCGGGTACTTGACGGTATTGCAGATGACGCAGGGCCCATGGCCCGCGGCGGCCATTTCAGCAACGGCAGTCCTGCTTGCCTCTTCTTTGGCAATGCAGCCGAATTCATCTCATTTGATGCTGGTTACGTCTTGAGGATAATGAGAACTCTGACTAGGAGCAAAAATTTAAATGCCATGTAGCTGCTCCACGGTGCTGCGCCACACCAAGTGCGGTCCAAATTTATCGGGCGACCTCGTACCTCGGTTATTTCCCAGACCAAGTATGTTCTGCACCAAGCATGCGGCACCCGCATTCAGTTTTTGGGCGCTCGGTTCTTCTTTTTGCGGAGGACAGCCAGAGAAAGTCAGATTGGGCAGAGGGTGGACTAGTGGTTGCCTACGCGAAAATGGGGCAACCTCTCCAAAAAGCCGCCATAATTTTATTTCAAGTTAGAGTAGCTCCTTTTCAACGGCTTCTTTTTCAGAATGTGACTCCTTTTCCTCACTCTCTTTTAAACTGGTTGCTCTTATACTTGCAGCCCAGGGACAGTGACTAAGAATGTCTCCGTCTAAGACAGTATGAAAGAAATACCGGGGACAATGTATTTTATGAAGCGCGATGGCCGTATGTCCGTCTGTGTGTCCGTCTGTGTGTCTGTCCAGTTGCAGCGCGGGGGCCGTGCACGAGTCTGCACGAGGGAAATGCGCGAGGACCTCAGTATATAAAGGGCCAGTTCCATAAAGGCCATCTCGAGGAATATCTACCGGAATCTACCATATAAAACACCAAGGCCGTATTTTCTGCTTCTGTCTGTCCGGCTTTTGCGCGAGCGGGAATTCTAGTGGTGCGCTTGAAGCGTTGTGAGCTCGTGGACTGCGCGACGTTCGTGGACTGGGTGAACTTACATTTACTATCGTATATAAGTCATAGGTCGGAGCAACAGCTTCTGTGGCAACTTTTCGGCTGACTTCGAGAATGATTGTAGCAGCGGCAAGGGTGAGGATGAGGGCAAGGCGCAGGGCGGTGGCGGTGGCGATGGCGATGGCGATGGCCGTCACAGCAGTGACTTCTAGGGCGATCGTAATAAGCATGTGTGTGCATGGCAAGGTTGGCCACAATCAGTCCAGAGGTGGGGGACACAGATAGTTTCACACTTAGAGCTTTATATTTTGGGCGCTTTTGTTTAAGTAACTTTGTTAACAGTTACGCTGTCCGACACATTTCGATATGGTGGAAAGATGACAACATGTGTTGCTTATAAAAGTGTCTCCAATTAAGCTGACATTCTAGGTGCCAATGCTAGACACCACCTGCTATTAGCACCTCAAATTTTAGCACAATTAGAGACACTTTTATGACATCGGATTTTTGGAAGTGTGAATTCAGGCTGTCGTATGTACTGCGCTACTGGAATATAACTTCATGTGTCAGAAAATCATTTTAGAAAAAAATGTTTTTCATGAAACAACAATGTTTTGACGTGTTGCCACTTTTTAAGCCTGAAAAAAAATATTTGAAGCGCCCTAATATATGTATATGTTAGCATTGCGCAGATGCCGTCCGAAGAGGCTTTTTCAAACGTTGCCAAGAAGACAAATTGGGCGCCGTAGACAAAAAGCCTTTAAAGGAGCCTCCCCGCAACCTCGATCCATGGAACAGCAAACTTCGGGCTGTTTTGGCGGTGGGCGAAGACTCTTCAAATATCACGTAGAACCTTCTCCTTGTTTAGGGTCTTATAGACGCGCAAAACCAAGGGTTGTCACGATAACCAGGTTGTGTCCTTCTCTGTATGTGTCACTTTTGAACATCAACTCGAGGATGTTTGCATAATGTGCTCATGCAAGGTGACTCTGGAGTTGACAATGCATTCTGAGATTCAAATTCAGCTAGGCTGTCACGCTTCAGGGACTGAATTGCATCTTGACTATCTGCTAGGAAATCAACAGCAGCTCTTTCGGCACGTGTTCATGCTACCGTCTCCGCATATTTTGTCGCGTTATATCGAGCAGACAGTTTTGCCAGCACAAATAAAACTTCATGAAACTCATAATACATAGACACGAGTACGTTTGTTCTGCACTGATATTACTTTCCTCACACTACAGCGGTGGCAGCGCAGCTTCTGTCTCTGGGAAGATAAGCTGGGTTTGGTGTTTTTTTTTTTTAAAAAAAATTTAATGCTCCAAGATAACACACTTAAGTTAAAGTCACTCACAGTGGCAAGGGAATAGGCAACAAAGTAATCGTATGGTTCAGCCTCTAGCGAATAAAAAGGCCATTGAAAGTTTTATGGTACTGTGGCGCAGTACTTATGGGCAAAGTTTTAACGATTTTTTTTGGGTGGCCTCGTCTAGCTAATTAATGTTATCGTCAGCACTCGGCATAATAAAACGTGAGGTGCAGTTAACTTCGACTCTCTGTCGCTGTCACTCTGAAGACCCAAGAGCAACAACCTGTAAATTATGCCCATTCCTCTTATTCTCCCGGTGAAAAGTTTCGACAGAGCCCAACAAAGCTTGGAAACTAAGCAGAACCGCAAACCACGAGGATCAACCAAAGTTGGCCTTAATTTTGTTCGCCTCCTTGAGCAAACAAGGAGATATCTGAGAAACAACAGGGGTTTAATTAAGAAGTCCGCCAGAGTACGAGAGAACACGTAGTTCACTAACACTCCTTCATTGGTCTTCAAAGATTCCAAAACTTCTCACACCAAAAGATTGCCGTAGCTTTTACAGATTGGACGGCTCGTGGAACCCCCTTTTTTTGCTACTCCTTTGCTCACGATACCCCCCGAAAGAAAAAAAGTGGGTGGGCTGATGCTCTGCGGCAGCAATTATCAGCTATTGCAAATACGCCCATACAGATCTTGCTGGAACGCATGTATCATTGGCGTGGCATTGGCAAGCTGCTCCTATTCCCTGCAGAGACGATAAATGTCTCGATTCCACGCCATCAGGAGCGTCTAAGAGTTGCATGTGTGGATTTGCGTCGTCGCAAAATGCTCACAACGCACGTTACTGCAACAACATCCCTTGGGTCGTGATTAGGATTAACTTTTCCACTACTACGTCGGTCTGTACGTATGTAGCGAGTGGTCCATGCAGCAGAATATGAGAAAGCATGACGCCACTGGCGAGAAAGATCTTCTCTTGCAGCAGCCGAAGATTTGTGTTCCTTTCGCCCAAAGATAGTCTTACCCCCCCCCCCCCCGCCCCTCGGGGTGGGGGCCCGGGGGTGGGGGGGGGGGGGGGGGAGTGGGTGGGGG
>JAAUXU010035545.1_pt1 | contig 45676 bp, 36 predicted proteins | sample 7278151 | NCBI WGS metagenome assembly JAAUXU01 (sample SAMN14350113, study PRJNA611818) | marine sediment metagenome | isolation source: surface marine sediment (1.8m) | place: French Polynesia: Moorea | collected 2018-08
CCCCCCCCCCCCCCCCCCCCCCCCCCCCCCCCCCCCCCCCCCCCCCCCCCCCCCCCCCCCCCCCAAAACAACCACACGCGCCTGCATACGAAAGTGAGATCACGGCTATATTAGTTATATATAAGTACGTCTGTCTGAGCAAGTAGCGCTATCCTCCGATTTTCGGTGCTGAAGCCCAGGGGCATTGACAACCCGAGGGTCCGGTTGTCTGGTCGAGCCTCCGGAGGGTGGTGACGCTGTTGGCCCTAGAGTCGTCCTGGCCCCAGAGCTGCAGAATGCGAGCGAGAAAGTGTCGGCTTTGCCCAGGCACAAATCGGGTGTGCAAACTTATACTCCCGACTTGGCCTACTTGAATTCTGTTTTTTCTTGCAAAGTGTTCCACGCCCCCTCCCAGTTCATAACTGTCAGTAAACGGAAGAGGTAACGTAATTAGTTATGCGCATGTACAATGTACTCGCGCACTATATTCACAGTACGTGACACCAGTTAGGGGCAAAATTGCTATAATTTTTCAGATGTCCCAAATTTAACGCCAGAAATCGATGTAACTTTTAGTCTTCTAGGAACTAATTTCCTGGTTGTCTCTACTTACCACCTATGATACTAAAATAATAACATTTTCTGCACTTTGGCGTTGGTGTGGGCTATAGCTGAGGGTGAGGTTGGCCATCAGTCCACAGACAAAACAACAGAACTTTGTTTACAATCGTCTGTGAGTTGTTTTGAATCCAACACAGTCAAGGTTGCATCCAAAAAGCCAATGAGCATTTGAAAACTTCGCATGAATACCTGGAGGAGGTGGAAAGAGATGAGGCTGAATGCAGTGAGAGTGACTCTTTCGGTGACTCTTCTAATGCTGATGCACATGTATGAAGTACATTTTATTACAGTTTTACAGACGTGATTTTGAGCATTTACCAGAAATGTCGTTTTCAGACATATCTCGGTAGTTAAGGTCAAGGGACAAAGTAAAACTAGGTCGTTAGGTTTTGCCCCTGGATGGTGTCGCGCACTGTTAGAGTCCCCCTACCGTATGTTTCCCAATACGTACCCCCTTATGTACCGTGCATGTATCCCAAAGTTTACGAGGAACTTGCGAGGTACCCGAGGTCTGTCTGTCTGTTTCTCACCTTGTGAGGAAAAGAATCTTTGTCTCGGACTCGTGGGGCTTGGGCCTTTTTTTTCTTTTTTTCGCGGAGATAGAAAGACTCGAACCTGAAGGCTTCAGTCATTTTTGAAAGCCTCGCAAGCTTCTTCAACAGGAATATTGTAGATTTGGCTTAATGTCTTTTTGAAGAAAAAAAGTTACACTTTGTCAATATGTTCAATTCAACAAACTCAGCCGAGCTCAGTTCAAAAAAGCTCGCTCTGCATCAACTGCTCATCATGCATTGCCCATCCCTCTCCCTCAGGGGCTATGGAGATTACTCTGCTCAGTCTGAGCCAGAAGACAATGACAACCCCAGAGAGGCTCGTAGGACTCGAGTCCGAGTCGTTTTTTGCCAAGGAAAAGGACTCACGAGCCTCAGGCCCCAATTTTGAAGACTCCTTTTCTTCACTACTGACACCCTGAGCCGTCCCCGCTCTCCGCACCCCGATCCATTTTTTTTGCTGGGTGATCGAGGCTCACCTCATTCAACTCTCTTCTCTCTCCTCATCAGCGTTGCCAAGTTGCAGAGACTCAGGCAAAGCGTCTGCTTCATGCACAGCCTCACGGTGCTCAACTGCTTGATTTGTTATCCGTCATCTGCCGTCATGCTCTGGTTTGGGCCAGGGTTGCCACGTATGGCGTCTTCGGGCGAAAGTTATGCTTTGGAGAGGCTGGTTGGCGCTGTTGGAAGGTCCCGTGGCACAGGGGAAATTAGCCCTTTTGGCCTGAGAAAGGGTCAAAAGTTGTTCTTTTGGAGTATGACACTGAAATATTGTGCTTCTGGTCCCTGGTCTCTCCCTTGACAGGCTCCTGGGCTATCTTGCATCCGAGTGTGGTATAACAGCAAGTGCATGGCGACTGCGGGGACCATGATAGATTTCTGCCCATCTCTCAACTGATGCACTTCTATCCTGCCCCCTCCATCAGCACCCTGCTGCGATGGGCGAATTTTCAAACTGCTTGACCAAAACTAGAACATTTTTGAATCTTCCTTAGAAAAGCCTTCAAACTGGGTCCAATCTAGAACACGTTTGAGAATCGAAACCATCACTGATGCTAAGAAACCTCAGACTGAAGCAGCAGCAAACTTTGTGCACAACAGGGGACCAAAGGGCCCGAAACTCATCCTCGAAAAAGGGGGCGAAGCTCTTCCCGAAAAAAAAACACCCTGGCAACACTGGTTGTGGCAGTGACGGGGGTTGTGCAGAGATTTTTGAGCAGTTTGCATTTGAAAAATGTCCAGAAACAGTTATTTCATGTTTGTAATCAGGACTTTCTTGTTGTTGTGGAACCTGCTCTGGCCCTCGAACCCGGGCCCGAACTAATGGGGGCATACGCCTGCCTGATTCAGGATATACGTATGCTTGGGGAGCCATGTGCTGTCGTTGTGACACGAGAACAAAAAATCAACTTTTCTATTATGTACATACGAAGATAGATTGATGTGCACATAAGACAAGTTAGTGGGGCACAGAAAAAAGTTCGCGTAATGAACGTCGTTGAGCGCATTCTATGGCAAGAACAAATTGTTTTATATCATAAACGTTGCCACTGACTGTTTTTCCCCTCTCTATAATGATCAATCTTTAGAATGTTCACGTACCTAAGAGAAAGAGAGTAATTGTGCCACTGAGTAGAATTGTTTTAGGAAGAATCTTCTTATCTTTTTTCAGAATTCGCCATCATGTTTGCTATGACTGTGAAACACGCTTATAACCGCGAAGCCTCCAAGGAAAACCATCAGAGGGCCTTGGCCAATGCTTACGAGCGCAAGCTTCAGCGGAAGATTGCTCGGGAAGAGGCTGCACAGGCTGCTACCGAAGCAGCCGAAGGTACACTGCTCAAAATGAGTCATCAGGTATAAAAGAAATTAACCAGAAAACTGTTTGTGGGGGGTTATTCTATGAATTCCTGTGAGCAAAGCAAGCGCAACTTTAAAATGTTTGGATGGCGGCTGTTTAAGAAATTAAGGCTTGGAGGTTATGAGCACTAAAGAAAGTCCAAAAATTGTGAGATAAAAAAAGCTTTATTCACGTCAAAATATGTATGTACAACATATATATAGGACAGACAGACAGACACTCGTACTTACGGGCCTGTCGTTTCACATAGAGAGATGACTGACTTTGAGATGTGTGATGATCCGTGCGTAGGAGACTACTTCTTAGATATCGTGGACGAGAGCAAGAAGGACGAGGGCAACAGCAAGAGCAAGAACAGCTCCAAACGATCGGGCGGGAAGAAGTCTGCCAAGGCCTTGGACGAGGAATTTCAACAACCAAGCAAGCAGGACAGGAGCAAGTCCAACAAGAGTGTCAGGAAGTAGTTCTTCAACAAAACTTTATAACTGAAGAGAGAGAAGGAGAGTGCGATATAAATTAGAGTGAAAACAGCACCTGCACATGACGTATATCCCAAAATGATTCATGCCGTTCGCGAGCAGCAGCGTCTCCGCGCCGAGAAGGAGAACGGGGGCAACGCTGGCGGCGCCGGCACCGACGGCGCCGGTGTCCCCCACCAGAGTCCCGTCAAGACGGTGCTCGGCGCACTGACCGTCAATCGCCGGCGCTTTGAGGTCGCGTCCAAGGGCAGGAAGGCCCTGAAGGACCACAAGTTGCGGGAGAAGCCACCCAAGGGCATCGAGGACGTGCCTTTCAGGCGCCAAGATCGAAGAGTGCTGAACTCGCGCAAGAAGAGGCTGATGGACAGGAAGCTCATTCGATGCCTGGTTACGTCGGGGATCATCGTGCTGGCCGTAGGGGTCACCTTGGTTGTGCTGTGGTGGCAAATGGCAGACGGTGAGGACAAATTCGCTGTCACGCGCAAATTCGCAAATTACGACTGTCATCTTTTTTTTCTCCTCACAGAAGAGAGTCTCTTTGAGCCGTTTGTGCTCATTGGCTCCGTATTCATCTTCTTCGGAGTCGTGATCATCCTGTTCTCCGTGGAGATCTGTTCGAGGCTAAGGAAAAACGTCGCCAGAGTCAAAGATCCGGAGATCGATCGGCTCAAGAACATACACCACATCAAGCACTGGGTAGATCCTGGTGAGTCACCGACGATGCTATGATTCTGTCCCTCAAGTGACTGATTGGTCAGCACTCTTGTGTAATGCGCAGTATTTTGGATACAGTATTAATAATAATACTGTATCCAAAATACAGTATTTGAGAAGCCGTATTATTTCTACACTATTAGGGATACCGTATTATTATCACAGTTTTTGGAACACCACATTATTATTACAGGATTTGGGATACCGCATCCATACGTTCCGTCACATACAGACCTTGGCGTGAGTCATTTCAGCGAGAAGAGACTTAGTGCATAGGCTGCCTGGAGTCATTTTTGAGTGGATTTTTCGCATTGAATGAGTTCTCCAGACAGTGACACGTAACTTTGAGGACATCAGTTCACAGTTTTGAGTACTCATAGTGACACTAGAGCACTCAAACTGTGGCAACCCACAGAAGACCCCACACCAGCACTGGCTGGTTTGGGTCACTTTTTTCTTAGTGAAAAGTGCAGAAATTTTTGTGGATTTGGACAGATATTGCCTTCCTTGGCCCACCCAAATCTCGAGGTGGCACCTCCTGAACCCCCTTACATCACCTATGAGGCCCATTTTTCTGTATGCCAGGACTTTCTGTGGCAAGTGGTGAAAAAAAGAAGAAAAGGGTGAAGGAGCGCACGCCAAACTCGATCACACAGTGAGGGCGTACATGGATGTATAGGCGTGAACCCCCCCTCCGCCCCCCCCCCACACACACAGAGGGCGTGCACTCAAAACTGTGAACTGATGTCCTCAAAGTTACGTGTCACTGTCTGGAGAACTCAGTCAATGCGAAAAATCCACTCAAAAATATCTCCAGGCAGCTTATGCACTAAGTCTCTTCTCACTGAAATGACTCACGCCAAGGTTTGTTTATCTGTTTGTTGACAGTGAGCCATATACAGAACTTGCGGATGCGCCAAACTTCACCAGGGTTAACGACAAAACTAAATGAAGTGATATAAAATACAGCTGGCATCAACATAAGACTACGCCAAAGACAAGCCATTCCCGCTTGCTTCGTGGTTCTTAACGACAGCTTATTCTGCCTGCGCTAAGCAATCACAACTTGCTGACCCCATCAGGGGTTCTCGCACCCAAACCCGGACCAGGAACAAAGGTTACAAGGAAATCAGAGATTCCCTTAAAAATACGCATGCATATACGAAGTGGGTACAATAGTCTGACTAACCAAACCAGACCAGGGCACCATTGACATTGCTGCAGTTGTACGCGTGCGGTTTTCTTGTGCAGAGTACACTAAGCTAGACCAAAAAGCGGAAGTTTTTTAACATGTCCGAGTGCATCTAAGTCTTGACTGGGAAAAGACGTAGTCAAATGGTTGTCGAAAAAAAGTAGTCTTTTTCTCTCATCTCCCGCATAAACCTTTTTATGTACTCCAGTCCTACATAACTGTTTTGCTAAAGAAGAGCTTTAGTAGTAAAAAAGACATGAGGGACCCAAAAAAATGATGATTTTTTATTCCATTTGAGGGGGAAGGGATTCAATGGAGTCTTGCAACAAATGTGGCACGCAGAAAGAGATTAAACATGTTCTAGCCTAAAATACACCAGTCATGCAGTATATATGCCTTGTTACTTCTCAGTCTATACGGTTGCCATAGAGTGTATTCTGATATTGTGCACTGCGTACCGTAGACTGTATATTATTTATTTCCTATCATTCTCCACACGCAATGACTTTAAGCTGCGCAGGTAACGTTACTCTTATTATGCAGTAACATCATGCTCAGTCTTATTACACAGTGTGTGGATTGCTATCATACCTCTCTATAACAAAAACCCTCCTTTAAAGATCTGGTTCTTCAGTCCGAAGCTCCCTTTGTTCTTAAAGAAGCTTCACCGTACAAAGTGTGACGAAATTGGTGACACCCCTATGATGAAATGCCCTTTTCTTGTTAGCCAACATAATACGACCGCCCAAAGTGGCGTGACACTGCTCAGTTGTGTCTGCGTTGTGGAAATAGTTATGTTTCCCAAGGAAAATGCGCGCATTTCTGCACATTTGGACATCAATGTCTTTAAACCATTTTATTATATCGTCTCAGCAATAAAAACACACCCCGTAGAGTACAATACTGTACTCTCGTCCTCAGGGCGCTCTGCGTTTGCATGCTATGCAATAACCGTTCTCTCTGAACTTCATGCGCCGTCGGCCAAGGGGTGTCTTTGACTTCAGGTCTTGTAATTCGTGACAAGACATGAACTACATGTCATTAATGTCCGTCGATCCGGTCGTTATTAGCCTCCTGCCAGCTGATGATGACCTTTGTTCAAACACAAGCAAAAGTGCATTCGGTCACACATTGGCTGGCCTCGAGCTGACCCTGCCACTGTGATCACTTGGTATATGCACTGGGGACTTTAATGGGTACATTACAGCCACGACTATCTATATGAGGAGTTCAGTGTTTCCTCTCTCCTCTTCGTAAGAACATTCCATACTTAGGCCTGGGTGAAAACAACATGTTTTTTCACTTAACTCAATTTTGGGTTGACTCGAAAAGAAAAAAAACTTTTCGTAATAGGTGAGTCACTCAAGAGTAGGGGTTCAAGAGTAGGGGTTCACAAAAAAGCCTTTTAGAAATCAAACGAGAAATTCTCTCGAGTCAAGATTCGACTCCAGACTTGAGAAATCTCACGCCAAAAAATAAGTACATCTCCTTAAAACTTCTTTGCTTCCGTCATCATTTTTTATCATGCAAGGACTTGAAATGATCCTTGAGAATGCACTGCAGATTAATAGATTTTTAACTGAGGCTGGACCCCAGTTTGGTGATGAACGTCTCCGCCACCGAAAATTGTCTCTCGCTTTGAACGGACGTAGGTGTCAGACGAGCATTGTGAAGCTGCTCAAGACTTGCACTCTGATACATTCATATATTTAATAAAAAATAATATAGCTATTCTCTAGAACAGAGAGAGGGCAAACCTCCGAAAACATTCTGGAGAGAAGAGACGTGGCTGTGTCCGCCAAGGACGTCTTGGCTGACCTCTCCAAGACGCTGTCTGAGATGTTCTCGGTCTCATGTTGCTCCTCCCTCTGCTGCCGATTCAATCCTCAAAGCATCTGTGATTTCTAGGCTAGTACCGAATGCTTAGTTATGAGAGGAACTCGTACAGCCTTCGATAGATTGAAATCAGCGGTGCCAGGAAAAATCACTGGCCTGAGTGTAGTCACAAGATCTGCAAGATCGTCAGTGAAGGGGTTGCTGATGCAGAGATAAAATATGGGTTTGCTTATAGAATCTTTGATCTTGAGGTCTTGCGAGAGTTTCTCGACCGTCTCTTCGACATTTTCATCCGGATCGGTCGGTCCAAGATTCCAGTGCTTCTTGTAGATGGTTGACGGTCTTTACGGTCTCTCGTAAAAGTCATGCATTCATCCGTAGTCATGCTAGATTTCCATCCTTCTCAGTAGTGGATACGAGGTCATCCTTCACCACAGCCAAGAGTCTCGTCATCCAAGAACCTTTCGACAATCTTTCTCATTCTCGCTGGATCCTTAAGCAAATCAATGCGCTTTCCATGCAGTGAGCAGTGCAGCCGTGCTTCTAGCGACAGCATCTAAAGAAAACCTGTCCGTGGATACCATCCTGGCCAACGTCTCCTCACCAGACTCTTTCTTCTCTAAAGCCTCTCGAAGCCCCCGTGGGCAGAACTTCTTCTCCAAGCCCGTTAAGGCTGGCTCCTTTGGACCGAACCCGGAACATTGTGCTGTGAAGCTTAGAGGTCTGATCAATGCAGTGCTTCAAGCCTTGGAACAGGCAGTTCCATCAGGACCTCGTCTGCCTCTCCTCAGATTTTGAAGCTGCTTTGAGACAAAAGACCAGATTTTTCAACAACAACACAGCCAGAGAGTCGTCAAATTTCTGGCGCGAGCTATCTGGCTGGTGAAGGAACCTCCTGATAAGAGATCTCCTGGACAGAAGTCCTCAAGGAAGTTCGACGGAAGCCACTTCTTCCTCTTCTCTCCCCAATGCACAAGAATTTCAGCTAGCAGTTAGACAGGTAACCCGTGGTGACAAGATAGCATCTCCTCTCAGAGAGGTGGGCATTATTTTTCACGGTGCCATCCGCAAATTGCAAGGCCTTCCTGCGATATCAGCATCCAGTCCGACACGTGCAAGGGGAGAACAGTCGAGGTGCTTTTCAGAAGCAGAAAATGGGCCTTTTCGCCTTAAGGGAATACTGCAATTCGGTGTCATTGGGCAGGGGACGGACGGAATAAAGAGTGGACGCTGCCGAACATTGCAAATGTTGGACGGGTGCTTGAATATTTCATAGCTATCGACTGAAACAATATGCGTCATATCATCGTGCCTAATCCTTCACTTCGGTCAGTACCCCATGTTGCAGCTCAGTGAGGGTACGTGTGTGTGAATTTATGTATGTATGAATGTTCAGAACGGAAAATTTGGAGCCGAAGTCATTGTGCAAGGGCTTTAAAGGTTGAAGAAGACCACAGAAAGATACGAGTATAATTAGGCGTGAGTTAAACCTGGTCGCATGTGCAGCGAAATTATCGCTGTACAGTAAGTTTGCACTCCGTCACGTCACAGGCCCTTTCCTTGGCATGTTGAGGAAGGACGGAGAGACTTTTCTCACTTCTCTGCGTCAGAACAGAGTGCAGGAAAGACTATTATGAATAATCTCCGATGCAGTCCTTCTCCTTTGATCTTGCTCTGTCCCAAAGTCTCGGTGGATTGATCATCGAATGTTCAATGTTAACCAGAAGGGTTGAATCGTTCAATGAGCGGGTGTATATTCATTGAGAATGGTTCTCCGTTGAACACTTTCAAGCGGTGGCAAAACACAATGTGTTACGCGAATTTCGCCCAAATTGGGCAAAAAAGTTCAGCTTCCCCTGAGACAGAGTTGCCAGTTAGGTCTATTCGGTTTAACCGAAGCTCGTCAATAGCACTAAAACAATGGTCAGACAAGAAATATTCGGCAAACATGGAGCCCATCCGAAGCAGACAGAATTTGAGATCAGATCCAGATCTGCCCGGATTCTCCCTATCCTTGATATGTGATGACAGCGCTTTGAATGAGGAAAGGTCTTGACCCGGACGAGTCGAGTGAGCGAGTTCGATTCGTTCTCTCGCGACTCGACCTATCTCTACTTACGGGACGAGTGATCGCCAGAGACTAGTGAGAGACATTAAATGAGGCTCACCAAAGTTTGCGGCCGGAGAGATGCATATTTCGCGTGAAATTTAATTTACAAGCGTCTACGTGAGTCCTAAACACCTCCGGAGAAAGCGAGAGAGCTTAGTTTAAGCCAACTTTGCAAGCCCTTTATTGCGATGTAGCTGGTTATCCTGAGTCGGGGGTGGTGATTAGTGTTGTAATGAGCTCGCGGGCTCGAGTACGATTACTCGAGTCGTCACCAAGTAACTTTTCGGGAAGAATCAAAGACTCGAGTCATCAGCGAAGAATCACGAGTTCAACCACTCCATGTTGCATATGATGTGGCTGCCGATCTGGGTTTTTTTTTTTTTTTGTAGGAAAACCTGTAGAGGGCAGTAATTAACAAATGTGTGTGCTGCCCTTAAACACAATCTTCCTTCGGTATAATGGCCATTTCAGGGCCGATTGGTCACATTATACAGGTGATCATCATACGCCAAGAGCATGGTCAGATCACTATTGGAAGACGTCCTGGTTCCAGTCACCATCTGAGAGTGATCACTATAGGAGTGACCACTTCATCGATGGAGAACCGATGGTGACTTGTGCTTTCTCTCACTTTGGGCCCTTTCCGAACGAGTCACTGTTCCCAAAAGCTGGCCTCGGACTGGGATCTGGACTGGAACGAGTCATCAGGGTTGGACTCGAGTGGCATTTCGGTGTCGGACTCGCTCCAACACCAGGGGCGATGTCTTGTGGAGCTCATGCTGCGCACGTCCCGCGTACGGCAGGGTTGAATCTCAGGTGGGGAAAAGTTCTGCTCTCCCACCCGCGTGACGAAGGCAGACTAGAAGACTTCCCAAGTCCCTTTCTTGCTTTCAAGCAAATGAGTTGCCTGTGACGCTCACTTATGTCCTACAGTGTGATCCACATTCAGCAAGGTGTCACCCCTCAATCAATCTAAGCTTGGCAACGCTGAGCATGCGAAGTGAGAGAAAGAGTTTTTAAGCTACCTCTCTATTGATCTCAGTATGCATCAGCACCAGCAAAGGCAAGTGAGCCACAGCGGTACACAGCGTCGCGTACAAGTTGGCGGTACACAGTTGGCAGCGGAGCTGTAGAATTTAGTGATTTTCTCATCCAATTTTGGTGATTTCCTCTTCCAATTTGGTGATTTGGCTGGTGATCAAAGTCTCCTCACAATGCGTATTGACAGCTTTAAGATGACCGAGTTCGTTGAACTGCCTAAAGGTGTGTGATCTGAACGAGGACCAGAACAACATGTGCGTGTTCCCCGTAGATCCGGCCAGATGTCCTCTCTCACAGGTGTTGACACCAGACTGCAACTGAGACTGTGACCAATGATTCCGCTCGATTCCCCCCGAGAGAAGCACTGAAGAAGTCCTTTTTAGGCAAGCGTATGCATTCAACAACATGCGTTGGCATGCATTCAAAGCCAGTTGACGTGAAAATCCGCTAAGAAAACAACACAGACGCACGCTTGGGGGATTTTTGGAGTATATATATAGTAGTGGCACATGCAACTTATGTACCGCATGCAAAATCGTACGTACGTACTGTAGATACGAACGCCCGTATGTCAGTACGTACAAGGCAGTGCCTTTGTGGCTGCTTGAGCATAAGCCTGTAGGATTGGCATTGTCTGACTGTGGCAGAAGCGGTCGTAAACACAGAAAGCCAAGTTGACATGTTCACAGGGCCTACTTTCATCTCGGATAAGCAAAAGTTCCGAATCTTATTCCACAAGTAATCTCAATAACGATTCTCGACGATTGCTTCTTTTTCGCTACTCCTTCACTCGTTCACTCTCTCAGGGGCGAATAACCATGATTGAATGGGAGAAGGAAACTTTTTTTTTACTCCCTCACTCACATGCGTACAAATCTTCCTTATCTCTATCGTCAGAGCTGATTCCCTACGGGTGGGGGCAGTCCAGCAGCGAGGACGGCGACGGCCGCAAGTACGGCGACGACGATGACGACGACGACGACGACGACGACGACGCGCAACCAAGTCACCACTTTGCGGAAAAGTCCGTGCTGGCGAGTAGTCGGGGAGGCGCGGCTCGCAACGCTGTGCGCCCTTCCGACGACAACTCGACCGGCGTCACCATGATCATCGACACTCCCGATGGCGGTGGCAAGAACGACGACGACGAGCACCCTCACCTGGCTCTGGCCCAGCAAATGATGTCGATCAACTACGACAACGAAGACATCACGTCCGAGATCTTTGACGAGTCGCTGCGCTACTCCAACGTGGACCGGCCCAGCCTGCACATCGACCGCTCCTCGCCAACCGAGCAGATCAGAGGTGAATTCGTCTCAGAGGAGGACAGGATTGCAAATCTATTCGCGACCAAGAAATAGCCTTCAAGACGCTCACATGCATACGTACCTAAAGCATATATAATTAAAGGAATTTAAGACTGTGCAAATAACACTCTATCATACCGATATCAAAATATCGAAACATATATATCGCGATATCAAATCATACTCTTGGCAGGTAATGCTGAGAGCAGCAGCAGGTAATGCTGGGAGAGCCCGCGATCCCTGGGTGCGTAAGTCTCCACACAGAGGGCGTAAAAACAAGAAAAAAAAGCAAGGAAACGCCTAAAGATGTTAGAGCAACAGTACTTATTTGGGAGGCGCTATATATCGTAGAACGACTTATCAGCAAAAGATCTTGAGTGCTAATTCGACATTCTTCATATCCTATCGAATATCGCGACGTTTAGTCTCGATAATTGGAATATCCGATTAACTTGGGATATTGCACAGTTTCAATTATATATGCATACATAACTATATATATATATGCACACAAGCACACTGAAATATGAAATATATAGATGCATTATACTGTATGCATTGTGGACGGTGCCTGCTGCACCGGCCGCAATCTTTTTTTTTCCGTCTGTTTGTATGTACAGCGTTTGGTCGTGTCATTCATGTGGCGGCATTTTCTGTCGTGTCCCAGCAACAACAACAGCAGCAGCATGAACAACAGGGCTGAGATCAAAGACATCATAAGCCGCTTTCTCTACGGGAAGAAGACAAGTGGAAACGTCGTCACCATTTCTTATGGAATTCGCACAAACAAAGTTTTTTCTACCATTCCTTTTCTCTTTCTTTCTTTCTTTCATTCTTTCCCGAGGAGCAGCCTGAGGATGAACAACTCCGCTACGTCAGTGCGTATGTATGTACATATAAAGAGACACCTTACGACAATCTGACAGTCCCGTACAGTGATATGGACCTGCTGAACGAGCGCCTACTCAGGCTGCGCCCAAGTTTCCGACTTAATTTCTCATCATTTTCAGACAGACTTTTAAGAAGAATGAACTGTACAATTGCCCTGAATGGCTGGACCGTGCACAACTATAAAGTGCGAAGGACTATGTACCAGTAAGTGCATACAGGCCACAACGTGCAGTCGTCGCAGAGCTCGCTCTTCTACGCGTCTTTCTCGTTGGGGAGGAGAGTCGCGGATCAGTTTTGAGTCTGGCTGGATGACTTCTTTCGTCCTTAAGCTCTGACAAGTCCTTTTTTTTCTTCGGGAGGTCCGTCCTGCCTGAATGGATGACGCAACTGCATCGCTCAGTCCTCCAGTCCGGTGATCCACTAAGGCCAACGTGAACGTCCTTGGCCAGTTCTGCTGCCCGCTCGAATTTGCCCTTAGACGCTAATGTACCAAGCACAATGGTCTCCATTTAGGGGACAGCATTAAGAAGTTGATCACGGCAGCATGGCACTTGTAATGCACGTACGTAAGTGGATGCTTGAACCTGGCACAACAGGAGCGATGTTCGGGCTAACTGTCGTACAGGGTTCTCCCCTCCCCCCTTTTCCCGAAAAATACACATTATCATCAACGAACATGATTGTTCAAGTATGAATTTAGCCTAGATAAGTCAGGGTTGCCACGCTATTGCCGATATTAAAGGAGAAGGACTTCCTCCCTTCCCTATACGTCACCACCCTGTACCGACGGGGAGCAGGGAATCATTTGGTTAACAACATTGGACCGATAGACGGACAGGAAAGCCATTGCTGTCCACAGCTCCGTCCACAAAAAAGGACTCGTCTTGATGGTGAAGTGCTCTCCGTGCACTGACTATTGTGCTTCCTGTATCACCGGATTGTACGTACGACGGATATGGAAGCACGTCCATTACGCTTTATAGCGGGACAAGATAAAAAGCCCGAGACTCAATTTCGTTACATCAGCAGTCGAGTATGAATACTACATTATTACTATGGCTTTCATTTCATTTCTTCCCATAGATGTCGTTTGTGAGGGCATACGTAAGAATGTGGTTTTCCACATTGTATGTATACAGCAAGGGGAAGAGTAGGAAAAAAAAGGCATGGAAGGACAAGAAGGCCCACTTTCCAGCGGCCCTTTTCAAAGGGCCTCCTTTTTTGCTATTGGAGGACCACCTCCCTTTCATATTTCCGCGAAGAGAAAACACCCTGGAGTGTGGTGGGATCATTTTCTTCGCCTTCTCATTGGTGGCTAGCTTCATCTCCAAGGTCTTCATTTGGCAGCCGACTACTGCTGGTGCAACGATGACGACGATGACTGCTGCCCGAGATGCCTCCAGGAGTAGAATTTGTACCTCTGGCGGCATTTTCTATTCCCAGCCATGGCCTGTTGCCGCCCGGCGAACAGGAAGTGGTGGAAGTCGTCGTCGTCGTCGTCGTCGTCGTCGTCGTCGTCGTCGTCGCCGTCGCCGCCGCTGTCGGCAGCGCACTACTTTTGGTCCGTCTGATGTACTCGGTCATGGGCACGTACTCTTCCACCCGCCTCCTCGTCTCGGCCGCCACGTCCTTGTGCTCGGGCTCTCTGGCTGCCTCGGCCCGCCTGCTGTGCCTGCGAGTCCTCGCACCTGCAAAGTAACAGCATGAAGTACAACTGCACCGTGCGCAGACAAACGAAGCCCAGAAGAACCCGTTTAAATGCAAGGGGATTGCTATATTCCCTCTTCGCGGTTGAATCGGGTCGAGGAGCAATAAAAATAATGTTCCTCCTCCTGCTCCAACAGTCAGTTGCTCTCTCTTTTCTCTCTGGAGACTTCTTGGCTGTAGGAAAAAGAAAGAAGAAGAGAGCGAAAGTTTGCCTCTGCTGCAAGAATTGACTGTCGATGGCTCCGTTTCCACCATCTACTATGGTATACCCCTCTGAACTAATACCCTAGACACAGCGTAATTTATTGCCACGCTGGGCCCCCGGAACGTCCCTTTTCACAGGTCACTTATCAGCAGCACGAGCGAGCTGGAGGACTAAGGATGCTCGTCTTCTTTCACCATGTTCTGCTCTCTCTTATCGTCCGCCATCAGGAAGGAATATCCCGATGAAGAAGGGCTCGGTATGTGCGCACATTGGGGAGAGGAGCTGCGGTCGTCCCCTGAGCACGAAAAAAAATCTCGTGCACAAAGATCCCCCCCCCTCCCCGTCTTTTCTCCCCACCCATCCTGGTCGTACGTACAAGGCCTGTATGAAGGCCTGAGCAAATTACTGACAGGCATGAATGGCCAGGAGAGCGCCAAACGAGTGGAAAATGGCCGGATCACCAACTGAATTTGTTCTGTAACGCTGAATATTGTTGGCTTTGCTCCTTTCTGGCTTTTTTGCTGTGTACGTACAGTGCATACGTGCACACACATTCACAAAGAGGATAGAGCGGAGCACTTGTAAGATAAACATTGAAGACAAGCTCTTTGCTCTGTTCAGACTCTTCTCCTTCCATCACGCCTCAATATGTAAATGGGTGTTGGAGGAAGAGGAAGAAGAAAAGAAGGAACAACAACCGAACCTTCCGCCGATTTACGCATTCTCCCATCCGCTAAGCAAAATCCCAGCATTTTCCGCCACTGCTTTCATGCGAACAGTGTTTTTTTTAGGCTTAGACCTCACTTTGTATAGCGCAGCCATGGCAGAAGCACGCATTGGCACGGCAGTGGTGTTGGCATCGTACGCACTGCACGCGTATCAAGTGGAACTGTCACCTGTGACAGAAGAGAGTCAATGAGACCACCCGAGCCACCCCGCGAATCCACTGACTCAGCGTCGGTCACGTGACTCATAAACCACGTTTATGGTCGCGATTTTCCAGGCACCAGCGTACATTTTTTTTGCGGCAGCAAAGAATTTGCGAGTGCGCAACGTTATGGTACTTCACACCACGAAATATGAGGCCATTTTCAGGCGATCATTGTACGCTTTGCGTCTTAATACGCGGTACTATGGAGCGCCACCGCCACGTGGGCCAATCTGAGGAAGGTTGTCTCTTGCTTCGTGGCTAACGGTGCTCACAGCTCGCACGGCCATGAAGTCCGTCACAGACACATCCACGCAGTCCATGCAGGGGGAAGACACGGAGGTCGTCGTCGTCGTCGTCGTCGTCGTCGCCGTCCCGGAGAGCAACATGGGAGCGGGGGAATATTTTCTCTGCGCTCTAAAGGCGCCATTTGCATATTTTGATTTTGTGCGTAGAAGAAGTAGATGAGAGAGATGCTTTCTCTTCCTTGGCTCGAGACAGGAAGAAGACAAGCAGGAAAACAAAGAAAAAAGGAACTCATCAAGTGAAATGAAATGACAAAAACTTCATGCGAAGGCTCACACTAATGCAGAGTGAGAGAAAAAAAAGTCAGAATAGGCGCTTTGGAAGATTATTTTTTCAGGACATTTCAAGAAAAGTAGAGGCTCGAACGTGCATCGCGTGCCAAAGCATAGCAGACACACAGAACAGAGCTATCAACTTAAGTACTGGAGAAAAAGATACCACCTGATAAGACGCGGGGACAAAGCAGTGGGACGAACGAGGAGTTTAGGCCTACTTAGTGCTGGGTACGAGTCGACAAAATGGTGTCTGATGGTGCCTTAGGGCAGCGGAACGAATAGGACAAGAGAAGCTAACTTGTCCTAACTAACCTAACCTAACGTGTGTAACTTCTCTCGGCTGACCCTAAGCCTGAGACATCTCGTAGCAGCAGCACGACCACCTCCCCTAAAGCACCATATAACCGACAAACTTTCCTCGCCAGAAGAGTCGAGTCAATCAAAATCAGTCGAGTCAGGCTCGACTCATCTTGAATCGAGCAGAAAGTAAAAAAGGAATACAAATTAGACTCGCTGGCTCATTCAAAATTCCAAACAAAATCTGCACAGCGGAGACCTATTTAGTTCCAGACCTGTTTCTCTCATACCCCTCACTAGTCCTAACAAAGCACGTACCTGTAGTACATACCTGGTGTGCCAGAATGAGCGTCATATGGAAAATGTCATGTAGCTCCACTGTTTGAGCATCGTATGGAGTGACATCGGGATCGATGCATGAGGAGTTTTGCGGCCACCAATGTCTGCGACTCAAATTGGACTAATAAGCTACTGCCTTGGCCCAGCAGGCCAAAAACAGAAGCAAGTTAGCGTTGGCTGCTGCAGGCTGCATAGGTGCAAAAAGCATGAGTCAGGGGTTGCGACATAAGCAGCTGCTCCGCAAAAGGCTTTTGTGCAGGTCAACTTACTTAGCTCGCAAATTTGTAATCCCCGAAAAGGAACCCCGACAGTTGAAAATGTCATTTCAGTAATATCTTTTCAAGAAAATTACATGAGAAACTTCATACGAGTGGGGTTTTGAGTCTCCACACTCATCTCAATCTGTTTGGCATGCCTTTAACTGCCTGTACTTGCAGTAGCAGAAACCTGGCAAAGCCTCCCCAAACTGCTTCAGCCACACCCTTTGTCAAAGCCACTTTAAAGGACACATATAGTTATGTCCTGAGAGTGAAACATTCTTCAAGTTGAGTACAGAGGCTCCACTTGCTGCTGACGTTAGTCTTGCTGTCTTAGTACATGTTCTGACCGTGCCAAAAGCAGCCAAAGTAGCAGCACCCGTCGACATGACGCTAATTCTTGCGCACGCGGTACATGCGAGGTGTACTTACAAGGTGACAATCTCTTAAGACACAGTATGTATTTGGCCAGTACCACAACAAGGACATCCCTCGAATGCAAACAGCCCGTGACAAATAGCACAAAGTTTGGTGTTTTTTCCCCCTCCCCTCCCCTCCTCTCCGCTCTGCTCTCCCCTCCCCAGCTCTCCCGTCCCTCAAAGTTGTGTCTCCGACAGGCGCGTCGTCCTCTTGGGCTCCGGGCTCTCCTCCTTGTCGAAGAACGCCTCGTCGTCATCAGGTGGCACCATTTGACGTAATTGGCGCTCTGACGCTAGTGAAGCTTCAGGATGAACACAGAAAGAAAAGAAAGGGAAGAACAAAAAGTGCAGTACAATGCAAGACTCGAGACGATGCGTAACACGTGTTTTGCGGTACGTACGGTAACAGCTGGCTTGATGTGCTATTTGGTCCTTCATGGACCAGACTGCATACTGTGCAGTACGTGCAGGGAAGAAGAGAGACAAAGAGACAAATGCCCACCTGTAGACGAAGATGAGGTCTGCTGAGGGTCGTCGAACGACGAAGACGCCGAAGAAGATTGTTGTTGTCGGAGCTGTTGCTCTTTTAGCAGAGAGGCCGCCCCAGGAACCTTGCCAGCCACCGAAAACATGGGCCTGTAGACACCTGAACCCTGACTGCTCCTAGGAGAGCCACCACGACCACGGCCTGCCAGTTTCAGAAGCAGGGCAGGGCGAAGAAGAGAAAGAAAAAAGAAATTTCGCGACATCAAAGACGTCTCCGAGGTCAGCATTGATTACTAGACTTTCTTACGCTGTGCGGCTGCCTCCTTTCTGAGCGAATGCAAGTTGAGCGACGGCGGCGACGGACAGGCGGGTCCGACGTTGCCGGGGAGCTCGAGCAGTTGCGCGATCTGATGCATCTTCCTCTGCCTGGCCTTGGAACGGCCTTTGGTCAATCTGAAAAGAAAAAAAGAAAGAAAGAAAGAGGGGGAACAAAAGTTTGTTGGCCTTCTTCACTTGGCATCAAACACCCCATGATGTCCCCCCCTCCCTCACCTCTGCTTGGCAGCCATGCACCTGATGTGGTCGTCAAAGATGAACGTGGCTGAGAGAATGGGCTTGCGTGAGCCGGCAGAGGCCGAGGCCGAATCGACAGCTCCCAAAGGGCTGTGGACGCTGACGTGGAGACAGCGTGAGTCTTCCTTGTCCGTGGCCACCTCCAGGTCCTGCAGGAACCCCGCGAAGGTGGCCACACCCCATCCGAGACGGGTAGCGTCCGGCTCGACCAGGACGATCTGGTAGACGTCGACCACGAGAAAGCGTCGCTGGCGCACGCCGTCCCGATAAACCACCGTCACGGCCAACAGGTCCGAGTTGTCTGAAACAAGCCGACAACAAATGGCCGCTTAATTGCAGGGGAAAACGAGCCTTTCCTACACTCTTGTGAATTTGCAGCCTTTCTCTGTCTGAAACGAGCTTTCTAGGCCTATTTCTCCTGTTATACCAGCAGGCTGCTATCGTCGTGCCATAGTTTCTCTTGCTTTAAAAGCCTCACGCCGTCGACCCATTTGTTAGTTGAGATTGGGAAGAGGAAGGCAGCCTTCTGGCCTTTTTTTGCCTACCTACTCTTGCTCCTCCGTTGGAAATCACCCTCCCTAGCAATGTTCTCTCACTCTCCCATAAGGATTATAAACTCGCTATTGTTGGCTTACTAAGGCATTAAGCCGGTGCGCAAGTAAAATGTTCAGTACCCATGAAACAGAGAAAACCATTCTGTATGGGCGAGTGCAAGATTTGATGGGCGATAGCAGAGATAAGCATCTTCCGGGGCGCCTGAGCACAACACTGTAGTACGGACGGTCGGAAGCGCTGTACAGGGTGACTCTGAACTGCGTTTTGCATCACACTGGCCGAAGTTGGGATTTTTCGGCACCGGTCGAAAGCAAATTTTGGAATGGTCACAGTCACCTGCTAACATTTGGTCTCCTCGGCCACCACTTTGGTGCTGCCGAGCTAGAAGGGCAGCCAGGTCAACTCCGCCTTTACGCTTCTTGGGCTTTTAGCGTTAGGCGGCCAACAAAGGCCTCATCTTTCCCCGTACAGGGCGTGTGAGCAAAATTTTCCACTTAATGAAGCAGTCGAAATTAGTTAAGTACGTACTACACCCACTAATGTGTAAAAATGACACCCTTTGTGTACAGCCCCCGAAGAGAAAGGTCTTTGGTCTGCCAGAACAGACTACAAATCAACCCTTCATAAAAATCAAGTCCCTAAAATTAAATTTGTTGACAGAAATTTTGCGCTGACACCCTGTACGTTTTTCATTTTGGAAGGTTGCGCTATGAAAAATAATATGGTTGCACAAACTTTTTAAATTCACTTCTAAATGGTACTTTTTAAAGAAAATTGTCCCAAAAATTGGTATGAGTGAAGCTCTAAATCTCTACTTTCCGCTGATGATGCGTTTTCTACTGACTGCAAAATAAGCTTGGCTCAGGGCGCCAGTTGAGCTTCAGCAAGTGCTTTAAAACCGTAGACATGTGTTTTCAACACAGGAGAAAGTCAGGAGTGTCTACTTGGCCGCCATATTGGTCTTGCTGTAGTTCAACGCGTCATGGTAGAGCCACCTGTCTTTCGCCTGGAGGATCGGCCGGCTGTTTCGGATTTAGAAGCACCCTGTACGTGGCTCCGAACATCTCTTCACGCTTATTCACTTATGAGGGGCGATCGAATCAGACCTCCAGCGAGTGTTTCAGCTGAAGAGACTTCGGGCGGACATTATTTCTTGTCGTCCTTCAACACATCACCGAGCTCCTTTTCAGTGCACGTATCAGATCGTTTGGAGCAGCTCTCGAGACCATTCTGTGAGAGCCTTTTCAGACACTGCTTTTGGGCTCTGGTTCTGTGGGAAATTTTTGTCCTGCAAGTTGTCTCCTGAGCTCGGGAAAGCGATAGAAGTCAAAGTGACTGGGTCAGGTGAATGGGGTGGAAGTTCTGGGAAGTTCGACTCTTCTTTTGGTCTGGAAGTCGATCATTACCTCAGCTGTATGGTGATGTACAAGCAAAACTCGGCACAGGTGCCACTTATAGGCACGGAAGTCAGACCAATGCGTAGCTAAGAGACCAAGGATTCTAATGGCATGAGAAATGTTTCGAAATTGTTTGACTAAAGGGTACTTTCAACCTTTCTGACAATCTTGCTCGACTGCCCCTCATCAAAGGACAAAAGGACGTGTAGTCCAAAGTGTCTTTGCAGCCACAAACGGCCCTTGACGACATTGACATGAAAGCAAAGCTCCGAATGCAGCGTAAACTGAGCCTCAGACCCCCTTGATGATATCTAAAAGGACCTCTAAATGCAGCGTAAAGTCTGTTTGGAGCCACTAACTCCGTTGCACACAACGTACACAAAAGAGAGTTTCTCTAAAAGTCGAGTGAAGTGAGCGACAAATACCATTGGCGACACCTCACATGTAGGATAGGATCTCTAACTGTGTAGTAAATAGTGCTCGGAGCCACAAATGCCCTTGACATTATACATGTAAACGGATCCCCGCATTCAGAGAACCGCAAAGTGTGTTGGAGCCGCACGCTATGTAAAGGATGGCATTGGGCGGCCTCGATGGCCCTGCCTGTTGCTCTGTGACCTCCGCACTTGCAGTAGGGTGATCTGACTTATGGCAATTTTGGATAATGCAACTCTGCATTATCTATTGCCTCCAACACTGACATCTGTGCGGGTTTTCATGTAAAATGGAACCCACCAAGTCAATAACTTCTTTGACTGCGCCTCCCAACTAAAGGCTTGCAAAGGTGGCCCAGAGAATAAGAGGGCTTCTGGAGTTGTGGGTGCCGGATCAAGAAGCCTCAACTTTATTATTTAGAGGACCTTCTGAACAAAAGACTCAGGTTCCACCTTTCATGAAGCGCCGCATTGATATCCATGTTGCAGATGCATTTCCAAAATTGCCCAACGTCAGATCACCCCAACGTGCAGGTGCTCTCAAGTACTTGTAGGTACGTATGTATGCACTCACTCAGATCCAGGACATCCTGAACTTGTATGCACGTGTCCGGACTAGAGAGAGGCAGCTTGGTCTCCTCCAGCTGCTGCATGGCCAGGGAGAGCTCCCTGAGTCTGAAGAAAGTCCTGATTGCCCTTCGGGCGCGCTCGACCTCCCCGCAAGGCAGGCGCCTGGTGAAGTCGATCCCGGTGAGAGGGGTGCCCGTGGGCGGGAGCAACAAGGAGGCGTCAGACATGACAAAGTCCAGCCTCGTGGCCTTGGCCGTGGAGGCGCGATATTCGTCCTCGAACATATCTAGAAAGATCTCCTCACTCTGCGGATTAAAAGACGGTATGGAGGGCAATAAACGGCGATCTTTCTCAAACTTTTTCTTTGCCTCACTTTGTAGAAGTTTCTTAGAAGAAGTGTGGCCTCTTCCCGAACTCCTTCGATCTCGGCGAAGTGAACGTCTTGGAGGGCGCTCGAGCCATCCGGGTGCAGCACCAAGTTCTTCACCAACGAGATGACGATGTCCAGGGTCACCAGGCGGATTTTGCTGCCTGTACCAAGGGGTCGTGGAGAAAGAGTTTAAAGAAAATGTTGCTCCACAAAGTGCCCGGTATTTACGCCAAAATAAAGAACTCAGAGAATCTCACGAACGCACAAATGACGAACAAACAAACAAACCGACCCGCTCTTTTGGTGTTACGGAAACCCAGCCTTTAAATGCGGATAATGCTGATGTGTGCGCAACGTCTCCCCTCCATCATCATTGGCGGCGGCCACTGCGTCAGTGCAATCACTCACCGTATTGGCACGACGTGTAGAGAATGCGCAGCAGCTTCTCCATGAGCAAGACGTTGTACTTGTCCTTGCTCTCGGACCCGGCGCTCGGAATGAAGACCGACTCCAGCAGCTCGCGACTCATGCCTGAAATGATCGTCTCATTCATATAGACCACGCGGTTGTTGCTGCTCTCGAATGAGTCGCTAGAAGAGTTATCACTCGTAATGACGAAGTCCTACATAAGCTTGCAGGAAGCACGCAGGTGTCACAGAGTGAACAAGTGAGAAAAGCGACGAGGGTCAAGCTCCCAATAAAACTACTACCGGGGAGATATCTGCTGTGGACGTTGAGGAGGGAAAGGATAAAGAGGGGGGGGGGGGGGGAGAAACAAAGAAAGGAAGGAAAATCCGGTCGCTTCTGCTGCCTTCCATTGACTTTGCAATCTGTGGGGGCGCCCAAAACTTTGGTTCAGTGGAAAAAAAGGCATCCGGCCGTTGGAGAGTGGCGTTTGTAGCGACAGATCTTGTATCTTTCATCTTAGTCAAGTATCGAGTAGGTGATGATATTTGGGTATCAAGTATCCACGGGCACAAACACTGATATCTCTCTTCACCAGATCTGACTCCCGGATGTTCTTCCCATGACAAACGCTGGTGAGACAAGTGGCAACCCTGACTGTATGATGGATTGTGAAGTAAAGTTAAAAAATGGCATGTCATTGTCATCGCTTTTTCCCTCCCTGCCAAACAGTTTTACCCAGGGTCTCAGAGCATTTAAGTACTGCGGTACTTGCACCGGCGTTACTGTACTTCGTTACTTTCCTTGCACCAGAGTTGGATCCACAGCAGTATTCGGGGAGGGGGGGGCAAGCACTGCTAGAAGTACCGCCAACCATCAAAGTGACGCAAGTGGTACTGGTGATACACTGGCATGTGGCAGTCCCGAGGCTGGCAAAGGAAACTGGGAAAGAAACTGCGAAAGTTTCAAAAACATTTAACTTTTGACTGTCTTATTTCGAGCTAATCCTTTCCTCTAACATCTTGAACTGAAAATGCAAAGTACCGCATGAAGTACCAGAAAAAATGACCGCCAGAAAGGGGTCCAGCAGTACTGAAAGTATTGCGGAACAATTTTTCTGGAGTACCGCAAAAAGTGACGAATTGCGACTTCTTTTTTTGCACCATTAACCCCTCTAGTTTTAGTGTTTGTGCTCCCCGGGTACACTCCGGGTCCCGCGCATTTAGGTGTTGACTGGATAACGTATGTGAGTCATATTGTGTCTAATCCCTTTTATCGTGACTCTCATGCCCTAGCTGAGCTCTGTTTGCTCTGGCTGCAAGTGTGAGGTCATTGACAGTACAAAGCCTGCCACTTTATATCCAAGGGCCTGATGCCGAGGAGAGAGGAAAACTTACCGTCATTTCTGACCGTGCAGAGCTCGCTCGAGCAAGCTGTAAAAGCCACCGAGAACGCACGCCAGTGAGAAAGAAGGAGGGGGCAGCGTTAATAATGTTTCGCACCATGGCACAAACAAGTCTAGGTAGGGAGCAAGCAGGAAATCACCTTTGTTCTGCTGCATGGCGTAGATGAGGCACAGGGCGTAGAGGCCCACGTAGTCGGTCTCGCCGCAGTCGAGGGCGTTGAACACCGCCTTGAGGAAGGGCCTCCCGTCCAGCGAGAAGTCCTCGGGCTCCTTGGCCAGTCTCAGCGACTTCTCCTCGTCCGTGATGGGCAGCGCGTTCGGGTCGCCCTCGTCGACACGCGAGACGTGGCCGAGGTCAAGTCCAGATGCACTGGAAGCTGACGAAGACTTGGCTGGAGGAGAGGAGGAGGAACCAGAAGAGCGCATTTGGTCACGCAGCGACTTCTCCAGCGTCTGCGAGGGCGCCACGAAGCTCGGCTTCATCGGCTAGAAATTGAGGAAGATTGCGAGGCTGATGGAGAAGGAGGACTCTGGACGACGATTGCCGTTTGCCCCGAAAGCTTTTTTGCTAGGGGGTGGGAGAGCCCAGCCGAAAACCCGAAATCCCCTCCCCCCAATTCGCAATTCAATGAGCAGGATCGAAGAATGAAAGGAATTGCAGGGTTGAGTTCACTATCAGCGCAGTGTTCTTCTGCTACTGATTCTATTCCTACGCCTGCTACTCCTATAGTCCTTTCTCTCACTCTTACAACGACTACTACCACTTCGTCTTCGTCCTCGTCGTCATCGTCGTGGCTTCAGACAGAAACGAGATCAGGGGGTACCAGTAGAAGGGGGGGACGGATGGAAAAACGCCATCTCTGGTGCCAAGTCATGCCCATTTCCCCGCGCAAAAAGCACGCTTTCGCTGGCTGCTGGCGACTGTGAGAGAAGGAGGAAGACATGATTAGAACGCGACATCTGGTCCTCTCCTGATTGATCTTGTCATTGTCGTCGGCCGAGCCGGTAACGCACCGTCAGGCAGCGGGAGTTGCGTACACGAACACGACGGGGTAGCCCTTTGAAAAGCTCCCATGTCACGGTGTGCGACGACTGCCAGGAGAGAAAGGAGGAAGGAAGGAGGGATATGAAGCGTAACCAGACCTTTTCTTCAGTGTTGCATTTCAGCAAGTTCTTCTTGCAGCCACAGGGAGCACTTGGCCATTTTAATCGTCTGCCAGACCAAGTTTTTAGGAGCGTCAAGTACCAACTTTCACTTATGATACGCCTTGGCCCTCGCGACACGACCGAAGAAGGAGTTGTTGTTGTTGTTGTTATCGTCGTCGCTCTCACTCTTGCCCGTGGCAGCGAGCTAGGGGGAGGGGGGGGGGGGTTGTCCCTTACACTCACCTTGATGCTCTGGCTGTGCAGCGCTATCCTGGCAGCTCCCTTCTCGCTAAAGACGTCCTCGCCACCGGACAGCACGATCCAAGCCAGCATCCTTACCAGGGGCGCGTGCGTGAGGATCAGGTACACTTGGCACAGCAGAAAGAGAGCGGTCACTCGACTAACGTGAGGTTTTAGATTCTGTAGAGGAGAGAAGAACATTTTCAGTACTGGAGATGTGCACTTTGGAACAGTTCTCCTCCACTAACCTCGAGCGAGCTTTTATTGCTTCCCCTGGCAAGTGAGAAGATGTAGAGGGGTATGAAGAGTCTGCTCAGCAGGTGATCGGTTAGCACGGCGTTCAGGGGCTCGATTTCCAGGCAGAGGATGTCATTAAGATAGTGGAGGTGGTCCAGGTGCTCGGCCACGAGGTCCTTCAGCTTGCCCAGGCTCCGATGGCTGCGATGAGAGTAAACCCTGTTTTTCCCCTCTGCGTCTTCCTTTCATATTTGTACTACTGTGGACTCCGCTTACAGCGATACAGCGATACTTTGGTTATACTGACAGATTTTGCATGGATACTCCATACGTACTTAGTTTCACTCCACGTCGGGATTGTGCGTTTCCAGTGAGCCCACAAGGATGCGGTTTTAACACGAATCATGACTTGCAGCTACACACAGTGGATGGAGCCACTTGGTACAGTGGCCCTGAGGTGCTCCCCCAGGGTAATGTGCCAAGTTGGCACGCAACAGAAAGCACCAAATTTGCCAGTGTCCACATGAAAGCTCCAAAAATGAAATCGTATTAAGCAAACCATGCCTACCAAACAAATTTGCACAGCATTAGCTTTTTCTTTTTTATTCAACATTTCGGCTCCATGTAGTCATGCTGCTTTTGATGGCAGAGGAGAGTTAGAGAGTCACAGAAAAAACAATTTTGACTGATGGAGAAAAATGTTATGCAATTCAATTTTTGATTTCATGCACATTTTTTCTTGAATAACTCTATAACCCTCCTCTGTTGCCAAGAGCAGCATCACCGCGTAAAGTCAAAATTTTGAATAATAAAGCAAACAAGCTTATGTAGTGCAAATTTGTTTAGCAGGTATGGTTCGCATAATGAGCTTCCATTTTTAGAGCTCTGAAGTGAACACCGGCAAAATTGGTGTTCTCCATTGCCTGCCAACTTTGGGCTGGCAGAGCACACCGCCAAGGGGGAACACCTCAGCGCCACTTTACCGAGTGGCTTTTTTTTGTCTCACTGCAAGTCATGATCTTTGTCGGAGCCAAGTTCAAGTGAGCTCACTGGCAATGAGCGACCCTACTCCGCCTAAAGTGACAGTTTGGGCCCTCCCGCAGGGTGTCACCCTAAGCGGAGTCCACTGTACTACACGTACTGTCCGCCGTGTTACTGGCGGCGGATGATGCACGTCGACACACGTCAACACGGTGAATAAGATTAACCTGTGCGCAGTCAGCTCACGGTTAATTGAGTCATAAGGGTTTGTTATGTATGTGGCGCCACCCGAAGCTTTTTGCCGTTCTTTTTTTTTTAAAAAAAAAATAATGTATGTAGCACGCTGAAGCCGAAAGGCTCACTTGAAAGCGAGCGAGCAAAAAAGAGCGAAAAGTTTGCAAGCCTTCAAAATTTTGTCAGAAGTTTTGCGGAGTTTTTTTTTCCTCTGGCAGCAGAGCAGCGGACAAGAGAGAGGAGATTTAAAACAATTATGTGCTCTTCTCCTCCTCTCCCCATGCATTTATGGAAGTATGTAGCAAAAAGACTCTGCATTGTCAGTGAATATGGTCTGGTGACGTCCTCCGCTCTTCTCTGCAGTGACAGAGGCTAAGTCTCTCTCATGTAAGACCTATCTTTAGGAAAAAAAACACCGGCGGATAACCACATTCTGCCGCTGAGGTGATCTCCTGAGGGATTAGAAGGACCTCGCTGGCTGCACGTGAGCAAGTAAGTGCAAGGCACAAGTTGACGTATGAACTAACTTAGCAGACTTTGGTGAAGAAAAGAACAGGACTCTGCCTCAGTGGGAGGGCTCCGTACAAATCTAAAGACAAAAGGAAAGCACCGAATGAGGAAGAGAATGAGGGATAAAAAGCGTAGAAGCCCGTCCAAAAGCTAAGATTTATCATTTGCGGGGTGAATGTGGTGGCCACGGAGACAGCGGCGAGGGCGCAGGCGGCGGGGGCGCAGGCGGCGAGGAAGGAGGGGAAGAAGAAGAAGAAGCTTCAACTTCTTTCCCCTCTCTCCCCATCAGTCAGTGGTGAGACGCAGCGCAAATTTCAACTCTCTGGCGAAATACGCACACAAAGAGAGGACGGAGATGAAAAGAAGAACTCTGAGGCCGCCACAATCATCTGGCCGCGACTTTCGCGCGCTCTCTTCTTTGCTGAAATCACAATTGCAACTTTGCTCATAGAAAGCTTGAGCGCAGTGAATGACTTCGAGGTAGGAAGCAAAAAGAAGGGAGGAGGAAATGCCATAATGGCACTTGGCACTGGCATGTTTTGCCACCAAGAATTCCCCGGGGGTCTCTTTTTTTTGCAAATGTCTGAGAGTACAGAATATGTACTACCTCGGTACTGCATTGTTCGAATAACGTGTCAAGTCTGGTCGTACAGCTCCATAAGGGCTTTGTCTTTGCCTTTTCTTCTGATCTCTGTCTCTCCATTGCAGCCAGACTGCGTTGTTCCTCTTCTAACATCGATTACCGCACAAAGTTGGCCCCCTTTTTTGCCACATTGTCCTTGACTGCTACAGAAAGGGTGTGCACTCACTCAACATCGTTTCGGACGCACGAGTCCATGTCCAGGATGTGATTGCCGATGAACCAGACGAGGTTGGAGAAGTAGGGCACTGCAGTCTTGTCGATAACGAACTTGAGCATTGACTCCTCGTCGATCCGGTACACGTTGAGCGTGAGCGTGCGCACGGCGATGCGGACCATGCTCTCGCTGTGGTTGAAGAACTTGATTGCCTCGGTGTACAGAGGAAAGTCATTCGTGTGCTGCAAGAAGAAAGAACTTTCGAAATGAAAAGGGGGCTCATGCGAAGAACGAACGCGCAGTTGTTGCCAAGTTGGTAATAACCAGAACAAAGGTATCGCGCAGTACAGGGTGCGGACACCGACAGGGAAGAAGGGTGCCCACTTGGAATCACAGAAAGTGACACCTTCTGAAAGTTGTTTCAACGCTTGACTTTCATTCATGAAGCCAAAGATAACGATTATTGTAGGACATTCGATCCAGTCCACATTTCCGCCCACACCCTGTAGCTTGCAGCATGCGCCAGAGGTCCTGGTCCATAGAAGGTCCTGCAATTTTTTTGGCAGGTACAACTGACTCTGTCGTGTCTCCCGTACAGCTCAAGGCCTTCAACCAAGTCTCTGATGCACCGAAAGCCTACGTTGGAGGGAGGTGAAATTCGCCTCCTTCAAGGACTTCATGAAGTGCTTAACTTTACGCTTTGAGGAAACATTCCTTTTTTTTATATCCACATGGGAAAAGAACACGCGAGCCAAAAACAATTGGCCTTTTTTTACTCCAAAGCTCTTCTCTCCGCTCGGTTGACGGCAAAAGAGGTAGTGGAAGAAATCTCAGCAGAAGCTCTTGCACGTATACAGCTTATTGCTTTGAGGGAAGGAAGTCCAGGAACCTGCCAAAGGAGTCCCAATTCTCTGTGTAACCCCCTCCTGAGTATGCTCAACTTTTAAAGCTTTTGATTCGTAATGAGACTGCATAATGAATAGGAAAGGGTTAAAGAGAGGAAAGGTTCGGAAGACAAGCAGACGGTAGAAAACTGCGGGAATTCCCATCGGTCGGAGAAGATGCCTCCGTCGCTGTTGTTACCAAGCTGCAAACAATGGATGTTGTTGGCACAGGGTTGTTTCCTCAGTTTGTGTGCTCTGGTGTGCACACACGTACGACAGTAAGAGGGTAAAGCACTTGAGAAGACAGGTCAGATCAGGTCTGCTCAAGGAGTACGTATGTTAAGCTTCCAACCGCTTCCAGCATCGACGAAACGGGTGCTGGGGCAGCGAGATTAACTTCTGCACCACGTGGAGACCCTAGACTGAAGTCGCATTAAGTTTTGACGGTCAGACATTAACTTGTGTACCATTATGTTAGAGCACTTTGGAAAAAGGACCGTCTGAGGCTGCTGACCTGGGACCTGGAAGTCCGCTCATCTTACAGCACTTGAAGGACCGACAAACAAATGGAGGTGAAAGTGGAAATTCAACACTTTGGTCAGATCAACTTTCTGAAGGGAATTTACTTGCAGAAGTATCATTTAAGGCATTATTTTTAAAATATCTGTGCTAGCAGCTGTCTCATTTCGAAGGAGGTGTTGCAACCTCTCACTTTTTTATCCTCTGTGCTTATTTCACTGGAAATTCAGAGTGTCATTGACTCCACCTTCTCATCTTAAAGCATCCACCCCATTTCCTTGAAGAAACAAGCAGCATTTCGATTGTTGACTTGTTTCAGCCCGGTCTTTAAAAATATCCCTCAAGTGCGTGACTTTAAGTAATATCGTAAAAGAGGGGGACAAACTTTAACCTACACACTGCACAGTGTGTCACGAGAAATTGATGTCAGCTTCCAAAAGCTGCTCAACCTCTGTTATTCTTCGCTACAGCACTATTTGTAGAAGGGGCTGATGCAAAACCTGAACAGAGAACGGCATCAGAAAGTACCAGGCAAGTCTGCGAGACACTCTGCACAAGATGGTCCTTGTATAGAAAGAGAAAATTGGAACCAGCATCCTGCGGAGCTCGTACCTTGCGCTCAATTAACTGTACGTCCCCATAGTAGTTCCTGTTGATTTGTGCTGCTATATCATTTGTGCGTTGTGATCACTCAGAACATGGTCAGTGCTAACCCTTCTCTGTTGGACCCTGTGAGTAAACAAGCCCAAGCTTTGACGTGACGAAAACTCCCTCGATGGAGACCAAAATATTTTCAAGGTTCATTTACAAATTCGTCACATCTGCAGCAGTGAGTGACTCTGTTGTCACCGAGATCATCATCTGTGGGTGAGGTCACATCCTCTCTGTCGTTCGCCGCCTTGCGGGCTCTGATCGCGCTGAAGCTCTGCCTCGCGGAATGAGACATGCCGTGAAAGGGTCAGCACTGAGCGTGTCAAGGAGCGACCCCATAGGAGGACCTTGTGTACGTACGATTGTACATGCAGTATGAGGTCCTCAGTACTTGAAAAAATATTTCGCGCTGGAAGCGGCCTTGGACCAGGATTATCATCATAACGCGCAAGGCTTTTCCATCTTCATCCTGAAAGAGTTTTCGACAAGCCGGAGAATAAAGTCAAGGAAGTGTGTGTGCGCATTACCTAAGCACGTACAGTGATTGCTCCCTTAAAGACTACCTTGGCCATACATCATTTTTCAAGCAAAGGCAAAGAAAGGAGGCCTTTGCTCGTGATAGCACTTCGAGCAGAAAAATATCACGTAATGATTGCACAGCAACTTATGTAGGCTTAAGGAGAGAAAGAACATTACCTTTTGATCGTTCATCAAATCGGGCTTGTTGGTGGAAAACCTCAACCAATCGAAAGAGGACGGGGTTCCAAATAAATATCATGGTTGGGACTGTCTTAGACCACTCTGGAGCTGTAGCTCCTACACCCAGAGAGTACAGGGGAAAACAAATGGTCGCTGCATGCCTCCCTCGTTCTCTCTGCTTCCTCTCTTGCCATCAAAAAATAGTGTAGGTAACTCATTCAGCTGGCTGACAAGCAAGCGGTCGTTTCCGACCATTTTTTTCCTTCTTCGAATTACTTTCCTCCCCCAAATTTTTTGGGCAGCGGAAATGGGCAAGCAAAGAATGCGTCCATTTTAGGTACTTGGGCGCTTTTCAAAATCCGTCAGCCGCTGCGGACTCATTGGAGGAGGCGGAAGGGGGTTGTTGTAGCTCTGTTAGGCCTATCAAGGCATGACAACATCGCTCGCGGTCTGTTTTTACGCTGTCCTTAGAGGGCTGACGACAAAAAGGGACCTTCTGCCTCGCCTCTGCGCTCTTTCTTTTTCATTATCCCTGCTCTTTTCTCTCTTGCAGAAGCGCCATTATTTATAAGACAGTGACCGAGAGAAAAGGCGCGGTAAAAAGAGTAGGCGCACTGATCCATTATCCTTGTTGAGGGGAGTCAAGAAGAGCAAAGAGGATCAGGCATCAACAAGCAGCCGGCAGCGGCTTGAAAAAAAACCCCGCGTTTCGTTTCTCTCTCTCGGCCTTCCTGCCTGGGCCTGTCTAGGCCTACAGGACGAGAGTCGTGCGTAGTAGGAAATAAACAACATGTCAACACCAATCGTTGATCTAACAACCTCCAGAACGAGCTAGAGTAGACTCACCTCATTATAGAAGAAGTGGATGGTGTGTTTGTTCAATCGGAAAGAGAGGGTCTTTAGAAAGGAGATGTAGTAGGCCATCACCTCCTCGTCGGAGAAGTCAAACTTGTGCACAATGATTGCGTTCACGTGATTGTTTGAAAGGAGGTAATCTGAAAGGAAAGAAAGGGTATGATTTGGACAACAACAGTGAAAGAAGACGTTCAGTTTGATTTTTTTGTGCGTGCATGGATGGACTGACTGAAAGTCTTCTTCTCCACAACAACTGCCAAAAGAAAGAAACAAACAAACAAAAAAGAATCACGGTCAGTTCATCGCGAATCTATACTCACAGATGGAAGTCTCATTCCGGATATTCTCGAACAGGATGTTGAGGGTCTGCAGGAGCTGTACGCACACGTAGCTGCCGCACTTTTGGTTCATGATCTTGAGGAAGAAGGACAGCATGTTTCGCTCCAGGAAGAAACTACGAAGAAAAGAAACTCGCTCGTTACAAGAGCAACGCGAACAACAACACCCGCACGAATTGGCTTTCTTGCGTGAGTTATCGTGCCCCTCGTCCCCGTTCATCCTTCTTCACAGAGCTTCCCCCCCCCCCTGCGCTTATGTATGTACAGACTTGCAGAGTGGGACCCACACAAGAGCAATGAAAAGGTTTTCTGCTCGATTGACCAACCAACCCACAACGGTCTGCTTCTCCACCCACCTACCATTCTTCTCCCGACCGACGTGAACAGCGACCTGGTGCGGGCCATCCTGCAGTCCTGCAACTGCTAAACCAAACATTGGTGGCCATTAGGATTAATGACGTTTGAAAGGTTAGCAGAAAACTCATGCAGCCGAATCTCGATTTGGGAAAGTTCGAGTGTGGAGACAAATTACCGCCAGATTCCGAGGAGGAAAAATGTTCTTCATTGTAGTCGAATCACTCGCTTTGGGGAAAGTCCACATGGGGGAAAATTCAGTTCCGTCAAGTTTTTCCCCCACTCATTTCTTCCCAAAGTCAACTTTTTGCCATTTTTGTTCTCTCTTTGATGCCGTTTTTGATGTTTCAAATTACTCGTTGCCAAGATCCTCCATGAAGAATGGTCGTCAAAGCGAATTGAGGTGAGCGTGACGAGCAATTTCAGCTTCCAAAATCGAGATTCGAGTGTATGTGAAAAAAATCCTACGGGGTCGTTCAGATTAGTCCCGATTTTTCTGCTTTCCAGTTTCATCCAGATTAATATCAGATATAATTCAGGCACTAAAGGGACGATTCCAGTATCGAAGTCACAGCAAGAAACAGATCCATAGTCAACATGGCCACTGTCCAGGCAGTGAGGTACCTCAAGTCCACCATGTGTACCTGCAGTAGGGCCAAGAAGGTAGACAAGAGGAATGGCAGATCCCAAAGCCAACGTTTCGAACCCAGTAATCTTTCAGTTACTCTACACGTACAATGCTGCAGATGAGACTCTAAAAACCTTGGTCAGATTCACCTAGGGCACCCTGTATCCATCTTAGCACTTTTGTAGGGTATCCCGGAGTGCCAAAGCTGACAAGTCGACAAAATGATGCAGAGCATTACAGTAAATGACATCTGAAAAGGTTCGTAACATATCTTGAAAAGAATCGCTCTTGTTCACTCCCCTTTGTCGGCCTATCTTGTTGACCTATCTAGTACATTACTTGATACTGATACATGTGGGTTAATGCAAAGTGGAACCCGGGGTCAAATACTCTGTTGACTGCACCTCTCAACTAAGGGCGTCGGCTTTGCAAAGGTAGCCCAGAAAAGAGTGCTTCTCCAGCTGAGGGTGCTGGTCCAACAAGCCTCAATTGAAAATTTTCCTCTCCAAAGAGGACCTTCTGAAGAAAACACTTGGAAATAACTGCTTTTAAACTTTAGTCAAATTTGGGACTTTGCAAAGTTTTTACATATTGACAATGTTTGGTGTTTCAAAGTTGTAGGGCTTTCAACACAACACCCATCCACAATATGTAAACAGACTTTTAATTCGTGGGGCTGAACCAAAAAAAAACCACCAATTTTTTCACAAATTTTTCACCACTCCTTGTCCGGATTTATCTAGAGTACATCCGGTACACTGCCCTCGCCACCGTCCTCGTATGTACTCACTCGAACACGGAGCTGTCATTCTGATCCCCCCAGATGAGTATCTCGGCGATGGATCGCAAGGTCTCCACCAGCAGGCTGCGGTTGGCCTCAGTGACGGTCTGGTTGCGCGACAGCACAGAGTACAAATGTCTGAAAAGAAGCGAGAGAGTTAAGGCACTGAAATAGTAACAAAGCCACGATGACTGACCAGGAAAACTAGTAGGTATTGTGTACAAGGTTTAGGAAAGATCTGAGCCCGCTTTCAGCGTATACTACAGTCGAATCTCGATGTGACGGATTCTTCCGCGTGGCCCAAAATTTACCCTCTCCCCCGGCCTGACAAAAAGAATTTTTGCTGTGGCGGAAATTTCGTTGCTGACGATAATATCCTTTAGATCGAGTTTTAACGGTGTCGTCTTAGAATCAGTCGATTATTACATCAATCCCGAAAGTTGACCAAGAGCTCTACGTAACTAAGTTTGAGGCACCATCTTCTTATAGTCACGTGTAATACCTCAGCGATTCGCAGCGATTCGTCGTTTTTTCGATTTTTCGAAAAAAAAAAACCACCCAGGTGCGTCGTATGCGGCGTCTACTGTACTTCTAAACGTGGCCCACCTAGCACAAGAACACATGGAAGCTGTGTGAGGGAATTAGTTCACGATGGTTTGGAGATGTCTCTCAAATTGAGACAACGCAATATTGGCTTGTACAGATAGAATATTGGGCTTTGTGGAGGCGCGACTGCACCGTCTGCGCAGCATGATGTGCAACAGCAAGGCAATGGAAAGCACCACAGTGCTGAAACTCGCTATGGTGGCGAATTGCATGCTAAACTGTAAATATTTTTTTTCACCACCAACCATACAGGAACGAGTCTTCTTAGGTCCCAAAGAAACACCTTTTGTTGAAGAAAAACCTTCTTGACGATGTAAATGCTTATGAGGTGGAGAGGCTAGAACAACACGGAACACTGGACCTGGACATCAGAAGCTCCGTGAAGAAGATTGCATGGATTGTGCCAGTGGGGGTCGGGTGGTCGGGGTGCCAACCTTCTGGACTTGAACACTAGTTGGGGCTTCACTGCTTGAGCTGCTGATCATTGCAATGTGATTGACCTGCAGGCCTCCACTGAGAGGGCCGGGGCACAGAAGAAGTTTGCCAGGAAGACCCCGCAAGGGCCCGCTGGAGATCACAGTGCAGAATGAGGGCAGACACATTGAGGCATGCACTCATTTGTCTTAGGATTTCACTGTTTAGTATCAGCCCCAGTCCCAAGTCCGCTTGGGACTGGGGCCATCTGGATGATAGAAGCAGAGTTTCGATATGTCTGTGGAAACAGAGAAAGGCGAAACTGACTCCACCAAATGAAATCTTGATGTTTCAAGTCAACAATACAGCCAAGCAGTTAACAACGATTGATGCCCTCTTAATCCTGAACAGAATTAAAAGTCACTTAAGAAGAGTTCCGGTATGTGCCAAGACGATATGTGTAGTCGCGTGTACTTGATAACAAATGAAGCTGATTTCACTGGTTCACAATGCCTCTGGTGAGATTCCTTTCAACGTTTTATCAAGCCAACAGAGGCAAGATCCAGATAAGATTTTGCAAATACTGTATTTCACGTTCAAAAGCATGTATAGTGCCTGTGACTCTACTGTACAGCACTTCATAACAATTTCACAGGGGTAAGAAGTTGTAAATTCCATAGAACGCTGAGTTCAAAGCAATATTCAGTACTCAGAAATGAAACGACTTAGCAAAGAAGCATCATATTCAAAAGCGTTCGTCACACTTTGTTTTAAAAGTTAACTTCACTGTGCACAATTCCTCCTCCACATTGCAGTATCAGTTACGAGTTACAGTAGAAAGGGTCTGGTATTTATCCCCGGAATATTGTTTTGCTCCTTAACGCAGAACTGAAACAGTTCTTGGAGCCTCCATGGACTCCCCATGTTGGGGCAAATTTTCAGCCTGATCTGAAAACCAGAGAGACTTGCTAGTCGCAATGGCACAACAGTGATGAAAGTCAGGATGAACTGTTCAAGTCATCACCATCTGTTGACACAGCAAAATGTTCTCATTTTATGCTGTGAATACACTCAACATGAGAGAAACTCTACATTGCTAAATCGTTTCAGCAATCGAGTACAGTGATTGTTTGTACCCATATGGCCCTAATGTTGAATCACCAAGTTGTATTGGTCTTGTGAACAGCTATTGCAGCACTAAACAGACCACGACATGTTACAAGAGAGTGGTCAGGACACTTCCACGGGCCGCACAAAAATTTGTTGGCTCCTTTTTTTCTTGCTGCCATCCCTTGTTTATTGCTGACAAGATCTTTACTGCCAAATTTGCTTGTGCCGCACACCCTTTTCTTGACTGTGGAAGTAGCTACAGTGGCCGAGGGCTTGTCTGATAAGGAGGAACAGCGAAGGCCGACATGACCGAGGAGGCCTCGTCCGCGAAGGTCAAGACGATGACCTGGTCGACCTGTGGCCATGGGGATCCCTGGTCAAACCATCCAGGCAGGAGAGGAGCTTCCCCCACTCTGCTCATATTGATCTGGACGCTGTCTGACGTGTCAGAAGGAACCGGGTGTATTTTCTTTTGGCTTTTCCCCACACGCTGTACCTTGAAAGACTATACAAATTGAAAAAGAAGTGAGGGGAAACCAGCAACCTTTCTGAGATGTTACCTGCATCCCGAAGGTCAACCTGCCCCGAGAATAAGTCTCAGAGGTACTTCTGGCGAATAAATACAATAGTCGCCAGTTATAGCCATCACCTGGGGGCCAGAAGTTTTGATGACTAATCGACGTCTTCTTATAACCGATATGAGAAAAAACAAATGGCTTTTTCTATTATGGACCCTTAATGAAGAAGTCACGTAACTTCAATGTAAAAACTATCATTTTTGACTGTACTTCTCTCTTAGTTAAAATGATACCTTCATACACAGAGTTTCCAACATCTGCACCGGGAAGAGCCATGATGACTGACTTCAAGCGAGAATACTATAAGTGGAGACTACTGCACAGTTCAATCTCGGAAAGTAACAATTGAGCTTGTAGCTGACCTGACCATATCAATCACGACCAAGCCATGCTATTTCGGGAAGCCACTGCACACCAAGCACATCTTGGTCCCCGAAGATAAAAGTTGGAAAAAAAACATTTTTCTTCCTTTTGTTCCAAATTTCGTTGGGCTTGACACAATCATCTTTGGTTGTCGACCAGGCTTCCTTGCTTGATGTGGAGGTTGAGGTTTGCCACTGCCTCATCGGGAAGATGACGCCAGGCACGACGTGACTACCCTCGTGTCCACCACAAGTGTTGCCACATGACTCTGGATGCGCATCATCATGCTGTGCACACACTTTTCGTAGTGAAGACTTGGCGTGAACCATTCTTAACGCACATGAGCATGGCTTCCAGTGGCAACTCCTGCTGCAATGAATTTGGCACAGCCGGAGAGCTATTGGGGCACTGTCTACCCCATTCCTCGTGACGTCGCCGTGGGCCTCTTCTTTCCTTCACAAGAGGACCGAAATTGCCGACGTTGCATAATGAATATACTGTATTTCTGCAAATAGCAGCTGCCCTTCAACAGTAGTCGCACCTTGCGACCCCCATCTTTTAATGCAAGTCGCCCTTGAATTAAATAAGCCGAGGCAACACAATTAGTTGAAAATATTGAAAGTACCGTGAAAAAACCTTGCTAATTTAGTACAGCGTTGTGCTAACTTTTGCATGTCGTCTCGGCGGAAGTGTCTAAAAAAGTTACAGGTCTTTTAAGTCTGAAGAAGACTATGAAATAGAGGCCGCCCTCGAATTAAAGCCAAACCTAAAGGTCACAAATTTAATGCAAGCCGCGGCCTGCATTTGCAGAAGTACGGTAACCCTAATGATCACCTACCCAACCCAACATACGTAGTTGCCCGGATGACTCTCTTGGCGGGGTTCTTCAGATTACTAATAAAATGTAATATATTTATTACATTACTTCTGAGAAAACTAATTCATTACATCACATATTACGTGGTGAGAAAAGCAATTGCATTACGTTCTACCTTTTATTTCCAGACAGTGTCAGCGTGCATTGGCAGCAGCACTTCGAAGGTGCTGTATTTTTTACAACTCTTAATCCTCCTAAAGATGTACTTTTCTTCGCAGAAGCAACGCTCACAGCTGGCAGAGGACGTCTTGTACTTGAGGGACACAATTAGTGGACTGAACTGCCACGTCCTTGCAGAGGATGAAGAGTAACGAGTGACACATCTGGAGTTGCGCTGGTCTCTGGATATAGACCTATACCCGATATACCGACAGTCTGCCTATGCCGACGGTTCTCTCAGGTCCCGATTTCTCACTACGTAAGATGCTCTGGTCATACCAAGATCTTCTCCGATTACACCGACATTTTCGGGCCCCACAACTGATTTACTTTATTTCTTTCTCTAAAAGAATTTCTCGATTGATGATTGTGGGAAGGACACTGCATCAGATAACTTTGAACCTCCTGATCAGTCTGGTGGATTAGGTGGTGGCTGCCCTGCCTCAAAAGCTGCCAAGGAGTTCAGCGATGCCATTTTCATGGCAAAAAATTCTCAGGGTATGCCAAACTTTAGATATACGGACAATTTCCCCTAGTGCCAGGAACGTCATTTTATACTTAGACCATAGTAAGTACTTGATTTGGAAAAAGTCATGGTATTACATTTCTATCACAAAATTTGTAACGCATTATCATAAAGGTATTACGAGTGATGCATCATTTTAATACCCTACAACTTGGCCAACTTCCCCTTCGTGTCTGACACCTGCACATGCAGTGTTTGAAGTTCTGTTTTCACATTATCATTATAACTGAAACTTACATCACAGCACAGTGAACTTTTACATGTTGTCCATGAGATTCAGAAGTAAGTCGAGAGTTGACTGTTAAGTTATTTCTGGAAAATTCCACCTCTATGGCACCTGGCACTGGTGTAAATCTGCTTTTAAGCAAATCCTTGCTTAAAAGTTGCAAATGCAAAGTAACTTGTTACATCACGACTGGTAAGGCATCAATACCCGGCGATCAGATAAGTTGAGTAGACACGGCCTTGTGCATTCCTGAGTCATGGTGTCATCGATACAATTTATGGTGACATCTCTGAAAAGTTGTCACTGCAGTAATACGTGAGATGCACTCTCACTTTTATAGAATGCTTTTTCCAACTTTTTTGCACTAGGAAAAGGTTGCTATTTTTAGCGCAACTGAGATTTTTTCAACATGTACTCACAACAGAAATGAAAACGTTTCCACGTCAAGCATTGTCAGAGCCAAGAGAGCTCCTAATATTTTTTAGACACCGATCATGCAATTTTAGTTACAGCTTATCAGCGCACAGTGTCAATTGCCTCCAGGACATGGTGGACAGTGGAGACTTCGTCAATGAAGACTTTTTTTTCCAGTGACATCTTGTAATCGAGCCTCATGCTCCAGCTGTAAAACTCGACTCCTACTCAGGGCAGGGTGATTTTCAACGACCTAGGCCTAGGTAGTGCCTACCTATACAGGCCTTCCTAGGCCCAGTCGATATTGAATCATTTTTTTACGATCCCCCTTTTTATTGCCCTTTCCATCTCTTCCCCCTTCAATACTAGAACCAAAAACCGCATCATTTCTTACTTCAGGACCGCAAGCCTCAACTGCATAATTCACGCGGTAATGCAAGAACATTTATTAAGGATACAGTAGTAGTAGGTAACAACGGACTAAATCATTCTCGTATGAGCGTGGCCGATCTTTTTGCGCGCTAAACCGGGGTGTGCAAATCCCTGCCATCCCTTCCCTGCAATGGAAAAGATCCCAGGCAATTTGCATATCGTTCAAACAAGCGAACTCACGCACATTTCTTTCTTCTCGACACCTTCTGAAGATTATAAACGCAGGAAGAAGGGGGGAAACATAAAATATACAATATATAAGTCAACTATGTCAAGGTGATGGGATGGGAGGTTAAAGGGGGAGGACAGTAATGCACACACAGAGCTGCATCACATATTAAGAAGCTGCACGAAGGTGTGCAGAACACACTAACAGAGGAGAGAGACGTTTTCTTGACACGAACGCACAATGCAAGGAGTACCACGCACGACACGTGTGGACCGACGTGTGTGCGCACCAAGAGCAGGTGGGGGTATGGGAAGGGTGGTCCGGGCCAAGTGTTCAAGACCAGCCCGGTGAGTGACGGATGGAGCTGTGCTTATACAAGTTCGGTGTTCTTAACAATTGCTTCATTCAAATAGTGAATCACTTTTCAAACTATTCTCTCAAAGTGACCTTTTGGGGCCCTGACCTCCATTGCTAGGAAGGAAGCTTCAAATGTCTCAAGCTGTGGTCAAGATCAAACAAAATCACTTTGAATGAATTGTTGAGGGACTGATTCATTGGAGTAAAGCAAATCTGAAATACCTGACGGAATAACTTTGATTAGAACACGACTTTGCTAGCCTTCAACGCTTGACTTGTGCCACCCAGAATTAGCAATAGTAGTAGTAGAAGCAGCAGTAATAGAAGTATTAGTATTAGGAGTAGTAGCAGTAAGAGTACTTATAGAAGCAGCAGCAGCAGTAAGAGTAGAGTACGTCTGAAAGGTGCGAAGTGGCGTATCACAGATGAGAAGTCGTGAATATTTTTCGTCGTCATCACATCAACATATTTGGATCAGTCATTTCCATGTTGAGGAGCAGGTTGCAAAACGGGCAGGAGTCGTCGCCGCAGTCGCACTGGGTCGTCGACTGGTTCGGGGCGTTCATGTAGTTGATCTGCTGCGGCTTCTGCTGTTGCTGCTGTTGCTGCTGCTGCTGGTTGTAGTACGCGGCGGCCGCGGCCGCGGCCAGGTCCATTTTGGAAGCCTTCTTGGCTATCCTCTTCTCGGCCGCGGAGATGGAGCCTCCGCTGCTCTGCTTCTGCAGCAGGGGATTCAATACTTGATCCCACTTGTTCTTCTTCGTTCCTGTGTCGGTGCGCTTGCCCGCCTTTCCCCACAGAGAGCGGTAGCGCTCCTTCTTGTCAGGATCGGCCTTTTGGTCGGACTGTTGTTGCGCCTGCTGCAGCTGCTGGGACTGCAACGGTGGCAGGTCCGACGACACCACCTCGATGGAATGCTGCAGATGTGACACGTCGAAGCTGTCGTTGGACCTGCGCATCAGCCTGTCTCTAGTGGCGCTGGGCGAGTCTGTGGCAATGGATGACGACGTCGTCGTCGTCGTCGTCGGCCCTGGTTGTCTCATCTCTTCCCTGGACCTCGAGTGTCCGGTCAGCGGCCTCTTGGCATGGGCGCCGCCGCCGCCGTTGCTGCTGCGCTCGTGTCTCATCCTGGCAGAGGAGGAGGCCGAGAACGACCCGTTGTTGTTCATGTGAGGGGGAGGCGGAGGAGGTGCCGTGGGGGCTCCCTCTCGCTCTTCCGACAACGACGGCGAGTGATGGAAGTCGGAGCGCCTGCTCGACGGAGACGATTTGTGGTAGTCCTCGGCCGCAGCAGCCAGGGCTCGCTGTTCTCTCCTCTGCGAAGTGCCACTTCCGTAGTGCGACGCCGGCCGAGACGACCGGTGGCGTGCACCGGAAGAAGAAGACATTCTCCTCCTTCCACTAGATTTCACTCTTTGCAAAAGTCAGATCTTGGCAGGAAGAGCTGGAGAAACTTTTGTGTGCTTACTCGAGCACTCAGTCAAATCTTTGCTCTCGCTGACAGGATCCCCACACCAGGGAAATGAGGAGAAATGTGATTAAGCGCGACGACCTCATTTTGGCCGCCTCCGCCGCCTCCACCGCAGCCGTGTTGTCTACCAGCAGCCAGTAGCGGAGCGAGCTTGACTCCCTCCTCACCCACGCTGCTCTCTTCGATCCGGACAGCCACTTTGGTGGCTCGAAACGAGATATGCGAAGGCAATCAGAACCGTCTCTCGTTTCACTCGACTTGGGCTCGTAAAAGAACAGTAGGTCAAAAGAAAACATCGTGCATAACAGTGCACACTTTTCTTGGCCTCCACCAAGGTGCAGCCCTTTAAGACGAGCCTGCCTGCATGTAATTTCACTGCGTACGCTCAGTGAGGCTCAGCACTGGTCTCAAAGTAGCCGACCTCCCCTTTGCTTTCAGGGTCCTCCTGCTCGTAATCCTGATGGATGGATAAGTCGATTTCTTTGTATTCCCGGGGCCTGTGATAGAAGAAAATACAGCTCGTCCCCAATGAGGTCGAGCTCGGTAAGAAAGCTCTTTATGCAAATTTATAAATGCTGCACCCCAGGCTTGGCACTTGGATAAGCAATCTGGAGTTAAGGGAGAGAGAAAAAGGAACATCTTTTGAATTTCCTCTTTCTCTCTATCCCCCCAACGGGAAATGATGAAACATTTGGAGGAAAAAGGTCTTGCCAGAACTGAAGAGAGACGGTTTTGAGCATGCTTCACCTTCATGGACCGCAAGTAGTGAAACGATCAGCACACTTCCTTCGCCTCCTCACAAACGTCTCGTCTGTCGAGCGACAAACAATCGTCCACGTGTTGTTGTACTCTCGAGGATAAAGGTCGGTCGAGTGGTCTTGAAGGCAACCAAGTGAAAGAGAGAAGACGGAGGAGAAGGTCGACGACGACGACGAGAGCGCGGACAAGGAGAGCAAAGAATCGGGCGGTGAGCCCGATCTTACGCTCGCTCGCTCTCTCACTCGCTCGCTGGCTCGCTCGATCATTCACCCACTGCTCAGGGATGATGGTGGAGTCGGAGACGTTTTGTTCGCAACTTCCTTGGCCGCGGACGTCGCGCGAACTGCCCATCCGTGGTCGCCGGGGGCGTTCAAACGCACGTCCAGAGAAGCCTCCCACTCGTTGGAGCGATCAGAAAAGCTTCCTGACGCAACACTGGCTTCGCCAATCCATGAATGGACGTCGAACGATCGTAACAGAAATGACAAATGTCTCGACATCCGTGAAAGCAGGCGGCAGTCAAGGCCACTTCAGACAGACAGACAGACAGACAGACAGACGGGTAGTGGAGAGGAGGAAGAAGTCTGTTGCTACGGACGGGGATGGCACAGGTGTTCTGCCACGAGGACACGATGGAGGACCTAGTCTGTTGATAGCGCATGTCGTCCAAGACACCCACAAGACGAATCGTAGCGTTGGAAGATCAGTCCAACCTCCTCCCGAAGGCTGAGACAGCTTCGAAGATTCCCTCACTTCGCACAGTTCGTGGTGTTTTTCCTAGGCCACTCGCCACTATTGACCTCGGATAATGTTGCTGGCAGGAATTTTGTCTCGTGGGCATAAATTAAGGGCTACTTACGTCATTCACCACGCTCGCACAGACAATTTTCCAGCAAATGGCCAGACACGCGTAACTTAAGTGGAGAAGGCTCGTTTGGGCAGTTCCAGGAAGGTCAACACTGGTGGACTTGACAGTGGAGTTGAATTATACAATTGTCAGAAAGGAAAGTAGCCCTCATCTGCAATAAAGACAATTTTCCAGCAAATGCCAAAATGAACAAGTCTAAACTAATGTCCAGAAGGCCAATTTTTGGCACCCTGTCTGAACTGCTGTAGGATAGTCAAGGGTAACATCGGTGGACGCGGCAGTTGATAGCGAAGTAGAATTGTACAATTGCAAGGAAAGTGGCCCTCATCTCCAATTAAGACAATCTTCCAGTGGGTGCTCAGATGCACACTGAACAAGTCTCCACTTATGTCCAGAACGCTAACCTTGGCAGCCTGTGCCGTGTCCTAGGAAGGTCAAGGGCAACGTGCGTGGACCCGACAGTGGACTGCAGGTGAATTATGCAATTGTGAGGAAAGTGGTCCCCAGCTGTAGTTAAGACACGGTGAACAAGTGTTGATTTATGTCAACGAGGCTAATTTTGGGCAGCCTGCGTTGGTCTTGGAAGGTCAACGGCAACATCCTCGGACTCGACAGTTGCCTGCTGAGCAACCACATCCTGTCCACACACATGGCTACTGTGCTGACGAGGGCCTCAACGGACAACACTCCACTGTATGTTGTTGAACAAAACTAGTGTTGTACCCTGACCTTTCCTCGGCAGGCAGCACAAGCAGCAAAAATTAGCCTCTTCCACATATGTCAACACCTGTTGACTGTGCATCTCAGCAAGTTGCCTCCACTGCTGATGAGGGACGCTTTCCTTACTTATTATTGTACAACTCTGGTCCGCTGTCAAGTCCAGTCCAATATTGACATTCCCAGAACAGCACAATTGGCCTCGTTGACATAAATCAAGACCTGTTCACGGTCCTTGCATCTAGGTACTCGCTGCAAAATTGTCCTCATCACAGATGACGGCAACTCTACTGTCAAGTGAGTCAATTTGGGCCTTCCCAGAACAGCACTGGCTGCCCAGATGAGTCTTCCACATACAATTCAACAATGTGCACCTTGGCATCCACTGGAAAGTTGTCTCTGCCACAGATGAGGGCCACTTTCTCTGTCCAGCTTGCGCAATTGGGCCAAGCGAGGTCGCGGCCTCTCCGGTCGCATATTCCAGAGCTCACGGCGAGGCCAGCCAGCCTGCCTGCCCGGACACCTCGCCATCTTGACATGATGGAATCGGGGAAAATACAGCCATATGCAGCAGGTGTTTCCCTGGCCTATTATTGCCACTAGTGCGGCTTTTACGTCACGCTACCGATAATTTCACGAGCTATTTTTCAACTCTCTGCTCCTGCTCCGCCACTTCCACCACCGTTGTTCCCAACACGTTATCCCTGGAGCGTGACTTTTTTCTTATCCGCGGACTGCCTCGACTTCCCCAACAGCAGGACTAACTCCGCTGGGACCTCGGATTTAGCAGACCTTTCCCGTGTCAGTGTCACAAGCTGCTACATTTTTTGTAGCGGCATCAGCAAAATAGAGTAGATTCAATATGTACTGCGGTACTTCCAGAGATAGGCGCATTTCTTCTGCCTGCCAATAATCGAAATCCCCAGAGTTAGTTTTAGGGGAAAGGCCAATAATATCTGCGCACTTTATTTATATATAAATTGTACATATATGTACAACATAAAAATATAGGGTAAAGGTGACATGATGCTTTTTGATCCTTTCATTTCTCAGCCCCAGGGCATGGAGAAGAAGCTTTAACGACAACATGGTAAAGGCTTCCGGCAGAAGCCTGAGTCAATTGACGATCTCAAGAGAATTGTGGAGGTCACTGCAGCCTCTGCCGACACTGACGTGATCCACCACCTCTGCCAGAATTTCTGCCTCAGAGGCCCGACAAGGTTGAACTTATCGGACACTTATTGACAAAAAGGTGACGCAAACGTAAACAGAGAAGAATGATGCAGTGTCAACCCAAAATTCTAAGTTCTAAAAGCTGTTTAAGGAAGAAATATCGTCATTAATGTGCTGTGACACAACGTCTTAGTAGCTTCTAGTCAATGTCCTTAAGTTGAGGAATGACAAGATAAAAAATCATTTGATTTTTACCCTTTACGTAAGTTAGAGCAAGTTTTTTGATCTCCTTCTGCGTGCTATATTTGTTCCAAGACTTTATTTGAATGCACTCCAGTCAAATGAATTGAAGAACTAATCAGTTTTGGGATCTCATCTCTGCCTTCAAAGTTTTATGTACACTTGGATGCTATATCAACGTTTCAAATTAGCCCTGTGTAGTTACTTTCCAGATACTAAACTGTAGTCAAATGAAATCGAAAACAATACGTGTGTTTAGCTTCGCCTTTCAAATCTGAATTCCTCGTTATGGACTGAAGTTATATAGTAAAACTTCATTGCCAGAGAGGGAGTCAAAAATGATTTTTCAAAAAACCTTTTGACTGTATCTGTAACATTTGTTACGAACCTAAGATGCACTCAGCAAAATACTAAAATTTTCGAGGTTTTTTGGCGCAGCCCAGTGTACATGCATCCAATTCAAGCTAGGACAACTTTTTAAATACCTTTCTGCGTTCTACATTTAGTGCAAGACTCCATTTCCAGCCATTCCAGTCGAGTGGAATAAAGATATAATCAGTTTTCGGGTCCCTTTCCATAGTGCCGTAGGGACTACGAGAGCGCTTCTATAGCACTCCGTTGGGTAGGAACAAATGCGCTACTGCTTGACCCACGGATGACAAAAACGCCGCGAGATGAAATCCCAAAAAAATTGGCCGCGCGCGAACAAAAGACACCGCGAAAATGACAAAAATCTACATAAACGACGCAAAAATGGCAAAAATCGGCCGCGGAAGGGACCGTCAGCCGTCAGATGGTAGCAACCAGCCACTGACAGACAGACAGACAGACAGACAGACATAAGGGCCTGTCC
>JAAUXU010175646.1_pt1 | contig 45593 bp, 36 predicted proteins | sample 7278151 | NCBI WGS metagenome assembly JAAUXU01 (sample SAMN14350113, study PRJNA611818) | marine sediment metagenome | isolation source: surface marine sediment (1.8m) | place: French Polynesia: Moorea | collected 2018-08
TGGCCCATCATTTCCACCAGGCTTCACTCTCCGGGTCCTCCGGCGCTATGTGCTACCATGCAAAACCCTATCGTCCGGGCCAAAGGTTGCTAGGTTCTGTGAGGGGGTGAAAAAAGCGCAAAAGGGTGCGAGAGGGTGACAATTCAACATGTAAACGAAACGCATCGACGACAGTCGGCAATTCTCAGCCTCGACTCCAATCCAAAGTCAAGTGCGATCAGGACTACGTGTACATATGTATGGCATTACGTATGCATGTAGTGGCCGATGAAAGAACCTTAATATGTTGTGAAAAAGGCCGTCTCAATTTCCTTAGAAGAACTTGCTCGACACTTTAACTATAGTTTTAGGTCACAGCTCGACGGTGAGGGAAAAAAATTGCAGTCGACAAAATGTGCGGCTCCATCGACAGCTATGCTCATGATAGCACGCATGTTAGGTTAGACTATGCTATTCGTACGGACAGCAAAAACATGTATTGAGCATATGATTCACTTTATTAGCGTCTGACTACGCTACACATCATCTACGGATACATCACCTTGGTTCATATCACAGGTATGTACAGACTTCTCATGAGTCGTATCATAACTTTCCCGCCACATAATCGGTTAGCTCCTCTACTATCTTAGAGGTGACTTCGACTATGGTTTTGTGGTCACTTTCAAATACCTCTTCTTTGCTCCCTGTGCTTCCTTTGGGAACCTTCCTGTCTGCATTGAGCAGTCTTGGAGGAAGCATGGCGGCCCTGCGCAGTCTCATCTCATAATACTGCAAAGAGAAAACTTCTTTGGATAACATAGTGTATTACAGCACATCATTTGTGCACTGGGGCCGGTCAGTTTTAACGGGAACAAATCCGATTCAGATTAGTGACGGCAGTCATCGATTCAGATCATGGCATTTCATGGCATTTCTGTACAATATTGCATTATTTGGAGTTTTCAACAAAGAACTGCTTATGAGTTTGGGCGCCAGCTAAAACGGAGACTTGAGGGGATTCTACACACGTGTGTAGTATATACAACATCATCTAAATCCTGAAGATCCCAATTTAGTTGGCAGGATTCTAATCCCACTTTCGCAAGAATCTGAGAGGCTCCAAGATCCCGTACGAACAGTTCGAATTAAAAATCATGATCTTCGGTATTTGCGCCATCACTAATAAGTACGCATGCGATCATTTCCGATTATGACTGCATGATCACACTTACGCTATAGAACTTTGCATAGGCCTTTCCCTCATCGGGCTCCCCCTTCGCCTTGGGGAACTTCTTCCTGATCTCCATCATCGTCTCCTCCAGTTGACTGACGTGCTCGTGCTCTCCCTTCTCCTTGACAAAGGCCAAAAGCAGGTCTGTAATGGAGCCGTAGCAACTCTTACTGACTAAGAGCGATCCCTTCAGCTCGATTGGCTCCAACCATGTGTGTCTATAGAACTCCGTCTGTTGATCCACGTCCAAGACGAGGACTGTGGGAGCCAACAGGAGGTTCCTCACTAGGTCGGCGGCAGAAAAGTCGATTCCCGGCGTGGGATTCATCAACAAGCTTCCCTCGCCAAACAAGGATTTTTCTTGGAGCCAAAGGAACACCTGCGTGGTAAGTAAAATAAGGAAGCGAATGAATGCAAGTTAACAATTACGGAGATATGATTGTATGCGCACAACGCCACATGTTTCAAAAGTATTGGCTACTGTACTCATCTCGTACTTGCGGCATGTTGATCGCATTTTGTATGTCCACTAGAGTGAGTCCCATCTTGTACAAGGTCAACTGGGTCAGCTTCTGCAACTCCAGGATCCTCAGAGAAGAATTGTCTCCACAATGCTCCGCCAGCCAAGCCTCAATATGTGTATCGAAGAATCTCTTGGCCTTGAGTTGAAGTGTCATTGGCTTTTCCTGAGGTCGCACATCCACAATGCCCTCTGCGATGCTCTCGAAGAACGATTTCCTATCAGCGAAGGATGGCAGCAATCGACAAAATGTCAGGTCCTCTCCCTCCTTGATCGTAGCAGACCCAGCCTCCTTAAACCGCTGCATCTGGTCCTTGTCCGCGTAGAGGATGGTTTCCAGCTTCTCTATGACACTATCACATCCCGGTTCCCGTTGCGCGGCATCCCGGAGGGCCGCCACTAAAAGAGAAGTGGTCGTCATTCTTTGCTGGCCGTCGATGCAGATCCAGTCATCCTGCCCGGCTTCTTTGTGCAAGACGATGTTGCCAGAGTTGTGGATACCCAAATGGTCTCTGGTGCCGTGAACAACGTCCCGCCACCAACGTGAGACTCGAACCTAAACAAATTTTTATAAAATTACTGTGAAATCTTATCATTGTAAATACTATCATTCCCAGCTGTAAGCAAAGTACGGACTCAGACGGTGAAAATATCGCGCGCCAAAACAAAGATTGGGTCAGTCAGTACTTTATGAAAAGTACGGACCCTGTGTAAGATCCGTTAGTTAATTCAGATGTTTGTTTAAGGGTATAAAGAGAGGCCGGAGAAACACAAGTCACTCCCCTCAAACTCGTTGTGGTGTCAACAGACTCAGAAGTGAAGGTCCTTTCGCTCCGGACAGAATTCTTTACATCACTGTTCAGTTACTACTGGTAGTTGGTAACACGAGTTGACAGAGTTGAATATGAATCGTATTGGCCTTCCCTACCTCTTCCCAGCAGTACCTCCTTTGGAATATTGGAACAATGACTCTTTTCGTTTCTCCAGGACTGTCCAGGAAGTCCCCAAACGTCCTCCTCTCGATCCTCTGCTTTGACTCGCGTCCGTGCATGCCAGGGCAGTAATAGCTCATCTGCTTCAACATCGTGTACTCAGCAGGCCTCATGTTCCAGCAGTCGCACTTTTTCCTGCCTCCTTCTTCGGTTAAGTGTTTTTAGCTCCAACTGCCCGAAGTAAATGAGATTATTCTGCTCCCTCCGTCAACGCTTATACTGTGACATAACACATAATGTTGCAACGAGCTGGAGAGATAAGATTATCCAGGGAAATCCATCTTATGTCTCCTAAGCACTCTCCACGGTGTAAGTGATCTGCAGACATGCATGCACAGTATACGCAGGACACTGTGTGCTCATTCTGCAAGTATCGATTGGATTGTTACCAGAATGTCATGATCGCAAAGAAGCAACTGCCAACAGAGGTATATTAAGGACTCCGAGGCTGCAGGAGCGAAAAGAGGAGCGTTGCTGAGAGGCTGCTTCTGTGTGCTTATGACTCACATGTGACTTAACACGGGTGATTCAGTGTCCACAGTCACGGCAGCTGACGGCAAGGGCACCGGTACCGTCTCTGCGTTCCACTTCTGCCGTACGTACTGTATGAACAGTGCGTCATCCAATTCAAGGTTTTGTGACTTCAAAAGCGAGGATGCCGCGAGCCAGATGGGTGCCGGTGCGCGCGTCGCCACAGAGAGACAATACAAACAACCTGCCCCAGCCCAGCCCAGCCCAAAAAGTGCAACTGCCAGACATCAGAGATCGGGGAGAGCCCGAGGAAGAAACACCTGTTCCACCAAGATGAGCCATCGAGATCCCCCCTGGTTCCAAGAGGAAGATGACATCGACGACGACGAGTGGTTCTACAAGTCCATCAAACGGTGAGCCGACCTTACATTGTGCAGAACGTGCGACGTGCATTGGTTATTGTGTGCGTAGGTACGCTCACCTGTGCATGTACAGCCTCTCCTGCCGAGTTGATTCCATCGACGTCGCCAAGACCCATCCAGACCTGGTAAGAGCGGAACAACAATGTGGAACTGTTACCGTGATCGTCTCATTGCGTGTAGGTTTGTGTGGGGGGACGTCTGGAATCTGACGACCTGAACGAGGTGCTACTACTGCACCTACCGCCTAAGCTCTTGGCCAGTTGCCCCGTGGAGGAGGGGCTTCAGAGCAGAAGGGACTTCGGGTTCGTCGCTGGGGCCAGGGAGACGAATCCGCACAAAATTCAACAGGTATGGGGGTTGTCTCGCCTCGACGGTGTCACAAATTGATGACGAGCCCTTCATGCAGGTCATGTTGTTGCCTTCGGGCAAGGAGGTCGCGTCCATAACGCAGCACGTTCTGACTTTGTGGAGGAGGAAAGAAACTACCGGTGAGCAACATGTAGCGGGTCAGATTGCGCAGCCTCGTTATAAGGACAGTAACGTGTGCTAATGCAATTTGTCCTAATGTACGTGTACTAATGTAAAAGCGTACTCACCCTTTCGTTGCACCTCCCGTCGTTATTAGTCCCTCTGAGTCGACCCTCCGGGTTAACCCTACATGTACGGCTAGGGGTCCCCCCCTATCAGGGTCCAAAAGAGCCCTTGTCTTCCCCAAAAAATCCCTCGGGGCCAGCTCGGGCTTGCCGCCCCTCTCCCAGTGTCTATCAGCATCCCCGCTCGTGACTTATCAAGCAGATGTTCACTGCGCACTCGTTTTTCCTTCCAGATCTTCTGGTGAAAAGCAAGTCCCTCAAGTTTGACCCGTCGCTCCTAGGTTTTCGCTTCCTGGGCGACGACTTCCTCGTCTTTTCTTCCGACAGACTGCTCCTAGTTGACGGGGAGAAGTTTCACGTGATCGCAGAGTTCCCCTCGTCTGAGATTCAGGATGTGGCTACGATATCATCGGCAGGGAAGTTGGAAGCGGCCATAGTCACGCACCCTTGTGGAAGAATCACTCGGATGCAGATGAACAAACCAAATGTGGAAGAGGAAATAGCTCCTATCCTATTAAACAGAAATACCACCAACGGCCTGAGTTCGGTCGTCTGCGAAGTCAATCCCGATCTCGTGGCCCTACTGGACGAAAGCATCCTCGCTGTAGCCGCCGACGGAGGTCAGCGACGAGTAGCAGAAGTTCCTCACGGGCTCAACACGCAATATTTCACAAAAATGTACTGGAAAAAGTCCGAAGAAATCTTGGTGTGCTCCGATAACTTGGTTTGGCTCTTCAGCTTTGATCTCAATTCAGCTCGAATCGTTCCTCAATTCTGCCATGACGGGCATACCTCAAGGATCACGGACTTGGCAGTTCATCCCACGGTGTCCGGACTCGTTATCTCGGCGGACGAGAGAAAAAGGTTGCATGCTTGGATCTGCTGCCCCGATGACTGAGACAGTGAAGCCGTTCGTACAAGAAAAAAAATCGTTCCTACGTTGCCGATTATGTGACCTTAATAAATAGAGCAGATTTCTTGGGAGATCTTTCATTTAACGGTGGAACAATGGCGCGACGTACGAGTAGCAGGGGGTAATCCGCTGCTACGACATGTTAGGTATTCCATTGCTTGCTAAGCTATTAATGTATTGATATAGATTACAATACTAACGCAAGCAGCGAAAAACAGAACGGTGAAAATCTAAAGATATCCGCCTTGCTGTCCGGATCCCTTCGCCATTTTTAAGTTAAAGACTCAATATTTTTTAAATCGATGCTTACATCGTGTCGCTAGAAATGAATACTTATCACTAAGTTTCTAAGGACGTCATTCAAATGCCCTGGGCATTTTTCAACTGGTACTTCATTAATGTCAGTCGGGCGAATAAGAACGAATTGCTTGATCGTCCTTACGTTAAAACAGTTCTAACGTTGTGCCCTGTATGTTCAGCTTGCTCCCCTCAACCTAATGCAAGTAGCCGCGAAGTCCTTGGTGACCTCCAGCATCTTCCTCTTGTTTGCTCTCTCTCGTAAAATGAGCCTGGCGAACTCCTCCTTCTTTTCCCTCGGGACTCCCGGAAATGGTGAGGAGTCGTCAGCCGCAAAGGCAGCTAACCAGTTGCTCCACTCTGCGAAGAAACACTTGTTTAAGCACGAGAACACCTCGGTCACGTGGTCCAGATGAGAGCTGGTCAGGTCCTACAAAGAAAATTTTCGTGAGCTGACGTTTCTGAATCATTCATTCTTTTTCATACCTTTGAGAGACAAACTATAGCGGTCTTGACCAGGTTGAGGCCTCCTGCGTGCACTACCTGGGATAATGTCGGGTTGTCCGTAGTGGCTGCCGCCGACAATGCTACGAAGAAGTTGGCTGCGTACTTCACCGTCCCACTTTCGGGTAAATGGAGTGTCGCACACGCGCAGTTGAAGAGAGCCCCAGTGTCAATCAGACCAGCGCCAGCACTTGGAGCAAAGAAGTATGGATTTTTCTTAAGAGTCTGTGCCATGTTCTGGAACAATGAGGCCAGCAGATCACTCAGTTCCGATGGGTTCGCCACCGACTGTGCAGCAGCTATGGATCTTTCAGCCATGCTAGACAAGAGGCCCACCAGGATGGGCTGGAATTGGCCGTCTGATAAGTGGACGGAGACTAGCTGGCGGGAGACATCGAATGCTGTGCTGTGGGGGTGACGTCCAAAGCTGTTGTGCAAGAACTCCACCATGCGAGCAGTGAGGTTTGAATTGGAGGAGACCAGGCAAGCAGACGACTGCTTTAGGAGGAGGTAGATGGCGTCCATGGCCTCCTCGTCGGAGTACCAAGTTTTGGAGGCTGCATCAGCCAACGGCAGCACACGGTTTAAAAGTGTCGCAATTGGCGAAGCCAACCGAGGGGGCGGCGGAGGCTGGTTGGGGCCTGATGATGATGATGATGCAGATGCCGCCGCCGCCTTCTCCGACGGCTTTGCGTCCAATGATTGAAACAATGTGGTGACCATCTTTAGGACAAAGAGAGCCTGCGCTTTGTCCTGGGTGGCAGAAGACACAGCAGTTTCCAATTCAACCAGATAAGGTGCCAGCATGGCCTCCATCTCGCGTAAGACCTCTTCTGGCGGTAGGAACGAGATCATTTTTCCAATAGGGTACATCAGCCGGACGCATTCGCTTGGTTTGAGTCTTCTGGACGCCAATGCTTCCGCGCATGCCGTGATAACTTGGCGCGAGCAAGGCTGAAGTGCATCAGGGCAGTCCCTGGCCAGGTCCTTGAGGGCCATAGTAGCGCTCATGCTTAGCTGAGGGTCGCCGACGGCTGAAGTGACGACGGGCACCAAACTGGCCACCAGGGCGGGATACCCACCCAACCACTCAGCAAAACCTCCGATGCAATCCAGTGTTGCTGTGATGACTGGCAGTTGTCCACCGAAGGGCACAGTCGCTAGCTTGGCCAGGAACTGCACCAGCAGCGGATTTTCCTCTTCTTCCGCCATGCTCTCGCCTATGGCAGCCCAGGAATACAGACAGGTCTCTAGGTAGGGCCAGTGTCGCGCGTGGCCTTCACCTCGGCACATTGTTACAGCTTCGTCCATGTGATGATTGAGAAGGCGTAGCAAGTCGTCACGCAAAATGTTGTGACAGTACATGATGCAATCTGCTACGTCTGTACGGTAGCAGCGGAACACTTCCTTCTGGTCACTGGTCCAATTATCGTAAGAGAGGGGCATCATGGACTTCTTGAGGAGAGACTCCACTAGGTTATGGTAAGCTGGACCGTATACGCTCACGCACTGTTGGTACTGCGGAGGATCGCAAGCGATGATGTCGTCCTAGCAATGAGAAAACCCTGTGCTAACGGATTTGTACTCTTACAACGAAGTTCAACCTCACCTGAAATATGTACCAGAATCCAAAAGGCATGTCACTCAGCCTCTCCTGGGTTGGGTACTGTGCCTGACATGACGAGATGCTCAGCACAATGGAGACGAGTTTAGTCGCGTGCTGTCTGCCCTCGAGACTCTCAGTGCTCCAATCAAGCAGCAACCTTGAATGGGCCTCACCAACAGCCACGAAGAGGCTGGCAAGAGGCGTGGCTTCGTCGTACAAGCCTTCACCCATCATCTTGGTCAGTAACGGCTCGAGGGACAGAAGTCTGGGAATGATCCTGCGCAACGCGTGTGGGTGATTATGACTCTCCGGATGGCTGATGATACTAGACATCACTTCTAAGCACGGTTCCAGCAACTCCTCGTCGCCCAACTTTGTCACCAGTAGTTCCAAGATCTGGAAGAGGAATGCTCACCGGTTGGCCAAAAACTGTAATCAATGCTGAACCTAACGTTTCAAAAGTTAATGAGTCCTCCCATGGTTCTTTTCTCTACTCTCCATTTAATTTTCACCCGCAGTTACATATTGTCCCTCAGTGGGGGAGATCAGTGTGTTGATTGACTTCGTGCGTACAGTTTACCAGGGTCTTGGAGGACTAAAGCACCTTTCTAGCTACATATGTTAGTTGCCATTCCCTCTTCATTGCCGGTATAGGATGAAAAGAAAGTAATTTAGTTAGTAGTTTAGTGATAAAGTTAGTTCTTTATGGCTTCTCTCGAGGAGAGACAACACGTCCCCACTGGGTGGTTAGTTGAAACCCAGTATCGGAATACAGTTATTGTCGAACCTTTTCGGTTGCCTCGATGGGGATTCCGAATTGTACCCAAGCCTGCAGGCACTTGACGCCTTGCCTAACGGCATCCACTGGTATCGCGGACTCCCTGAAGAGTTGCACCACCATATCCAGCACTCTCGGGAGGCTCTCTGAGAGATCGGCCCTGATAGCGGCTCTTCTGGCCGAGGGCATCACCTTCAAGCACGATTATTTACTTACAAAACTGTTTTGAAAACTGAAAATTGCACCAACCTGGGTGGCGAATTCTTCCGGCACCAGGGTGAGCAGCTCGAGAAAGGCAGGCAGCACGGCCATGCCAGATTGTGCCAGATCTGACTGCATGAGATTGAGTTGGTCGTCGACTGGTCGCCGCCAGAGGCTGGAGCCACAGGCGCTGATCATGAGAGAAGCCACAGCCACTCCTAGTCTGGTGAGCACCATCTTGGGTCCCCGGGTGAAATACTCACGGAAGAGCGTCATAAGCTTGTTTTGTAGAAGCGGGAAGTCCGACTCCGATATTTCGTGGAAGCACTTTCGCACCTTCATGGCCAGTGTATTGGCGCCGAAGAATTGAACCTCGGGATCTCGCTCGGGACTGAAATGACCAGAAGCGGCCAGTAAATGGGAGGACCCTAGAAACAACTGGTAACATTGTCTGCACCTTATGAGCTGCCAAGCAAAGTTCCAGGCCTCCGGAGAGAGTTGCGCCTTTGTCAGCCACTCATGATGACCGGCGGCGGAGCCCCCAGCAGAGCCAGCACGATAGAAGTCGCGCACAACGCGCTCCACGTTTGCTGCGTTGTACTCCATGGCCGGGGTCAGAGAGGGTCAACAAGGGGCGCTTCGAGACCAGCGGGATGTGGGATGTTCCATTCTTCGGTGTCACCTCGACCTCGCCGCCGCAGTCGCTCCTCGCAGTCACTGTCCTCGAGCCGCGCGCAGTGCGGACGAAGAAGAGCCAACAATCGCTGAGCACACGAAGAAGCAGCAGTTCCGGCGGAATAAACGGTGTGAGAGAAGCCGACAACGTTACCATCTCAGGAACACCGCGGCGTCAACGGTCGGGTTGAAACAGCAACAGCGACGACCCGAAACCTTTCAGTTACTTTCATCTGGCGTAGTCCAACTATATTTATTACATAATTACTCATGTTTATACTATATTGTGCACTTATATTGCCTATGGTCGAGCATTGCGAGGTCGTCTGCGCGAGTCAACTGCCAACACCGGTTGGACTTTGTCAGCTGACGCCAAGACGGAGATACCACAACACCGGCAAATCCTTCATTCAATCGGATCCCATCTTGGACCACATATAAATAAAAATTTATAAACAAGACCACCTCTTCGGCCTTTGCAATGAGTCACCCTGGAGTGACGGTCACGTCTCTCACCGAGGGAGGAGGGGGTGGACGCAAGGCCGAGGCCGGGGCCAAGGCTGAGGCCGAGACTGTCTTCATCCTTTGCGCCGAGGAGCCCGTTCAGGACGCCGACACTCGACTTGGTGGACTGACCAGATCGCTGCGGACGCTGCAGAAGAAGACCAACGAGGCGCTGACCGACTTCATCGAGAGGCAGGAGAACAAGCAAGTCGAGCAAGGTGAGGATCCAGTAGAGTGGATGGAGGAAGACGGCGACGAAGACGAAGACGAAGAAGATGCCCCTTCCAAGGCAAAGAAGAACAAAGAGTCTAGCACTCCGCCGTGATGTCATCATGTCTCAGAGATTGCTATGCGCCCGTTATGGCTGCCACTGACCTTTACGGGTGACTGAAAGCACATGAACACTGACATAGACCGCGTCAAGCGTGTGAGTGTTTTCTGAAATCCTGCCAAAATACTAGTGCATCGTTGTTGTAACAATACCATCGACGTCACGAAATACTATAACACAGGCGAGGTGCTTCAATTAAGGAACACTCCTCTGGTGATTTGATCATGGTCCACGTGGGTTAAGAATAAGTTCATCAACGAGTCACTTCTTCGTTGTTTCCTCCTTGGCAACCCTCGTTGCCAAGCAGCACCTGAAAGCAGCAGACAGAAAGCCAAAGAGCTACCAGTGAAGTGGCAGAATACACCGAGCAGTCTAGGAGACAAGAAACAAAGTAAAAAAGTAAAATAGCGACATTGTCGCACCTGATCCACGTGGCAATGATCCTCGCCGCAGCGGCGGCGTCATGAAAGGCAACGTTATGCTTCTTCCCACGACGGTCACGCGTTCTTCCTCATCATCTTCCGTTAAGAAATCTTCATCAGCCTCGTTCACCTTCTCCCTGGTGACCTTCCTCCTCCTGTTGCTGCTGCTCTTCCTCTCCTTGCACGTCAGGGAGGTGGTGCAGATGGCGAACAAGGCGAACAGACTGGAGGAGTACGCCAAGAAGGTGAGACTTTGACCCGCTTGAGAATGCTTCCCTTGCTGCATTATTGTTCTCTCCTTAGTTTGACAAGGTGGGGACCTCTGTGGACGCTTTGGAGTCGAGCTTGGTCTCCGTGGCGGGCGACTTTGACCAAGTGACCAACGTCTTGCAGAAGATACAAAGACATCAACCTCAAAGGGAAGCTTAACGGCGATCCTGCGGGTGGGAGGCTGTAAACGCACCCTCCGGCAAAGCCCACAAGCTTAATAATCAAAGTTTGATTGTCAGAGTATGTTGAAAATTTAGAGTATACATTAACTCGTCGTTGTACGCAAATGGGCGGAAGTTTACGCAATATGCTCAGCAAAAAGAGCTCATCTGCTTGCCGGCATGTTACTCGCTGCTATGTAGAGGAGGGTCTTTTGTCTTTCGGTGTTGGAGTCGCTACAATAGTGTGTCACAACTTTTATGATAGTGACTGATGTGTCCTCGTCTTCAGTATGAACAAACGGTTGTATATTGCGTACGAACATTGCCGCTGCCTGTAAGGGTTTAAGGTCTTCAACACTGTATGAAATGCAAAACCTAAGGGATTCAATACAATTGTACTTACTATAATAGAGGTCTCATTTTTCTCCCGTTGGTGTACGCGTCCGAAATGCTGAATACTTGCGCCACGACGCGTTTTCCTTATTAGTATGTTGGAGAGCGCACAAAGGGCGTTTGATTTTATTGTCGCGTTTTCCGACCACATTTTTTCGCCAAAGAAAACAAGCGTCGTCCTTGAAGTCCCAGGAGGGGGGAGAAAAGGCTGCTACCGCGCTCATCACTTGCCCAGATGGGTTCCTGAGGCTCTGCACAGTACGTGCCAGTGCCAGGTACTTCACGTTGTACTCGTCTAGACACACACGCCGTACAGTGTCAGGCAGTTCAGGGGCTCGCAAATAACCTAGACTTTTACCTGGTGGTCACGTTGAGTAATTTATAAGCTTATAGTCAATGTCTTTTTCGTCCACGCAAACCCGTGCCCCCATTTTTCTCTTTTTTTTTTTTTTTCAAAATTACGCTATCCTCTTGTAGAAGAGAGTCAACAGTAGGCAAAATTTCCGAAATTCTTGACGCAACCACGTATCAGTTCGTGTCTGCAAGACCCTGCACGACGTGCTGCGTGTGGTTGACGGAGCGCATGACCTCTATTGATCGCTTTTTCGTACTGTGTTTGCACCGATCCTGACATATCTTCTTCCACTCGCGCAAATTATCTACGCTGGTCCTTGTGGCTCAAGAGGATTCTCCTTGGGGAGCGGCAAGATCGCATTTTTGCGGGTATTAAGGCGGAGACAGCCCAAAAGGAGCAAGCCTGTTGACATTTTTTTCTCATGGCTGGGGGCATTTTTACCAAACAGCGGGGGATGTCAAAACATTCTGTCCAAAACGGCCATTCCATCGTCTCAGATGGGGTTTGTTTGCCTATTGAGTGTGATAGCGGAGAGTTGGTTGAATTATGCACAGCAAAAAAACCCCCGCAAACACGACTGCTTCATACCCCATTCCCACATGCTGAAGTCACCTGCAGCGTGTAGCAAACACCTTATGTATATTTTTCGCAAAGACGTGACACATCTAGTTGGCATGCACTCCTTTTTTCACAAACAGACGTCGAAGGAAAAGTCTTACCGTAAGTCATTGACAAGTATCACATGCAAAGATAACTAACAAACATCAATGAAGGAGAAACAACCTCAGGCTATTTGACATTGTGACGAAAGTAGAAAATCATTGACATATTTGGCAACACTGAAGAATAGCGTGGGGTGGCAAAGGAACTGTAAGTTTGGGTACATGGTCACTTTGGCGCGGGGTGGGTGGGAGTGGGGGGAGGAGCAATGGAAGTAGTGTTTGGTCCTACATCGTCTGGGCAATGTACATTAAGTGCTATAGGTAAAGGGTCAGTTTACAACACTGGGCCAAAACAGCCTCGAGCAACGAGGCTGCTGTGACCGAATATTGCAAGATCGTTGCCGATTGCAAGCACCTCGTCCTGACGCCAGATAACTTGGACTGTATATTGGTGTTGTTCTTTTTTGTTTGTGCCTTATGTTACTTTGTTCTTTGCTCGACTTAAGAGGGTCTCGCTGGTATGAAGAACTGATCAATATTTCTGTTGTACGAACGGGGCTGGTGGGGTCCAAGTCTGACAGCGTGACGGTGCTGCCCACCTCATGAACTGTGCTGAGGCTGCGAACACTTTGCGATCCGCGGACAGTGCAGAAGGCCTGCCGAAGGCTTATCCCTTACTGCCCGGACATGACAAAGTATGAAAATCAGCCCATCTGACGTCACTTACATTTAGAGAATGGGGAATGATGGGTGGAGAAAGTCCTCTACAATAGTTGACTGACAAATGCAGTAGTTGGAAAAAAAAATCACCTATACCATAAGTGTCTTCTGAACACAACAGACAGTGTAGCAGGCTGTTCATCATTAAAGTTGTACGCTTTACGAGCTCGGACCAAGTGAACAGCTTGTCCTTCTGTACAATACAAAGAAATTTTGTACTGGCAATGGAACATACGGTAGCATATGGCTACGTTTTCTCATACAGGAGTTTCTTTCGGCTCCTAACCAAAGTCTCGATTCCTGGCCAAATAGTAGTCATACTCAGCTAGGTACACTCGTCTGATCGCATTGGTAACCCGACCTTTATCGCCGAATGGCAGCGGCGAAAGCCCCTGCGGCGTTCTTGTTGGCCGAATTCTTCTTTTGCTGCTTGTTGAGGGCGCCAAAATAAATGTGTGAGTTCTCTCCCAACAACTCCTTGAGCCTCATCCTCTCCACGATCTTCTTCCTGAGAATCTCCAGCGTTGCTCTGCTGGCGCCGGTGCCACTCCGCACATGGCGCCCAGTCAGAGCCCTTGGCGCACGACGCCGAGGCTCCTCCGCCGCCGAACGCTGCGCCTTGTTGTTGAACAGGCTGCTGCTGACCGGCGGACTCCTGGCCTGATGCTGACGCGGGCTGAAGGCCGACACGGGGCTGAACAGCGAGGTCGTGGAAGGGATGTTCTGTAAAACAAAGAAGCCAAGCTGTTCAGGAAGTCGCCAGAGAACCAGAGTGACCAATTTCTCGCCACGTCCACCAAGCGACTTTATCTGAACCGGAGGAACGTCTCATAAACGCCGGAGGAAAAACTGAATGCATGCCAGTTGAATTAATCTCAGCACGTCTGTGACGCTCTTTTCTACGTTGCATTTGTAGCTTACTAACAAGGTTGTCACAGCGAGACATGAGAGTGGCATTTGTCTGTGTTTTACGTCCAAGGAGGGGGGGAAAAGTAGGATTATGATTCGGTACGAAGAATAATTCTCTCTTTTGTTCATTCATTCTTCCTTCTCATGGATCGCGCGATCGAGGGAAGCGAACAACTTCTCTCCGCCCATCTCACACACATGCACGAGTACTAAAAGCAGGAGAGAAATTGCGCTTCGCTTCGATCAACCGCATCCGAATTCGCGGAATTTCACTGTCAAAGAGAGAAGACCAAAATATTTACGATAAGATTCGCTGCCGCCTTCGCCGCTTCGTTCGCTGTGATATTTCCGCCGAGGCGGGTTCTTCCCCTCTCTTTCTCTGCCTCTGTCAGTCAAAATAGAACTTTTTTTTGCAATTTTAGGACCATGAACGAAGAGAAGCTTCGTTTTTGCTCACCTCTTTTTGCAGCAGCTACCTCAGGTTCATGCCTCATTGCCTTTTATTCGCCATCCTGAATAAAACCAAGGCAAATATGCATGCAGATCGGTAGGTAAGGAATATCCAGCAATGGCTTTTGTGAGTTCAAAGACCACTTGCAGCGTTTTTAATATAAGAGAAGAAGTTATCGATCCAATGCGGTCTGATTGCACGCACGCAAGGCTGTAAGGTCTTTTTTTTGCCACATTACCACTTGCGCAAAAAGTCTGCACCACAGAGCGTGCGACCAAGCAGTGCCAGCCGGTGCCAACCGGCGCCAGCGTGATGCAGCGCGATGCATCGTCAGCTAGGCAGCGTTTCGTCAAATGTGGCGCTTCGTCTCAACGTCTGGAAACCCCACAATTTTCTTTTAAACGACACCTCAGCCCCTCGTGAATCATCTCAAGGGTTTCCGTTTATTTTCCCCCTACTTTGCAGACAATTTAATAGCCAGGAAGCTCCACTCCAATCATATTTTTCCTCAATTTGACGTGTGAGACAGCACTGAACCCTTTCGCTATCTCCTCTACTCTCTCAACCCTCTCCTGTACAGACAAAGCTGGCACAGAAAAAGAATTTCGCAATGAGCCCGTTTTCCTCTGCTGTCATTCCCGTCAATGTCGACTGCTGTGGTTGTGCAAAAAAAAAAAGTAGAACAAGAATTGTGCAAAGACCCAGCTATATTCTACCTACATTAGTATGAACAAAGAAACAGCACATTCTTGTACCTTGGTGTACTTGCGCACCACACTAGATGCACAAGATCCTGCTGGACACATACCCCTCCTCCCTAGGAAGAGCTAAAAAATGATACAACGTGCAAAAAAGTTGCAAAAAAATGCAAATCAGGTAATTAGCATCAAGTAAAGAATGACGTATCCTGTCATCGTTCTATGACTGTAATTCTCCTTTTCTTTTTGCTTGCCTTCCTGCTATTAGCCTTACCCACCTCTTACAATGTCATACATTGCACAATCATGGCAATGGAATGACCATTATGAGCACATCCTCTGCTTTATATGGAGTACAATAAAAGCGGGGCTTAATCACTGGCGTAAGTCAAAACTTGCTTGCGAGGATAGACCGATGAATGATGGTTTTGGAATTTGGCAGAGAGTCACTTAGGTTTGTCAACTAATGGCAAATAGAGAAGACGTCATCAAATGGTTTTCGAAAACATTTTTTTAGCCCTTTTTGTCCTTAGGAACAGTTTTACTACATAAGTTCATAACAAGGTGCTCAGATTTGGAAGGCAAAGCTGAACCTACTTTCCCTTCAATTTCAGTTGACTACAGAGCTGCAGTTTAGTATCTAGAAAGTAACGAAGCTGGTCTAATTTGTAATGTGGACCTGACATGCAAATGTAACCCGGGAGGCAGCGAGGGGACTCAAAAATTGGTTATTTCTTTTCTGCACTTGACGAGACTGTCTTCAGATGGAGTCTGGCACGCAGCAAGACATCAATAAGCCTAATACTTATTTATTTAAAAACTCTATATAGAGTTCAGTGGGGCTTTGTCTGTTCGATGACACTTATGCAGGACACATCCGGGACCAGGACTCGTAACCTTTTATCGAGCTGAGTCCAAAAGTTGCAGGCCAACACAAGTCTACCAAATCTGGTGAAACGTTCACCATAGAAAGGCATCAACTTGTGATTTTTCACTGAAAATTATCCAAGATATCCAGTCGTGAGGGAGACCTAAATATAGCTTTACATGCATTAAGTCCGCAAAAGTGGTCATGCGACCGGACGAAGCCACTGACGACGCACACAGAGCCTAGGAGAGCTCGCGCTCAAAGTATTTTTCTCGAGCTGATCACGAACTCGAGCTTTTTGCTTGGACTCGCCACGTTTCAGTTCGACCTCTATAGAGCCAGTAACAGTTAAAGTCGTCCTGATACTTATGCCGGCTGTGTCGGTGGTGACAATTTGCGTTCACCCTGCATGAAGGAACTCCATAAAGTTTCTCCGCTCACTTAAATGCGCGACAACAGCACCAAATTGTGTCACGCAATAACGAGGACGAACAAAGCCGGAACCATGGGGTTGGAGGTGTCGTACGACTCGACAAAGTTGTCCCCGCACGCCTCTTTTCGGGTTCTCCCCCATGGACGCAGGTGGGCTAAGAAGCAACTCGCTTATGTTGTCTCCTACTTTGAAAATCTTCAAAATCTCCTGAGTCCACCCTGTTCTACGGGGTCGCATTCGCCCGTTGAAGTCACCGAGCGAACTTGAGTAGCGAGGATACGCATTGACATTTACGTACAGTACGTGCAACACGCAACGTATGGTCGCTCATTCTGCCTCAGAGTCTACGACAGGAAGGCCTTGAGCACTGACACTGCTGGCACGTCGATTCTTTCCAAGACACTCGCTCCTACTGTGTGCACTTGTGCATACGTGAAGACAGTGTCAACGGCTTGTCATGACTCATGCTCGGCGCGTCACGGGGTTTAAGGTGGAAATTTTGACCAACTGTGTCATTTTTAGGAGACGAAAAAGGCCAATGGAGGTGGTCAAAGCAACGATGTAGGTAAGTTACAGTTCTCATCCTCACCAGTATAATTTTAGACAAAAATTTCTTACTGTTGTCACCTACTCTCCGAAAAGAGAGAAACAGTTGGTAGGAGCAGAAAAGATGGAGTCAAAATTTGCCGTGCAAAAGTTCAGCTTGAAATCGAGTCAACTACAGAAAAAACTTCAATGATCCCAGAGCCAAAGCGGCTTGAAGGAAACCTAAATTTCTGAAATCCGCCTTCCTGGCCAGTTTGGCCATCTGACAGTACAGCCAATGCTGATCACATTGAACCAGGGCACAGAGACAGACTGGGCACTCTGAGCAGGGGGGTTCCAGGCATGATCCGCGTGGTCGGCGCAGCGGCAATGAACGAGTGACCCAGGAACAGTGCAGTAGAACTCATTTCTTGTAGGACTATTGGGGAAAAAGCTGAACTGACGACGTTATACTGTATGGTTAACTGAATCAGAACCAGGAGAAAGGGGCCCAACGACCACTGGCAATGGAACCGGTGTTCTACTGCATGACGGAAAGGGAGAAAAAGCCACCATGTAGTTGAGAATTTTACCCAAACAGCCTTTTTTGGGCTTTTTTGCTTTTTGGTCAAAAACAACTTCTGACAACTTTGGTTCTCGGTTCTATGTGAACCTCATATTGAGTCTCACTCATGACTCACCTCGTTTCTGGCATCGATTTTGAGTCCAGGCGACAATGGCATTTTGAACAGCTCGGTCGGCGGCACCGCTTTGCTCTTCTCTCCGCCTCTGTTGAACAGATTCCTGACGATCTCATCTGCAGACTTGGAAGAAGCCGTCGAGCTCTGAGGCGGAGGTGGCGGGGGCGGTGGGGACGCTGCGGCTGATGGAGAGCCCGCGGCTGATGGAGCCACCGCGGCACTTCCTCCCTGACCAGATACCAGCCGCTCCACTAGCTTATGCTGTTGCGCTTGAAGGCCTTGCAACATCTGCGCGTAATACCCATAGTAAAGCAGTGAGGAATTATTGCCGCTGGCGGCAGCGGCGCCGCCCAACAGCGCCGCCTGCGCCAACTGGAGCTGCAGTATCTCTCTCTTGAGGGCCTCGCGTTCCTTTTCCTCATGATATAAGTGCGGCTCTGTTGCCATCGAGGAGTTTGTCTGCTTGCTAGGAGTCGGTGTGCGCCGCCGAATCGTTGATCCAGAGGGAGGAGTTGGAGGGACTGCCGGAAAGAGCTCGGTGGTCGGGCGAAGTGACAACATTGGCGGCGATGGCGTGGTAGGATTCGCTTGCTTACGCCGATGCTGTGACCGGCGCTCGGCGCTCTCAGGTCTGTCATGTGTTGCAGGGCCAAGATCCTTGGGCGGCGAGTCGGCGACGGAGAATTTTCTGCTGAGCAGAGCGTCCAGCCGCCGCTTCTTAACCTCTCTTCCCTGCGAGTTGCCGTTGAAAGTGGGTGCGACGGCGGCGGCTGACGGCGGCGTGGACGAAGAACCGCCGCTGTTCTGACTGTCAGGGGATGAGCGTTCCATCTCCAGCTTTGCTCTGATCAGCTCGAGAGGATTAAGCGGCCTGTTGCGGTCAGTGGAGGAACAGTCGTGTTCTTCTTCGTCGTCTTCATGTTTGTCATAAGGTGCGTTCTTCTTGGGCGAGGGTGGCCTGTTGACAGGTTCACTGGCCAACAGCCTCTCTCTGATGTTTGCCGGCAGACTGAGGTCAAGTTGAGGCCATGGTCGCTTTTTGGGCAGACGATGAGCGACTTGTTCGCTTGCACCGCCACTGCTGGCGCCATTAGGAGGGGTGGTCTCGTTCAGTTCCTTTTGCGCCAAGTGCTGCGCCTTGACAAATTCTGCCAGCTTTCGCGCGTTGAGCAAGGGGAGCTCCGCGGAGAGGTACGGACTGGAAGCCGCCGACAGGCCCAAGAATGGGGTACCCAGTGTGACAGCGGCTGTGGCTGCCGCGGCTGCTGCCACCGTGGGGGTGGCTGCTATGGCCCCTCCGCCGCCAGCTCCGCTGAGATCCATGGGCGAGCAGTCGTCCTCTCCACCAGAGGAGGAGCTGTGCACACCGCGAATGCTGGGCTGTAACTCCTCGGAGCTCTCTCCACCGGAAGAGCCGCGTGAGCTGCCGCGTGGGCCGCGAGGAGCCGCAGAAGTCAGACTAATGGTTGCGGCGGCATTGGCGGCGGCGTTTGCGGCCAGCAGCGGCGCGGTCGAGGAAGTTGCAGACACCACTTCTTGCATCTCGAGCATCGTCTTCTCCTCCTCTTCGGCTGGCTAAAAACAGCGAGTGCGCTTTTTGCGCACCTGGCGGCAGTGGCGACCGGGCGAGCGTTTCAGTCGTTCCCAGGCAAGCAGTGATCGTCAGCTCGACCAATGGCGGCCTCGCCGAAATTCGCACTCGTCGCGATCGACGAGGATCTGCGAGATGCACTAATTATTTTATAGTGCGAATTTTTTTGTCCCTGGGAAGCTCCTGGTGCGCACACTTTTACGACGTGTGGGAACTCCTTGATTGGACACGCGTTGGAATTGATTGCACTTTCCTGTAAAAAGCAGAAGAAACATGGAGAAAGGTGTGGGCGAGACCAGCCTTAATTGCCCATTGTGTATATCATCGCCAGCTCACGTGAAAACCGCTGTTTTTGTGCAGAAGACAGCAGTAAAAAAGTTTGCTGGAGGGTGGATAGCGTCGAGGAAATTAGCAATAAGTTGTCTTTGCGCTGTCATCAATTTTTTGTCTCTACTACGCGTGACTTCATGCGACTGCCTGGCTCGCTGGCTCGTCGGCGGGCTCGCCGGCTGGCTGGCTGCAAGCGCGTCCACCACCACTGCGGTGTGTGTGTGTGTCACGCACCCGGGCAATCTCGTCGGCGAGAATTAAACTGCTGTAACGAAATCTGCCACAATAAACTCACCCTTTCGGCAAAAAAAAGGGGCGTCGTAAACCGTAGAATAGGGGAAAGGCGTTAATATCACGCCTCAACGACTATTTCTTGTATAGTGCTGCCACCACTTGCCAGGACCACTGCTAAGTCTCTACTGATCGGCTTCTCTCTCTAATGCTCTTTCTTCGAAGAGATACGAAAAATATATGCGTGTACATACATAACAGTGTTCAATTTCATGAAGTTTTTCGTGGCTTATCTTGCTATTACTGGCTCAGAAACGTTGCTCTTGTCAGATGATAAGCATAAAGGTAAATCGGCGGTGTCTATGCAGCACTTATGAGCACGCAATGTATACTTTTGAGGGATGCTAATTACAGGTACCTTGGCAGAAACTACGGCTAAGCTTCTGGAGCGATATGGAGTCTGCGAATTAGCCATCATCACCCTTACTAGTTCTCCTGGACGACCGAGGGCGAGGTATCCCAATTCATAGGTGTCGTAGGCTCCTCGAAAAAGAGTCTTTTTCTTTCGGGGACATACGATCGACAGCGCGTGCTTTAGCCTTGTGGAACACTGAAATTTGCGTTGTGGCAAGATTTCTTTCTGCTGAATGGGCATGCACGTATGTGACGCAAGCGAGATAGAACATTTAAAGAAGCACTTTTCTCCGACACCGGAATTTCGCGCCTCAACAGTAGTAGGTACCTGCGCTTCATTCCTGCCTTTAGTAAATAAACAATCATTTCATAACTGCGTGAGCAATAGAACAAATTCTCGTGATGTCAGTGCCGTCATCACCCCTAGCATAATTCCCGACCCGATCAATTATAGCCCGGCTCGCTTTCTCGGATGCTTGTTTACAATTCGTACTCTAGTTCAAACGAGCAGAGAGACCTAGAATTATTGCGCTTCCCAGCAAATTTCCAATGTTCTTATGACAAACAACAATTTTCAAAAAAAGGCCACGAGAAACGCTGTGCACACAGAGCGTATCTCATACCACCTAACAGTAAGTACAAGGCGTGGTCTGACGACCTCTTAGAGTAACTTTGTCCTCCTGCTGATATGATTAGACTGAGGCAGCGAAGACTTCTAGTACATAATGAGCAATACTAAGAATCCTGATACGTACAGGTGATTGTGATAATGCAAGTGAATTACTAGTACACACACTCGACGCCCTGCGCACACAACTTACAAAGAGGGAAACTCTTGAATGGATCCCCAGGCATCTGTGTTAAAAAAATCTCATGTTAGCAGTTGGTACGACTGCTCTTTTCGGCTTTTTCCCCCCGACATGCAAAGCTGACCTCTCTCACACTTGGTTGCCGAGTTTAAATGTGCTCACATTTAGCTACATGCTCACCCCCATCCCTATCCCCCCTGCCCGTGTCGTTTTTTGCCTTAACCAAGTTCCCAAATGATGGGTTTTGGACATGCATGAGTTTCTCTCACTAGGTAAACATGCACGCACACGTGGAAGTCCCCTCGGCAGTTCGTGAACACCCGTCTTTTTTTGTTTTTTGCTCCACTGCTCCGAAATTAGCGAGCGGACTTTGGGCGGTGAGCACGTACTGTATGCACTGTACCTGTACGTACTATGGCTGTGGCATGCTCTATGCACTGGGCTGTAGGACTGTGAAGAAAAGGGGCTCTTCTGCCCCTTGAACACTTTCGGTTTCCTTCCAAGAAGTTTCCCAGTCTGCCTTGGCTGAGGCTTCGTGAGGCTTCATCTTCGGCAACTTGATTAGAGACCATGAATTTCAGCCACCCCAAAGGTGCCAAGAATGAAAGAATGAGTTTCGCCCCGCATAAGGTTCCGAGCAAAACGATAATGAGTGGTAAGAGCAAGGGGGGGGAGGGGGAAGTGAGTCCTCAATTTCCCCCTCTGGGAGTTGCGATTTTTAACCTTCGCATCCTGTTCTGAGACTTCCTGTTTGCAAAAATACAGCTGTGCTGACACGTGCGTGCATGCAGTCGCCAAAAATGCGTCGCAGCATTCAAATATAGGTGACATGAGTTCGTGCAAAAAGAAAGCGTCAGTCATCCAGTGCAGTCAAATATAGGCGGACGCTGCGTATGGAGATGAGCCATCTTCATTCATTTCCTGCCAACTCAAAGTGTCTTCTGGAGGAAGTAACGTGTGTGTAGCAAATCGTCGGAGATCTCGCCAGGTCGTGCTTGCGGAAACGTACCCGGTGAAGGAGGCCGTCTGCATGGAGTACGCGGCCTTCGCGCGTACGTACTTGCACCAGTGGTCTCGATAGTGGTCTCGATGCACAGTAGCGAAGCAGCAAAAGACCGAGATTATTTTATCTCCAGATGTTGCTCCTGCCACATGCGTGCGTGCAGCCCACTTCCTCCCCCACTTTTTGCCCCCGTCCCTCCTGCTACAGCGCGATGCACGAGCGTACGCAGGAGCCCCCGTCACGCACGTCTCACCCCTGGTCGGCGTCGGCACTCGACTGAAGCAATGAAGTGTCTTAAAGAGGCTGCATTTGCGGTCAGAACCATTTCCTCTCACATATTTTTTGCTCCTCCACCGCAATTCTTGACACCCTCACCTTCCAATTGAATTTGGTAGCAATTGGTCGACTCGCCAGAGCAGCAGAGTCCGGCCTTCCAAGTGCAATCGACTTTTTCCAGCTCCCCGCAGACGGGGACGCTACCGATGTCTGCGGCAAATTACCGTCAAATTTGGACCGGTGACATGCGATTTGTGTACGTGCGTACGTATGGAACGGAAAAAGGAGCCCGACGGGATCGATTCCGTGGATTGAGACGTCTCTCTCTTCTTTCTTTCTCTCTGTCTGAATCTTCTTTCTTTCTCAGTTCCAATCAAGGAAGTCGTAAAAAAAGAGGAGACATTCGTCAATCGCTCGGTCGAGCCTGCACAAGTACGTACACGGACGGACAAGCACAGTCGATCGTAGTATAAATATCGTTCTTATCAAGCGTTCCAATTACTATAATCACACCTGAGTGTGTGCGTATCTGACGACGCAACGAACACATGGTTGACACTAACATTCTACGTACGTCAACGCAGCACTTCAGCACTGACGACGTCGTACTATGGTGGTGTCGTTTGGGCAGTGTGCATACGACAGACACAGACGATCTGCCGCGAATCAAGCATGAAGAAGAGGATTTTCCGTCACCCGAATTTTCGCGAAATCGAAACGTGCAATTTTTTTTCCCCCCGCCCCGCTTTCAGGGTCGGTGGCGAATGTTTCGTGCGGAGGTCGAAGGGTAGAAGACTTAAACAAGAGTGACGAAGCTGCGAGTTCTTAGGATCCAAATTTTCGCGAAGTCAAATTCGCAATGAAGAGTTTCGTTCCGAGACGAGAAGTGAAGATGACTCGCAGAATCTTCCCAGAATGATTCGTGTCGCAGCTATCTTCAAGGCCATAAATTTATCTGGGTATGCAGCGCGTCTGCATACGCGGGACCAACTGTATGGACGTGTACACTGCAACAGCCCTCGTAAACGCTCGTATCCATGGATGTGCATGATCCTACTCATGTACTGAGTCACGTCAAGTGACTTTTGAGACTGCTTTATGAGTGTGTCATTCCTCACTCCTGGCGCTTTTCTTTCGCTCGTTCGTTCAAACCAAGTCAGATCAGCTCTTCATCACCCTTCGAAGTCTGGCGCTTCACCCAAGCTACCATGACATCAGTCGACTTGGGTCGGCTTCCAGCGGCATCGCCTTTGTTCCACTCTCATCAAGTCCTCCAGCAAGTGGTGGCCGGATTGGTCGCTCCATACGTGCAGTTTCTCTTCCTGTGCTCAGCTCTGGCCAGCCTGGATCTCTTTTTTCCTTGCTTCCGTCCGTCCTCTTGGCCACATTTCCGTCCAAAAGTCGAAAACAACGAGCTCGCCATAGTCATTACTGCGACTGGAGGCAGGATCAGCACCGTGCCAGTCCCAACTCTTCCTCTTCGAGCTCGACTTCTTCATGGTGAATGGGCGCGATGGCGCTTGGGCCGGCGGACACATGGACGTCAACAGCCAGACATCTTAATGCATGGCGTTCTTGGGCGTTATTTATGACAAAAGGTCATTTCTCTTTCTTCTCCTCCGCGGACTCCTTTTTTGCTGAACACGCTTAATCATTGCGCGATGAACAAAGCAGGTTTTCCATTTTTCCGACCGAGGACAGACAAACACGTCCATTGAGGAGAGCAGAAATTTGCATCATCTTCGAGCTTCGGCCAGCAGTAACATACGACGTGACTGCATCTCAAACAGGTTTATTTCCCCTGTGTGCCCCAAAAGTACATGAGTCGTTTCTCTCACGCCCACTTTTTCCCAGGGCCAAAATGAGAAGGCGAAAATCACGGTCGAGAGAGATGTAAAAGTGTCGTCTTCAACTACTTCACAGTCACAGCCTACTTACGTATATACACTGACGAATAGGAATGCTGTCAGCCCTCCACCAGTTGTTTGCAACAACTTGTTTTCCGCCACAAGTATTCTATTTCAGGAAATGTGTCAAGCTCTCTCTTGTACTTATTCTACTCACAGAAGAAAATGCGGAGAATGACAGTGTGTGTGTGTGCAGGGAGGAGGGGGGGATGGGACGGAGAGAAGGAGGGGGTGGGTGTAAGAGGGGTAACTTGTTGCTTAAGACAGCTGCAATATCTAAAGTAGGGGGGGGGGGCGCACTACGCAACACACATGCTGCACACGTACACATCAGAGCCTGGTCATACGTACGAGTACTTCTGAATGCAAAGTCTTCTTGACACACTTTGAATTGATCCGGAGAGCAAACAGTCGTGCCCTGAATAGGTCAACAAGAGTAGCACAAATACAGACCGTACACGGTAACCTGCGAGAAGGTGAGGAAGGGCAACTGCTTCAGGTACAACAACTGCAGTCACGTCGATGGCAACTGCAGCCACAGTTCTGGTGTCCGTTTTGCTCGAATGTCAAACTTTCACTGGCAGTGGAGGAGGAAGACGCCCATTGTCATGGTTGCCGAGGCAATAAAAAATATCTGGGTGAGTGCGTCTTCCTCTGGAAAACGAATTCGTCGTCGTTTCCTGCTCTAACCCCCTATATCGTCTCTTTGACGTCTGTCTGTGGTTTCGCGCACTGGCTACAGCAGTGCTTCTTGGGGTGGCAGATCACGCAATGCCAACTTGAGAAGAGGAGAAATTAGCTTGAGCCTATTTGGAGACAAAAATTTTGCATGACTCCTCCACCGACCAAGTGTGTGTGTGTGTGTGCACGCTAACGTGGTGCGTGTGTGTGCAGGCGATGCATATGCAACGAACGACGCGAAGTGCAAAAAAAACCTCAACAACCATAGCCAAAAATGAAGTGGAGAAATCCACCCTACCTGAATCGCCTTCCCATCCAGCCCTTTTTTGTTCCTCCCCGTGGACTGCCTGTTGACAATGGTGAGCGAGAGCGCGTTCCTGTCACGGGCGCACACTTTGAGCGTCCGCCGGCAACTGAGCGAATAAGCTTCTTCTCCCGGTTTTTCTCTCCACGTCGTCTCAAAGAAGTTGGCAAAACCCTCGAGAAAATAACGCCTGGGGAGACGAGGGAGGCCAAGGGAGCGAGGGGCGCTCGTGGAGAGGCGAGCGTGCGTGGGTGCGGGGGGGGGGGAGGGGAGTGCCGGGTTGCGGGGGTGCGGGGGTGTGGGAGGCAGAGAGGGAGGGAGGGAGGGAGGGAGGGAGGGATGGTTCCACCCTGCATGGTTGCTTGCGCCGGGGGGCAGAGCAACGCAACATTGCCGACACAGTTAGCGGACCGACTGAAGACAAAAAGCTCTGGGTCGTGCCAGGCCAACACATTATTGAGAGGGAGGGTTGAGGCTGAACCAGTGAAGGGCTTGTGGGTCGAGGGCCTCTGGGCCTCGCTTGGCCTTCACGTGTTCACCTCACTGAGAGAAAGGGTTGACTTCTAAGAAGGGAGGGATCGGGTGAGCAGCAGCAAATGCATCATGCACTCGTTCTAGAAACAGGACAAGTACGTTCGACAACTTCGTCCTATACACATGACAGCAATGACGCGAGTGCTCCGGGCTGGCAAACACCTTCTCCCACAGGCAAAAAAAAGGGTTCTGTCGACTGTCACTGACAGCTTGGATCAATCCATGAATATTGATGAGATTACAGACTACTTTTTTGGGTCCTCGTGGGATCGCCTAATCTTTCGTCGATAAATAAAAAGAGTAGAAAAAACAAAACAGCTCCGTCGAGGAGAACAGATTTCTCCAGGGAAAAGGGACGTGGTGCTAATCTCATTCGGCGTCAAAAATAACTGTTGATAACGCACACAAGGAGTCTTCGTTGCACTGAGCGAACGCGGCTTCATGCGATAACTTGAGCCAAGAGAAATGTTGTTGCCCACGACTTTTCTTACGCTGATGCTTGAAAGGGCGACTGTGGTGTGGCCCTCTCACCCCCCTCACCCCCCCGAGAGGTCCCTGTCCACTTCGGGACACTCTCACTTTCCCTGACCTTCGGTGCTATCTGGAGAATCCTCAAAAATAGGCTCACTCGGCGGTCCTTGGACGAGTGAGAGAAAAATAACTTTTCTTTCGCTTGTTGCCCGGGGCAAATTCCCCCCCGGTTCAACGGTCAACAACCCCCTTTTTTCCACCACCCCCCACCCACCCACCCTCAGGCTGAGGCAGAGAAAGAGAGAGTCTTTTAAAGTCAGAAGAGTCAAAACAAGGGATCCGGCCGGTTTTGTTGTCCACTGCACTAGGGGTGCAAAGAGCAGCCGACGACAAAAGTGCACAAACACGTGGTGCACTTGACACTTCCATGAGCAACTGGCCGAGCATCCACGTCTGTCGACATGCAAGTATAGGCCTATGTGTCGGCCTCTTCGAGTCAGGCCCTGAGGCCCAGGGCCTGCCTTGTAGCCGAGTACCGCACAATCATGCCCCAAGAGCCTCCATAAACTTGACGGAGTTTCCCCGGCTCCATGATGAGGCAATGACTGTTTTAATTGTGCGCTCTTCGCTAAAACAAATCATCCGGATTTCCCCTCCTCCTCCTGCCGCTGGCTGGTGCTGACGGCGACGTCGTCGCTTCCTCAATTTCCAGGAAAATGGGCGGATAAAATAACCCATGCTAATTTGCCCTCCTTCCCCCATTATGCACAAGCAAAGTTTCTCAACCCGAGAGATTTCCAATTGTCTCCCTCTGATTACCCAAGAAGCATTTTTTTTGCTGCTCCTCGTGACCTCGCAAAAGGACGATGAGAGTCGAGTCGACCCATTAAGTTCCCTCTCCAGTTTATTGTTTCCCGTTTGGATCGTCTTCTGCGATCTCGTCAACCCGAACGGGTTCGAAAAGGTGCGTCTGCACTCGGGCTTCGTCTCAGCTGCCGAGGACGACGACGTCAACGGCCCCAGCGATGGAACCCCTGTTCGGGTCCCAATTTATGCCTGGGCTGTGACGAGTGGAGAAATCCTCATCCACTGAGTTGGCGTGTTGAAACATCCGAATGGGATTTTCCTGCGCAAAGTGGCGGTAATCGTGACTTTCCTCGTAAGAGGCAGACAAAAACTTTCACAATTGGGGAAATAGTCATTTGAAGGGTAAAAAGTTTTTAGTGCCATCCCGGAAACTTTTCCCTTGCGTGCGCGTTTTATTGGCGTTCCCCCCCCCCCCCTCGAAAGCTTTTTGGCGTGAGAATCCCCCAGCTGAGGCTCGAACCCCCCGGTCAAAATCACTCTGGGTCTGCCTTGACCCGAAGAAGCGATCAACCCTTTGGTGTGTCAACCAAGGGTGCGAGTGGAGCCCAGAACATCGCTGTGGCCACGACGTAAAAGTTCACTGTGAAGCCAACTTGTGTGTAGTAAAAACAAAAAAATCGCCCCGAAAAGTTTTCGTCACGTGATCATCATCCCAATTTTCGGCAGCGACGACGTCAATTGTTTTAGAGAAAGGCCGGATTTTCCGATTTGCGCACGCACAGCGCGTTTGCGGGGCGAAAAGGACGCGAAAAAAGCATTTCCGACAGGCAGCCATAAAGCAATCGTAATTAGACCTCTAATGACTCTTTCCCTCTGACAAATTGTGCGCGTGTGAGCGGTTTAAATACACACTCCACGCATGCGTGCATGCATAAGGAGGGAGCTGAAGATATGAGATTTGTCGGACCAGCTGAATGATAGCGGCAAAGAGGTAGCAAAGATGCTGACAAACGTTTCTGGCTCGAGTGCATCGCGGCCGCGTTATTCGGGGAAACACGACGAGAGCTGCGCATTCATGCAACTGTTGCTCGCTTATCTTCAGTCAGTCAAGGAAGGACCCTTTTCGTGCCTGAACGCCCGGCGCCACTCAGGTCTGCGCGCTTCCGGAGTCAAACCCGGACTGCTCGGGGGAGGCGAGCTGAGCACAGGATCCGGAGCAACCCTGGTCAACCCGGCTTGGGGCTGGACTCAACCAGGGCTCTTTTTCGCCCTGTTTGGACAGGAGAATTGGGGGATCCGAGCCATCTTCTTCGACCGATCGTTGATTCTGAAAGTCTTCTTTAGTAATGTGGCCATTTCTGGTAAAGGTCCTTGTTTGGTCACCCGCACTCTGGCAGCGCTGTCTCCGTCTTCTGTGGGTTTCGCCCCGACACCAGCTATTGGTTGATATAGATATCCACGCTCAAGCCCCTTCTGCCGGCGCGTCGATGTGAGTGTTGCTACGTCGTTGTCAACAAGAGAAGTCACATATTAAAAATCAAGTCGGGCGAGGCTACGATGTTCTACCCCCAGGACTGGCCCTCAAAGCAGCACGCGTGTAGTAATGACGACGTCGACGAGAGCCTGCTCGACTCGCAACTCACCAGAACAAGTCACGTCGAGTCAGACTAGACCGAAATCAACGTAAGCTAAAGTTCGGCCTTAAAAGAACCCAACGTGGCCACTGACAAAGGCGCAGAAACAATTTATTCACCCTAGAAATGTGAACGCATATTTTAGACGTGAGTCACAACCATAGTTATTATGTCTCTTGCCCTCTTCCTCTCCCCCCCCCCCATTATTGCAACCTGCGCTGAGGCTTTTTCTTGACTCACACGATTGCAGCTTGCTGAAGTACCAATGCAGTCTGCAAGTCCTTCGTGAAGTGCTGCCTCATCGCCGTCTGCTTCCGTGGGTTCGGGTCTGCCCCCGCGGCCGTGGCTGCCTCCTACCACGTGCACAACAAGCTTTGGCGCCATTTTGGTCGCGCTGTATGAAGAGTCGGGTCATGAGCGATGCTGATCGTTCAGGATGGTCGGCGCGGCATCGATGAACAAGGGGGGCTTCGCGTGACTGACGCTGCACATCGCACGCAGTACGTATCAGTGGATGCAGTTTCAAATTATTGCACTTTTTCGGACGGAGGAAATAGGGGAGAGAGTCAAAATTCCGCGAATCGTCGTTCTCCTCGTTTTTCCATCCGCTCTCTGGCTCCACCATATCAAGCCTCACGATGCATTTAAAAGCTTTATGACGACTGAGGAGGCCTAACAAAAAAAGATTTCGAATCGGGGAAAAAATATTTAACTGAAAAAAAAGCATGCATGTGTACAGTCTGTAACGTGTCCAGCGTTCGTGCGCGGTCTTTTTGTGTGCCTTGCGATATGTGTGTTCCCTGTGTCTCTGGCGCGCACTCCACCAGACTATTTTTTGTGCCAGTGTGCGCGGATACCTCATACGGACATTCGAAATGGAAACACGCGAGAGTATTTCAATTTTAGGACTGCTACATGCGATCTTTGTGTGAGCTTCCATCGCTGTGAACTTCCAGACTCAAAGACAGCCGTAGAATGAAATCTCCCTCCGGGAGGAGAACTTGGAAGACATCTTCAGCTGGAGCCAATTCCACCCACCCGTGGCTGCCCCCTCCTGCTCCGTCTCCCTCGTGGCTCTGGCTGCTATTTGCGTCCGCCTCGGGATTCGCGTTCTGGCAAAAGAAGTAGGAGGAGATTCGCGGGGAGTTCCCATTGGTCCCTTCTCTGCGGATTCGCCCAACCGCCGTTTGCTTTGCCAGCGCCCGAGGAAGAGAGCAAAGTTCCAGAAAGTCACGCAAGCGAGCGAGCCAAAGATAGAAAGAAAAATCCGCAGACGACGACGACGACGACGACGCTGGTGGCGGCGAACGAAGCCGCCGCCACGCAGCAGTCGCACGTGGCCGACGTCAGTCAGAGGGTGGGGGAAAAACCACGCGCGCGCCTTCTCTCGAAAGTATTCGCTGCTATTTCAAGCCCGACCAGGCCCTGCCCGAACCAATGAGCGAGCGAGCGAGCGGGCGAGCTTGTTGTGGCGTCACTTTCTGGCCCACTCTGCTATGGAGGCCGCCGCTTTATCGAGGCCACTGCAATGCACAGGCCGTTGCTGTGCAGAGGTCATTGCTATACACAGACAGGCCATGATTGCAGACGGTGTCGGATGCACTTGAGGTCAAAACTTTTCATACGGTTGGGAGAAAACACGAAGCTTATTCATGTTTCAATGTTCTTTGACCCTTGTGATTGCACTCATTTCCCCCCTGTCACTTGACTTGGGCATGGTCCACATAATGTACTTTTACGCCATGACGCTGGTTTTCTCACCACTGAGCATCACTGCAGAGACTAAGGAATCCTTTCCACGGTGAAGGCCAATTGTTGACCTCCACATGCACCATTTGTTACCCATCGAGCGCATGTGCATAGTCAATGATGGGTGCGGTTCCAACTAGTTATCTCTCACATCTTCTTTATTAGACGGAAAAAGCACCACGCACATGAGCTTGTTGAAGAAGGACGACGTCGACGGAAACGTTCACGCACAGACTTTAATTACTCGCCAATTGCCAGTTAGTTGCTGCACGTATCCGTGGAGTTGTGTGTGCACCAGTGGTTGGAGCTCCATTCGTGCAGTCACATGATATCGTGTCTCTCTCATCCTCTCTCTCTCTCCAGCCAAGTCAAATTAGGCAGCAAAGGGTTGGCCGAGGAAACTTGAATTTAGCCTTGGGGCTCCGCAGGCAGAAACTCATTTTCCGCCGCTTTGTTATCATGCCTTTTTTGTCTTTTCGTGCTCACCACTACAACCCTTTCCTATCCTATTTTGTGCCTCCACTCCCACGACGGCGTTGCCATTGATCTTGCTCAGCGGACTGACTCAGGTGCGGGACGGAGTTGGCCGTGAACGGCCACTGCCGGACGACGTGGCTGTGGCTCGAGAAGAGGCGACGGAGGACCCAGCACGTCACGCACTTGTACAGCAGGAGCCTGGTTGTCACAAGTTTGTGGTCTCTCTGCTTTGATCTCACTCGGTGTTGGCTCCTCCACGCTTTGCATGCGCAAAGTAGGCGTGTCACTCGATGTCATTCGCTCGCTCAGACCGACTTTGCTGCCTCTTATGGCAAGGAAGGAAGCAGAAAGACAGAAGAAAGAAGAAAGAAAGAAAGAAAGAAGGCCTAGATAATGTAGGAATTTTCTAACAAGTGAAGCTACGTTGTGTCAAGGAATTGGTGTCGCATTCCAGAAGCTCCTCGACCCTATCATTTTTGTCCAAGGGACTATTTCCATGGAAGAATCTGGTGCCTGAACTGAGAAAGGCACCGACAAGTACGTATTCAGTGTGATCACATAACGAAGCATCTCAGTGTGAAGAAGTTTTCTCCGCTCACCCATTTCTTAGTCTCGTCATGACGCATTTTGCCCTGCTGACTCCATCCTATCCAGATTCTGCTGTCCTGAGACCCTGCAGAGAGAGCGATCAGATGTCCCGCGCAACAGAGGGTGCGTGCTTCAATTTCTGGACACCCTGTACATCCATGAATCGTCCGTATGTTGCAAGTGTTCACAACATTTTCTCCTGGAATCGAACCTTTTCTTTGTCCCTCCCCCCGCGGAGAAAATTGTATCAGCCTCTGACAACGTGCGGATTTTCAAAGTTCATTATCAGAGGTTTTGTTCTTTTAGCCCTGCTTTTTTGCCTTTGTTTTCTCTTGATTGGAGTGGGAAACGAGAAAATTGGGATGGGGCAGGAGAAAGGGTTGACGGAGCCCCAATCTTGGGCAAGACAACATGTGATCGCTCTCTCTTTTCCAGACAAGATACCCGGTGTACAGAAATTGATGTGAAGGTTCTTCTGTCGGATGAACCTCACTTAGCACGGCTGAGCACTGCACCGTGGCAGCTCTCGGTGGATGAGTGGCACAACCGTGCGTGAGGCCTGAATTTGCTCACACCCTGTACGTGCTTACGCGTTCCAAGTGTGTACACGCCATGTGTTTCTCTGGCAGAGGATATCGCAACGTACTAATATCGACGCGCATAATGTGAGAAGGAAGGTTAAGCTTCATTGGTTCGCCATATTTGTAGCTGGCAGCGGTGCAGAAAACCCCCCTTCCCCCTTTGTCGTATGCGCAGTCGTACTCACGAGTCGGCTACAGGGCTTGTTTTTTTTCCATTTCTGCCTGCTTTGTCCAGTCGAGGCAAAGGAGTCCACCAGAATCGGCAAGACTGATGCCGTCGGCCATCGGTGAGTGCTCGTCTGGACACTGTCTTCTGGACTCTTATCTTGAGCAAGGGTTGCCGAAGCAGTTTATCCATTGCACCCACCGAAGTTTTTATTGACCCCCCCCCCCCACTCTTTCTGAGCACTGTCTGGCAATCGTGGAGAGCCGCGAGCATGACATTCTTTCCCTCCTCTCTCTGTGCATCACGGACTGCTTCAGCTCAAGGTACATATTCCTGTTGCTACTGCGTTATATACAACCCCAGTGATTCCAACGCACTCTCAACTGTTGCGTGGTCCGACGAGGCGAGCCTGTTTTTCTCCTGTCGATTTGAGAATTCGGAATTTCGGGTAAACAAGGTCTGCTGTTGGCTGCTTCAACCCCTTCTCGTCTTCTTCGATCCCCCTTCTTCCTAGTGGTGTGTATGCAGTGGCAACAGCCACAGCCACAGCAGCAGCAGCAGCAGCAACTCCAGTCAGAAACCGTCGGTCCGCTCTTCGCCCCCGCAGCAATTCTTGAGTGCAGCAACAGCCAGATAGCTTGGAATATATTGACTGGGATCGCTAGAGTGACCGGACACTTTGTTGCAGTGCCACTTCAAGTGCCGAGTCACCCTGGAAGTCAGTGCGTCTGTCCACAAGTGTCACGCACTGTACTTTCGCCAGCACAGCGATGTGTGAGCAGTGCATGGCCATAGCAGTCCTGGTACACGTTGCTTATTCAGCAATCGAGCCAGAGAAGGTTCCTCCCGATCGAGATAGCTTCGCGTGCAGTAGTTGTTGTTGCCGCTGCCCCCTTTACCTGCCACGCTGCTGTCGCTGCCTGTGAGGCAAATAAACCCTTCGGTTATATCGGCAAAAAGTCGTTGACCGGAGAAAGGCGATGGGGAGATGGCTCAAAAGGATAGCAGCAACACTTCTATGCGGGGGTGTTGGAAGCAACAAGTATAGGGAATGTGGGGAAAAAAACATCCTTTGACTTCGTACCGAGGAGGCTCTTCCCGTGATGCCGATCCGGGATCGGCGGAGCAGCTCCGAGCTTCAAAGAGTTAAATGTGTGTGTACAGCGAACGTTTGTGCTGGATCGCACTTCCCGAGGAAAAGGGGTTGTAAAACTCTCTCTGTCTTGCTGTTTTTTTCTCCAACCTCTTCCTCTCTATCTCTCCAAATTAGACGCCTCGTTCGATCTGCGAAAAACATCCTCTGTGGAGTCAATCTTCGATTGAATGGCCGATAATAAACCTCGCTTTCCCAGAGAAAGTGAAAGGACAGGAGAGACGAGGTGACTGGTGAAGATTGACTGAAATAGACGCCAAAAGGTGACCGATTCCAGCCGAGGAAGGAGAGTTTTCGTCAGTGGCGGCAAAGCAGATGCAACACTGTGCAGTGAACTCTCGATTGAAGTGAACTGTTGGCCTGCTCGGCGTCACCACAGCTGCGGCGAGGGGGACGACTGTCATATGGAGAGTCCACTGTCCCGGCGACGTCCAGCTCAGACGAGCCGGTGTGTGCGATGTGTTTGGACAATTGCACACGTCATGAGTGATTCCAGCCTTGGGCAGGTCTTGAGATGGCTTCCATCTTCGTAAACAGGTGCACAATGGAACACACGGGCACTAATCTCACGTCGTCAACCCCTCCATTTTCCTCTCCGGATTTACTTTCGTTGCTTTTCCTCCACCGCCCGGAGTTTCCTGCCGGTGTCAATTGAAGCGCAACATCCTATCGGAGAAGAAAACAACGCCATAAAGTCAGCGCCGAGCGCAGGCCGGGAAAAATAATGCATAATTGCTCTCCGACTAGAAATACTCGCTTGTGTCAGAGTCTTGTTTTTCCGCCAAAAACCCTTTTCTCAGGGCGTTGAACTTTTCTCGTATTTTTTTCGTACTAGTTCGACCGTGTTTGTCCAACCATTGCTGCTTCTTGGGGGTCTTGGAAGGGGGGGGATGATCGGGCGGGGTTGTTTTTTTCCTCGGAGACTCAGCCTCCCCCCCCCCTTATGTACGTAGGTACCACGCACATGCATGGACAGACAGACAGACACACACACGCACTGCAGTGGTGTGACCCAGGGCTGGTGAGCGGCGCTGTTTTTAAGCAGTGGCGAGCGAGTAACACAAGAAGCATCATGCTTACACGCCCACGGTGGATGACTGAAAGCGAACGTCCTTATTTTCGTCTGACCTTTCAGCAGTTGCAATTACCCCATTGAACACGTACTAGACAATGACTGTTTTTCTCTCCAAAGCACCGATGATTGCACTTTTCTTTTCGTTGTTAACCCCCCTTTCACTCTCAGCAGTCCGGCTGTTGCTATTTCCACCATCCATCAAGGACACTGTCAACCAGCCAAAATAAGCACGGAGGGAGGGCGACCCAGAGCCAAAAATGGCTCGCCAAGCTCGCTCCGTGACCCGGAGCGCTACCTAACGTGTGTCGGACCGTGTGCGTCGTCGTGCTGAACACGTACGACAACTGTCAAACCACCTTGTTTCCGTCACCGGCAACCGCGATGCTTGCGTGCTATGGCCCACAGCAAAATAATTAGACCGAAATTGAGTTCTGCGAATGACATTTCTGACGAGTCTTTGGCTTCCTGATCTTTGTCTCCGGGCTTTTTTGGCCATGGAGGTCATAAAAACCTCGTGAGACGCAGCAGTATTGGTAGAAGTCCTCGCGCATGATGTGGATTAGACCGCGTAAGTGCATCCGAGCACGTCATTGCAGTCCCGTGCAACAAAGGTAATAGAGATGAGCCAAAAGAAAAAAAAAGATGGTGGCTTTGGAGTCACAGTTCGGTCTCGAGAGCCAGAGCAAATCAGCGAAGATATCGCAACAATCACAAGGTTACGCAATGCCTTCTCCACCACCCTGTGGCGTTGCAATGATGCAAGTCAAAATGTATGTACGCACACAAAGAATTGTTCTCGGGGTGGCTTCTCCTTTCTGCCCCGGCCCCCCGGCACTTTTGGGGCTGCCACAACTGGGTACATGACCAAACCGGCCCTTCTCTCTCCTCCCCAGATCGATCGGAGGGCATTGAACCAAGAAAAAAGCAACTCGACCAATCCCCACCCTGCCTCCTCCTCCCTTGTCTTCTTAAGAGGGTGGAAGAGGTTGTTGTTGGCTACAGGAAGAATTTAGCCGAAGAAGAAGATTGAGGCAGGTTGTGGGGGAGGATGAGAGGGCGGCGGCAGCGGCGGCGATGGCGGCGGTGGCGGCGGGGGTGGGGGTGGAGGTGCAGGTTGCCAGTGTTGGCCAAAGAAGCGACATTTGAGCAAAATAACCGGGCTGCCTTTCTACCTGCGCCTGCCTGGTTTGTACTTTCTTGCTCGCCTGCTTGTTTGGGCTCATTCACCTGAAGAAGAGATGGGAAAACTCCTTTTACTGCTTCGACTGGCGGGGGCGGATTGGGCAATAAACAGGCTGCAGAAAATCTGGTCAGTAACCCCGTTGAAGAAGAAAGGAAAAAAAAGTTGCTCTTGGGTACTTTGTCGGCTTGGCTTGGGTACTCAAGTACTGTGCAGTGCGTGTCCGCACGGCACGCTAGGGTCCGGATTTGTCTCAGTGGGCTCAAGTACTCGTGTGGGTCCTCGTGTCACAGCTTCTCGTGTTCCTCGTCCTGGTCATCATGAAAAGGAAAACAAAGCAAAAAGTCGTAAAGACTTTTTCTCCTTCCACCACCGTGTCCGAAGTGGACACAGGTACGGCTGGCAGTGCTGTGGAGGAGGGGGAGGTTTTCCGATCAAGGGGTTGGAAGCTTCGCTCGGGCAGAAAGGTTGTTTGTGCTCCTGGGGCAACCAAAGCAACTTTGGGGCTTGAGGGGTCAGTAACCCCTCTCTGCGTTCGTATGAGACGAGAAAATTCATCAGAGTTTCTCTTCCCCATTTCAACAACGAGTGCGTTCACCAAGTGCTCATGCAAGTCTGAAGTTCTGCTGAGGCGAGGCTTTTTTTCAGCTGCCTGTCTGTCGTCACCCTTTGCACAGTGAGCAGCATTCACTCATTCCAGCCTTAAGTGTCCAGTTACTAGAGCACAATATATATTGTATGAATAAAAAATGGATTTGCAATTTTTGGTCAGCCAGCATCAGAGTGCTTGCAGGTGGTCGAACCATGAAACCAAAAAGTCACTCCAGCAATTTGAAGAATCAGGAAATGCACCGATCTGGTTGTCCACATGCACATGTGTATGCATATCTGCGTTGTCAGTCACTTTGGCCACGGCCAGTGTCGTTCAGCTTGTTCAGTGCTGTGAGGTCGCGACCTTACGATTGAATTAGCACTTATGATTGCTAAATACTAAATGCGCACTAAATGCGCACTAAATGCGCACTAAATGCGCACTAAATGCCCAAGTTTGGCCGTGCGACACTTGATGCTATGCTGAATGGACGTGGGGATGAGCGTCTGGTCAGATGATCCGGTGGTGCTCCCCATGTTCCTTGGGTGGCTTCAAGCCATGTAATTACTTCTTCGTCTTACCTGCCAAAAGTGCAATCCCTCGTCGACATGACGAGATTATGACTCACTAGTGCGTGCGTGCGTGCGTGCGTGCGTGCGTGCGTGTGTGCGTGAGCGAGTTTGCCCGCGAGTTTGCCCCCTTGGCCTCCCTGAGATCTTTTCTTCGTCCAACGGTCGTAGATCGGTAACGAGAGAAAGAGAAAAAACGGTTGGATATTGACAAAAGGGTTCCAATTGGTCCTCGTATGATGTGGACCTCAGCATTTCTGTTCAACGAACAGCTCATGGTTGTTCTTTGTCTTCTCAGAAATGTCCGCGCCCGAGCCCACGTACAGCGCCCACTGCTCCGCGAGCAGCCAGAACATACGTACATGTAAAATTACCACGCGTTGTTATGCAAGTGTGTGGCCGATGGCGGCTGCAGTGACGCTGTGAGAGCAAAGAAAACAAGACTGGCACGCGCAACGAATGATATCGGACAATCAAATCTCTGATAACGGACAATGGCACCATTGTGCGCAAGGTTATTAATCATGCAGAGTCGGTAAATAACAGCTAATGATATTTCTCCTGAAGTCATGCAGAATGCACTAATTACCATAAGTTTAGGGTCACTCAGTCACCAGGTTTTTTACCTCAAAAAGCCCCCTGTTTCGCCATCAGAAGAAGATCTCTCGCCTTTTGAACGAGGTCCTCCGTCCACAAGAGCGTCGCAGGCAATGACCTCGATCACTCTTTTCCAAACCATCCCACTTTCCCACAAATGAGGTGGAGAGGAAGATGGCAGTGTAGTAGACGAAGTAGCTTGGAAAAAAATCTCAGATTCGACACAAACAACAATGCTTGCTCAAAAATACAGGGAGGGGGGGGGGGGGGACGGTTGCCGTCGGCACCACTCAGCTCTCATTGGTTTTCCTCCCAAATTTCGTAACGAACAACCCCTTTTGAAAATACGAATCCGAGCAGATCAAAACAACTTCTTCATGGACTCAGTCTAGACCGTCTGCAACAGTTTTGGGCAACCGACCTTGTTGACATCGAGTGCAAGCAACACTGTTCCCATTCGGGCTCCCACGGTTGGGCTACTGGATTTTTTTAAGTGCTTTCTCTACCCAAGCGTACTCGCACTGCACTGCGACTGACGAAAGGAGAAACCGACGCTCGCTGCACTGTACAGATTGCGCCGTACATAACGACAAATGCTGTTGCACGGGAGACGTAGTGACTCAGTCTCTTGTTATCAAAGCACTCTCTTTTCGACCAGTTTATACAACTCAGCAAGCACTGAGGATTAAACCAAGCGCTGAGTCAAATCACTGCCTTGGTTTCTTCTCTGTGCTCTGTCTTCAAGTGTAGATACGGGGTAAGGAGCAGCACGAGCTGCACGATTCTCACAGCAGCTGTTTAGCAATGCGTAAGGGGCAACTGATCAAGTTTCCTGGTTGAAATTAAAGTGTTTTCTTACTAAAATACTGACAGAGTGAGTCAGTGAATCTCCTGCGCAATTGCATCCAGCAAATTTTCATCGGCGCAATCTGCACTGCGCTGTACTGTCCGGTCTGAGCTTGGCCTGGGTGCTCAGCAGTAGCACTTGAGCATCTTTCGAGCGAAATATCTGGGATTTGTACTTAAGACGCACTTGCGTCCGCTCAGTCCGTACAATTTGGCCCTGTGAAGCCATCACCTGTTCTAGCAGCCCTTGAATGCGCGGCAGAAGATCAGTTCTGTCGAGGCATTTTGTACGTGTTCCACAACAGTCGACATGATTAACGAAGAAACTGTTGAGAGACCACTCGACTATTGGTTGTTCGAAGATAAACACTCTAATTATTCCCGTCTCGAGTCGAGTGCAAAAAGTTGGCTTTTGTTTTTTGCAAGGTCTTCTTCCCTTTCCCTTCAGTCGCCGTCTCCTCCCCCTTTGCCACGACGAATCAGGGCTTGCAATTTCCACGAAATCTGCCTGGCACGAATGTGTTCCTTTTTGGCCCGCCCGTGCATGTGCGCCATTGGCCGGGACGGCGGCCAAGTCATCATCGTGACGGTCGTGACGTGCGGAACGAGCAAGAGACCCGGAGACTCAGAACAGCAGAAATGGAAAAGCCACCAAATTACATCTGGACGGCGCACAATGATGAGATCTGGATCGGGCGACTTGAGAAAAAAACGGAAAAATGCTTCGTTCGGGCTCATTGTTTGGGCGCACGCAATCGTCAGTGTAGAAAAAAGAGGGAAGAAGCTGAGCTTGCCGTGATCATCTCCTCCTTCCAAACGTCTCACTCCGGGACGACTGATGGGGAGCGCATCAAATATCTTTCGCACCCAGGTCAACGTGGGGCAAGTGATGAGCGACTCCGCCTGCTCCTGTGGAGACGCCGGACAGTCAGGACGGTATTTATAGCGAGTAGATTCCGCGGAGCGCAGAGTTTTAGCCATGGGGGGAAGCTTCTGCCTGCAGAAGTGCGCAGCAACTCTTCTGAGAGCGTGATCCAAGGTTTCGTGATGAACTGGCAAAGGTTCCGTTGTCACACTTGGCGCTAAGTCACAGTTCGAAGTGAGGTGATTTTATGTAGTGAAAGGCCCATTTGGGAGCTTCGATCCGTACAAGCGTCTGATCGTTGCATCCAGTGAGCGTCGCATGCGCGTTCCACTGTAAAACTCGATCAAACACACAATTTCTCACAATCGGCCATCCTTAGGGCAGAAATTTAACTACAGGCTAAGGAGAGACCGAGACAATTCTGCGTCTTAAATAAGGGCTACCGGTTTTGAGCCGGAATATATTTCGTTATCATGTTACCCTGACCCTAACCTTAGGAGAAAGTCAGCGTCAGCAAATTGATGTCTAGAAAAGTCACAACGTACAGTGAGCGCAGGATGTTTGAATTCACCAAGAAAAGCAGTTTAACTGTTGAAATAGTTTTTGACAAGTCTCAAGAAATTGGTATAACTCGTCGGTGTGACGTTGTCGTTCAGTAGAAATCAGAGCTGCAGTGACCTCCGTTTAACACGGGCCCCTACTGATCTCAAGGAGCCACTAGGCCCGGTTGCAGAGGACTGGATAACATCTCCAATGGATGAGTCTCAATCTCTGGTTACATCTTGGTGATGGAGTTTCCTGAGCTCGGTTGATCACTTGTTGGGCACTTTACTGTACTATGTAGCCTATGCAGCATGCATTGCTCGTATTGTTTGCATCTAACAACTATAATCATGGAGTAGTGACAAAGTAATGCTGCTCTAGACACCAACACTAGAATCACAAGAATCAGCTGCCTACTGAAAAATAACCGCCAAGATCAGCCGCGAACATGACGAATATCAGCCACCAAGGTCAGCCGCAGACAGACAGACAGACGGACACACACACATACACGTACATATCAGCGGCCAAGATCAAAATCCGCCGCAAACATGACGAAAAACAGTCACCAAGACCAGCCACGGACAGACAGACAGACAGACAGACAGACACACGTAGATAGTAGTACTCTAAGACTATAGTTGTCAGATACGAACAATACGAGCAGTGCTTCAAAGCTACATAGCACAGCAAAGTGCCCAACAAGATGCCCTGATTGTCTACTCTGGACAGTCACACTGTGTCAACACCGTGCAAATGACCTATTTCGAACCAGAGGAAGCATTACATTATGCTCGTAACTTGACATTTTGTATGTCACACAACCTTTCCAAAAAAATTGTGTGCTTCCGTAAGAGCTTAATCGTGTCTTTCTAAACTGGTGCCACCTTTTGATGCTTGGATGCGTCTACTGTGTACAACATAGTAGAAGCAAGCAGACTGACAGATCTTGAGTGTTTGACAGAAGGATGTCTGGAGATTATGCTGGATATATTGTCAATCTAGCTCTGTTACTAGTCCATATTTGTACATGCGTATGTAGCTTTGAAGAATAAGCTCATCGAGGGCTCGTCACTCACACCTCTCCATCAGATATTACAATTCCTAATGTTTTGACGCATGCATCAATACTGTGTTACACAACTGTCTCGAATTCACTGACTGCCAGATGTTCTTCTTCCTGCAATGACCGAAACTTGACTGCTTCCAACTGTGCCTGCAGCACGGTGATGCGCTCCTGCGCCATTGCCAGTTCTCTCTCGGCTGCCAGAATGCCAAGCTGACATTTGGGATGAAGACAGGTCTTTGGCCTTCTTGTTTTGTCTTTTCTCACTTCTTCCTCATCTTTCTGAAGACTTCTGGCCACGCTCAGGCTGATCAGTGCCCACCACCCGGCGTTCTTCCCCCGCATGGCCAAAGGCCTGAGATAGGCAAAGTAGCCCTAAAATGCATACCAGCCATTGGTGAGTACGTGCATCATCGTGTGAGTTGCATAAGCAACCTGTGAACATTCGCGACATTGCCTACCTGTTCCATGAGAAGCAGCCAAGCAGAGACTGTGATGCCTATGCCGAGCAGGATAAACGCCGAGGTAAATTGCGCCAGCGCCAGGGGCTTGCTGCTAGTGCGCCGGCGTTTCCGCGGCTCGCACGCGCCAGTGAACCAGAAGCGCTGCATGCGCTCGAGGTCGCCGTTTTGCCGATAGTGCATCAAGTGACGGTTGAACTCGGGGATCCAGGGGGAACCCTTGGGAAATCCGACGCCATAGCCGGTCATGGCATACCAGGATCCTACTGTCAAGATGTTGCACTCGTCGTCTTGTCCTACCAGGTACTCGAGAACGGTGGCGTCGTAGATGAAGGCGTCCAGGCTGTCGCTCTTCACCGCCTTGAAGCCTTCCTTCACTGTGCTCCTGTTGTGCCTGAAAAGAAAACCCCACCCGGCGTGAAAGAAGACAAAATCTTTGCCATTCAGCGCTAAGCTTCAGTATCACATACAGCGTGCAGTGGGAATGTGACACCGGCAGCGACAAAGAGTCGGAGCCGCACACTGTAAGCTAGCTGTACTACGAGTAAGACCTCTGTGCAAGCTTACTGAATTGACGGTGACGATACCAATGGGTATGGAAAGAGGACAATGAGTAGAAAGTTCCTTCTTTGGTAACCAATTTTCTTGTTAGTGGTAGCAGCTGGGGCTGCCACTCAGGATTTTCTCCTTTAAATGGGAAGTTACGCAAGATCAGGAAGCAAACACGTGTAAGCCATGTTTCATCCGAGAACCGAGCTTGATGGCTGAAAGAGCCTTTGAAGTGTCCTACATTGAATTTCACAAGAGTCTTGCCAATACCAAACCTCCTCTTGTCCTTTGACGACATCAGCATGTGAACTTACTCGTACTATTTTGCTGGAAGAAAAAGAAAATAACCCTTTTTTCTTTTGACAGTGGAGGGCCGTAAATCGTCGAGATGTGCCTATGTTTGAACGTACCACAGATGGAACTTGGAGATCTCGTGCATGTCCCTTCGTCTCACCTCTTCATGTAGGAGTGCATGGTGGGAAAGTTGTTCTTCATCACGTAGTCCGTGGCGCCGTTGGGGATGGTGCCGAACCTGAAGGGTGGCTTCGTGGACTGGGGATTGGCGAGTCTGTGATCCTCCAGACCGCTGAGATTAGGAAACTCCTCTCGAGTAATCATGAAGGCGGCTAGATTGGCCGTGTAGATGGCCAGGAAGATCAGGGCGAACATGGCCCAGATGTACGCCATGAACCTTGGAGTGCGGATAGATGAGCGGTTAATCATCGAAAATACAGTGGAGTCTCGATTTATCCATATGGGCCGTCACCCTAAAAATGACCCGCTGAATTGAGAATATCGCCAAAGCTAATAAAGACTGTGTGTGTGTGTGTGTCGTATCGAAAAAGCAAAGGTAGAGAAAATATCGTTAATCCGGGCATTGAGGGTTTTGACCTCATACCAGGCTTGACCACCTCACTGGAGACGTTAAAAGGAGTGTAATGTATGTAATGTAATGACTGTAATGTATTTAAAGCTTCCCCCCCGGTGAGCACGGCAAATACATGCCGACTCTCGTTATGTGGAAGGTCATACTGCACCGCATATTCTCATTGCATCACTGCCCATACGTCCCAGTGTGTACGTTTCTGACGCGCAGTACTGTATGCAGCAATTTCACGGATAGTTACTTGTCTCAACACACGATCGCTCCTTTTACTCCACTCAGAGCAACTCTGGCACGTCTCATGCACGGATCCCCGGCATGCGTCAGTGGAGAAACCGACTGTACCATGCAAGTGCAAGCGACTGGAACAGCGTTGATGGTCCACACACACGTCAACCGGGCAATGAGGCTGTCTTAAGGGAGTCTTAATGTGTTTTTACCTGGACGTGTAGCCCCTGGGACAGTCTACATTGACTGCTGCTTGAAACAGAATCGCCCACACCAACCAAAGGGTCCTGACCAGCGAAAACTGACCTTCGGGATGCGTCACCTGCGTACATATAAAGAAGCTGATGTCATCACTGACGAGAGATGGCCATAGATTGTCGAGCACTTCTGCAGCGATTTGAGCATCCCAGGATGGACTTTGCTAAAGCATCTTTGACATTAGAAGTCACAAGTTTAAAACGCCACCACCAATGTTGCTTTGTCACTGTGGAGCGAGCCGAGCCGTAGCAAACGTCTGCAGAGGCGAGTCGTAACATAGCTGCATGATGCAGAAGCTGTCAAAGGTCGAGGATGCCTCGATAGCGAAGTCATCTCGCCAAAAATAGCAATCAAAGCTCTTTTACTCGGAGTCTCCGCATGACAGCGGCTTCTTCGTTGTGGAAGAAAGCAACCATTTGTCAATACAGCCCTGCTCATACCAGTGCACAGAATGGTAAGCACAGAAGCTGCGTGTTTGCCCCGCAGATACCAGTTCTATTGGCCAGGTAGCAATGAGATTTGAGAGCAGGAAGAAGAAGGCTGCGTACGCGCATTCTCCAGCACGTGACAGGTCAGGTGGCTATAGGGACTTTTATATGAAACGTTCGTTGCATCTTTTATGAAAAGCACTGCTTTTTTCGGGACGTTCTCCACAATTTGGATGTTCTGTATGTCCTTGGTAGAAAGGCCACGAATATTTTTCTCATTTTCAAAGACCGAGCCTTCTCTGCGCCATTTTCGCCTCCTTTCTTTCGCGGGCTTTCCACCTCTTTATGCACCACAAGCAGCGATATTCGCGAGTGCAAGAAGAGCAAAGCTCTCCCTTCAAGGACCGAGAACACATATCTTTTTTGTCCGGAAATGAAATAAGAGCATATTTCACAGGCGATAGAATATCTGTCTGCTTCACTCATTGAACGACGAGAGGATGTACATGACCGTCGATAATTTAGACGATCTTCTGTGGAACTTTCCTCTGTGCTCTCTGGCTTTGCTCCATGGGCAAAGAGCGTCACATAGCTGTCTGTAGATGAAAAAGAGGGGCTGCCAAAAATCCTTCAAAGAGCTTAAAAAGTATGGGATAAAAGAGATTTTACTGAGCTCCCCCCCCCCTCAGCTTAATGGACAAGCCTCGTATGTGCGCTTGAGATGAAAAGTGAAAAGAACGCGGATGAAGCAAAAACGTCAGGGGAATAGTAGGGCTCTACACTTTGGGAAAGCGGATTCTTTTCATTCTATTGTTTCCCTACTGTTTTTTTCCTATTTATTGCAATGCAGAGAAAACACCAGCTCCCTTCCTCCTCCCAGGAAAGTGCAGTGCTGGTACGCTTTTGAACTTAATACCACATTAGACGCTGCGTACCTATATGACATAAAAACATCAGGACTACGAGTCTGAGCAGCGTCTACGTACGGTACATTCGCGTGTGGATGTAGGTATTCGGGAGCACCAGGGAAAGAAATCAAAAAAGGCTCTTGCTCATGCAGGGCGGGGACACCGGAGAACCATAATCAAGAAGGTGGAACCTGGAAAGAGTCTCTTACAGGTCTAGTGAAGTTTTTACCTCGGATTTTCTTCCACATTTCTATTTCGCTCATGCGCTCGCACAGAGCGCTGATTCCATACACCAAGTCTTTGCAAGTGTGAGATTACGCTATGGACCGTAAAAGCTTTTGCAGCTTGGAAAAATTCTCCACTCTTAAGTACAGCACGTTGCTTTCCTGGAGGGCAGGTCCATAGGGGACTCCCAGGCACGTGGGCAAGGTCAAGCCCACGTACCCCGTGTACACGTGTGCACCGTGCTGCCCTGCAGACACCGACATGGCGAATCACACGTAGGAGGAGGACAATACCTTCATATCATATCCTGACGGCGAGAGCCACTCGAAGAGAAAGATGCAGCCCGCCGCCACTTGAATGGCGACGAGAGCCACTAGCATCCAGCTGGCAGTGTCAAACGGCTCCAAGAAAGCGGTGGGGGATATGATGCCTGTGACGAACGCAAAGTAAACACTTGTCTCCAATTTCCTAGACCTCTGTTCACACTTGCCTGTGCGTTTGGCGACCAGAATAGTGATCCCCGTGTCGAGGAAGGGGACGGAGAAATCGATGACCTTCTCCCTGCCGGAGTTGATCTTGAGCGAGGTCATGACCAGGTCGGCCTCATCTCTGATGAGCTCAGCCACGAGACCGTTCCACTGGCCGTTCTCCACTCCACCCCATTTGCCGTCGGCCACGCGTACCTGAACACGAGCTGGTTGCAACTCTCAATTGTTTCTGCTCCCACTTAACAAGTAGTACAGTCTGTGGCGTTAAGGAGGATACAATGTGTTTGCAGTACTAAGCGCAACTTTTGGTCCACATGGTGACACACGTGTCTACCTACGAACTAGGCTCAGTTCCTCATATTTGAGTCCATTCGCCATGTAGTACATCCGGAAGAGGGAGATTCATGGTTGAGATAAAAACCTAGTCACCTGGAAGCAGCCTTCAAGGCTGCATGGCATAAAAGCGACGAAGAAAAGGCCTGCGACTCGGATGCTGCAGTGACAAAAAAGGTTGAATGAAGGCTGCAGTGGAGGCAAA
>JAAUXU010085918.1_pt1 | contig 45570 bp, 29 predicted proteins | sample 7278151 | NCBI WGS metagenome assembly JAAUXU01 (sample SAMN14350113, study PRJNA611818) | marine sediment metagenome | isolation source: surface marine sediment (1.8m) | place: French Polynesia: Moorea | collected 2018-08
AAATATTGACTGTTTCTGGTATGTGGTGGTGTTGGTGGTGGTCTTGGTGGTCGTGGTGGTGGTGTTGTTCTTGTTAACCCCCTTCATACCCTTCTCCCCCCCCCCTTCCCTGAAGTTCCACTTCTTCCAACCACCAAAGTGCGGTCGCAACAGTAAGAGGGCATAACGGGGATTTAGTAAACTTTGTTGAGAAAATCTTCATGCAAGGAGTGCCGCACATACAAAGTGAAAATGCGTATGAAATGCAACTCTTTACTGCCAAGTTACGTGTACTCGTCCTCGCACACAACGTGCGAGTGCAGCACTGTCGCTCCCTCCTTTATAGTTTGTCATAGAACATACTATCTTATTACTGAAAAGAGTGGGTTTTTCTGCTGCTGATGGAAAATATGCCTTGGGCTCTTATTCACTCACTCTGTACACTACTTGAGGACGTGTATGTAGTACGCTATGAGCTTTCTGCTAGGAAAGAAGTCGATTTGGCTTCTCGCAAACTGTTATTGCTCGACTTGAAGAAGAGAGGGGGAGACGGAGGAGCATTCGAGCCAAAATGAGCTTGTCGCACGAAGTAAGCGACCAAAACGTCAGTCCTCGGGTTGGGTCACTGAAATGTTTATAAATCTGCTCCAGCGGCAGCCCAAGCACATTAGCGAAGTCACTCACGACTACCTTTGGACCAGGGTTTTTGCTCTCATTCTTCCTCTGCTTCGGTCGCATTTCCACCGCAGTCACTGCTGTACCGCACTCAGACTAAGCCGTGAACTTTGATGCGTGACTTACCATTCTTCCATGGTACCAGACAATGTCCGGCGGCGGCACCGAGTATAAGTTGATCTGGCAGGTGAGGCTGATGGTGCTGCCAGCCTTCACGTAGACGGAGGACTCTCCCTGCAAGCTGGCCTTGGCAGCTGAAAAGAACAAAAAAAATACACAATGATTCAATATTACGACTCTGCTCATGCGTGGTGTGTTTGTCACGCTTTCCGCTCCTGCTCCCACATGTCAAGGACATTATATCACACACACCTATTTACAATACGTAAGTAACCAGTTTGTCAGCACACTGGTAATGCTCACTGCCACTGGCACGCATGTGGACGCACCATATTGTTTGCAAAGTAGGACAGGTCCCTACATAGGTGGATGTGGTGACCACTTTTTTTTGCCTCATGAGCATGGGATGATCTGCAATTGAAAAACTTTTTTTCTCTGCCTATTCCTGCGGGGTCAGTTTTGCCTACGGGAAACTTTTGCCTGCCGTGGTTGGCTGGCTGCGGAAGAGCTTCCTCGCTTTATTGTCCGTGAAATAGGGGCACTTGGGCGAAGAGAATAGAAAATGAAAGTGAAGGGATGGATGGGGATGAGATTGGTGATGCATTTGCAAACCGAAAAAGTGATGTATGACGGTCTGACCCCTTAGCAATTCTCAGAGTGGAATTCGAGCATTACGCTGATATAATAAATGATCTGGTGGAGAGAGTTGCTCTTCCCATCTCACCCACCTGCTTGGGTACAGCAGTACGGCACAAGTGGAGCAGAGCGGAATTGATTTTTTTAATGTGGGCTGAAGGAAGATTCAAGAAACCACACGGAAAAAGTCTTTTCTTACACAAAGAAAAGCTGCCATGACTGTGAAAGTACACGGTGGCAACTCTGACAGTCCGAGCTTCGACTATCATTTTCAGTTACTCTCTAGTACCAAACCAAGAAAGCCTAAATCACTTTGAACCGAGCGTGTTATGCGTTTGACAGTCGGTCATTCAGGTATGCCATCAACGTTTTCACAGCTCAGTATTGCCTCAGATTGAGCTGTAACAGCACGTAAAACTAACGTCAGTCGTTCACGTGGGTCACCCTGTACAGGTACAGCGTGTACCTCTCCCAATCTATTTATCTCGCCGTATACGAAAGCTCTCATTCACACGCTCATTGCTCCTCATGAGTTTACTACGTACTTAGAGGGGAGGATGCGTCCAAGGGTCGCAAAAATCAATGACCCCTTTCCTTATTGACGTAACAAATCTCAGCCGAAAATCCATCCGCAGCCACCGCGCACATGGACACAAACACACAATGCTTGCATCACCCGAGTCTCAGCCTTGACTACCGACGCAGTCGCGTCAGCTGTGGTGCCAGGGGGTGTAAGGGCAAAAATGTTAAAGAAAAATTGCTCTTTGGCATGCAGAGTTGGGTGGAAAATGACTAGAGCTTTATTGACTTCATGATTTAATGATAGTCTTCCACGCTGACCTGACTGCAGTCAACGGGGACACCGAGTCGTGAAGTGACTGACGCAGTCCAACCCCAAGTGGCTCCACGAGGTCCTTGACGTCGGCTGATCACCAAGGAAGACTGACTACAACAATCAGTCGTGTGATCGAGGACTTTCCAGCCATCTCCTTTAAAGTCGTCGTTAATAAACATCACTTGGAGTTATTCACATTTTCTCCCTCACACCGTTCAGTGCTGCGCACGCGCGCTGCTCCGCATGCGTAATCCATTTCTCCTCTCCCTCTCCTAAACACCGACGATCAAGGAGGAAATGTATGAGCATCAACAGTTAGTTTTTCCCGCTAGCACTAATTCCTTTCCTCGCCCCAACCAATAAAAAGTGGGCGCTTGTGGGTGCTACAGTGGATGAGAAAGCGGGATGTTTCCTTAGGTCTTAGTTTCTCCGGGCTCGCAAAAACCATGACAGAAGGCCAGAAAAAGTTCCATGTTTATTGCTTTTCTTCTTCTCTCTCCGCCCGTTTCTAGCACGGCAAAGGCCAACGCCTATTTTCATTACGACAGCTGCTCTTATTCCTCCTCATGTGTGCGTGAAGAGGAGAAAGAACTGTTCATCCCCTGTGTGGAAGAATGGAGTGTTCAAGAGTCTTTGGTTAACAGGTGCAACTGAAAATGTATTTTAGAGCAGAAAGAGGACCACAAAATTGGGATGAGCATTGTCAGTACAGCAGCACGTACACCCGTCATGGATGATGACAACAGCAGCAGGCTAGCATGGATGGGTGAAGTGTGGGCTTGTCCTGGTGATCATGGTGAAGAAGGCCCCTGCCGAAGAACAAGGTCTTCACGTCTTTGCCCAGGACGGGAGCAAATTAGTGGTGCTGGGACATGCGCCGACATCACTCGCTGTCAACGCCTGTGCAGTAACATTTGCAATCCCTGTAATATGTGAACGGGGATGTTCCATAAAGTGAACTTGGGACGTACAGGATTATTGCTCTGCTTTTTGATGCGGGACCATAACGAAAAAAGATGACACACGGGGAAAAAAGGGAGGAACATTGAATGGAGTAGGCAAGTCAAGATCAAAACAGGAACGATGCATCATCCTCAAATGTTGAAAGATGCACACAGAGAAGCATGGAATCCCCCCTTTTTTGTTGTTTTTGTTGCAGTTGGAACCATCTTTTTTTCCTGTCACCATGACAGTTTTATGCAAGAGGAGAGGAGATGTGTAGGTGGTGGTTTTGCTAGGGGAAGCCCGGAGGGCCCATAGGGTTTCATGCTTCTTCTTTTTTTGGGTGCGCCTTGGACACTGTGATTGGTCTCGGAGAATAGTCAGGAGGGTTTTCTGGTGGAAGTTTTCAGGGACTGCGTCTGTCAGAGTTCGGGAGCGACTGAGGAAATTACATCGATCGGAATCAGCCAAGGTGCGCCCGCCCCCTTAACTGGCCCCCTTGGAGCCGGTGTGCGGGAGTGCGGCCGCGGCCCCCTTCTTCCTGTCACTGTCACCTATCTTCTTTTAGTCTTCCTGCCTAAAACTACCCCGGGATCACTTTTCTCCTCTGCTCAGAGGCAAAATAGAAAGAAGGCATTTGAATGTAGGAGAGGCAGCGACCGAGGAGGGTCACGCCCCTGAATGTGAATGAGAAGGAAGAGAGGAGGGCTCAAATCGATGGGCCGGATGACTTTAACCGGACTTTTTTCACTGATCTGATGGAAAAGTTGCTTTTCCGGCCATGAATGGAAGAAAGTGCCTCACTGAGGCCCCCACCGCTCAAGTAGGAATCGGCTCACTAAGCAATAAGGAACTTGTATTCTTTTCTGCTGACTACTGTTGTTGTTATATGGATGCAATTTCTTTCTTTTCTTCTTTTTTTCCCCCTCGGTTGTTTTACGCGCTCTGACACTACACAGGGAACCGAGACTCACGTCAAGGAGTAAATTTGGTATATGAGCCTGAACTGGCATTGCTGGTCGAAATGAGCTAGGCAGGGCAGTGCAGCAGCGGTGCGTGCATATTTCATGCTTCGTTATAAATCAAAATTAGTGATTCGGACTACGATCAAGCCCTGAGCGTGTCAACTTCTGGTCTCAGCACTCTACATTGCTCTCCCTTTGTTATGCAAAGCTCCCATTATCTCGCACTTTTTTTTCGCGGAAAAAGTCCTCTGCTCTTGTCTGCTGTCGACATTCGGTGCGGAGAGTGAGAGTGGCTGAATTTATGGAGCTTTTCTCTTTTTGCTTTCACTTCGTCTTCCCGACTCACGTGTGTTTATGTGTAGTGGAGGAGGGGGAAGAAAAGAGAGAGGAAGAAAAACTAGCCTTGAGGAACTGGGGGAAGTGGATGGTGGCGGCGTGGGATTCGCTCAGGTCATTGCGTCAAGAGCATGAAACTTTGATGTTTTGTCTGGCCATCTGCACCCAATCTTTGATGCCTCTGCCAGAAATTCTAAAGCCAGCAAATGGGGGAAAAGGATAGGGTGACTGGTCTGACAAGCAACACGACGGAGTCGACAGCGTCCGTCAGCTCAATCGCGGCCGGTAGAAAGGTGCTCCGGGAACCGCAACGACTGCTTGGAGAGAGAGCGCGCAGGGTTGTGCATGGACAAGATTCGTCCCAAAGTCTTATACGGCCTCAACTGCTGCCTCTAGGAGACAGCAGGGCTGACCTCCTTCACCGCCCGACAAGAAGGACTTCTGGTCAAGTTAGTTGACTCACCCTGTAAGTGTTCATGACAGCAAAAAAACACATCTCACGACTTAAATTAGGCCAGGTTCCTGTTTGATTTGCAGCTTATGTGCAAGTAGAGGCAGCGGTGCAAATCTCTTCTTGCTTTCCCTCGTTCTTTCGTGAGCAAGTTGTGCACACGCCAAGGCAGGAAATTGCATCTAATTCCGAAGAATGGCAAAAGATAGAAAAAACCGATAAGCTGCTTCATTAGTACGGAGAGCACTGAACTGCAGGTAAGACCTTGAAAGTTCATTATGTAAATGCAGCATGTCATACTGGAGGCCTCTGCCATCATTTGCATATCGCGTCAAATGTGCCGAGGCAGGCCCCGGCCTGGCTGGACGGGCTCGGGCGCTGCTACCGTAAATAAGTATCGAAGTCAACATCGTTCCTTGGCCCAATCTGAAGAAGAAACCTTTTGTACGTGTTTGGGCCTCTCTCGAGCGATTGATTTTCCACTCACTCGAATCATCATTCAGCCCGTCCGCCCCATTGTTTCGCTGGCTTCCTCAAGCGGTTGCTGCCAGCGTCCATCGAATCAATCAAGGAGCACGGAAAAACTTTTTTTTCCTGCCTTGAACGGATTTTGCTGGACTATCTTTCATATCCTTTTTTCGAAACTGATCGCTTCACGGTCGGGCAAAGTAGTGATGCATTCATAGGTTGATGTTTGTACACAGACGTTGCTCCAGGATGCCTTGTCCGGGTGAGGCAAGTGGGCTCATGATGTGCCTGTGGTTCCGTATACACTGGCTCTATTGTTAAAAAGAGAGAAGAGCGTAAAGAGCCGAAGTGATGGGTTTTTTTGCAACAAAAAGACTTCGCATTTTTCTTGTGGTCTCTATCTCCCTAGACCACTTCCACTTTTCTCTTCAACTTCTCGGCAAGAAATTTTTCCCATGAAAGCAAACAAACTTTTCCGCACGAGGCTGCAGTGTTCATTCACCACATCAAAGTTAGAGTTAAGTGTTGGTTCAGCTGCCGACCGATGCAATGGTGACGACACCATTACGGTACTAATGGTGCTCGCACTGGTAGTAGTATTACTGTCGGCCTACGACAGGCTGGGAATGACGATTGGCTCGACTCCGCGCTCTTTGCTCGGAGGAGGCGTCGGCAACGCAACGTTGACTTAGGCCTCAAGAACAACAGGACTGCCAGCAGAAGGAAGACCTTCATTTTAACATGTGTGAAGGTTCACTTCAGCATAAAAAATGACTCCGTGATTTCAACAGGGAGAGATTCCAACTTTCACTCATTTCAATACTTGCTCAAGAAACAACTGATTCATTTTGTGGACACCAAAGCTTTCATTGAAGTGCTGCACAAGCCTGAACAGTCATCAGTGCACAAACCTTGAGCGGGCCCACTGATTCACCTTCGTCTTCCTCAACTTTCTCCATTTCAGTTCAGTCTCACTGAAGCTGGTTGAAGCTCTGAATCAGACGCTACAAACTTTATGCGCGTGCCTTCTCTATATGGATAAAGAAATCGACCAATTTCTAGCCAAAACCGGGTCAACGCCTGCATTCAGTTGATGCCAAATCTGTATACAGAAGACACGAGTTTCAGTGTGTACTCGGCCTCTGCGCTTGCGCCAATGTGTATGTATCTGTCAGGTCATGGGCGCCCCAACCGCGGCACCGATCGTCACCAAACTTGGTCAGGAGATGCTACTTTTCACGAACTCACCAGTAGTGGAAAGGCACGTTAGGTCTGAGGTCACTTTGAGACCAAAATCGAGGTCCAAAGTTGCATGGACTGCATCAGTCATAGATAGCCTTACCAATAGGTAAGCCTATTGGGAATAGCTGTGCAGTACCAGTATTTATCAGAAGCTATAGAGGTGAGAGGAGGCGAGAGAAGAAATCACTTGGAGTGGGCAGTGAGCAAGGCAAACCCAGCAAGCCAAACTGTGGCTCGACCTGTAGACTGATGGTCTGCTGCCATCACCACAGTTATATGAGAAGGGAGAAGAGGAGGGTGAAAAGAACTGCCACGCTCTGGTCAGAAAATATATCATATTAGCAACTTCACTACAAAAAGTTCTACAAATACTTTCAAAAGAATAATGCAACTTGGCAACCCTGGAGAGGAGAAGAGGTGAGGGAAGAGAGGGGGGTGAATGGCGTCTGGAACAGCCAGTTCCAAAAGTAAAAAAATAATGTACTAGGGGTGCAACGGTGAAGCATAATTCGGTTTCGATTCAATCCGGTCCAGAGAGGCCCGAGATTCTGTTAACTGCGATTAATCCAATGGTGGTCAGGTGAAACAAGGAAACCATTTTTTCACGATTGTCACCTTGCACTTTAGTCAATGGCAAAATTCGTCCACTCACTCTGATATACTCATAACTAGCGAAGGTACTTCGTACTTCGGGAAAACTTCTTGGTAAGCATGTTGCCAGCAAATTATCAGCAAGAATCTTTTGCATATAGAAGTTGGTGCACCACGAGTTTCTTGAGAAACATCACAAAAAAAGCATAAGCAAATCTGAATTTGACCTCCTGCTTTACATGTTTTTGGCCTGACAGGTGAAGATACCGATTCAAATAAGCATACGAGCTGGAATGTTGATTCAAATAAGAGTAGGAATTTTACTACATAAAATGGTTGTGTGATTTGGGGATTCCAGTTTTGACTCTTGTAGCCGTTTGATTCATATAAGCGTGTTCTGCTGTACTGGTGATCTAAAATAAAAAGCTCGAGGGCCGCCGTATGTACTTGTGTCTGTGTCCCCATCAACGGCCGATTCTATTTTCGCGGCTGATTTTCGTGGGCGGTTTCCAGCTGTACCATTTCTTGCGTCGCCGATTTCCAGGTTTACCAGCTATTGCGCGTGGTCAGCACCGAGGACCTGATGAGCACGAAGTGCGTAGTGAGTGCAAAGCACGTGGTGTGAGACACAGACAGACGGACGGACCCACACGTAGGGCTTTATATTTTCGCCATTCCTTCTGCCCAGCGCAGTGGGTAGCGTGAAAGCGCTAGTTTTAGACTAAAAGCATAATGGAGCACAATATACGATCGACATACTTAAAGATAAATAAACAAAGGGAAGGAAAATTCTTGCCAAGACTTGCCATTTTTACACGCATGTTGTTGTTGTGAAACATTAATTCAACCGTAACACAAGCCCATCGTCCAAGGACATCATCCACGTGCAGTCCTTGCCTAGTGTACGTTATTAATAAATTTATTGACTTGACTTGACCAGGATTTACTCAAGGTTTCCGTCAGTATGGTCAGTTTGATTCAGTTTCAAAGACTTGGGGAATGCCTTCACCATCGTCATCACCTTCCATGTGAATTCTGTCAGACTGGACAACATTGGCACCAGGATGTGGCAATGCTAACTTATCTTGAGGAGCACCTGATAATGAGCGCTGGACGCGAATGGCATCTCTGGTCCCCAACACAACATTTGGCACGATCTTTCTCTGGTGGATGCTGTCACCGCTGACCAAGTTCGAGGGGAGACCTGCTGAAGCTGACAGGACTGGTGGATATTGGGCCTGAGTCAAAAATGATCTGGTGTTCATTGAATTACGTGATCCTCCATTAGACACCACTGGTGCCACGTTTGGCTTATCTACCGTACTGGAGACGATTTGGTTGCTTCTCAGGATGGCCGGGACCACACCATTATTATCATTATTGGGCTGCTTAAATAGGAATTCAATTTGGCCACCTGAGTCTTTAGGTGACGAGCGTCCTCCTCCGGCCACCAAGATTTGATCTGTCTGTGAAATGAAAGGGTTGTGCTTGGCCTCTTCAATAACACTGGCACCAATGACATGCAGTGCGCTGGAGATGTTATTGGTTCTGTTGTCTGTGCTCATGTCATTTGCTGAAGATGACTCATTTCTCTTCGCAGAGTTGAGGCTAATGAAAGAAATGTTGGATCTGGCATTGGTGTAGTTGTCACTACTGATCTTGATGACTGGCAAGTCCGTCACGTTCCTTTTGCCATTGTGAGTAGGACTCAACAGCAACACTGAAGATGAGCCATTGTTGACAGCTGGTACCGAACTGGTGTCGTTGTTCCGGTCAGTTTTCTCAGTGGTTCCAACCTTGGACACACTCAATTTGCCGTCACCATTTAAGGATTGGTTGCTGAGGCTGCTTGATGTGGTATTCAAGTGTGTCAAGTCATTGCTCAAGAGCTTCACCTCCTGAGTCATGGTGGTGATGTTAGTCCTGGTCACGTTAGGAGATGACTGCACTGTGTCAGGCATTCCAGGAGAGTTCGCAGTGCTATGGTTGACCAGATTGAGATTTCCATCTACCAGGTCTCCAGTCTTCAGGTTGGAATCTCCTTTCTCCATGACTTTCAGGACCAAATTTTTGGGTGCCGTCTCAAGTTCTGCTTCTTTCTCCTCAGTCCTTGTGAGATTGGCAAAAGCTTGACCCAAGACTGGGTTGACTGAGCTGCTGCTTGGGTTGACCGCAGTCGACCCATTTCCACCCTGGCTGACATTGTGCAGCCCACTCGCATTTCCAGCACTTAAAGTCAGGTTTGTTCTGTTTGGTGCTCCATCGGTCAGCCCGCTTGATGAGTTGATGCCTCCAACACCAAGTATAATCCTGGATGATGCACCCGAAGATCCTGATGTGGCATTGACTCCAGAGCTGTTGTTCACTTCCAATCTAGTTGAGTTCTCATTATTGGTCTGGTTCATACCAGCCATGGAACCCACATGATCATCCTCACCTTTCTTGACTGCTGAGGAGGACAAGACAAGCCTCTGCATGTCTTGGAACATCTTGTTGTTCACTTCTTGCTTGTGCAGTAGCTGCTGTTGCCTCAGAAGTGCCTGCAGCTCATCTTGTGTTCTCGGCAATGGCAGGTCCCGTTTTCTTCGCCTCTGGCCTCCTTGCAAGCCTTGTCCTGGATGGGATGCAAGGGGGGGAAAGATGCTAGAATTCTGACCAAGGTTTGGCAAAATCCTCTGCCGTAAGTCTTGACTTGACAATGCGGAGTTGCCACTTGTCTGCTGGACTTTTGAGGAATCACCTATCATCACGTCCACTGATGAATTGGTCAACTGGTTGTTTGGTGCCTGTGTTACATTCTTTGATGAGTTGTTTCTTGTCAATGGAGACGCATTTTCGCCCGGGTCAAGAGTAACTTTGGGACCTCCTCCAGTTGAGACATTGTGGCCGTCATTGACCGTGTTTAGTCCTCCAGCCTTTTTGAACAGGGTCTCATTTGCCATCCTGAGCATCTCTTCAGTCTTGTTCATCTCTGAGGCGATGAAGTCAAAGCAGTCACTCAAGTTGTCTCTAGAGCAGGGGTTGGGACTGTCTGGCATGCCGACAGAGCTGACTGGTCCCATATTAGCAACTGGCACTGGTGAATTCAGCTTGCTCCAGTTGCCATTCAAAACTCCTCCTGATACAGTCAGGTTGGATGTAGAAGCAGAATTGAACTGGACAGAACCTGGTAAGGTGCTATTGATTCCTGAAATATGAGCAGTGACTTCAACAAACACTTCTTCAGTGATGCTGTTTTGCACGAAGAAATCCACGGTTGGGTCTCATCTGGGCAATGAAATTGATTGTCTGGAGAAGCAAACCCTTTTTAACTCATTCAAAAACCATTTTTTTCACATAGCAGAGAAAAATGATGAGTTACCCAAATGAAGCTCCCTTTTTTGTCAATTCAACATCTGCTCAAATCCTCTCAACTGTTAGTTTACTATAAGAAATTGCAAAAATGTGACTCCCCAGCTTTGCGAAGAAGTGTGAGATTTAAAAGTTCCCTGGTCCTCTCAGTGGTTCTGGAATTATTCACAGATTCATGGGGTTCGTGACGTCAACAGACACCCGTGTGTACGACATCATACCTTCACCAGTCACGTGCCTGGTGTAGAGCAGGACCAGGATGCCCGGGAAAGTCAGCATGGCCATGGTGGGACTGACGAACACACTGCAGAGGTTAATTTTGGCGGAAAAAAGACGTGATCGCACACATCAAATCTGCATTGTCGTCTCCTCCTCAGAGAAATCCAATACCCACAGCAACTTTATGACTACTTCTCTTATTTCTGCTGCTTTTTAAATCCTCTGTGAACCTTTTAAGCCAGAGAATGTGTGTATATGTGTAACTGGACGCTCAAGAAATGTTGATGACGTCCGATGCCTCTGATTCTGAGAATTGAGAACTTTCTCTGATTGAGTAATCATCATTTACGTCACATTGTCCATTTTGCATTCATTTTGTTCGTACTGAAGAGGTCTGAAATTGAACTACTTTTTCACCCTCCTTATCTACTAAGAACAGGTGGTAAAGTAGGGCTCAGAACAAGTCCGTACAAAAACCGTACTGCTACCAATTCATGGGACCTGCAGCTGTGCAATCAGTGCCAGTGATCAGAAATTTCAAAGTGATCACAGCAACTGGTTCAAGATCGGAGCCAAAGCAGTGATTGGAGTCGTCAAAGTGGCAATCGGAGTGACCAGGGCAATGCAAAATGACAATCTAATGTATGAAGCGCGAGGTCCGTATGTACGTGTGTCTGTCTGTGTGTGTGTGTCAGTCCGCCATCGATTTCCGACATTTCCAGCTTTGCGAGGCCGATTTCTGGCTTTGCCAGCTTTTCCGCACGTTCAGCACGTAGCGCGTGATGAGCGCGAAGCAAGTGGTGTGAGGTACAGACAAACTGACATACACATAAGGCTTTATTTACATGTTATATCCAGATATTTTATACTTTATGTTCCACTGACTTGATGCCTGACATCCAGGTGCGGACCGGAGCGGCACTCACAGTCAGGCAGGTCAAGACATCCTTAGCAGCAGGCAGACTGTCACTATCAGACTTGGCGCAGACAAACAAACACACACGCACACACGTACGCGCACACAGCGCTTTATGATTTTTCCTCTCTTTACACCCAGCAAAGTGTGTACGATCTGCTGGTAACTTCCAAAAATGGACGTGCGTGTAAAGGCACTTTGAAGTGTAGAATTGAACCTGAAATCAGACGCACCCTGCAGGTTGAGGTCGTTTGCTATTTCCAAGCTTCTCATGTGGTCATTAGGTCAATTGCAAAAAGCACCCAGGGCATAAGTTGTCAATGTCGACTCTTCACCTTGTCTAACGTTGACTGTAGTGATATAAGTGTGAATAGTAGTGAGACAACCAATTGTCCCGGCATCGTTGTTTCCTATCAGCAGAAGACCTGACTTTGTCTTAACTCTTTACTTTTTCAAGCCCGGTCTGAGTTCAACCCTAATTGTGGCCTTTGCTTTTTTCCCTTCGCCGACGCTGGGCTTTCTTAATGAAGGGGATAAGAGTCTTTCCTAAGCTTTTTAACGATTCTCTTTAACCAGAGAGATCCGAGAACCGTTAATAGGGGTGCTAGCACTGGCACTCTAAAGCAAGCAAAAGCCTTTTATTGGAAAGAAAAGAGGAAAAAGGGGGAATAAAACTGCATATGGAAGAAGAGAGGATTAAATTTAAGATCATATATAGCAGAGAGAGAATATACACTGCCGGTAGGCAGTTCTTCTGGCCCTATACATACGCAGTGACGTAAGTTTGGCGGGCGGTGGCAGCTTCTGTAGCACAGGCAGTGTGGTTTTTTCCTTCTTTCATCCACGATTTCGCCAGGCTCTTCTGTGTCTTGATATCCGATGTTGGCTCAACTTTTAATAGCGACACAGTTGGCACTGAATCCCACAAAGGGGAAATTAGGGGTAGGGGGAAATATTGAGGGCCCGGATTTCTGTCTCTTATGTCCTTTGCCAAGGTTTTCTCCTATGCATACGGGCAAGTTATGCAACAAGATGGCGATGGCGAAAAAGGAGGAAAATTATTGCTGAGGGTTTTGCTTCACACACTTTCTCAATACACGCGACGTGGATCGCTCCTTGTTACCACATCTAAGTCTTAGTTCTGTTGCTCAGTCAAGCAATCAGTTTGGGCAAGATTGAGTTCTTCGTAGAGGTCGTTGTCGATGTGGAAAACAAAGAGAGATCGAAGGCGCAACTTGAGTAAGCTTCAATAGTCTGTATGGTCATCACAATATTGCCTCCTTTTTCGTGGCACTTCATGCTGAACAGATGCATATTGTACATTTAAGGGGTGACAAGTCCTTAAGACAGGACTTATCTTATACCCCGGTAGTGTTAGGTCTTTGTACTCAGGAAGACTGCAGGTTTTTACCAGGCGTACTCCACGGTCGTCAGTGGAACACCGACCTACTTTGGCTAAGACTTTGAGAATTGAATTTTCTCCCCAAAAATGTTTCTTTGTGCTGCGAATACGAGTATCTCTGCGGGAGAAAGGGAAAGAAAGGATGTACTCATGTCTGCAAACACCTGAATTTTTATGAAGGCGCAGTTGTCGCATTGACGCTACAGAATAGACGCCTTCGCGCTCCGGTCAGGTGGCCAACAGCTGTTCTACCAACTGGAGGAATCTGTAGTTGAATTGCCAACAAACACTCATTGTCCTGGCCAGAGGGACTCTTTGGTCATCTTACGACTGAACTCAGGACGCTGGCAACCGGGGATGGGTGGTGTGGGTGGAAGCTACCGCGCCATAGCAGAATTTGGTGGTTTTCCCAATAACGTGACTTTCCCACCACAGACTTATTTAGTAACTTGCTCACTGCATAGGGTGGTCACAGTCTCACCACTGTGCTTACAGTGTCACCTCGACAGAACACCGGAAGCTTTCTCTCTTCGGATTCCACTAGATTTCAGCGTGGGCATCTCTATTCAGGGCGATACAAGTTGTCTGCTGCTCACAAGGTTTTTGAGTGATGCTAGTGCATGCCAACATGAGTTGTGTTGCTGGTCTTTGCACCTGTGTTTGTGACTTGGGCTTTTCAGTTCATACCTGTTGCATATATCACCGGTAGGAGCTCATCAGTGGGTTTGGAGTGAATGCACTGTCCCTTCCCCGACTTGTCCAGCATCAGGGTCTCTCCGATCTCGTCAGTGAAACTTGGACAGCTATGGCCCATCTACATCGACGCAGCTATAACGTGAAGTGACATGAAGCTTGATACCAAGGCGTGACCAGAGCCCATGGGCATGCTCATGCTGTTGAAATATTCAGCTTCCAGACTTCTTGGTCATTGCCAATTGTTCTGCCAGATTTTGCAATAAAGGACAGCCCACTCCCGCAGTTTGTGTAACCTTCTTAGCGACATCTTTCGAGTCACGAGTATGGTCGGTACTTCATTCTTGGCATAATGACAGTGAAAAAAAAATCTACAAGATTGCTACTCGCTGGGAGCTTCCATGACCTCACATGGTCTTCTCCCACTTGCTGCTGAAGAGCTTGCATGTCTTCTTGATCATGACCTCATTCAAGGAGCCTTATGCCTGAATGATATTAGCTTTAAGCTCCTCTGTGGATGAGGATCTGATCCCTGAGAGCCTGGCCTTTAACGGGCCAATGATGCCATAGTCCAGGAATGAGAGCGGGGAGGGCAATAATGCTTAGGTGTCTTCCCCTTTCGTCAAGAGCAGCTGAAAAGGGAGCCACTGCTCTGCATGCATTCTACGCCGCCGAAAGAGGTCTAACTTAGAACTGCCTCGCATTAGTCCTCTCTCAATGCTATTTTCTCAAGAAATAAGCCAACAATGTTATGGGCTCTCTGTTCCCCTTGCATGACCAGACATTATAAGCAGAAGTGTGCAAAATTTCAGCTCAACTGCTCCAATGATTTTTTTGCACGATTGACATGTCAATGGTGCGTCGTTGTTTTGCGTCGGGGCTACCCTGTGCCCCGCTGTAGTACAGCTCGACGATCTGCCTGTGTTGGTCCACAAGCCGTTGACAAACCAGCGGTTTGGTCAACCGACCACCGATGCTTCTACACCAGTCCCAACGCTGACTGATCCACAAGTGCATCCTGCTCACGTCCTGGGCCGCTCAACAGACCCTCCTTGGTCGCTTCCAGCATGAGTAATCATCGTTATCCATAAAGACAGAAGAAGTGCGGTCGATTAAAGCCCAGAGACAAGGAAGGAAAGTCGAAACGATCGCTCATCTCCTGTTGACGGCCCGCAAGATGAAACGCAGGCTGACAGTCTGCGGAAGGATCGGAGCTGGAAGAAAAAGCCACACCGAGTACCCGGAGCTTTTTGCCTTCTTCTCTTCCTCCTCTTTTTCTGCAATTGAATTGGGATTTTTTCTGCTTCTCTCTCCAGTTGTATGTACAGGGAGTGAGGAAAAAAACCGAAAGGCTTCACCGAAGGCGGGCGGTGGCAGAAGACGAAGGCACCGAGGAAGAAGGAAAATATTCGTCTTCTCTCACACAGCCTTAGCTGAGAGCTGATATGGGTGTTTGCTGCTGCGGCTGTAGCAGCATCCACTCCACCAGACGAGATAGACGCACATGTGCAGCTGAGTGCCAAGCCCAGGGTGATGTGGAGTAGAAAGTCGACTGGCCGTTCCCAGCAGCAAGGTGGCGGCACCAAAGGCCGGCGAGTCAAGGCCGACCAAGAGGTAAGACAGTGCGGACATGAAGCACGTGCTGTACTTGGACTGCCAACGCTGTTGATTCAGCACGTTGCCAGCGATTAAACGCGATTTTCGAGTACCCTCTCCAGCCTTGTCTAGTGGAGTGCCGAGCAAGGAGAGTGAAGGAGGCGGCGAGAGATATGTATGGCATCAAGATGGAGTTATGGTGGCGCCAGCTAGACTGATGGGTGTGAAGGAGATCTTAAGTGCTCCTCTCTCCTCAAGCAGGACGGATTTAAAGCCGGCAACTCGAACTCTGTCCTGATGGATGCTGCCGCTTTGCCTGAGGCAGAAAAAGACAAAGAAAGAATACTTTGATATGTCGTGGGAAAGTGATCCAGAGGGAGAGAAAGATCATCGTTTGGTCTATGTAACCAGAACGTGCACATCCCAGCCTCAACAGACTATTATGGAGCTTTACTTACACTGTAATGGACGCCAACGTCACTTTTTTTCTTCTTTTTACTCAGCATTTGGATGTTTTGCAGATTACATTTGCCCATTGTCTGTTGAACTTTTCCAGCAAAGCCTGTGCAAGAGAAAGTCTAGAGGAGTTGCCCGATGCCTCCAAAATAGTCCGTCGCATTTTATCTTTTTGGCCAAAAGTTGTCCTACAAGAGTGTACTAGAAAGTGGTCGGCAGCCTGATATTCCCTTAACTTGGTTTCACTTTTAAAGATTCATCCATATCCCAGGGCTGTCTCACTAGGAGGGAGGGCATCTCCGAGGACTGAGCAGACTTTACACGTTCCGCAAGTACTCCAAGTACAGTCAACGTGTGCGGCAAAGCAAGCCAAAATTTGTGAGAGAAACTTTTACACTCTCTCTGAGGACTGCACTGCGTGCTGCATCCCAGCAGAGGCTTTGATACAGATTGTCTCTTGGGAGTCTGCAGTTCTTACCAAAGTGATTTTTAACACAACATGCTGCACTTAGGTGCGCAGTATCAACGTGGCATCCAGATGGAAGTTGCCAAACTGATTCTTTCATCTTGTTCGTACTATACAAAGTCTCCTTGTGGCGCACCCCCTGGTGGGAATAGTGAAGGGACCCTGGGCTGTCCATCAACTCATCTGTACGTCTCATGACCCTGGAATAACTTCGCGGAAATCTGGACAAAAGATCCAGCCCAAGTATGAAAGGAGCAGTCGAACCTTGATGCAACTAACCTTGTGGTCAGCGGCCAACTTTTCCCTTGTTGACGAGAATCGGGTAAGGGAGTGGCAAAGTTTTGATCATTCAGCCCGTTACAAAAACGCCCTTTTAATCAAAATCTGTCATATCGAGACTATCCTTAGAAACCGCCCAAATCCTTTCTAGAGAGCTCCGGTGGTTCATAAGTTTTGACTGACTCCACTGTAAGCACAAGTGACCATGCACTCCCAAGCCAATTCAGGGCGTTGCCTGCTGTACTCCCTCCTTACTGAAAATCATATTATGCACACACGTTCGTAAATATCGCTGCCTTTTCTGCTGGTTTGGTAGGTTAACTTAACTCCTGTCCCTTTTGAGTTACCGTAGCTGCGTACGTAACGTAGCGTGCGGCCCCGGAAGACAAATCACCTACTGTTTCTTTCACTCTGGCAAGTGGTTGAGGAGAAGTCCGTTGGAGTGTAGGGCACATTAGTTTTATGTCTATACGTGCAGTACTACCCAACTTTTCTTAAGTACATATAGACAGCACCGGAGGGTGCACAAGGGTTGCTAAAAATCTGCGCACTTTTTCATCAATTCAGTGGTACTGTATGTAGTGTATGCGTGCAGGCGGCGACTGATGTTCGGCACACTCATGCAGAGAGATATCACCAATAAGCTCATCATCCGTAGTCGCTCTGGCCACTTTTTGAGCGATAAATGGGCGCAAGTAGGATGCTCAAGCCTTTCCTCCTAATAATATCTGGTGTGTGCGTGCGCCAGGGCGTGTCGCTATTGCTGCGGGCTTCTATTGTGAGCCTATGTTCGGGGAGATTTGAGTATATGACGCTGTTTCCTGCTTCTCTGCAAATATCATACTCTGTTGCAGATACCATGACCGTATGTTCCCAGTAAGACTTGGAATCCTGTAGGGACACCAAGAAGGTGCCCTCTCTTTTTTGGAACGCGCTGTAACCCCGGGAGTACTAACTCTGTCTCTCCTGATTAAAGAATGCTTTATGGCGATGAGGTGTAGGATTAATGTGGCGAGTACCTTTTCTAGAGGGGAAAAGAGTAGGTCATAACCCACTCCACGTAGGCAAGAACGGGCACAAATCGAGAGAGCTGCTTTATGTACTTGCCTGCGCGCACACACACAACACAGGCCAACGAGTTTTGGCCTGATTTTTCTTTAACACGTCTGCTCCCTGTACATACGTGTGTACCTGCGCACATGTGTGTATGAAGCGCACGGGCGGGCGGACGGACGTGTCCAGGGTGTATGTGGACGCGTGGAACAAGTGGACAAATTCAATCCTCACTGCCCCACCCTGCGCCGCTCGATGCATGACGGACGAGGATGAGAGAAGATTAAGTCGAGTGCGTGAATGAATGAATGAATATGCGTCGACGGAGCAGAGTTGCAAGTGCTATGCAAAGAAAGCCACGCCTTAAAGGACACGAAAAAGAAGAAAGTCACTACTGAAAGTTTGGTTATCTTACGATTTATCTCAAGACGCAGCGGCTGCGAGGTGGGAGAAGGGGGGGATCGAATGAGCCGCAGCAAAATTTGGTGATTTTCTTGTCTAATTTGGTGGATTTCCTCATCAAAATTGGCACCTTGGGTGGTGGTTGCAGCCTCGTGACAGCGAGTTCTGAGTCTCCCTTAAGGCAAGCAAAATTTTCTTGCCACGTGATGCACTGAAGCCTGTATACGAAAGAATCAAAGAGGACTCTGAGCCCAGTTCACCAAACTGCTTCTGGTGTCAGAAAACTTTAGGGCTCACGTACTCCTAAAGGGTAATTGGGTAATTTGTCCATTAGAGAGAAAAATATAACACCTCTTTTCCTATGTACTCTTTTACTTAAAGTACCGACAGGCGGACCGTCCCACAACTTTTGGGTTCATCATTATCCTTCTCCAAATAAGTTTTCTAATGTCTGGTCCATTTTTCTAAGCATCCTGTGAGCGTCTCGCTCCTAATGGCCTCTCATCATCTGGGTTGGTACCAACACAAATGTCTACTCGGGCAGAAAAAAAAGATTACTGTACTACAAAGTTGTTGTTTCCTGGAAGAAAGTGAAAGTAAGGACCATATCTCAGAAGTACAGTAGGTGTTGAGATAGATCAGGAGATAGCACGAGGTTCAGACCGCGGAGAGTCATTTACACTCTCGAGTATGCGTCTGTATCTGCGCTTAATTGCAGTTGGAGTAGTTAGAAAATGCACAAAAACGCATACCAAATGCATGCATTTGCAGCTTTCTGCTGAGCAGCTCTCTCAGCAACACTTTTTTTTTAACTTTTCACCAAGAGGTACTCATCCGTAACGTGAAGAATGTCCTTTCCCGCTCAAATCCCACGAGCCTCCATTTGTCACCCCACACTCGTGGACAGGGTGACCTTTTTATGATGATTGGAAATGCTCTTCCCACACAAATCGAGAGAGAGGATGAGAGAGCATAGAGAATCTTTTCTGTCACTACGACAGATATATCGCAGGATTAATTGCACAAATCCTCTCTTCTCTTAGACTTTCAGGGGTGAAGATAAGGAACCGCACCAAAGTGTACTTTGGAATGCCACTAACTGGCCTACTTCAGCTGCAGTCAAAAAGAGATAAACGAATGCACACAAACACACGCTATTTGCAGTGCAACAACTGTTGTGGCGGTGGTGTCATCACATGCCAGTGATTACAGCACTATCCCAAAGAGATCAAGCGGACAAATCTTCAGGACTAATGAAAACAAAGTAGTCTCTGTACGGGAGAACAGAAGATTAGTCCGAAAGCCTTGTAGCCTTCTTCACTCCTGGAGGAACTTCTCGTGACAATTGGGAAGCAATGAGTGATCTCACCAGATGTCATGATGCTGACGTAAAGACAGCCTCGAGCAGTGACTATTACAAGATCTGTAGAGCATCTTTTACTCTGACACACCGGCAATTCCACATTGAGCACTCGGGAAGAATTGGGGCCGCCTTTCACTTTTTGGGTAATTAGGAGTGGCTTGACCTCCTTTTCTTTTGCCAGAGAGAAAATAATGTTTTTTTGTTGCATCCTTGCCCTTTTTTGCGCCATGGTTAAGAGCATCATGTTTGGTAATCCTCAGACGCACCACTCATCATCACAATTCTCATTCAAGGTGTGACAGTGAATCAATCGTTGCGTCCAGGGTGGAGCAGAAGCAGACCACGATGTTGGCCAATTCTTACACACCGGAACAAAGATGGGTTCTCTGCCACCCTGTGTGGGTACAGGGTGGCAATATCATCCAAGAACTGGTCACAAAGCTCCTCAGGCCAGGTGTGTACGTGAGTGCACACGGTGGCCTAAGGCGTTTTCCGAAACAATTTTGAAACAATGTGTGAAACGACATCTGCTTAGTTCTGTACAGACACACAGGAACGCAGGTGGCCAAAGCAGCGTCTCAGCCTAGTTTTCACCTGTATAAAATGAGTGGTGAACATGGTTGGCCCACCCTGTATATGAATGCAAGAACACATGGTGGCCTAAGAGGCTTCAACCTTCCAGCTGCATTGCAAATGTCTCTGGTTCACCCTAAAAGAGGCCGGGCACTAGTCAAAACTTGACACTTTTTCTGCCGAGACTTGAGTCAATGCAATAAAGATGCTGTATAATCATAAATTTATCATCACACACAAAACTTTTAAATAGAACTCAGGAGCAACCTCAGCAATAAGTCAAGAACCTAAACGAAAAATAAAAAAAGCCGTGAAATTCTGAAAAGCTGCTAAGAAAACCAAAAAAACAAAGAAAAACCCACTTTTGGTCCACCCTCTACTGCAAGTGCATGTGCTCATGTCCAACCCCCCCCCCTCTTTGCAAAGGCATAGATAGCATAAGTGACTGCAGTTGTGAGTAGCCTAGAAGAAGACAACCTACATAAAACACCAACTTAAAGCTAGTACATTAGATCCATTCTGGGTGCCATTAAACTGTATTGCCATGACTGCAATCTGAAACTTTCCAACTTGCACTGGGTACGTCATAAATATTTATCTTATAGTACAGACAAACGTCTGGAGTTGCCTAGACGTTAAATCTTCTCTTCCCACAGCTTTGTCAAGAGTGAAGTCTGCTGCTCTTGATTGGCCATGTTGAGGCTCCTCTTCTTCCTCTTCTGACCCACGTCTGCCCCGTAATAGGAGTAACTAAGTGCGTAGCTGGGTTGTTCAGACTTGCGAGAGTCATAGACGGGCTGATAAGTACTCTTAGTATATGTGGTTGGAGTTGTTGTTGTCGTCGTCGTTGTCGTTGTTGTTGTCATCGTTGTTGTAGTGACAGTTGTTGTAGTTGTTGTGGTAGTGGTAGTTGAACTATAACGCTGATTATAACGTGGAATAGGCGGTATGTAAGCTCCTGTTGTTGAGGTCGGGGCAGCAGACCATGGCTGCTGTGGTGGTAGATCATACTGAAGTGAGGGGCACCGGCATGCACAGGGTGCTTCTCGATACAACATTGTTGGTTGTTGCCTGTATGGTCTTTTCGTTGTCGTTGTTGTTGTCGTCGTCGTCGTCGTCGTTGTCGTCGTCGTCGTCGTTGTCGTCGTCGTCGTCGTCGTCGTCGTCGTTGTCGTCGTCGTTGTCGTTGTCGTTGTCGTCGTCGAGTATGTAGGGATAGGGGTGTCATACTGCTGATTGTATTGCGGGTAGCCCGACAAGACCTGCTGCTGTGGCGGTGGGTAGCTTCCCGCACCCCAGGAGCTTAAGCCTGGCGGCATCCTCATGCCCAAGTCTGCAACGCCCCAGCACATGGAGGCAGTCGCCACCATCAAAGCAAAACTAGTCCAGGCGTGACTGTGCACCATCTTGACCAAAACTTTAGGCCTGGAATTTGGCAAGGTTTGAAGCAAATTTTGTTTCTTCTCACTCCTTTTTTTAAGCTTTTATGAGTCGAGACTGTCCTTTGAGAGTGTGAAACCTGACCCAGATGATTTCTCTTGGGAAAATGAACACCCCGATAAAATGTGACATGAGACTGAAAAAAAAACCCCGATGATATGTTACTCAGATTAAGCTCTACACATCACATGGAGCAAGGTTCTTCCAAACACCTGCACAATTCCAGTCCTTGCCTGGAGATGCCCTTTGTTTGAAGCTGAGGCTTTTCTCACCAAAAGAACACTACAGCCTTTTGCAAAGGTCAACTCATGGATGATGCTACAAAACTGAAGTGTTAACAAATAGTATGAAGCGAGAAAGAAGCAGAAACGAAGCGGTTGCGCTCTCTCATTGGAGTCCTGACCGTAAACAAGGACCATCGAGAGAACCCATTTGGTCGTACTCAAGGCACAGCAGGTGCGGTTGTTATCTGCCATCAAACTAGCCGAGACTAACAATGATTTAGCATCGTCCATCCATCCTCATTTGGCGCTACCCCGGCTGGACTGGGCTGTCATGCCCCGTACATACATACATGCACTACTCACGTTGGACGTTAAGCTTGAAGACGAGACTCATCTTGTCCCTCGTGTTGACCTGGCACTCGTAGAGCGCGTCGTCCCTCTCCATGACCGGGTCGAGGACGAGTTTCCAAGTGTCCGGGTCTTCAGGGCCGTTCTCTACGCTCACTCGACGGTCGGAGGTGAACTTGGAACTGCCCGAGCTCAACACCACCGGATGACGACCCCGACGAATCCAAGAAACCTACAATAAAAACGGGCGTGCAGTACACGCATACCTTTGCACCCATGTATTTGTTCAGCTCTGCAATACACGTACAGATACTTATGCCATATTCATGATGTTTGTCACGGTGAAAGCCTGTGTTCAGTGCGCCCGTCAGGAGCGTAGGCAAAAATGTCGCAGTCCTTGTACTCACGGACGTTATGAAAGACCCAGTTAAAAAACTTTCCATTGTAGATCTATGGAAAGACTTTGAAAATCAGCCTGAGGCGTACTACGTGGGGTGCGTCTATCTGCAGAGGTAAAAATACGTAGCATACGTACGTACGCTGAATTGCGAACGAACAGCTCGTACGTACGTACGTGCTGCAATGTCAGAGGAGCCGCCATTGACAGTCATATTTTGGGGCTGACGGCGCATGTGTACACCAAGCAATGTAAAAAACATTTACGAAGTAAGGATGTGTTTTGTTACCCAGCAGAACGTACACTGACATTCCGGTTTAAAAAGTAGTGATGAGGATCTACATTAGTCTCTTAGTAACGTTAGTGCGCACTCTGGTGAGTGACTGACACCTGGCTGTCCAGCTTGACCCAATACATGGACTGAGCATCACACATGCATCACTTCCAGAGAACCAATTGATGTGGTCGTAAGCACAGTCATAAGTACACACGTGACGTCATGTTTGACGTGAGGCAGTATCTGAGGCCAATGTCACAGAGGTGCCCAGTAAAAAGTTTCCATCATTTGTTGCGGGGCTCCTTTTTTTCTTCCTCGTTGAAATGCAGTAGAGTTTTTTTTGGAATTTCACGACTGCGGTACATATTTACCCGCCGGGCAAATGCATTGGTATGCTTGTATACCAATGCTGCAGTCTGATTTTCCAAGTCTTGTCTCCTTAAACGCAGTCTCTTTAAAACTGCAGCGCAGATCTGCCACTTTTTAGCTCTCAAACTTTTGAGCCACTTCATTCTTTCCCTGTTCGACGCCGCCGAGGGGCTTTTTAGAAAGGCCTTCTTCAGTTCACCTCAAGGCCAAAAAGGCCACCATTGGCTGGAAGTCTTGTGAAGACACCAAGCCTGATCAATGACTCCCAGGAGTGGCGTAATATGTAAATGTCTCCCTCTTCTGGGACGCTCAAGAGGGTGTCTAAATTAACTAGTGTGACATTAATTTCCAGGAAGGCCAAGCCAACGGGTTGAGTTTTAGCGGCAACTCCCCATACGTACTAAGGGAGGCCGTTTTTAGAGGTTGAAGAAAAGACGCACAGGGCCACGGACGAAGAATCTTCTCCAGCCAAAAACGCAAAAGTAGCTCAATAATTTATAAAACTTCATCTTTTCCCCCCATTCCCCCCCCTCCCCCCGTTGTCCTAAGAGTGTGCGAGCATTTAAGCAGAACCAACGAGGTCCCGCATTTATCCCCACTTACTGTGCTGTTTGCTCCCAAATGTCTGACTACGCAGGTGAGGATGGCCCTGCCACCTTCGACGGCCGTGATGTTTCTGCCCCCCATCCCGGTCTCCGGGTCCAGGGGCACCTGCTCGAAGAAGGGCCGCCTCAGCCGCTTGTGGAGATCACCGACTGCCGATGAACGCGGTCCATACACACCATGGCCTTGGCGCCGTCGACTGCTTTGCAAGCCTGCAATAAAAAAAAAACGAAGAGTCAAGAAAAAGTGATTATGGTGCCGCATAAAATCAAATTTATACTTTATGGCCCCTGCTCCTGCTGCTGGTGAGGGCGTGAAGGAAAAGAATTCTTCTTGGTCTTTTTTGGAATGGCGAAAGTTTTCTGAGATCACAATTGTCGCCGGTCTGTATTTCTTTCATGCCCCCACTTCCTGCTCCTACCCGACCCAATCGCGGCGACAGGTTGAGCAAGAAAGCAAATGATGTGATTTTTCTCAGCAGCAAAAAAACTCAGGGGTGCATTGCAGGAATGGTGGCTTGAATGTGAAAGAGAAGTTAAGGGAAAGGAGGCGCCAAAGGGCAGAAAGAACATTGGGAGTGGATCTCGACTGTGTGCATACACAAGTACCAACTGCAACTGCGTGAAAAGGACTCAGAGGAAAACTCACGTCAGTACCGGCACTTTCATGGGCTGCTGGCTCGGAGAACCTATGAAAATTTAATTTTTTTCTTTTCGCATCGCTGATAATCTGTGGCCTCGACTCTTCACGATTGGATCAAACAAACACACCGAGCTGAGGAGGCTTTTGACGAAATTAGAGGAGCTGGAGAACAGTTTTCTTCTACTGCGTCTGGTACGTGCGTACGCACACGTATGTTCAAGCGTTTGGTGTGTGACTACATGTGAGTTACAGCGCAACATATGGATTCGCAACCACTTTTGCACGGCAAAAGTCATTCTTACATATTCGAATCGGCAAAGTCTGACTATGGCTCGGACCTAATTGATTCAAGATTGCCTTGGACACGCAAAAATGAGCTAATGGAGGACGAAGGCGGCTCTTTTGACTCTGGAACGGTCTGGAGGGCATTGAGTGGTGACTACTCAATCACCGTGGCAGAGCAGTTGCCTGTGGCAGCCTGTCGGAGGCTGAAATGGCGTAACCACCGACAAATGAAAGACAAAAAAATTTCAGCCGGATTTGGATGGGCCAATTCCAGCTGAAACGGATCCTAGAAATTGATTCCCAGCCTTGACCGAATCGTCACTTGAGCCGGATCCGATCTGGCTCAGCCTTGATTCGGTCCCACAGAAGTCATTTCAAGTTAAATTTTCTGCCATTCAGGGCCATTCTTTCAAGTGCTGGTAGAAATAAATGATTTCTATAATTGAAGTCACTGATTTCTACCAGCAATAATGTTTAAAAAACCAGTTATGTCATCAATTTGTGGAACTTGAAAAGCGCCAGATCGCAAGACTAAAATGTGGCTAACTTGACCAAGATCAGTGTGATCAGATCAAGATCTTGACATAAGATCAATGTGATTTTGATCTGGGACGCTCGAGTGCTACCTTCCGACTTTCACTGTTAGCAGTCACCGCAACCTGATGGATCATGTCTCGACTGAACGAGGCTCACCGCCAGGCTGGCCCCTGAAGTTAGCAAGACCAAGTGCAGGAACAGGCTGGACCTGGTCAACTTGTTGTGGAAGGGTAGGACCGACATCCTGGACAAGAGTTACCTCTTCATTATGTGGGACAAACTTCAGCATGTCTTTGCCACTCATAGTTCCTAGATGAAGCCTGCGTTCCTAGATCCAGCCAAGGGGGATGAAAATAACTCAAGTCATCTAAAAATATGGATCCTCGCACGCAGTGTCAGGTGGATCTTGCTGAAGTTGTCCGTGTTAGAGGCCCGCTAGAGCTGTTTTTGAAGCTGATTTGGCTGCCCTAGTCTGCAGTCGTTGGGGTAAGTAACTTCCGCGATAAAAATGAACTGCTCATGCCGAACTGAAACGTTTCGGGGTTGAATTTTAGCTTGAAATCAGTGATTCAGACACTGCGACATAAGATCCAGTAGGCCAATCAACTTTGTGATGACCCATTTTAATGCTAGAGGGTCCAAAGTGCGCAGACCCCTCGAGGGTCCCACGCTGATGGGACTGATCTTTTTGGTGATATCCAAATCAGTCAACTTTATGTGAAAGTCACATAAAGGCCGAATTCTGGTGCTGCGTCGCTTACTCTGTACTTCACGCATTTCGTACGGCACCGTCGCCTTTGCTTCTGTTGTGTACTCAAGTAAATCGTGAGATAACCAGAGGTTGGATTGGGATCGTGACCGAGAAGGGAAATACACAAGGTGGTCACGGCCATAAGGAGTGCCGAGACGGAAAAATAGAGCAAGGCAGGTTTCTTTCAGTAGACGCACCATTTTTCGACTCCTGCTTGCAACAGGCAAGTTCTCGTCCTTGAACAAATGCACCTGCGGCTTTTTTTGAGGCTCATCTGCTCAGATGAAAGAGAAAAACTTGTCAATGAAATGTTTACTTAAGATACGACGTTGGGAACTCGGCGGCGCTAATTGAGCCTTTCTTTGACTTTCAGAGTCAATGCAAAAGACTCCTACAAGCAAAAGTTCAGATCCGAAGCCCGACTTCTCCAGCCTAGCTCTAGATCTTCCCGCATTGAGACAGGGGGGTTCAACCTTTCTTATAATGGGGCAACAGTTTTGAATAGACTGAGTCTACATTTGGAGATATTAGCTCTCACCAAATTTACATGTGATTCAATTAAAGTACATTCAAATGTACGTTCACTTTGGAGCCGCTCGTTATCATGAAGGTTCTGCACAGATAGACACAGCTGTATGTACGTAAGTACAGTACCTATGCAGCAACTGGAGATGTCTACATCGACGTAGTTCTTCTTTACAACAATTTGTCCGGGGCAAACTTGAGACATGAAGTCAGGTTCAGTCTGCTGGAGTAGTTTTGGTCTACTTGATCGTCGTATAAGCTGTTCGTTGAGGCGAGACCAGTTAAGGGGAAACTTTGAGGAAAGGACAAAAGCAAAAGTCCTTTGGCTTTCCACATATGTAACTGTTACGTATGTACGAATGTAGCCGTCAGTTATTCCGCGCATTCTCTACTCTACCGTGTAACACAGAAGATGAGAATAGCCCGTATAACACTTGCAGAGGCGTATTTGTATTCGGACGGTGGCCGCTGCAATGTACGCGCCAATCTTTGTTAGCCCGTATAAGTCACAAAAATCGTTCTCCTGTCCAGTATTATTCAGCCATTGTGAGACACGGCCTAAGAGCCACTGCCCATCATGTTTTCCCCCGCCCCAGGTGGCGGTTATGTTGAGGGTCAAGGCGGACTTGATCGTGGCCTCCACACACACACACACACACACACTCACCATTATCGTGTCGAGGGAACGCTACCTCATGCGTCATTAGCGCGACCCCAACCCACAAAGGCTGGTAATAACGCCGAGCTGGTGGTGCACGCACAACTCGCAGGCCGCAGTGCCAGCCTGTTCAAGTCAGCATTGTTTGGAGGCTGTTTCACCAGGATTGAGACACACTTTTCTTTGGCACAGATAGATGAAAAAGTATGATTTCATTTGAAAAGGGTGCAATGATGAAACAGTGATGAAGGCAACTGGCAAAAGCACTTACGAGCCTACATTTCAGCATATCTTCCTTTGGACCTTCACAATCCCCTTAAATCTCCACCACGTAGAAGCCACTGAGGTACGCGCATCTTCTTCAGAGGTCATTTTCTGGTTCTCAATGAACGAACAGTTATTTTGCGTACCTTTCTAATGTTGTCGAGAGTTGACAGACGTGCTCAGAGACTAATCAGAAAGAATACATTGAATTTAGGAGTATAACTCTAAAAGAAAGATCAGTCTCAATTTCGTGGAACACTCTGTGAAGGTGACGTGTGATCAAGTTAACAAGAAATAGGAGACTTTTTTGCTAGAGGTGAGAGCAAGTTGACTGTTTCATATAATTATCCAATTTAATCATCCTCTACCTGAAAACTCTTTTGCGGGGACCAGCACCATTCCACAGACGCACAGGACGCCATCTTGTCAGAGCTCTCTCAGGTACCTCCCTGCAGACACGTCCAGCCTGTTTTGGGTGTCAAAACTCTCTCCAGTCAACTTGCTTTGACTTAAGCAAACAGTCTGTGTGTGTAATTACAGCGCTTGAGCGCTCAGGGCCACAAAGAACACAGATAAAAAGTAAGAGATTCTCTATTCTCCGATGGCCAGTGAAAAAGCAGTTGAGGCAAAATATTCAGAACCTGCTCGCTCGATTGCAGCTGGGTGGAGTCCACGCCAATGCGTGACTCCAACTTTAGATTCGGACCACTGGGCTTGGGTAGATGACGACGATAGCTCTCCAAAAGGTTAACTTGGGCTAAGAATAATCCACATACAACAGACGATCGTAAGTATCCTAGAACTGTATTGTCCTGCCGCTGGGTCTTACATTGCCAGGCCTCATCTGCTATGACGGTCAGGTGCATACCTTCATAGGAATGAAACGTCAAGTGGTCCGACCTTTTGGACGAGGCGAGATATCTTAAAGGTCATGGCGGCGTCGCAGTCCAGACTGGGGAAGTGGCCAAACCCTGGATGGCTCTTTGCTTCCACAACGTGCGCGTAGTCGCTAACAACAGAGCTTCGTACTGCTTGCAGGATGTGTGTTCTGGTGAGGTGCGAAGCGTCACCAGAACTTGGTCGACTTTGACATTGTAGACTTGGTACGTGAAGACCGGCCTTTAATCTTGAAAGGACCTTATGGACGTAGATGTCATCATTGGCTAAGGTGTCGTTTAAGGCAAGGATGTCGAAGTGCGCATTGACGTCATAGAGATCGCAGACGATGCAGAGGCGAGCTTTGAGCGGTTCGGGACAAGATCACTACACGCACACTGGTGTCCAGGCGAACTTTGCTAAGGGGAAGCTCCAAGGCCGACTGACGAACCTTCTGAAACTTAGGTACAAGGCTGCTAGAGAACTTTCAGACTGATTAGAGCAATGTCCACTGTAGATCCAGCTTAGCTTCAGCGCGTAGTGACACACTCATAGGACGACTGGATCATATCCGCGCCATACGAAGCATGCTGGAGGAGCTCCATCCTTCTCTTGGCCGAGGACTTCATTGTGATTTTGGACAATCAGGTGAGACCTGGCTTTGTCGTGACGCAGCAGTAATCTATCTTGAATGGTTGTTTCTTATGCCCAGGAACTTCTTCAGGACCTCTATGTATTACTCTGACTTTATCGTCTTGGAGAGGACAAGGTTGTTGTGGAGGGGAGATAGACAGTCGTAGCAGACACGTCAGACTCGTCGGCAAGCTCGGAAATTGTCCTCCTGCGGTTAAAGGTGACGAAGTCGGAGATCTTGATACTCTCGTCTTCTTCAAGGAGGGCTTGGCCTTTTTTCCTCTCTGTCTTCTTAACCGTTATCCTGGCCGTTTTTTAAACTGCTTGAACTGGTCAAACACTTGAGAGCGAGATAAGGTGAGCTTCCCATATGCCTGAGAAATCAAATCGTGTAGGATTTTGTTGTCTTGCCGGCCGTGGCAAAGCACTGTATGGGCCCACTCTTTCCGGACATTATTGGTAGGAGTCACTGGGGAAAAGGCTGTGCGTTGTGTTGCTGATGCAAAGTTCGCATATGAATAATGTTTGATGAGAAAAGCTCAAAGTTGAGTTACAACTTTTTATCACCAACTAAACGTTAACATATTTCAAAAATTGATCCAGTAGTACCTAAGGTCTAATAATCCCCCTCACAGTTGGTCAGGTTTCATTCGCCGTAGGAAGCTCAGACTTTAGTACTTTAGAAGAACCCCAGGATTTTTCTAGCAAGCCTTGCGTCGGCACAAGAAACTCGCTTGACAAAGTTATTCAGCTCTATTGATTTACTCTGGAAACCGTCTATTGTAAGATAAGTGCTTATGCACAATAACCAGATGAATTAGACGAGCTCTTTCTCCTCCACGTGATAAAAAAGCATTATGAGAAAGCATAAAGTTGCCTTCTTTTCAGAAGTTTTCTTTGCCCAAAATGAAGGTTTGTTGCGGCGAATTCATGTTTAAAACTGCACAAAAGTGCTGAAGACTTTTTCGGTAGAGTAAATAAAGCCCTATCAGAATGAATGGCCTTCTGCCCATGTTTTTTGAGCATATCGGAATTCATGATCGAGCTAACGAGGCTCTTAATGGGTCCGACCTTGGGCATTGCCTTCCCCACGGTTGCCCACTAATGGCGCCGATCAGGGGTCGGATGTGCATTTCCGAGCTCTTCAGACGAGCTCTGTCGACAGTCCACCATTTACCAATCCCTTACCATGCGTAGAATGAATAACGCCATGCATGAAAGTGACTGATACAGAGCATGCTTAAGGTTATGCTATGCAAATGCGCCAAATAGGTCTGTCTGACCTTGACGGAGAAGTCTTGCCATTGTCGCCGCGAAAGCAGTTTCTTGTGCGTCCTTAACTTCAGTGTTGTGCGGGAAAAAGCGCAATGAGGAAGATGAACGTTGACAGGACATAAGGAAGAGGAGTCCCACAATAGCACCTGTCTGCCTTCACCCAGCAGCAACATGAGCTTTTTCTTCTCCATTCGTGGTCAAAATGATTCCACTGGCATTATTTTCACCTACTGAAAATGAGCCTCACCCATGAGTACAGTTACTTATGGGTAACTGTGTGTCTGGAGAGAGAAAAATAGCTGTTTGGCAGCACTTGTCCCACTCCCATTAAGAGCCCCCTTTCTTTTATCTCGTCATCATCGGCCAAAATCTTTATCTATCCTCGGCCCATCACTGGGTATTTCTACTAAGTGAGATCCATTTATCATAAAGCCGAGAGAGCGAAGAGGAGAGAAGAGCCTATAGAACGGCAGAGGCACTCTTGGCTCGAAAGCAGTGCAGTGTTTCGCAACCTAGAAGTACGTAGCAGAGGCGTAAGCACTGCTCAATCTTCGCCTCCGTACGTAGTCATGTCATACGTGACCCTATAATAACCTCATGCATAGAAACTTTAGCACGTTACGTATGTGATGCCTGGGCAATAATCCTCATGCATTGCGCGTGTTTCTGCAACACGTGAGTCGGCGGCAGCGAATATTCAATCTTGCTCATTAACCATGAATGCCAAAGTCTCTGGTGACCCGGTTTTTTCATCTAACACTTCCCATGTTATGTGGTAAGTAAAACACGACCTAAAAACGCTCCAGAATGGTATGGGAGGCCTTTTTCTTTGTGAAATAAACACACTCTGGCTGAGGGGAGGGAGGGAGGAGCCCCTCGCAAAAAGGGAGAACACTTTGCATAATGAACTAGCATGCAGATAGGAAGAGGATGATGGCGCCTGTTTTTTTTGTTCTAAAGGTGCCAGCTTGTATGTACGAGTACGCACTGTAGGCATGGGCGAAGCTGAGAGTGCCTCATAACAAAATTTAGAGAGAAGATGGAGCCTTTGTGGATATGAACTGACTTTTACGTGCAATTTTTAATGAATTTGACGCTGCTAATAGACGGCCGACGTTGCAACAACGGCCGGGTTTCATGCGGTGACACCGGAATGAATGCGAACGGGTGCAGGTAAATGAATGGGGCGTGCGCAGTTGCTAATCCATTATAACTTATCGACGTCTCAGACAATTGATGTAGGACGAAAAGGACTCGCCTGACTCTCTCTGCCTTCATTGATGGAAGAGAGCGTTTTTCCCCCCACTGAATACACGAGGACCTGCTTAATATTCGATGAATCGGCTAGTTTTCAAACGAAGAAATGGTGAAAGACAGAAGGAGAGAATCGTGGATTATTGTGAACGAGCCTTCAGTGCTGGACTGCTCCTTATGACAGGACTACCAGGGGGTAGACCCAACTTCATGATTATGAGTTCGTGTCGTCGGTCATATAGGAACAAAAATGCTCGTGGAAAGGAAACGTTTCCATTAGGCCCTTCCTCATCTGTTTCTTTGCAGCTCTGGGGCCAAAAGAAAGGCATGCAAAGTACGCTCAACGAGCATAAAATTATGTCTACCCATGAAAAATTTTACGTGTACAATTTAATTTCAAGAGCAATAGGCCGTCACGAGCGCGTAAGAGCGTTTCTCGTAATCGAAGTACGAAGGGGGATTCAGGAAAAACGGGGGAAATGCTCAGTGCATTAACTTATACAATGCGTAGCAAACAAAAGGGTCAGACACTAAAAATTTGCCCATAACTGTTGCTCAGATGATTCAAATTTCACGAAGCATCACCTGTGCCATGATCACACAAGCCAGTTGGACTTGGTCTGGGACCAGCTGGAACTCATCATCCACTGGACTCTTGCTTCCAGCACCACTCTATCAGCTGCAACAAGAAGGCCAGACCGGATACTTGTAGCAAGTGTACAGTGGATCAGTCCAAGCTGGCCCCAGACCAAGTCCAACTGGCATGTCGGATCGTTGCAGACGCATACATGGTGTTTGAAATTTGAAGCATCTGGACCAAACTTATGAGCAAGTTTTAAGTGTCTGACCTTTTTTGTTGCACACTGTATAACTATCCCCAGCTCTGAACCTCTTTTTCTGAAAGGCCTTTGAAACTTTCCATTTTGTACACTTGGCACCTCACAAGCACTTAATCAGCTGACATGAAGCAAACAGAAATTACTTAGAGAGATCTACGGATTATTTCCAAAACATTCATTGCCAAAGGTTGTCATTTAAGTTAGTGCAGAGAACATTCCCTTTTCATCTTGAACCTCGCTGTCATCCCTTAACATACTCGTCGTTAAAAGGGCTCCTAGCAAGGTTGTCCGTACGACCAATTGGTATTGTGTCAGTGACATTTAAGGCTAAATGGCTTTACAAGTACCAAGTTCCAAATTTAAGGTCGACTCTTAACTTTCTTTCGGGATGGACCGGGTGGGCAAAAACCTCGAGAAAGTTTTGGTTGGTCAGGCTTACGAAGTCCATAACAAAATCTCGTTTTAGGAAAGGATGTAGGACAATTACAGAGCCTACATTAGGTTTGTACACACCTTGTATGAACTCGGGATTGCTTTCACAAATGGTCAGTGTGTTTGTGACGCAAACCAGTACTACAGGGTGCGTCAGAGTGGTGTAACTCAGAATGCCCCTACTAGAGAGCGAGCTGGAAAAGAAAGTGGCCAAAGCGAAGAAAACTCATCAGCAACCTGGGTGTTTAGAGACTTGACCCCCTCCGTCAGCTGTGAATGAGACAGGCTTCCTTCATTCTCGTTGAAAAAGCAATAGTATAAGAATAGCTTCTTATACTGTGGTTTATGCTGGGGTCTCACTTATCGGCAGGTTGCCTATTGACTGCATCGGCAAGGCTGTGGGTTAATATCGGAATCAGGAAAATTCTCAAGGGAGATCTGTACATGGATGGAGTGGACACGTTTGGCCGAAGGGGCCAACTTGGCAAGGCCGCATCAGACAAAATGTTGTCACAGCAGCTCAAGTCCCACAACAAACAGCTGCTGGAGCTCTGGACCTCGCTTCCTGATTCGTTCAGACCAGTAAAAACAAAACAGATGTCGCAATTGCAGACATCATCAAGTGCTAAATGTAATGTAGGATAGGCACAATTAGTATTCCATGGGCATCCTGGCGCAGGATGCTGGCAGCCCTGTACTGCGTTGACCTCGACAGCAGCTGCATAGCTCGATAGCAGCGACAATAAGCTCAGATGTCCACTCCATCCATTATATCACCTCACTTGCCCAAATAAGTAGTGGGACGTCATTTCTGAGGATGGCAACAACAAAGGCGGAAATAAAGATCACTGGATATCAGGATCATTTTCTGAAGACCCAAAACAAATTAACAGTGTTTCGAGTTGGCGGATGTAGAGACCAGACGGTGAGCAATAACGTATAAATAACAATTTTACTTCGCAGTCCCAAAGTGATCCCGAAACTTAGTGTAGCGCTTTTTTTTGCTGAAAAAAAGGTTTGTCAGGCTAGGTGTTTGTCGTAGAGGGTCCGAGCACTTCCAGGACTATGTTCAAGTCTTTCAGGAGATCATCTTCGTCTTATTATCCAACTTTTTACACGAGTTACGAAAACTCTGATGCGCCCTGTGCACGTGGAAGGTCTAGGACAAGGCCAATAGCTGTATTATGAACTGTCTTGAAATATAAATGTCACAAGTGCAGCGTTTGACAACGTGCATACACTCTTACGAATTATTCACACCACAGAATGCCCTTTTGTGAGCGTCCACACACGTATATTTGTATTGTCACACATTTCTTGCATTTCCTCTCGTTTCCTCGTTTTGATATGTGTCCAAACAGAATCCATGCAAAATTAATGCAGCTAATGGCTGCCAATAAAGGACTACCAGCACGGTATTCAGTCAAGTCGTTTGTCTCTCAACCACGATTTGACGAATAAGATGGAATAAGGCAAGCGTGAATGCCTATTATTATATCGGCGAGTGTCACCACAGACTCGGACGAATATCCTCTGCAGTGGCCTGCTTGCTACCATTTGGAGGGCGCTGTCGTATATCGACTTCACGACTTCCTCCACGTCGTGGTGCTGACAATTACTGTCCTGTGCTATGCTGGGGTACATCGGGCTCTCTGCCCAATTGGGACGCTGCATAGATCCCATCTCCGGGGCAATGGGCGTCATTTTTCGTATACAAAGCATTTGTGGGAGCGAGAAATGCGAGTATGCGACGATCTAGCTTGTGCTTCTCTCCATGAGCTTTTTTTTCTCTTCTGCTGGCATTGTTGACCGCATTGTTGACCTTTGTTAGTGGGTCAGCTAAAGTAGTATCTATTTCTACTACGCAGTGTGAGTGAGCAAAACAAAGTCTTGTGGCGTAACGCTCTTAGTGGTATGATTGCGTTTCCCGCCCAACGATCACGGCAAAGCACATAAGTACAGCAGATCAGCTGCGAGTGCAGCTTAATAACTCTTGTGATGAAATCACAATGGCAATGTCGGCCAAATGCCAGCGAGTGTCTGACTTCACTGACGCCCAAGTCAGCAACAAGAAGGTTTTGCCGGACCCCTAACTGCTCAGTTGTTAAGACTGCGCAAAGACTCAGATAGGCTGATAAGAAATCCCGGCAACAGCGGCTTCAACAAAAAGTTTGTGGAGGATTAGGCATAAGCCTGCGGTGATAATTTAGAACTAGAAGTTCATGAATAAGTCCGTTGAAACAATTCTTAATTGTTTTAAAAAAAACCATTTCTTCGGGTTTCTATTGCCTGCCCCAGAAAGGCACGTGACCTTGATGCCCTGTCAGCTTAGCAGCATCAAAACTGAGGCACTATGAGAGAAAATGGTTCTAAGTGGCCTTCGTCACTACAAAATTTGCTTTCCATCAATGTCCAAAGCTCATGACTTTGTTTTACAAACGTTGTGCTAAATCAAGTGCGCTTGCAAGCTACCCATAACTCATACGCACCCTTCAGTATCGATTAATGCATGAGCTTCTGAACGTGACCCGCTAGTTTGAAGGTGAGATTCAGGCTGAATTTGACCAAGGGGCTTGAATAGGGATGGATCGTGCCGCCATTTTGCGGGTTTCGGACTATGCGGGCTGGGAAGCTGCGGGCTGCGGGCTGGGAAGCCGCGGGCTGCGGGCTGGCCCGCGGACCAGATCTCAAAACCCAAATCTCCCCACTGACAGTGTTACCCAGAGTTGACAGTGTCAAACCAACCTGTGTTCAGATTATTGCAAATCTCTACCAACTCATGGAAGGAATACTGTGACAAGTGTTTTGTTCATACTGTTCCTTTTCCTGTCCTGTTGTCATTTCTCAGAAACTACAGCAATTAGGGCTAGTCCTGCGGGTTTCAGGATGTGCGGGCTGGGCACAAACAGGTTTCGGACTGCGGGCTCGCGGGCTCGGGGTCGACCCGAATCCACCCCTAGGCTCGAAGAGTTTCATCCTGCCTGTGCATACAGTACGTGTATAGTGCACATTTAATCCTTAGTACGCGTCGTACGTGTACGTGTGTGTGAGTAAGATAATCTGGCTGTCTTCTGGTATTATGAGACCAGCGCAGCAAACGCTTTGTTGCAACTGCACAAAAAGTAACACTTGGTAATTATGGAGTCAATATTTGAAGGTAACAATGGGCATATTTTCATTGTGAAAAAAAAGTTTTTCTGCAATTTCGGGGCTCATAAGATTTCTTTCATTGGTTACGTGGTGACGAGAGAAACCATCCCGGCGGCGACGTGTCCTGACCTACCTCAACCTAATCGTACCAGTAACATATTACCGGTGTCTTGGGAAGGACCATGACGTGGCAGTTTTCACGACAACCCCCAAAAGCATAGTGACTGGCCCTATTTTTGGCATAAACAAGCATGGATAATCGTGCATAAAATTTAAGTGCTCTCTTCGTTGCCACGTAACGGACGTAATGAGGCAAAAAATGAGTAGGATTATAGAGCCCGAGTGTGCGCTGCATGTGTAAGATACAGTGTTAACTGCCGAAAACATCCCAAAATAAAATATAGTCGACTGCGCACGTGCGCTGGGACAGTTGGAACTACGGTTGGGGAATTGCCGTTCCGGTAGACGAGTTATGGTCTGTGCAGAATTAGGAAAGATATGTAAATCAAATGACTTTGAGTAGCACAACTTTCACGGTGCAATCACTACATCTTTTTCTCTTACTTACACGTGCTTTCCAGCATTTTCACCGTCGTCACGCTCTCTCAAAGGTTCACACTTTACTGTAGAGAAAAAAATTCATGTGCAATTTTGAGAAGTTGTACGGCCATTAACTATCGAGGTGAGGAGATATCGATTTTCGATGAAGGACGGACAACCTCAACAAGACGATGCCATGAAGAAGTACCTGAACTGAGTGCAGATTCGGGGTGTTCGGTACCCACAAACTTCTGTACCTACTTGTAGTTACCTCCGACGCGCAAAAAAAAGGTCAGACACTGAAACGTAGGCTGTAACTTTAGACTAGGACGTCTGAAAAATCATGGAACTTCATGCAATGATTGCACAAATGTCGTCTTGGTCCAACTTGGACTAGTTTATTCTACTCATGTAGCAAATACATCTTCATTAGCAGCAAAAAAAGGTCGGACACCAATCAGAATCCCCAAGTTTATGAGCCAAAGTTACAAGCAAATTTAAAATGTCTGACTTTTTTGAGCACTCTCCTTATTTGGTGCAGACGACACGTTCTGCTCGTACCTTCGGAGTACATGACGGTGTGTGTCGAGTATACGCGCAAAAAGTACAAACGCAATATGACTGCCCGTGCTTTGGACAGTGGCGTGCACAAGGAGATGCTGTTTTATGCACGTGCCAAAACTTAGAAGAAGGGGCTGGAACCATCAAAAGGCTCTGATCGAGTGATGCAGTGCATAACGGTAGAAACTCTCTTTGTAGCTTTCACATGGTATCACAACCAGTAGCAAAAGATGAGCGAAAATTAATGATGTTCCTCTCGGTCTGCTGCACTTACTAACCCACGGGAGCAGACGAAAGCAGCCTTTTAATCGAAAAGATAGTAAGAACAACTGGCCTCTTTTCTGGTAGACATGATGCGCATCCGCAGTTCGGAGAGCGCGTGCCGGTGGAACCCGGAGACCGATTCTCGATCGATAAGTGACAGGGTGGTCGTTCGTGTATGAGAGGAGGGAAGGGAGACTAACAAAGGAGAGCACGAACAATACAGCTTCTTCTTTGTTGTTATAAATTGGTAGCGTTATACCAATTGATGCCCAGTTTTGGGAGGGGGGGGGGGCTGTCTGTATACAGCTCGTACGTACGGCGCGCACGTGCAGCCATCGTGTAGTGCAGTCGACCACGTACACTTCTTGGCATCATACGGGCCAATCTGGACTGCCTTTGTTGTGTGAGGAAGCGCACCAAACGTTGATCCGTATAACTTCTATATCCACACCCGCTACCGACGCGCCTGTGCCGGACAGGCCTGTCGTGTGCAGTACAGGTGGACCGTGCGTAAGCACTGCTCCGGGTCTGTCATGCACAGGTACGTCCTGTCGTACCCCGCAGTGTTTCTGTATCCGTACGTTCAGCCTGATGTCACACCTCGCACGCACGGTGCAGCCGGAGATGGGCTGCCTGGCGTGGTTTTGAGAGCAATCCATCACATAGCGATCGCGCTTACATCAAAAGGGGAAGCAGGCAGGACCCAGAGGCACTGTTTCAGGCTGCGGCGGGATGATGACTTTCGAAGAAGTTGCTGCTTTTGAAAGAAAAATTCTCCGAGATTTCCTGCAACCAACTTTGAGGCCTATGCGTGCGTGCGCGCGCATGCCTGATGGCGTTTCTAATGGTTTGACTGCGAAGGCATGAGGTTTGACAGAGAGAGATCACGCGAGCAAGAAGAGAGGGAGGCGATGCAAATCTCGATTTCTCGACAACTTAGTTGAACAAAGTTTCGCAATTTCTATCCTTCGATTCTATGGAACTGAGGAGGAATAGAATGACACGATTGGTTGAGCCGGAACTGCTTCTTGTTTAGCTGAGTAAGAATGGAATTTCCAACACCTTTGTTGCCCATAGACACAAATATGTATGTACACGAGTCTCACTGTATCTTTTCCCGCTGAGGTCACGGCCACAGCGCTCTCTCCAAAAGCCGTCATCTCATAAATACTGCATAAGCTCAAACTTAACTGGAAGGAGGGAAAAAAACCCTTCTGTTCCGCCATCCACGTACAGTCGGAGTCAAAAGTTCGCATACGCCTGTATAACAAAGAGAGTGTGGACGCAGCTTAACTGACTGGCCTAACGAATCAACATATTCTTTTTGTAGCTGTCCTTTTTTTTTAACTTAGTGATCAGATATGAGCTGGTGAGAATGCGCGGTGCAACTGTGTGTATATCACTAGTGCTACTTTCTCGAAATTGTACATTGAACGTATAGTACGATTAGGGCGCATTGGAAATGTTCAAGGGCCTCTTTTCCCATACGCTCTGCTTTTCGTTATATTGGTGCTCTATTGTATTTCACTTTCTGGCAATTCCGTAAAGTCTCTTTTCCCTCTGCGGAGCCATTTTATATATCTTGCACCCCAAGGAGTGAAAGCAACGCTCCTGAAAATGCACACTTAAAGAGAAAGGCAATTTAAGCTATAACACAAGTGGTTGAAGTACCCGCATAAGATTAGTGTCGACTTGCCGTCGTTTGAATTCCTCGGAAGATGTAAAAGTTACAAAAATACACTGGCCAAAAGATATCAACTCCCAGCCTAGCTGATATGGGTACCTAGCGAGAAGAATTTGGCGAGTGCTATATAACGTAAAGTATATTACTCAGGAGAAACTTTTTCCAGCTCTTTCTCTCCTTGCTTTTCCTGACTGGTAAGAAAAAGAAATGCCTCATGGGTCTCATGAATCGTTAGCTTACCGGAAAAGAGAGATGCCCTCATTTATAGAGAAAACTACTAAGGGTAATTAGTTGCATCAAACTTCTTCTGCTGGAAATAAATTTTTCAGAACCCAATTTTCTTTCGCGTGTACTATTAAACTAGAAGTTGGCAACGCTTCGCTCAATGCCTTCTTGGACATAATAACCCGGCGACGATTATTTGACATGCCTCAAGTTTGTCCTCGAAATCACGTACGTAAAAACTGCGCGTGTTTGGCTGTGATTCTCAGTATGCCATAAAAGAAGCTTTGACCCTATTGGCTAATTCCTACAGTAAAGTTGTACTGTTGTCATTGTCGACGAAGTGCAAACGCGCTGCTGTAATTAGGGTGAGGCCGAGGCCTAGGCACCTAGGCCCGATAGGAGCCAATTTACACTGATTTATGTGTCTTCCTGAAAATTGCAGGTGTGCAAAAAAACAGCAACGAGCTTCTTTTGGCCCTACACGGTGCGAAGTATGTATTGGGCAGCGTCGAAAAGTGCTGTTGTGCTTAAAAAGGAAAGCCGATCATTGAAACACCCGTGCCATGATATCATTGCTTCGTGAAGTGCGAGAAACCCGCAAAAACTGCCAGCCACGCACCGGGACGAACTGCACATGGTGTCCGCGCTGCCCCCACGGGCTGCCTTCAACGGAGGAGTTTAGCAGCGCAGAAGCCTCGACAGGTGCACGTCAGAGGAGCGTCTTTGCTCTACCCCATTGGATGCTGGTTGGTGCTGTAACGTGTTAAGTTTTGCGCAAACAAAGGCCCTGCACTACGACAGATGTCGCAGCAATAAAACATGGGACCGTCGCTCGCATATTTGCTCGGTCGTTTCTCCGCATCCGACCATGTAAAAGCGGAAGCATAAAGGCTACTTGCCCTTATAGCCTCCATCTGGTATGTAGTGCTATCTACCTTCGGAAGTGCGTACCATACACAGCCCGAAAGTTACGAGAAGAAGAAGAAGAAGAAGAAAAAAAGTGGGGCTGAGACGAGGAAAGAAAGCTCGAGACCTCTGACTTTATTACCCATGATAAATCATGGATCCCTGCTTTGCTTCAGGTACTCACCACCATCCCTCCCTCGCTCCCTCCCGCCGCTTGCACGCCGGTATCGAACATAGCCCCAGTTCCGCCAGCGTCGCTGCTGCGGCTGGCGACATTTGCGACGTCGACGGCGTCCCCACAATGACGACGAGGTGCACGTGCGGCGGGTACGCACTGCGAGCTGTGCGCTCAGGACGTAAGGATCCCGACCGAGTCCATCCGTCCTTCAGCAGCGTAGAAGTACCACTTCTCTCCGACGAGGCTGTCCCCGGGAGGGACGTCGGGCAACAGCTGAATTGTTAAGCTCAGAAATTAATGCCGGGGAGGGGTATGAAAGTTCATTTGTTGAATGAGGGAGGCGCCTGCGGGGTCAAGTGAAAAGGGGATCAAGAGAGGGGGCGTGAGAAAGGACAATGGGTGCGACTGCTAAAAAGAGCCGCAGAATTGGCGAGATTCCTTCCTCATCCGCATGTATGAGCCAAGGCTTTACTTGCGGACAAGCACACACACACGTCTGGGATGGAGCAGGGCATTTTGGCACATGACAGATGGATGGTGCCTACTACTACCCTTTTTTTTCGCTCTCGTTGTTCTCTTGTGTGGGTTACTCTTTTTGCTTCGTCGTCGACGTCTCGTTCATTTCTCCGCTTCCACAACTGTCACACATAGGGAGCTGAAGATGGATTTGCACAACCAGATTCTAAATTGTCCCCAGACGTTAACAGTACCGGGAGTCGAGACTTAATAACGGCGGAGCGAAGCCGCAGAAAGTTCTCTTGACGCATCCTAAATCCGTTGAGGAGGGAGCGTTTGAAAGCTCAATGAAAAAGCCTCCATTGAAAGTCTGGTTGAGGTAAATTTTTTCAGAAATTGACACTTCTTGTTGTCTTGACTGTAGATGAAGGAAACGAACTGACTAGGTCAACTGAGGGCTTCTTGGACCAGCACCCACAGCTCCAGAAGCTGTAAAAGCTGCCTGTGCAAGGCCGCAGCCCTTATTAGGAAGGCGGCGCAGCCAACGAAGGTCCTTGCCCACTGGTGTTCCATTTTACATGAAGCCTCACACAGATATCAATATTGCAGGTGCATTTTCCAAATTGCCACAAATCAGGTCATCCTTTTTTCTTGCACAACGTACGCAAACCTTGTGGGTAGATAGGTCGGTAAGGTACACGGAACTCTTTGTACTTACTTACGTACGCATTGGCCAAAGCCACCGAGGGGAAGCGAACCATAAGAGGGCAAAGGTTAACAGTTAGGCCCTCCCTTTTCCTTTCTTTTGACTGACAACCATTGCAGTAAAAAAAGTATTTCGTTCCCATCTTTGCTACAGGTCGTGGTTCCCGTCAAAAGTCTAATCGAAGAAGTGTCATCAGGTGAGACGCGACCCACTTGTTTTTCAAGCGAGGAGACAAAAACACGAAGAAGTCGGGTCGACTGCTAGAAATTCGCGAATGGCTGTAGAAGAAGGCTAGAAACTCTTCGACATCAATCATCCATGGCATGAGAGCGGACTGCACGAGCTTACGTCAGGTAGGCCTATCCTTTGGGCCTGTGTTAAAAATTTCGCACCGGACTTTGCAGTCCGTGGCGCACGAACCCGGCAGGGGGGGGGGAGGGGTTCAGTCCTCTGGCGTCATTCATAGGTAAGACGTGGAATCGACTAAGACGTCCCCAGCATCTGGTCTTGGGCTCTGGAGACGGTTGATCCAAATAGGAGAAACGGAGCCTCACCCAAGCTCTGTTATGGGCGTGTTGACTTCATTCTTGTCGTTGCTGTAAAACTGCAACGAGAGCGATTTATTTCTTGGATCTTTTTCCTCCTTTTTCCACGCAAGCGTGAAGCTTTGCATGCACGAGTGCACTGCACGAAGAAGCACATGCGCACTGTATACAGCACTGCGTGTGTATGTGTGTGACGACCGTGCACAAAAATATTCCCTCCAAGAAAATCTGTCAGTCTCATTCTCTAAAAATGCCAAACCGAAATGGCGAAGGCGAGCTAGTGAGAGAGAGAGAAAGCGTGCCAAGCCCCAACAAGGTGCGTGATTGTACGTAGCGAGATTGAGGTAAGCAGTTAGTAAAGGAGGGGACGAAAAGGGCACTTCACATATTTTTACAGACATTAAGAAGGAAGCAGGAGGTACGAACAAAAATATCCTGCCTCATTGTTGATAAGAGTTGCTAAAAGGCCTTTCTCTCGTTGACGTTTCGCCAAGGTTGGAGTACACGTGAAGGGTTCCTCTGTGCTACACGGCCAAGTCGCTCACGTGTTAAGCACCTAATGCCGCAAGCCGCAAGGTAAGTATTCATATTGTCAACAAATCACTGTTGCCACACACAATCGCGCCACAGCAGCACTTGGCATTGTCACCTGGAAAAAGGACAGCGACCGTACTACGTGCACCACCGGGGTCGCTTCAGCCCAGTACATACGCTCTGCGGACTTTGTAGGCTCAACTCATGACTTCATACTGTCAGCCTGCCTGCGTCAAGCTTTAATCCCTCACCGTGGGCATGTTCATCGTCCCCGGTGTGCATAAGGGACCAACTGTAATGGTACGCAATAACTGGCCTGGACCCCGCCGCAGTCGAGCCCCGGCTCTTTTTTGTGGTACCCGGCAAATTGCGTACTCTCGTACACTTAGGAGTCGTTTGTCGCCACTTCCCCGTCCATTAATAGCCAGGTTCTGCTGGTGGTAACAAATAATTATCATTCCTTGCCACGGGGTGGCGGTGGCGGTGGTGACGGGGGGAGGCGGCGGCACCGACTTGGCAAGGACGACTCACGCCATTCACTTGAGGTGTATCTGACGAGAGCTGCTCGAGCCCAAGCGGTGCAGAGCTCAGGTCGAGCCGAGCCTATTTCGCTGCTGACCAATTGACATGAGTGAGACACCGCATTGTGCTTCGTGGATGGAAAATTCGTCACTCTTTCTGTACTTCAAATTTATATCAGTGGATACAGCAGACAATCGATAAGTTCGCTTTGTGATGTCACACTATCAGGCAATTTGAAAATATTGAGTGATGCGTACGTGCATAAAAAGACCTGTGATGAAGAGTAACGACAGTAGTTTACCTGCAATAGTCGGTTATTTGCTTCTGTTTGCAACTTTGTGGAACTTGGCAAGATTTTCAATATAAAGTTACACCGAAGTCCAAGAAACTTCTTGCTCGTAACAGTCGCACACCCCATACGCCGGACATTTCTTTGTACTGACCCTGACATGTTCTCACTTGCAGTGTGATCATCTGCAAATTTTGCCTCCTTTGCCAGTCAGGGTTAGAGAGTTTTTCGCCAAAAGTGCATCAAAGTATGAAGTGATGGCAGCAAACGTGTTCACGCCTTAATAATTAGGTTAGTGCTACTCCACAGGTCACTTTCTACTAATTTTTCCTTCCGTTTTTGTCACGACTTTTTATTTTTCAGGTTCCAGTAGGCTCGAGCTCGGGCTCGCGCCCAGGCTCGACACATCCCACAGGTACCAATGAGGTTGTCCCTATGCGGGGCGAGGCTACAGATCCACATGACAGCCCTGAGGCGTTTTAACCGATGGAAAGGAGGTTTCTTGTTTGCTTTCTCTGCCTATTTGTGTGAAACGCCGTGTGGCTCTGGCGTGATCCCAAGAGATAAATCAAGTGCTCCTCTGAGAATGTACGTTGTATGTGCGTACCCGTACTTAGTAGCGGTAGGTACGTACTAGAAGACGAATGAACTGCTAGAGTGAGGTTGGGCGAGTCACGAGGTCAGGTTAGCCTGGGGCACGCTAGATTGACCTAGGTTGAGCTTGAGGTTAAGCTGGGGTCAGCCTGGACAAAGGTAGGTCAGTTCAGGCTTCTTACGTTAGTTAGATCACAGCTCATAGTTTCCCCAGTGTTGGCAGTGAAGTCCACCTTCAGCGTCATGTCCTGCGCTGCTTCGTCTTTAGTTCAGGGACGCCATTATCGATCGGGAACCGTTCATATGTCTTAGCCCGGACTGCAACATGGTCGGCCGGCCTCGGACGGGACAAAGCTCTTTTGCGCGTGTGCTGCCGTCATGTCATAGAGTCGCACGGAAGTTTTATATGCTAGTGTCTGAGTCAAAGGAGGCTAAATTTATTTACGTATAGAGCTTATTTGGCCTAAGCACCCATCTGTAGGGTCAACGAATAATTTCTAAGAAGTGCAGCTTCCGGCTTTAAAAAGCCGGGATCTAGCCAAAGGACAAAAATGGCAAAGATTTTCGTTGGGGCCCCTCCGACAGGCCCTTCGCTCACCGGGACGTAGGTCGCCACCCTCCCTTTGCACACCCCTACGGGGCCTCCTCTCGAGCCCCTTTGACACTTTTGTCTTCTCCCCTCCCTCCTCCCACGGCATCATCCCCCGGACTTACCCAAAATGCCCCATCCCCCGAGGGGTCTTTTCACATTTTTGTCTCTTGCACTGTTTTTTAAAAAGCATTTTTTCAGGTCTTATTTTGTGCAGTACACATATGGGGTGGTTTAATTCTCACCTGGTCAAAAAAATGTTTAACATATTTGCCCTTTGACACAGTGAAACTGCCTGAAGTGCTCTGAAAAACGCATTTACTTGGCCCACAATTACGCGGACCCGCAGCACGTGGAACACGCTTGTGCTCCAAATTCAAAGTTTTTGCTCACTACTTTGGTGTGTATCAAGTTAGCACCCCTGTGGGCTCCAAATCAGCTACTTCACACCAAATTGGCTACTTGCGCACCAAGCAGCTACTTTCGCTCCGGTAACCAGGCAAATGGGGCCTTCACATATGGGGACGGTGAACAATAGGGACTTTTCGGAAGAGTTCAAGATTAACCCATACATGTGGCACTTCACTTTTATACGCATACACTCCAGGTATGAACCGAACATACTGTCTTTCATTTTGAAACCTCGATAAAAAAAAAGAGCAGAAAAAAGAATTGAAAAACCGCAACGAGGACAAAAGATACAAAATCAAAAATCACGAGGTCCACGGGAACACCCCAATTCCATTTGTCACAGGATGAGAATGGGAAGGTGTCATCAAAATGACAACTGGATTTTGAGCTTGGTCTGCAAAGAAACCCCTTAAATCAACCGAGATTTATCCATTTGTAAATGTATGCAGTACACAAGTTGAGTACGTTCCTGAGTCCCCGGGTCAAGGGTTTAAAGGAGCTTGCTGCTTGCACGGTCACTCGCTGCTTCTGCTTGGAGGAGGTCATTATATTCTTAAGTCAAATGTTTCGTTCTCAACGTAAAAGCCCAAACAGTAAGTGGGCCACTAATGCTAGAAGGCCACATGTGCAAAGGTCCCATCATGCCATACAACCTTGTGCTCTACATCAGCTCGGTCAGGCTCAAGTCTGAGGGTGAGGCTTAGGATGCGTTCGGTTTAGGTGATGACCGCTCAGGTGTACGCTCGGATGTGGATGTAGGTTGGGATCAGTTGCTCAG
>JAAUXU010049132.1_pt1 | contig 45519 bp, 44 predicted proteins | sample 7278151 | NCBI WGS metagenome assembly JAAUXU01 (sample SAMN14350113, study PRJNA611818) | marine sediment metagenome | isolation source: surface marine sediment (1.8m) | place: French Polynesia: Moorea | collected 2018-08
CTCAGCCGGCGCATTTTACCGGGTTTGATATTGCGGGACTCATCATTTGGCTGATCGGGTTTGGTTTTGAGTCTGTCAGTGACTGGCAATTGGCACGCTTTAAAACCGATGTCGCCAACAAAGGCAAGGTCATGGATCGCGGGTTGTGGGCCTATTCGCGGCACCCCAATTACTTTGGGGAATGCTTAATCTGGTGGGGAATATTTTTCATTGCTTTATCGACCCCCAACAGCGGATGGACGATCATCAGCCCGCTGGTCATCACCGCAGTTTTGCTGAAGATGACCGGTATCCCCCTGATGGAAAAAACGATTGTGGACACCCGGCCGGCCTATCGCGATTACATCCGACGCACCCCAGCGTTTATCCCCTGGTTTCCCAAAAAGGATAATCTATGAGCATATGGGTAGATATGGCTGAGCGTGGATGGCTGCCGGATGCTGTTATTCGTTTAGGCATTCGAATGCTCGACAAAAAGCGTCTGCAAATGGAAGACAAAGGCAATGTCGAAGCCCAGCAGGCTGCCCTGTTTCAGGTTATTGCCGATATGCGGCGCAGCCCCATCGCTGTTCAAATTGAAAAACCAAAAGAACAACACTATGAGGTCCCACCGGTCTTCTTTCAACTGGTGCTCGGTCGGCATTTAAAATACAGCAGTTGTTTCTGGGATGCGAATACGCAAACGCTGGATGAAGCTGAAGCGCGCATGCTGGCCATCACTGCCGAACGTGCACAGTTGGCCAACGGGATGCGCATTCTGGAACTGGGTTGCGGCTGGGGATCACTTTCATTGTGGATGGCTGAACACTATCCCGCCAGCCAGATAGTCACGGTTTCGAATTCCCAACCGCAGACGAAATTTATCCGCGCTTTATGCCGGCAAAGGGGACTGGGCAATTTAGAGGTTATCTGCGCTGATATGAATAATTTTGATACGGATTTAAGATTCGATCGTGTGGTTTCGGTGGAAATGTTTGAGCACATGCGCAACTGGCCCAAACTTCTTGGACGCATTAGCACCTGGTTGCGTCCGGAGGGCAAATGTTTCATCCATATTTTTACCCATCGTCAATTTGTCTACACCTTTGAGGAAAACAGGAATAGCTGGATGGGAGAACATTTTTTTACCGCTGGTATGATGGCCTCAGACGATTTGCTGCTGTATTTACAGGATCATCTGGCAGTGGAAGCCCATTGGCGGGTTAACGGCAAGCATTACCAAAAAACTGCCGAGGCATGGCTGGCCAATATGGATGAGCGCCGGGAAAAAATTCTACCCATAATAAAAAAGACCTACGGGAATGAAAAAGCGAAGCGCTGGTTGCAGCGTTGGCGCATATTTTTCATGGCCTGCGCCGAATTGTGGGGTTTTCGAAACGGGCAGGAATGGATTGTTTCTCATTATCTTCTGAAAAATAGAAGCAGCGGTACAAGCAACTAATTCATAATTTCAAAACTGCTGTTGTCTGCGCAAAGAAGAAAAAGATACGATCAATGGTTTAAGTGTCAAATAAAGTATTACGATGATAATTGGGCAGATGACCGTCCATGTGATGACGGCATAAAGCGTCAGATCCCAAAGACCGGCCATGCTGCCCCAAAAGTCGTTTTTCATCAGATTTATCAGGTTTTCACCCGGTGCTAGCCATCTATCCGGTTTGAACATCCAGCTGCCGATGCTGTAAAACGGCGCCAGCAATGCAAGCTGAACCGGGTAAACCAGATAGTTAACCAATTGTATGGCGGGTAGGTTCAACCGAAAAACAAGAGCTGCTAGCGTGCACAGCAAAGTGCTGATTCCCAACACCGGAAATACACCCAGAGTAGCCCCAAGTGCTAAGCACAATGCAATCTTGTGAACGCTCATTCCCTCTTTTAACATTGAACGAATCATTTTAATGCTTTTCGATTTCAGCCGTCCAACCATTATATACCCTAACACTGTAAAATAGTCTCTCAGATAATAATTAATTAGATAATGCGGATTGTATGCGCATGTACTCACCAAGGTTATCCATTGTCAACAAGCCCACCAACCGATTGTTACGCGTCACCGGCAACGTATGGCAGTTGCAGTCGTTGAGTTTGGTGAATGCAGTTTCAAGCATGTCGTAGGAGTCAACCGTTACAAAATGCTTTTGCATCGCTTCAGACACCAGGGCATGTGGCCCGTGTTTTGATAGCGCTGCAATTAAATCAGATTGCGTTAGAACGCCAATCACATCGCCTCTATCAGTCACAGGAAAATCCTTTTGCGTACCATTTATCGTTAACTCAACAGCACGCTCGAGTGTTTGATGTCGATCCAGTGATCTAAAATTGGTCAACATAGCATTGGTCACGGGAACTCCGCTAAAAGCAGATTTCATTTGCGTTATTTTTGTCTCTTGAGCAGCTCCAATCCACACGAATAAAGCAATAAACAGCAGAAGTGGGTTGAAAAAGAGGCCAAATATACCAAATAGAACAGCTATGCCCTGACCTAAAGTTGCAGCGTACTGTGTAGCTTTTGCATATGGCAATCGCATGGCAAGTACAGATCTTAAGACGCGACCGCCGTCCATTGGAAATGCCGGGATCATATTGAAAATGACTAAAAAGATATTAACCGCCATGATGCGCTCAGCAAACGAAGCGGACGCACCTGCCAATTGACTCAGAGGCGTGAAACCCTCTGTAATGTACAAAAAAACGCCAAGTGCGGCAGCAATGACAATATTCACTGCAGGCCCTGCCAAAGCCACATAGAGCTCCTGTCGAGGCTCATCAGGCATCTTTTCAAGCCGCGCTACACCTCCTATCGGAAGCAGAATGATATCACGGGTTTGGATACCAAACTTTCTGGCTGTTAATGCATGCCCCAACTCATGTAAAACAACGCAGCCAAATATGACCAGGATGAAAAAAATGCCTGCTACAGCTGCGTTTACGGAGCCGCTTTGATTGTAATACACGAATGCAATCCATGCCAGTAACAAAAAAAATGTAAAATGAATGAAGACATCAATTCCAGCCAGCTTGCCAATTTTTATTGACCATCTCATTTTTCAGACCTTTCATCGAAGTAATAAATTTTCAACGCCAGCATCGCTGTTACTGTATGCAGCATAATCAGGAAGCGATTGTTTGAACGAATCTTTAAGTTTGGCAATGATGCCTTTTTGAATTTGGCGAACGCGCTCTCTTGAGATGCCAAATTGTTTTCCTATTTCTGAAAGCGTTTTGGGATCCTCTGCAAAAATTCGTTGGTTGAAAATATGCAGCTCACGCGGATCCATCTGTTTTCTGAATTTGGCAATGTGTTTCTTCAGAATGATCTGCATCTCTTTCTGTGACATTTTGTCCTCCATTGAATCTGAGGGCGTTTTCAGAAATTCGATGCGCGCTGTATCCGTGTCATCTGTCAATGGTGCATCTAATGAAACATCCCAGCCATTGATCCGCTGTTCCATTTCAACGACGTCCTTCTTAGGAACACCCAGCCTTTGTGAAATCAAGTCGGCACTTGGCTCATAGCCGTCATCTTCCAATTTTTGTTTTTCGCTTTTAAGTTTAAAAAATAACTTACGCTGTGCCTGTGTAGTTCCGATTTTAACCAGGCGCCAGTTATCCATAAGATGCTTTATAATATATGCCTTTATCCAAAACGCAGCGTAATAGGAAAATTTAACATTTTTTTCGGGTTTGAACTTCTCAACCGCCCTGATCAACCCTAAGTTTCCCTCTTGGATAAGATCCAGCAGATTTTGCATCCACAGATTGCTGTAGTCCATCGCAATCTTTACAACTAATCGAAGATTAGACGTCACCAATTGTTGAGCGGCGGATTTGTCTTCAGAACTGTGAAGTTTCCGAAAAAGGGCACGTTCCTCATCACGTGTTAAGAGCTTATATTTACTTATTCCCACAAGATATCGCTGAAAGGCATCTGTTGCCACGGATGTGCCCGATTTTTTAGGAGTGGACAGATGAGGTGGTGCCGACCCGTTTTTTTTGTCATTATGATGCAGCATACTATCGCTATATTGCTGATCATCGTCATTCGCTAAGTTTAATGGGGCGATTTTGTTATTCATGTTACCCTCCTTAAGTACAAGTCATGCCACGTTCTGCATTTCGCTGATTGAATGTCAATCTGGTATTAAAGCAAATTCTTCATTTTGCCCGTCTAAGTGCGGGCAAAATGATTGATTTGCAATGGATTACTTATTTTGGAAATTGGTTAACTTTGCTTGTCAGAACCGTAGCCTTTTCCAACGCCATGCATTTTAAGAAACTGATTCCATTCATTTTCGCTGATGGCGCCATCATTGTCTAAATCTATAGCATCAAAGCTCCAGCGAAGTTGCTCAGAATGGAAAGCGTCGTATTCGTCAAAAGACACCACTCCGTCTTCATTGCTATCCATCTCATTAAGGTTAGCCTTAAACATTGAGTGACCATGGTGTCCTGCCTGAACAGTAACAACAGAGCCAATAAATAATGCAATAGCTGAAAAAATGGCCATAGCAGGTATTATTAGGTAACTTTTCATTTTTTTCTCCTCTATTTGTAATTTTAAAGAATTGTTTAGGTTTTGTCTAAATTACGTAGAAGGTAAGCACCACCCATCAGCTGTCAATACACGCTTGCAAAATAATGACTTTTTTTTAGCTGGGGATGTTACAGGTCGCAAGCAGCTTCTGCCGGGGTAAGTGGATGTCCAGCAATTGGTTGGTAGCTGCTGGGTTTAACGGTTAGCAGGGATATATTTGAGTTGCACATAATCCGCTCAGCGGTATTTCCGACTATCAATCCATCAAGACCGGATCGCCCAACAGAGCCCATAATAACCAAATTGATTCGATAATCCTCTGCGATGCTGGCTATGTGCTTTTCAGGATCCCCCTGCCGCAGGTGAATGCGGTAGCGAAGCTGTTGCCGGCTGGTCTTCCTAAGGAAATCGACCAGGCATTTTCTCTGTTGATCCCGTGCTGCGATAAGCACACGACGCACCTGTTCATCATTTAAATGTTCATTTTTCCGCAATCGCTCACCCATTGGATGCCGCCAGCAGTTGAGAACATGAACCTTTTGACCCGCGTGAAGAGCAACATCGTTAACCAGTGTCATAATCTGTGTATTCAGGGCATTGCCAGTGACGCCAAATGCCCCTGAACAGAGCATTGGATCAACTGCTGCCAGCATTCTATTGGATCTAATTTCGGGATCGGGTCTGGAGATCAGAATCGGGGTAGTACATCTGCGCATCAGATGCATGGCTGTGCTGATTATTGCATGGTGAAGCAGCACATTTTTTTGTTTCGCGTCAAAGACGATAAGATCATGATGGTCGCGCTCGACTTCTCGTTCGACGGCCTCAGGAGGATCTCCCTGCAGAAATTTGGAATGTACACGGTGATTACGTAGTTGTAGTTTGGGATTTGCCTTACCACCCTGCTGCGCCTGAAGATCTGTTAACCACCCGTTCTGCAGAACTGGGTAACCCTTTAAGACGGCATTCGAGCGATCATGGTGCGGATCGACGATTTGAAGTATTTTAAGGTCAGAACCGCTGTTAGCTCCCAATGCAAGGGTTTGCCTCAATACGTCGATATTGGGCTTTGAAGCGGATACAATGACAATGTTTTTAAAAAGTGACATGAGCCTGTTTGTCCTCTTTTTAGACCTTTTGGTATTTATTGCATTCTTTACAGATCAATAATTGGCATGTTAATTTGATTGTCAATGTTTTGTCTATATTTTGTAAAGGAAAGTAGAAATTGCATTTCACCTGGCAGTGTCGACAGCAGCGATAACTGAACAATACGGCGTTTTCTGAAGCGCGATATACGAAAAAGACGACATATAGCTGAGCACACAACTTTTTAAGCAATGCGCTATGACAGGATTTCGGCAGTCGCATCAGCGGCTGCTTGATTTTGCTGAGGCGGTAGTTAGAATATATTAGCCTGTTTCATGTCACATTAATTGTTGGTAAATAAAGATGCTGTCAAATCGTTTCTTGAAAAAAATGGTGCTGTTCACTCTGAGCTTGGGCGCTGTTTACATGCTTGCTTGCACCTATTTATGGGCGCGACAGGGTCATTTTATATTTACGCCCAGGCGCGAAATAAAAAAGACACCTGCAAATGTGCAGTTGGTGTATGAGGATGTTTATGTGGCCGTTAAAAGTGCTAACGGCCAAACGGAGCGGCTTCATGGTTGGTGGGTTCCGGGTCAAGATCCTACCGGAAAAGTGTTGCTCTATCTTCACGGCAGTGCCCTCAATATGGGGGCCAATGTTAACGCCTTGCGTCGTCTGCACAATTTAGGGTTTGCTGTCTTTATTGTTTCCTATCGCGGATACGGGTTAAGTGATGGTGAATTTCCATCAGAGGCGCTTTTGTATGCCGATGCCGAAGCATCCTGGAACTTTCTGGTGGTAAACAAGGGGATTAATCCAAAGAAAATATACATTTACGGTCATTCAATCGGAGGTGCAGTCGCCATTGACTTAGCCGTACGTTATCCGAGTGCGGCCGGGCTGATTGTAGAATCGACATTTACCTCGATTATTGATGTGGCGCGTCAAAAAACCAGATATCGCTTTTTTCCGTTGGATTTGATCGTTGATCAGCGTTTTGAATCGCTCACTAAAGTCCCTCGCCTGCGCATACCGACCCTATACATACATGGCACCGATGACCACTTGGTTCCGTTTGAAATGAGCCGCCTGCTGTATGAACACACGCCACATCCTAAATTTTTGACATTAATTCCGGGCGGAGGTCATAACAACAGTGCCACCGTCGGCGGCAATGCCTACTTGGTGGCCGTATCGGAATTCGTTGCAGCTACACGTCATTTGAATCCGCAGGAAAACCCTAAACAAACATCATCTTAGATGCAGCCGATATCCATCATCGCTTGATTTTCAATCGAATCGGGCCCTTAAACAGGGCCGGATCAACAGGCGCACCGGCCTGAAGAATATCAATTTTATCCCTATGCGCCAAGCGCCGAGCCGCCCGGCGCGTAGCTTCCAGCAATGGACGCCATTTATTCTCATCCATATCCCCCGCGTATTGCTGAGCCGCATCACTAGGGCATATACTGGAAGATGCAGACCGAGAGTGCAGAAGCGTGATGATCGTTTTCTCAAGCGCCCTATCGATGTCGCTCAGGCCATTTTTTTGACAGCCACGTGAACAGTATTTGACCTGCCGCCAGGTACGGCGCCATTTTTTGCGCCACTGGATCTCACGTCCACAGACGACACATATTTTGCGAGTGGGTTTCATAATTTACCCGCCCTGAGGGATCTGCGGTATACCAGCATTTAAGCTGAGTATTTTCCCGGCCATTGCCATCCCACTCAATACAGCGCCTTCGATCCGGGACATCTGGCACCAATCGCCGCACGTGCCGATCTTTAATTGCGCATCCCACAAACAGCCAACGTTGAGCGGATTGGCCGCCGCAGCGCTCTCCCAAAAACAAGATCGCTGATAGATCGGGCCTATTGGCCTTTGGCCAATGCTTTTAAAAAATGCGTCGACTGCTAAAGATATTCGTTGTTCATTGTCTGTGTGGGCGTTGTCTTTGGACCACTGGGTGTCGGCATGCAGCGTCCAGCATTCGGTCGCACCCCGCTGAGGCTTGCTGTTATTTCTGGCCACCCACCGAACCGCTGATCCATGAACAAAGATGGCGTCAAACGGCAGATCCAGCGGTTCGTTAAATGCAACCATCACCGCCAGGCAGGGCTGCATCTCAATGGCAGAGATGCGATCGCTTAGTTTCGGGCTAAGACCAACAAGACCGTTGGCCTGGGGTGGCGGGGCAGCGACGATGACAACATCATAGGGACCATGCACATTTTGTTGGGAATCCATCAATTGCCATTGTTCATTGTTTTTTTGAAGTGATTCGATCGCCGTATTGAAGCGAATATCGACACCCTCAGACAGATGCGCTGCAATCGCATCCATACCGGGAATTGCCACCCAGCGCTCAGTCAATTGTTTTTCAGCAGACAGACGCCCCTGCCTGGCAACACCGATTCTGCCCTTCCATAGCGCGATGATGCTATCCATATGCCAGGATCGCACAAAGCGATCCAATCGCTCATCCCGCACCGTAAAATACTGGGCTCCGGTGTCGAAAATATATTCTGATTCTTTGATCGTTGCCGTGCGGCCACCGGGTCTGCTGGCTTTTTCAAACACATGCACTTGATGATCATGGTCCATAAGCGTTCTGGCAGCAAAAAGTCCCGATATACCGGCACCGATAACTGCTATTTTGAATGGCTTTCCGGTTGCCGGCCCTTTGATTTTGTCAGCGTAAGCGGCCATATCCAGTCGTCTGGCATGATCTTTGGTGGAGCGGGGGCGCAACGCGCCAATCACCGGTCGATCCGGTCTAAAGGGTCGATCAAACAATCCCAGGCACCACAACAATCCGCCATAGGAGTTGGCATCATTACCATCCAAGGCCAAACGATGGTTTAAATCAATCATCATATCAAGCGCCGTCTGAGGATCAGAAGTCCAGTCAAGAAATGCCTTGCCCCATGTCATCCGCACATTATTGTGCAATTCACCATGGACGAGCAGAGATTTCTGGGCGGCATCCCACAGCGCATCACCAGTTTGGCCCCGGTATAAACGCTCCCAGGAATATACTTCCTCGCGAGGATCATCTTTATGTTGTCTTATGGTCTCACGTGCCCATTGAGGAAGGACATCCAGTGTTTCCGGATATTGGTGATAAAAGCAAAAATTATGCGCCAGTTCGCGCCAGATGAGCAATTCGTCCAAGAATTTTGCAGCCCCGTTCGATCCATCCAGTTTTGCCTCTTTTGCGATGCGAAACGGAGACACGTGACCGTGATGTAAATACGCTGAAAGGCGGCTCACACCTCGAGGAAAAATGACAGCGGCATCATTGCGCAGACGGGCATAGCCTTTTAGACCCCGGCGCTTAAATTCCTCCCAACGCGCATATCCGGCGGAGGAACCGCCGGGGGTATGCACTACGGGCGGAATCGTATGATCAATATCACATTGGGCACACAAATCAGCAAAATCTGCATTTGCCAGGTCAAGGGCGTCAAACCCGCAATCGCCTGTGAACTTTTCGACCGCTTCATTAACATCTTCCCATGGTTGTCTGAGCCGCCGTTCAAATTCTTTTTGAGTGTGGTTTCGAAAGGCATAGGCACGAGCAAACGAGCGTTTGATCGACTGCATGGGAATAATGCACGTGCAATCCACCGCCCAGACAGCCGTGTTTCCCCGTCCAACCAGCTGGCGGGTCCATTGCGGGAAGGGCGGTGCCGGAAACTCTTCAGTGATAACCAATGCTGCACGACGTGCCAATACGCTGAGCGGAGAAGGTTCGCTTGGTTTGCGCCCCAGATAGAATACATGCATGATTCGTCGTTCTCGCAGCCGTTGTTGCACTTCCCGTGCACCTTCCATAATAAATGTGTGGTGACGGTCCGAGTTAAACGGATGCCGGCCGCCAAGTCCCTGATAAACCAATACCGGCAATTTTAATTGCGCAGCAATGCTCAGAGCCGTGTCTATGGCCGGGTTCTCATGGTTGCGAACAGCGTGATGCATCCAGTAAAGAATAAATTCACCGTCCAATCGTAACGGCGCATCTTCGATCAATCGGATCCGTTCGAACAAGTGGGGCGGTAATCTTTTGACCGCCTCCGCTGATGATACCTTATGCGACATTGTTAAGGCCTTCTTGAGATTTTTTTATTAAGGATTGGATGAAAATGTTAATTTAAACCTTAATTTATCAATTTAAAGCTAAAATGTAAGTCTGCATTAAAAAAGGTTAAAGAACCTGTGGCTGGTGAACACCCTAAAAGCGGCAAGCTGCAAATACCCGACAGAAACGATGTCATTATTATCGGGGCCGGACCCGTGGGCCTGGTCGCCTCATTATTATTGAGCAAATATCACGTACCGCATGTCCTGGTTGAACAACTGGCCAAACCCGATAACCATCCCCAGGCGCATTTTATAAATTGCCGCTCCATGGAAATTTTACGAGAGATCGGTAGGCTCGATCAGACGCTTTATATGCAGAGCGCGCCCCCTGATGAATGGCGTCGTTTCGTCTACTGTACGAGTCTGGCAGATCTCCCAGCTTTGGGTCACAGCCAACAAAAACTATCCGGTTCGCTGCTCGGCGTGGTTGACCATTTCGCCAATGCTCCTGATGTGGAATACAGTCCCGGACGGGTCGTGCATTTCCCGCAACACGATTTGGTTCGCTTGCTGCGCAAAGCGGCCTTGAACAGCCGCTTTTGCACCCTAGTGGAAGGGTATCGTGCCGAAATTGAAGAGCAACACGCACATGTTGATGTCTTTGTCAGCGGCAATCGAAACTCCCGACGACGGCATGTTAAAACGCAATACGTAGTGGCTGCTGATGGTGCCCATAGCACCACACGCAAACAGCTTGGCATTAAATTAAATAGTGATACCGGAACCTTACAACATCTGATAAATGTTCACTTCATTAGTACCCAACTCGCCGAAAATCTTCGCACCCGAATTCCGGCAATGCTTTACTTCGTTTATTCCAGTGCTGGGGTTGCTGTTTTGGTTGCCCATTCGTTTAAACGTGGTGAGTTTGTAGCCCAAATACCCTATTTCCCCCCATATCAGCAAATCGAAGATTTTGACAAAACCCGCTGTACAGGATTGCTCCAAAAACTTGCCGGGCAGAATCTCCCGATTGACATTCGCAGTATCCGCTCGTGGCGTATGGGTACCTGGCAGGCATCGCGATATCGGTCCAAATGGGGTCGTTGTTTTTTGATCGGAGACGCCGCTCATCAGTTCACGCCAGCCGGCGGTTTTGGAATGAATACTGGAATTCAGGATGCGCATAATCTCATTTGGAAAATGGTTATGACCCTTCGCTCAGAAAGAAGTGCAAAGAGCATATCCGCAGAGCGCCTGCTAGCAACCTTTGAGGATGAACGCCGGCCTGTTGCACAAATGAATTCAAAATTAAGTGTTGCAAACTATCTAATGACACTGCATATTCCCAGTGCCATTGGTTTACACCTTAGCATGGCAAACCGATTAAATAGTTTTTTCAACTGCTTGCCCGGACTTCATGGACTCAAACGCGTTCTTTTTCAGTCGGTGATGCGTCTGGGTCTTAAACAGGTTAACTGGCTTAAATCAGATCATCCGATCATCAGATATCGGCGACGCGTGCTGCGCGGCATTTTCAACAATGTGAAGGACAAAACTTTGCAACTGTTGTTTCCTGGCCAGGATATGGGATTTGTATATGAAAAAGGCTGGCTGTTTGGACCCAAGACAGAAACTCGTTCACAAATCGATCCGTTTGTGTTCAAACCTGAGTTGAGGGTCGGCGGGCGCGTTCCACATTTTTGGCTGGCCGACAGCAAAGGCCAGCAGTTTTCAGTATTAGATTTGCCCTCAATGATGATTGGAACTGAAGTGCATCCTAAGTGTGTGATGCTGCAAGCGGGCAAAATGATGACCGCAGAATTAAAATTTAATACAATTGCCGACTTGTCATTTACAACCGTTCAGATTTCACAAAGCAGATCGTCAAAACGGGCTAATTTTAGCTACCATTTAAAAAGACCTGATTTCTTACCCAAATCCTTTGCAATGCTCATTCGCCCGGACGGACATATTGCCTGGTTACAAATGGATTCATCGCTTGATTGAGCCCAATTTCAATTTGTTACAGCAACCAACGAGCGAGTATGAAGCTTAACGTTGCAACCGCTGTGCAAAGCACTACTCCCCAGATAATATCTACCACAACAATGTTCAGCGGCCAGTTTTTGAGCAGGGCTAAATTGGTAAGTTCATAGGTCATGTAAGTGAAAAATCCAAATAAAGCCCCATACAGCATCGCATGTTGCCAGGAATTTTTGGCTAAAGCGGGCACAACGGCAAAAATCAGAATTCCGGCAATGAAAAGCAAGTAAAATAGAATTGCCGCCGCCCAGTTAACCTGAGGGCTGAGCAGATGGTTCAAATTTTTTTGATAAAATCCTTTGGCCACCACCCCTAACCAAATCAGGTCGACAATAAAGAAGACCGGAACAGTCAGCGCATAGAGCTTTAAATAGTAAGCGACGTTCATGGGAACCTCGTTGAGCTGTGGTTATTCATCATCACCTATTCCGGAGGATGCTTCTTGCGCCAAACTTTTGAATGCTGCCCGCAAAAGCTCTACTCGCCGGCGATTGGTGCCAAAATCGTAGTAACCAGACCTTGAAGCAGACTTGATGTGAATAACAGATTCATCGGGCGGCAAGAAAAATTGGACATCGTCGACAAAGCGAAATAAAAAAGAGCGATATTCCGCGTGCAGATAATTTAAGTCACTTTTCACTATTCGCACCCGTTGCGTATTTTCCAGAATAAAGATCAATCTTTGCCGAGCGTTATCGACAGTGCCGTCGTAGGTAATGGGTTGGACAAAATGTTTTATATCCTCAGTTAAAGATGAAACACAGTTGGGCGAATCTGGGCAGGGCGAAAAAATTTTAGAACTGGTGGACGTGCCAGCATGGATAGATGAAGTGCCGAGAGAAATGCAAATGCATATTGAAAGCGTCTTTAGGCTCATTTCGCTTACACGGGAATAATCAGAGTGGGGATCTCGGTGCATTTGGTCACGCGGTCAGCCACGCTGCCAAAATCAAAATGAGCTTCGCTGCCCCGGCTGGCGATAACAACCATATCAATACTTTCCTTCTCGATCAATTTAAGGATCTCTTTGGCCGGCTCACCGACACTGATGTGGCGAAAATATAGCGGACAAGCATTTAAAAATTTTTCGCAAATCTCATCCAGCCGCCCCTCAGCGGTTTGCTTTTCCCACTGCTTCATTTTTTCGATATCCTCTGGATCATTATGTCCATAAGAAGCCCCCACAGCAGGGTAATCTTTCAAAACGTAGAGAATATGAATCTCAGCAGCATACTTTTCAGCTAAGGAGGTGACCACCGGTAATGCTTTGGCGGCATTCTCGGAGAAATCAGTCGGCCATAAGATCTTATTAAATTCCATGGTTTAATGTCCCCCAGATTGAAGATGAAAGATTGACGGTTAGAAGCTGATAGAACAATATTAATTTATGCGCCTGCAAAGACAAGCATACTTTGCTGGCTCACAGACCAATATAGTAAGCATTAGTTTGCAGTCCAACAAATACTTTTTTGTATCAAAGCACAACAGCATTTGCCCTGTTAGCAAATGGTAATTTTTTAGCCAAAAAGCTTAGAACGCTCTATTCAGAAAATAGGGAGGTAGCGTGGTGGTTCAGTGGCATTTTCTCAGCCGAGGAAAGGAGGTAAACTCAACAGAGACTGAACCACCACCGTCAATGGAGGAATCATTCGAGACTACGACTATACAGAGACCAAAATTTGACCAAAAGTTACAATTAAATCTTATTGCCATTGAATTCGTCTGGAATGGATGCTCCAGGCTCCTCTGGATTCATTTTTTCAAATAAGTCTCTGATATCACTCAAATAAGCCATGCAGTGTGCGCCAAACCACCATATTTCAACCAGTATCAACAACAATAGAATCGGAACCCAAACAGTCATTGGGGGTCTCCTTTCCAAAAGTGTTTACTATGTGGCTAAATCAGGAATCAACGGCTCGCGTCGGCACATGGGCTTGGTGAACAACATCTGCACATTACCAATGTAGCGCTCCGCAAAACCCGCTTCACAATAACTCAGATAATAATCCCACATGCGAATAAACGCCTCTGAGTAGTCCAGCTCTTTGACAACATCAATATTATCAAAGAATTGCTCCCGCCAGCAGGCTAAGGTCCTGGCGTAGTGCGCTGTGATATCTTCCAGATGAAATAGACGCAAATTAGTCACTTTGGCGATCGAAGATGTAATGGCCGCAATGGATGGTATACAACTTCCCGGAAATATGTAGCGCTTGATGAAATCGACCGAGCGTTTGTGGCGCTCAAACACCTGATCGGTAATGGTGATCGCCTGCAGCAACATCATGCCGTCAGGCTTAAGCAACCGGCTACAGGTTTTAAAGTAAGCATCCAGATAATGATGCCCAACCGCTTCGATCATTTCAATCGACACCAGTTTAGAGTAGGTTCCCTTCAAATCACGGTAGTCCTTCATCACCAGCTCTATGCGGTCGGCTACTCCGGAATCTGCAATGCGCTTTTGGGCCAGTTTAAATTGCTTGTCGGAAATGGTGGTGGTGGTCACGCGGCAACCAAAATTTTTGGCCGCATAAATAGCAAAGCCACCCCAGCCGGAGCCAATTTCAACGACGTCATCAGCAGGGCCAAGTTCAAGTTTTCGGCAGATGCGGTCGTATTTGGCAAGGGAGGCGTCTTGCATGCTGCTGCTTTCGCTTTTAAAAATACCGCAGGAATAGGTCAGGGTTTCATCTAAGAACAATCGATAAAAATCATTGCCCAGATCATAATGGGCCACAATATTTTTACGACTGCCGCTGCGCGTATTTTTGCGCAGAAAATGCCCGATCCTTTGCAGCGGGGCCGAAAGCTTTGACCAGCCCTTATCCAGACGCTCAAAACTGTCGCGATTCAGGGCCATGATACGCAGCGCGGCAGTCAAATCGTCTGCCGACCAGAAACCGCTCATGTAAGCCTCAGCGGTGCCGATGCTGCCCCCAAGGATAGCTTTGGTGTAGAATCGGGGATGATAAACAGTTATGACCGCCTCGAGCGGATAGGTGCTGCTGGTCTGACCGAAGACATGACACTGCGATCCCTCCAGGACAGTAATTTTACCCCGCTTTAGCTTTTGCAGGATAGCAAAAAGAAGTCTGCGTGCCAGCCCGTCTGTCGGTCGCGCCTGGAGGTTTTCCAGCGCCTGCGACTCTGACGGCATGATGGAGGTTGTCATGGGTGAGTATTTTCTCCTGTTAACTTGCGTTTTTTGGGGTGAACGAACACGGGTGTCTTTTTGAGCAAAAGACGCAATGCCTGCCAATATATCATGGCAGTGACCTTGGCAGTCATCATCGGGTATTTGATGAGCACATCGGTCAATGCCCAGGAGCTGATCTCGCGGCGCTGCAAGGCCAGGCTGGCATCAAAAAGCATCTTTCTATCCTCGTAATCGATCATATGTACACGGATAGTCTTGCCCGGTTCACGAAAGCGCCAATCATAGTCGATATTCATGTCAATAAAAGGTGACACATGAAAATCCTTAACAAAGCGATGTCGTCGCCATTTTTTGACCGAATGTTCATTGCTTTCTCGACCTAATACGTAACAGTGAACTTCACCCCAGGGGGTGTTGTGTATTTCAACAACGATGGTCTCAACGCTTGTATCCTTGGCGTCATAGCAGTAGTAAAAGCTGGCCGGGTTAAAGCAATAACCGAAGTAGCGCAAATGTGTCAGCATGCGTATGGGCCCTTCAGGCGGCCGCCCGGTTTTTTCGGCGACCAGATTTCGCACCGCCTTATCGAGCGGCATCTGGGGATCACCGAAGTGGTCTTTGCGACGCAAATAGGCGATGTTGGGTCGCTGATAAGACCACAGCGGATGCGCATCAAATACCTGCGGCAGCTCCGCCAAGTCCAGATACAGAAAGAACAAACGATAGCGAAACATATTCTGTCTGGGCTTAAAACGGCGATGCCGAACAGTGCCCTCATAGATGCAACTGTGCATAGGCCGTCCTTGCAATTATTTAACATTTACGATGGGACGCGTTTAATATAAGCACGGAATGAGTTTCGTCAGCAGCCCGATGGCTGTTTTTAACAGAAATGAGGTGTCATGAAAGCGATTGCAAGGCGCATATTCAATCCATTTTGAGACTGGTCAAAGGGATTTACCGAAATGCTTTGCAACCACCAATGCACTATTGACCCCGTCTTCATGGAAGCCATACCCCCAGTAGGCTCCGCAAAAATAAGTTTGTTTGACCCCATTGATCTCCTCATGGCGGTTTCTGGCAGCCAAACTTGTTGGATTATACACTGGATGATGATAGTGCATTTCCTTGATTTTTTTGGCGGGGTCAATGGTGGCGGGTAAATTGAGCGTAACGCAATATTCGGCGGGAGCAGATAAACTTTGTAGAATATTCATGTCATAGGTAAGGGCCACGCGCGCCATTTCGTCCTCAGGAATATGGTAATTCCAGCTGGCCCAGGCCGCCTTTTTTCGGGGCAAAACCGATTCATCTGAATGCAGCACCGCATGATTGTCCTGATAGGGAATCGCCCCCAGGATTTCTTTTTCGCTGTCTGAGGGATCCGCCAGCATGGCCAGGGCCTGATCACTGTGGGTGGCGATGACCACCTGATCAAAGCGCTCGGGCTGGCCGTTGGCAGTTTGGACGCTGACATGATCCGAATGGCGCCGAATGGATGTGACCGGGCAACTCAGACGGATATGATCCCGATAAGGCCAGGTCAGGGGTGCCACATACTGTTTCGAGCCCCCCTTTATGACCAGCCATTGGGGCTGATTGCGAACATTTAAAAATCCATGATTTTTAAAAAATTGGGCAAAATACAGGGCCGGAAATTCATTGAATTTTACCGGATCCGCCGACCAAATGGCCTCGCCCATGGGAATGATAAAATGCTCGATGAACAGCCGTGAAAACTGCTTAGCGGTTAAAAAATTTTCGAGGGTCAAGGTGTAATCATCGCTTTTAAGAAGCGCTTCGGACTCACGCCTAAATTTAAAAATATCGAAGATCATCCGATAAAATGATGGCCGCAGTAGATTCTTGCGCTGAATAAAAAGCGAATTCAAAGAGCTGGGGCTAAATTCCAAGCCGGTCTTTTTGCACTGCACACTAAAGCTCATATTGGAAGGTTGCCAGGCAACACCCAGACGCTTCATCAACCGCACAAAATTGGGATAGGTTTTTTCGTTGAAGACAATAAATCCGGTATCCACCGCATATTTATCGCCATTCAGACTGACATCGATGGTGTGCGTGTGGCCACCGATATAATCCTCGGCCTCAAATATGACCAGTTCATGCTCATCACTGAGCAAATAGGCGGCCACCATGCCTGCAATACCGGTTCCGATGACTGCAATACGCATTTAACGGTCCCCCAGTCAAATTAAAGAGAAGTTGTGTCAGGGCGTGTCAACGACCACTCGGTTTTGGTCGCGCAAATCATCGGGCAACCCCCGCAGATCTCGGACAATGCCCAGCCAGGAAAAGATTTTAAGCAGGTAATAGGTAATATCAATTTCCCACCAATAAAAGCCCTGGCGTGCGGTAATCGCATAATGATGGTGATTGTTATGCCACCCTTCACCCAACGTAATCAGCGCTAAAAGGGCATTGTTGCGGCTGGTGTCCGGGGTATCATAGCGCCGGCTGCCGAACATATGGTCAAAGGAATTAATCGTCACCGTACCGTGAAAAAGCGCCACCGTCGAGATAAAAAAGCCCCAGATGAGCAGCTGGGGGCCATTGGTTTGCAGCTGGGGTGCGTAGATTTCCAGCAATAGGCCCCCAAAGAATAAGGCACAGGCCAATAAAACCGGGATGACAATGTCAAAACGATTGATCCAACGCAGCTCCGGGAATCTGGCCCAATCTTTCACATATTGCATCTTGGTCGGAAAATTCGCCGGGGATGTTAACCACCCCATATGGCTCCATACAAAGCCGTGCTGACGGGGTGAATGGATATCTTTATCGGTGTCGGCGTAGCGGTGATGATGGCGATGATGCGCCGCCCACCAAAGCGGCCCGCGCTGAACGGAAGAATTGCCCAGAACAGCAAACCAAAATTGCCAGAATCGGTTGGTCTTAAACGCATTATGTGAAAAATAGCGGTGGTAGAATCCGGTAATGGCAAACATGCGTATAAGATAAAGACCGATAGCCGTCAAAACGGCAAACCAGCTCCAGCCCACCCAGATAACTCCCAAACACATTAGATGCATGATGAGAAACGGGATGATGCGAAACCAATCGACTTTTTTACCTTCAGCGATGGAGAGCTGCTCGGCAGATGCATCGGTATCGAACCAACGCCACAAGGACAAAAGGACAGATGATTTTTTAGAGTGAGATTTAACTTTTTTCATGAATTAGACATTACGATCGTCATTATTCTTGATTAATTGTTGTATTCTTGAAGGTTGGCCCGGAGAGGTCTGGGTTCTTTCTTAAAGGATTCGAACCACAAATTCAATAGTATTTTGTAATGATTGGTGATTATTCTGTTTAATTTAAGAGAATTTAACCCAAATCCAGATTAGACGGCAACCAATAAAAAGAAATCGCGTCGTCTAACACAGCGGGGATTCCCTGGTGAATGGTTGGAAATTTGGGCTCCGCACCGACTGCCTGGCGCAGAGTTCCCGGCACAACCGGCACTCGCAGATTCCAGCACGAGATAGCGCCGCTGGGGTATGGATTTGGCTGGTCGGCTAACTTGTAAATAGCACCTAACAACCGTGTGCCCACATAAGCTAACGCGCGAGGGACATGCTTCACACGCACTCGTGGATGATGGGTTTGCAGGGTTTTGAAAAATTCATTCCACGTACAGGAGAGCTCATCGGCCACAACCCATATGCCCGAGCGACGGTTTTCAGCTGCCCGAATAATGGCATGCGCCGCATCATCAATATGGATATGGGCGAATGCGTTATCCCCTTTTCCTGGCAAAAAAATCTGACCGTATCGGATGCGATCAAATAACAGGCTGTGGGCCCCGTAGACATGTGACAGCCTCAAAGAAACAAAACAGATACCGGCGTCAGCAGCCATGTCTGCCAGTCGCTGTTCAGCCTCGAGCTTTGCCTGTCCATATCCGGACATCGGTGATGGTTGCGTGTATTGATCAATCGGTTTGTCGCTATCCCCATAAACCAGCAAAGTGCTGGCAAACACAAAATTTTTAACGCCGGCTTCGATGGCGGCCTGCATTAGACTTAGCGAGCCTTTGACTATGGATGCATAAAGTCGCGGATAAGGTTCAAAGGTAGCGCGAGCCCCCAGATGAATAACCGTATCAGTTGCATTCAGAGCGTTATCCAGACTTTGGCGGTGGTGCAAATCGGCTTGGATTATTTCAGCACCCAGGTGTTTGAGCATCGCCTCGCGGTCAGGGCGCCTGACCATCAATTTTGGGCGCAACCCCCGTTGATTCAATTGCCTGGACACTTCGATACCGATAAAACCGGTGGCCCCGGTAACCAAAACATTTTGCACTTTAGTGATCCTATTTATCTGAAGGTTCGCAAAGCGCTCATACCGCCATCGACATGAATGATTTGACCGGTCATCCAGGCACTGGCATCGGACAGCAAATGGATGGCGATTTGGGCAATTTCCTGCGGTGTTCCGATCCGCTTTGACGGATGGCGTTCTGCGGAAGCTTTCCGTTTTTCTTCACTCGACAACAAACCCTGAGCCAACGGCGTATCGGTAAGTGAAGGGGCGATGGCATTCACACGGATCCGGGGCGCAAATTCAGCCGCCAAAGAACGGGTCAAACCCTCCACGGCTGCTTTGGCCCCCGCAACAGAGGCATGAAAAGGCATACCAGTTTGAACGGCCACCGTGCTGAACAGCACTATGGCGGCGCCGGTTTTTGACTTTTTTAAATTCGGCAGACACGCTTGAATCGTTTTAACCGCCCCTAAAAAGTTAACCTGCCAGTCTTCCAAAAAGTCATTCATCGTCAACCGATGAAAGGGCTTCAGCCGAATGGTCCCCGGACAATATACGATTCCATTCAGCACCTCCGGCAACCCCTCAAAATTGAGCGAATCGGCCTGCACATCGATTGTCAGATGGTGTAAACCGTCCAGCGGGGTTAAAGCATCATTGGATCGTGACCCCACATACACCTTGTTATCTTTTTCATGCAGCGTCTTGGTAATTTCCAGTCCAATACCAGAACTGCCGCCAACGACTAAAAAATTTTTGGTATCCATGTATTTTCCTCCATTGAAAATGAGCTGTCAATTGCCAACCATCGGCAGAAATACCCTATTATGACATTGCGCCTTACAAAGTTAGGTTCCGCGGCTACTGCTTTCTTTGGCGCATTTCATTCTGACGCATGGGCATTGAATCAATCAATTCAAAAACAGTAGCTAAGCTGACATAGCCTTTGCGCTTCAGCTTGACGCCCCCATCTTTACCAACCAGAATAAGGGTGAATTCATTTTTAGCAATGCCAAATCGATCTCGGAATGAGTCCGCCGTTTGTCGGTCTACGGTCGCGGTGTTTATTCGAGATTCGCCCTGCTCAAATATTTCAAAAATCACCAAATCGCGGTCTTTGACTTCATCTGGTTGTCTGGCAATGTCATGCTGCAACTTTTTGAATTCCGGATGGTTGCTATCTGGTGCAATCAAAAAAAGCAGTCTATTCTTCCACTGAAATTCACTTAAGTCCATTGGTAGCGCATCCTTGCGATCATAAACGAACACCGCTGTCGCAACGATCATACTAATTATTAGCGTTTGAACATACGGTAAACATTTTTTCATAGACTTTAACCCGTTTGCAAATTTCAATATACTGCTCATAGTGTAATATACGATAAGTCGATGCGAGATTTTGTAAAGTTTGTTAGCCCAGATCACATTAAACATTAACTGCCTTCAATAGCTTAAAACGTATGATCTACATATCGATTGGATTATCTATTCATCGGCCGGAAGTAATCGGTCTGTCTGCTGAATCAATGCAGGGTCACGAAGCGATTTTTCTGGAAGAGCCGCCGCAGGCTGAATTGCAGTGCATGCTGGAGGGTTCCCTTTCTGTCGAAGAATATTTAATGGTCATGGATGTCGAATATCCAGAGTTCAGTCGTCGCATGTGCCAGCTCATGCGCAAATTTTATGCTGAGGGGATTAAAATTATCCAGTTGGAGCCTTTTCTGGAGAATTTAATCGGCATTCATGATTTTTTTGCTCAAGGGCATCGTCCTGAAGATTTGAAGCCAAATACGGTGCAGCATCAGGTCTACATCGCCGAGCGAGATGCCACCAAAGCCCTCTTGGATTATTACGAAAAGGTTTCAGATGGGTCGTTTGATGGGGCAATTTCAGCGATCATCCGGTTTGCCCAGGCTGACGCAGCCCGCTTCCGCTTGCGTGATAACTTGCGCGCCCAAGCCTTGGTCGCTGATCTCACGCAATACGCGTCTGCGTATATAGAGGCCGGCTCGATTCATTACGGACTTTATCCGCAGCTCAAAAAAAGGCTGCCCAAAGAGGTCCGCATCAAACCAATATTTATCGATCATAAAGCGTTGCAAGCGATAGGCAAACGCGGTCATTTGTATGGACCGGGCGATCAGTTAACGCTGCGCTACATCCTTCATCCGAACAGCAACAACACTCAATTCGAAAGATTGCTAGCCGCCCGTTCATTGGTATATGCAAAACTTGTAGAAAAAGAGGAGCTTTCGACCGATTTGGAAACATTTCCGCATGTTCGCAACGAGTTCGATTGTATTCAGTCCGTTCGACAATTGACGTTGGATGATTGCAGGCGTCTGTTTCCGTTGATCCGTCGTTCAAAAAGCGTGAACGCTCGATATATGATTGACGATTACATGACGCGCTTCAAAAAACAGGCGCCGCCTGCAATAAATTTATCCAATTAATTTGCCGCTGAGGAGATCGTTGTACAAATGAAACCGATACCGTTTTATCCTCAAAAAGACCTCGCGCCGATGGTTTTTGACATCCAAACATGTCAATTGGCGCAAGAAATGAAACGCCTGGGAATTGATTGGCGACCCCACGTGGGCTGTTTTGTATGGGATCCGGACAACACCATCGAAGTCGATTCGCCGTTTCCGCATCGAATTTATTTCATTCTAAGTCTTCCGCGCTTTATCGATATCTTCGGTAGCCTGGAGGCCATCGCCAAAAAGCTCGTATGGTTGCCGACCTGGCACCAGGCCCGGTTGCTGTGTAAACAGCTAAACGTATCAGATGACGCCGTGGCCGATATCTGGCAGGGCACAACGGCTTTTTCAGCGGGCAAAGAACTGCCCCAAATTTATGAGCTCATCATCAACACTCTTCAAAAACGGTAGGGCCGAATAAGGCAGGAAAGGCAATCCAAATGTCATCTTCAAATCGTCGAATCGATCAGCTGTGCAAGACGCTCATATCTGAAACATGGGGGGATGGAGATAACTTCCCTGAAGAATTGAACTCATGGGCAAACCAGATCTTTCGCGAATTCATCGTTGGTTATTTGAATTTTTTGCGGCAAAATGAGGCCAAACCGTCGGATTGGTTTCCCAAAAGGCTTGTCATCGACTGGGATCTGGTCGACGACATGCGGCATTTTTTTTCTGATTACCAGCACATCACAAATTCCTTCTTAACCCTCAAACGGCAAATGAGAGAACTGCAGGCTATTGACAAACACCAACAGCCCCACGCTTACCAGCACATGATCACCGACATTTTAGCCGACACAGACCGATAGCCGACCTTCAAGTCGGATTGCAATTACAATGGTGCCCGCAAGGCCTCGGCATAACCTGTCAGCTCCACATATCCGCTGGCTTGTACAGGCTGGTTGGCGATCGAACCGCTGGCTGATACGCTACCCTCCCAGTAGGTCACTCCGGTGCTTGCCGATGTGACCATTTCCTGATCGGTTAAATTGACGTCTATCACAACTTCTATATCCAGCGGCAAAACGTTGACGCGCCAGGCGACCGGGTAAACGGCTGCAGATCGGGGACTTTTCCACTGTTTCAAGGCGGTGACGCTGAAATCCTCGCGGGTTAAATGCTGCGCTCCGCCCGTTCGATCGACATAGGTGCCGCTGGTTGCCGCATGAATCTCACCATTCTCTTCTCTGAGCAGATAGAGCATCAGTTCTGTTTGATTGGAAAACTGCAAACTGAACCAGTCCCAACCAACAATCCCCGCTTCCAGAGGCGCCGTGCTGTATTCATGATCCATCCAGCTAAGACCTTTGACTTCAACGGTCTGGTCGCCTATCTTCAGCTTTCCTTTAGAAATCAGGCGTGTCAAAGAATAATAGCAACTTGCCCTTTCGGCAGTTGATCCTTTGCGGCTGTAGCCCGCCTTGCCGTGCAATACAGGTGGCTTAGCAGCTGTCAGTCTCAGATCAATCGAAAAATCAGGCGTTGAGGCGATCAGATGGTGATGATCACTGTCGATGGTGGCTGACCAGTTTTTAAGAAACACTTTAGTTTGGGATGCGGCGTGGATGACTCCGGCAATCCCCAACGCTTCTCTGGCCACCAGTTCGGCATGCTGGTGGGTTTTCCTGTTCAGATCTGAAACAGCAGCGTGCCCCGCATAAATCTGCTGGGTTCGCCAGGCAGATGACGGTTGGGGCCAATTCTCAACGGCTTGGCCAGGACTGATCTGGCTGCGAAAAAAGGTTAACTGAAAACCATAGCGATCGCCGGATTCGTCCTCCAGGTTGCCGGTATAATACCACCACTCGGTACGAAATCCCGCATGCGGTCCATGGTCTTGTGGAAATCTTTGATAGCAGGGTCCGGTCACCGCTAAATAGCCATCGGTGTCTTCAGCCATTGCGCTGGGACCTAACGAGGCCGCCATCAGACAAAGACCCACAAACACAATGGCAATGTTTTCAATTCGTCGTATCATCTTTATGACTATCATTCCGTATTAATATTTTACCGCCCGCTTTGGTCTTCGCTCTGAGAGCACCGACCCAATAAGTCGCTCAAGACGCAGAGTTCGCAAAGATAGCTATTTTTTCTTTTGCCGTTGACCAGCCGTCGCTTAAAAGCTATGGCCCGGCATGGACGTCGGCAAAAAAAAATACTCAGCAGCTGCGCTGCAAAAAAACAAATTGCCTGTCGGGAGCTAAATAACAAATCGTATGGACCCATAGCATTTGCCGAAGGCAGATTGCCTTTTGCTTTCCGTCCTCTCAACGGAAAGCAAAAAAGTATAAATTCTCTGCGAGCTCTGCGTCTTTGCGGTGAATCCTTCATCTTTCACGCAGAAGCGTTGCCGGCGGCTTGCGAAACACCATCTTGACCGCCGGCAGGGCTGCAGCCAGAGCCGTCAATATGATCAACGGAACCGACAAAAACAACGCGTCCCAATTGACGCTATATATAAACGTCCAGCCAAACGATTGGCGATTGACGACATACACTAGCAAATAAGACAGTATAAACCCGCAGACAATTCCGCCCAGCTCCCCGATGACAACCAAAAAGGCGGCTTCCCAAAATATCATGGTCCGAATCTGCTTGAAACTGGCGCCGACGGCAAACAGGGTGTTCAGTTGCCGGGACCGTTCCAGTACCAACACGGTTAGGGTAGTGGCAATTCCCAGTGCGGCAATCAGTAGCGCAATCAGCAGCAAAACCGTTGTAACGGCAAAAGTTTCGTCAAAAATTCGCAAGACAGCACCGCGCAATCCCTTACCGCTGTACATATCAACCTTGCCCCCCATACGATCGATAATGGCGGTTCGAAGTCTGGAAACCGCCAGATCGATGTCCTGGTCTCGATCTTTGAAAAAAAAGCGTACACCGCCCCAGTAAGTTGAATGATACTGGGCGTTAAATTGCGCCATGGAGTAGAAAACCACACCGCCCTGCGTGCGATAATCACGAACAATGCCGAGTATGGGTAACTCTACAAGGGATTCCTCGATCTGCGCCTTGAAAACATCACCGACGGTCAATCCGGTGCGATTTGAGAACACTTCGGAAACGATAACCCCTTCTCCGCGCTTGAGCTTCGGGCGGACGATTTCCGGATCTCCTTTCATCCAGAAAAAAGATGCATATTGCATAAATTTCTGCATGTCCATTAACTCAAATTCGTACGGGAACCCATCATAATTTAAAAATAGCCGTAGATTGGGCAAAATGTCGACCTCGGATGTATACGCCTGCAGATCATCAATAACCTCATGTGGGATGGGAAAGCGAAAGCGATTTATTTCCCCCATTTTTGAGGTTAGGAACAAATCTCCCTTAATGGTCTCATAGGTCCAGAATTCAACTGTCTGGCGAAAGCTGTAAATCATGATGACCAAAGCAGTAAACAAGGACACGGCCGTAATCAGGGCGCCCACCGAGACCGCCGTGCGGGTTCCGCTGTCGCGTACATAACGGCTGGCAAGATAGGCCGGCACACCCATTTGCTTGAGCAGCGGTCCTGATAGGCCGTGGCTGATTTTCTGCAGCGTCCATGGTGCCAAGAGCGCAAAACCGACAAATAACAGAAAAATGGCCAAATAGCCTGGCAGCGGCATATCTAATACGGCGGGCAGCCGCGATAAAGGCAACACCAACACGATACAGATAAGCCCGCCGATAGCCAATTGTCGTGGAGATTTTCTGGGCTGCATCCCCAGTTGCGAAATCTCCAAGGCTTCTTTGGGGGGCACTAGCATGGCCTCTCGAGCAGGCTGATACGCCGCTAAAATGGAGATACCCACGGTAACGACAAAACTGAAAACAAACTCTGCCACACTAAGTGAAAGCGCATCCACCTGCACGCGCACAAAAAGAGTGGAAATGGTCTGACTAACGCCGTGCAGCAAATACTTTATTAAAAAATGGCCTATCGGAATTGCAACCAACCAGCCAACAATTCCTAAGAAAGCACCTTCGGCTAAAAATATGAAAAAAACGTGATAGGCAGAGGCACCGGTGGACCTTAGGATCGCCAGTTCATGGCGACGCGATGCTGCATTCAGGGCCACCAAACTGTAGACCAAAAACATCCCCACAAACAATGAAGCAAAGCTTAAAATGGAAAGGTTGAGCTGATAGGCCCTGATCATTTTCTGGCCGCTTTCGCGTGTGGCAGTCGGCGGATTGAGCTCAATACCATTTGACATTAGCTGCCGAATTTCAGCCAGATCGGCTGCAGTCGCATAGTCTTTTAGCTGCAAGTCGATTCGATCGACTTTGCCGAAAAGACCGGTAAATTCCTGGAAAGTGGCGATGTCGGTTAAAGCGATATGGCCGCCCTCAGCCATTGACAGCCCGCTAGATTCAAGCAGCCCTACAATTTTAAACGGTGCTGTTTGGTGTGCATGCTCCAAATACAACAGATCGCCCGCTGTGCGCTTTGTCTGGCGGGCCAGGGGCTGGCCGATGATCAGCGTATAGGGCTCTTTTAGCAGATCCAGCCACACGGCGCCCTGCTGACCGTCGAGGTTATCAATTCGCCATTGGCGCAAAGATCGATCCAGAATCGGATCAAATCCGATCAACAAAAACGGCTCTGCGCCTTCTTGGGAGGATTGTGTATATGTTGACAGCACCGGCGAAGCACTTCGGATTATCGGATGTTTTAGGAGCTCAGCTGTCAGGTGTTCAGGAACATATCCGCCAGGCCGCGTGAGCACATGATCGGCCCTCCCGGTGATTAAATCCATGCTTTTGGTAAAAGAATCCAGCGAGGCATTTACTGACAGACGAACGCTGGTAAACACCGCCGCCCCGAGCGCAATTCCAAAAAGAACCGTTACCACCCGGCCCTTATGTTTGCGCATATGTCGCAGACTAAACCAGATAAAAAGGCGAAAGAAGAATATAAGGTGTCTCATACAAGGTCCGTAATCATACCATCTTTTAAACCCAATCTGACGGATGCCATTTCATCGGCCAGGGTGCTGTGGGTTGCAATCAAAACAGTCCGCTGCCATTTACGGTTCAGTTCGGCCAGGAGTTCAATGACGATTTGACCGTTGCGGCTGTCTAAATTTCCGGTGGGCTCATCGGCTAAAATAATGGCAGGATCGTTAATGAGGGCTCTGGCAATGGCGGTGCGTTGCATCTCGCCGCCGGAAAGCTGGGCCGGAAGATGATTTAAGCGATTTTCGAGCCTTAGCCATTGGAGCAGTTCCATGGCTTTGGGACGGCTCTCCGCAACCGACTTGCCGGCCAGAAGCGCGGGCAGACAGATATTTTCAAGGACATTCAGGGTGGGCAATAAGTTAAAGGACTGAAAGATCATGCCGACAACCTGCCGGCGGAAGTGGGTCAATTGACTGTCGGTGATGCTGTTGAGATCATGCTGGTCGACCCTCAAGTCGCCCCCGGTGGGCCGATCCAAACCGGCCAGAAGAGAGAGCAAGGTGCTTTTGCCGGAACCGCTGTTGCCTTTAAGCACAACCAGCTCACCGGCAGCAATGTCGAGGTCGACCTGGTTGACGCCAATGACATCGCTGTCGCCCAGTTTGTATACTCGGGTAAGCCCTTTGGCTGATATTACGGCTCGAGATGATTCATCGGTCATGGTGGATATTTTTTTAAGTTATTTGTTATTTGTTATTCATTATTAGAGATCATAGGCCCTTGGCTGATTTATTTTAGACGTATCCGTAATTAAGTTACACATTTTTCTTTGATGATCTATCAACAAATAACGAGTAACTAATAACGAATAATTTCCGCTTAAGCTAAAGCTTAGGCGAAAATTATTTTGCCAGGTATCCTTTCTCCACGGCATCATCGATCAAAAAGGACACATACTCCCATAACAGCTGCGAACCTTCGTTGACTGGCTGCATTCGCGCAATGACCTGTTTTTTTTGGATACCGTGTTTTTGCCAGGTATGGCCCCGCGTAAAATAATTGTGCAAAAAAGGCTGCACCCGATCCAGGGCATTGGCAAATTTTGACTCAGGGGTGTCTTTGGCTTCGTATTCATCCCACAAAGCCCGAAGTGATGCAGCCTGATCTGCCGGCAGGATGTTGAAAATGCGATCAGCCGCTTTGGTTTCACGCTTATATTGATCCTGACCACCGCCTTCGTCATAGCAGTACGTGTCACCGGCATCGATTTCAACTAGATCGTGAATCAGCAATAATTTGATCACCTGCAAGAGATCTAGCTCATCATCTTTGGCATACTCGGATAATATGAGCACCAGCAAAGCGATGTGCCAGGAGTGCTCGGCTGAATTTTCCTGACGGGATACATCCAGCAGAGTAGTTCGACGGGCCACATTTTTAAGTTTATCCGCTTCCAGTATAAAATCGATTTGGCGTTTGAAACGCTCACCATCCACCGACCCGGTTTCGCTTGCTTCATTTTCAAAGCCGGTTTTTCCCTTACCCCCTGCTTTCAACATAAGCCGCTCCTCAATTCTGAAATGGTCGTTAGCGGTTATTTTTCGCGGGTATATCCCCACACGGCATAAACCGGATCGGAAAACAGCACTTGTGAGGCGTATTGATCATCGGCCGGGCGCGGCAGTCCCCGCATGGAATATGTGTGCAGATGGGTATATTGACCGGATTTTAAGAAGAATTCAAGTACCAATCCCATACGCTCAAATTCATGCAGCTGCGGCCAGATGTTAATGGCTTTGGGAGGAAACCAGCGATTGGAGAACGTGATAATGAAAATACCGCCGGGCTTCAGAACACGATGAATTTCTTCAAAGGTGCCAAAAGGGTCGGATAAATATTCAACTGAAACCGTGCAAATCGCGGCATCAAAAGCGCTGTCGTCAAAGGGCATATTCGAATTTGCGTTCAGATCGTGAACACAATATTCAGTTAGTCGATCGTTGGCCTGAAGTTCTGCTGCATTCATGCCCAGACCGGTGAGCGCTGTTAAGGCAAGGTCTTCCGGCAAGTGAGACACCCAGCTGCTCATCAAATCCAGAACGGCGTTCCCGGGTTTGAGCAACCTGCCATACAGACGGCGGATGGTATCAATTGCCGTTTCATCGATGTGCTGCACCAGGCGGGGTTGCGCGTAGAATTGATCGTCAGGGTTTTCATCGGGTCGACGGAAAGGATCTCCGGCAAAAAAATGGGTCGGGCTGCCGTTTACACGTGACTGCATTCCCGGCCCGTTGAGGGCGGTCTCCGCCCAGTCAATACTGGTGCCGCCATGTTCTTCAAATTTTTCACGGACGTCTTTGATGGTCGCTTTAAATGTGATGGGTTTGTCCGTTAGGGGATGATTCGCATCGGCCTTGATGCCGTCTCCGTTGGCAGATACACAGCGAAAAGGGGTCATGTTGTTAGGATAAACATTCGCTACTTTATTTAGGATTCCCAGAGGATAAAATCGGCCGAATCTGGGTTGAATCGGTTCCATCTGAGGAGCAAGGGGCGCAATCTGGCGTTGGTGAAACCTATAGATTTTGCGATCGTCTCTGGCCGCCACTAATGTTCCGGGTTTAGCCTGCAAAATGACCTGATCACCGCTTTTTTTGCCGTACAATTCTGCTTCCATTGGGGGAGGTAGAATATCACGCCACATATTAACTCTCTGGCCGTAGTAGCAGTCGGTATGTTGAATGCCGTTGTTTTGATAGGACGCACTAAATACAATGCTTGCCAAGACATCATCAGATATTTTATCCATCATTTATTCCCCCAACCTTAGGCGAGCGATATGGTCATTTTTAATTTCAGATACATAACGATAATGATTAATTCGGGAAGTGCAATTCGGACGACAATGAAGAGAGGTTATTCGTCTGACGCCTAATTTCGGGGCAAGAAACCCGAACGGTGAAGGGTGTATGCACAAATTTAAAGTCGGTTTAAATCTTTCTTGTAGGATTTCGCCTGCTTTAAGATAAGCTGTTGATCCTCAGGGTCTTTACGATGCCAGGTTCGGTACATCATACCGATACGGTGGTTGTTTTGTAATTTGTTGTGATGCCGGGCAAAAAAATCCCAGAATAAGCAGTTAAACGGGCATGCAGACTCTCCATGGGCTTTTTGACGGTCATAATGACACTGGCTGCAATAATCGCTCATCTTGTTAATATAGTTGGCTGAAGACACATAGGGTTTGGTGGCAACCAGGCCTCCGTCGGCCCACTGGCTCATTGCCCGGGTATTGGGCATCTCAACCCATTGGATGGCATCAATGTATACGCCCAGGTACCATTCTTCGACCTGGTCGGGATGCACCCCGGCCAGCAGGGCAAAATTCCCGGTTACCATCAGGCGTTGGATGTGATGCGCGTAAGCATGCTCTAATGATTGGCCGATGGCGGCCTGCATGCATTGCATTTTGGTCTCGGCGGTCCAGTAATAATCTGGCAAGTCGGTCTTGTGATTGAAAAAATTCATGTGCTCCAGTTTCGGCATCAGCGCCCAATAAATGCCGCGCATGTATTCGCGCCAACCCAGGATCTGGCGCACAAAGCCTTCAATCTGCTGAATCTTGATGGCGCGCTTTTGCTTCTCCCAGGTTCGGATGGCCGCTTTGATGACTTCAAGTGGGTGCAGCATCTTGGTATTGAGCGCAAATGAAATCCGGGCATGGAATAGCGACCAGCTTTCAGTGGTCATGGCATCTTGATAGGTGCCGAATTCTTTGAGCCCATCTTTTAAAAATGCATTTAACAAGGCAAGAGACTGGGACCGACTGATCGGCCAGATTAAAGTTTTTTTCTGGACGCTGCCGAAGGTCTTGACTCCGGCCTTCTCGATCATTTTATGAAGCTCAGTGACATCATTGCGAAATAATTTGGGCTTGGGAATCGGAACCCGGCCATCGTAGCGCCGGCGGTTTTCCACATCGAAGTTCCAGCGCCCGCCCTGCGGCTTGTCGCCGTCCATTAGAATGTCATGTTTTTTGCGCATCTGGCGATAGAAGGATTCCATCAAATAGCGTTTTTTCTCGGCAAAAAAATCTTTAAAATCCTCGCGTCGGGTGACAAAATGCTCAGTGTCGACCGCCTCCGAGGAAACCGAAAGCGATTTGGCCAGTTTGCGCAGCTCGACATCCAGGCGGTATTCATCGGGCAACAGATACTCGAAATGTGCATACTGCTTTTTTTTAAGCAGTTGTTTGATGTTGCCTGCGATGGTTTGCTTATTTTTCGGATCATCCAGCCGCAGATAAATGACGCTGTGCCCTTTTGCTTCTAATTTTTCCGCAAAAGCGCGCATGGCCGCAAAAAAGGCCAGCACTTTTTGAACGTGATGCTTGACATAATCTGTTTCTTGACGAATTTCCATCAGGACATAGGCAACCGTTTTGTCCGGTTTTTGAAACCAGGGGTGATTTTCGTTTAGCTGATCGCCGAGGATGAGTCTTAATGTTTTTGCCGTCGCCATGTGTCGTTTCCAATTTGTGAGAGAAATGTTAAATTTGAACAATGATTGATGCGGTAGACTGTTACGCAGTCAAAATTCGCAGGGCGGTTGTGTTATTTTCTGCTCTGTTCTTCCAGGGCATCCACTTTTTTGACATAGGCCCCAATATCACATTTGCGCTCCAGCCCGGAGGCGGCCATATACCGTACTTTGCCGAAAATCGGCCGTTCAAACCATGCCCGGTCATGGACACCAAACACCCAGGCCACACCGGTGTAGGAATTGGCGTCGCGGCCGTCCAGGAAATATTTATTGTTAATGGCCAAAGTTGTCTTAAAAGCCTGTTCCGGTGTTGGCATCCATTCGAGAATCTTTTTGCCCCAGTACATGCGCATGTAATTGTGCATAAATCCGGTGGTCTTCATTTCCCGCATGGCCGCATTCCAATACTCATCGTGGGTTTTGGCATTTTCCAGCTGCCGGCGCGTATACCTATGCTCACGCTTGTCTTTTTTATGCTCGCTTAAGGTCTTTTGCGCCCAGTTCGGCAAACATTGATAAGAATCATAGTCGGGCGTGTAATAGACAAAGTTCATGGCCAGTTCGCGCCGCACGATTAATTCCTCCAGATACGCCTCCTGGGCATCCTTGAATCGCATGTCGCTTTTGAGGACCTGCAAGGCCAGATAAAGCGGGGAGATCTGACCGAAATGCAAATATTTGCTCATATGAGAGACATCATCGGTTTGGGGCTGGTTGCGATTTTTCACATAATTTCCAAATCGGTGTCTAAGGAAATCGGCAAATATTTTGTGTGCCTTTGATGTGCCACCTTTAAACAAATCACTGACCGCTGAAACATTAGGATCAATTTTCAATTTAGCTAATATGGCATCAATGTCTTTCAAATCGATGCCCTTAGCACTAAGGGAAAGAGATGCGTGTTTTACTTTTGTGGGTTTAAAGTCCGTTAGATAATTGTTCAGCTGTTTATGGATTTTAGGGCGTATGGTGCGGGCTGCGTATTCGGCTTTGTTGGACACCACCTCGAGCGGCACAACCACATCGCTTTCGATCTGAATCACCCGGCAACCGGCTTTCCGGGCAACTTTTTGCCGCCACTGTTTTTGGTGCCTGAGATATCCGCGGTCGCATACGACCAGGGATGCCTTTTGGCAGGCGACAAGGGCGACATCAGCCGGGTGGCCTTTTTGAACGACCATTTTGATGCCGCGTTTGGCAAGCGTCGTCTGGGTCTCCTGCAGCCCCTCTAACATGAAGGTGTAATGGCGCAAATTGGCCTCGGGATAGTCGTCCATTAGCCCGAAAACAACTAAAATGCCCTGCCCTCTTTGATTCGCCTGCTGCACCGCATATTCCAGCGCATGGTTATATTCGGCCCGCTGAGACTGCTGCATCCAGTACAGCACAAAATTACCCTGACGCGCATCAAGATCATTTAGCGACTGAATACGCGATTCATGAATATCCTGATATTTCATGTGGTGATACCTTCGAGCCGCGGTAGCTTTATTTTTTTGCTGCACCATCGAGTTTTGTTTGCAACTTTAACCAGTCATTGAGCTCCAACAGGGTTTGGGACAATTGATAGCGGCCGCCGGCAAATACGCCATAATCGCCCCCGCCGGCCATAGACGAAGCAAAACGGATCGTATTGGAATAAAACAACCAGGTGGTGCTCCATTTTTTTTCAATGGCTTCGTCATAGGGGTTGTCCTGCCGGTCGGCCAGACCGCGTTTCCAGATGTCCTGCATGATGCGGGTGGCGGTCAGGGTCTGGGCGTTGGTTTCTTTGATGGTGTTTTCAAAGCGTTGCCAGTGGCCATTAACCCAGGAAGCATCATGGCAATTCAGACAAGCCGCCTGCATGGCCTGTTTGCGAACAGCCATCTCTTTTTCATCGATAAGATATTTGGATGCCAGGCCACCGTCCAGATCGGTCGGCAGCGGCAGTCCGTCTTTGTTGCGGATAATGCTGGTATCGGGTTCAATGGGATGCGGATGGGCGTAAATCAGACCCAAAATGCGCCACGGCAGCCGATTGTTCATCTGATGGGTTCGTTCAACCACCACCTCCTCATCGGTGTTTACCAATAAGCTGATATGACAGGTAGCGCAGGTGGGGGCGGTAAAGTCCTTGCCGATGGTCCACGGCACGGCCTTGAAATCCCAGGTGGCTTGCTTACTTGCAAAGATGTTGCCGTGTTTGCTGGCGCTATAGACTTTATAAGCCGGCACATCGGGGCCCACGTGGCATTCTTTGCAGGTATAAGGTTTGCGTGCCACTTCAATAGAGAACGTGTGACGCGTGTGGCAGGCTGAGCAGGCGCCCATACTGCCGTCCAGATTGATGCGGCCCACACCCTGATTGGGCCAGCCCTTGATAATTGGAAATTCCAGCTCACCGGCTGCTTCGGTGTCGCGGACTTCGGTGCCGGTCAGCTCAAGCTTGGTGCCGTGGCAGTAGTAGCACGCTTCAGCTTTGGTGGCCTCGTTAGCGGGCGACCGCGTTATTTTACCGTCCTTGTATGTTGTAGAGGCCAGCACAGCATGCTCATGCTTTTGATGCAGCTGGTTATGCACCAGATTACCGTACGCATGCGACATGATGTTTTTGGCATATTGCTTTCTTTCGGTCGCATGACAGGTCTGACAGTCATCGGGGCTGACCACCACATGAACATCATAGCCGTTATGCTCAAAGGTATCCGCATGGGCTTCGGGTCTGAGCGTGTGGCATTCGGCGCATCCCACCACAACGTTTTGCAGGCTTTCTGGCACCGAGGTGCTGGAAACTTTGCGGCCAACACCCTCCACTGCCATGGCTTTTTGAGGGGAGATCATGGCATGACGACTTTTTTGCCAACCGCTGACGATTCCCGGGTGAATCGATGCGTGGCAGTCGATACACTCGGCACTGGCTTCGCTGAGGGGTATCTCATCCGCTCCAGCAAAGCTGTTAATTAACACAACCAAACAGACCGTCAGGATGAACACAAACCATTTCATATGTCGCTCCTTATAATTAAGTCAGACAGGTAATCTGAGGGTTAGCGGCGGCTTCCAAAGAACGCTTCGAGAGCTGTTTGCCGATAATCAAATATGTCATTCAGCTTGCAGCGTATTACCATATTGTGCAGGATTTGTCCAAGCCAACCAAATTTGAGAGCATAGTGGACCGTATCCTGCATTTCAATGCCGCCGGTCTGTTCGATGAATCTGTGTTGATGGTGCCAGAAACGATACGGACCCAATCGCATCTCATCGATGAAAAAATAAGGTTCATTGACATGGGTAATTTCAGTGATCCAGGTGGTTGGGAGTTGAAAGATCGTTTTGAGTCGGTAGCTGATAATCATCCCGGCGTACATTTGGTCAGGGATGGTATTGGTTATTTTAAAGTCAAGCCAAACCGGGGTGATTTGTTGGAGATTATGGGGATCGGAAAAGAATGCCCAGGCCGTTTTAAGGGATATGGGTAACAATTGGCGGCGTTCAAGCCGATATAGTTTCATAAAATTTATAAACGATGTCATGTGAAACCCAAAATGCAAATGCTGACATCCGGCTGCCAGATGATGGATGTTATGATCAGATGTCACTTGTCGGTAACGTGCAGCTATCATGCAGCTTGGGTGTGAATCTTGTTGGTCCCTGCAAAAGGGCTTTACCGGACTGCTTGGCTATGGATTTTAGCATGCCGGCAAAAACCAATTGATGAAACGGATAAAACGCATACCAGTAAATAAAGCCGCTCAGCCCTCTGGGCATAAAGCGGGATATCAGCTCCAGCTCAGATCGCTCCGCTCCCATAGCGTTGATTTGAAATTCCAGCAAGGCATCGCCGGGGGCTTTCATTTCAGACAGCAGCACCAGACGCTGGGGTGGCTCCACAGCAAGAACCCGCCAGAAATCCACTGCTTCGCCGACGTATCGACCTGTATTATTGGCGCTTCCGCGGCCAAGCCCCGCACCGCCGCACAACCGATCGATCCAGCCGCGCAGCCGCCACAGGGAATCGCCGAAGTAATAGCCCCGTCGGCCGCCGATTTTATGTATCAGGTCCCAGAGCGCCTCGACCGGGGCATCGATTTTGGCGCGATAACCGCATTTGAGGATCGTTCCGCCTGCCCAGTCCGCATCACCGCAATGGGCCCATTCGGGTTCAATCAGCTCACCAGCATCTGCCCAGCAACTATCTATCTGTTGCTGTTTAACCAAATCCAACGCCAAACGAATCGCTTCCCGGCAGCTCAGCAGCTTCTGCGGGATAATCGACTGGATGCGGTTTTCACTGCATACCGCTGCGCTGGTCAAGCCTTCGGTCAGCGGCAGGGCAATCGATGCCGGCACCGGGCTGATCAGGTGAATCCAGTAGGCACTCAGGGTCGGTGTCAGAACAGGCACCGGTATAACCCAGCGTTTACGCAAATGCGCTTCCTCAGCGTAGATATCCAAAAGCTTGCGATAGGTTAAAATATCCGGACCGCCGATATCATACGTTTGTCCGGTGGTCTCATCGTGAGCGAGGCATTCCACCAGGTAATGAATCACATTGCGAATGGCAATCGGCTGGTTGAGCGAAAACACCCAACGCGGTGTGGTCATTACCGGTAGATGCTCCACCAGGTAGCGTAAGATCTCAAAGGAAGCGCTACCGGATCCTAAGATCATCGGGGCTCTCAAATCCGTGGTGGGCACCGATCCGGCTTGCAGGATGTCAGCCACCTCGATACGGGATTGTAAATGTTTGCTCAGGGCTTTGTCTTGTGCTTCGGCCAGACCTCCCAAATAAATAATTCTTGCCAAACCTTCAGAAGCGGCCGCATTGACCATGTTGCGGGCGGCCTTGCGATCCGCTTCGGCAAATTTTTCTTTTTGGGCAATCATGGAATGCACCAGATAATAGGCGGCCCAGCAGCCTTTAGCTGCTTTTTCCAGTGTGGCATATTCCAGCACATCACCCTGAACCAATTCAATCTGTTCGTGCCTCGCCCAGGGTCGGCAGGCGAGCTTATCAAGGGAACGGCCCATGGCCCTGACCCGGTATCCGGCTTCGAGCAAGGCCGGTATCAGCCGCCCGCCGACATAACCCGTCGCCCCGGTCACCAAAATAGGTTGAGAGGTCATTTCACAGTCCTCCACGATAATTGAAGGTAAAATTCAATTTAGCCGCAGTTAATAAGCAGGAGTAATGGAGTACTGGAGTATTGGAGTATTGTAAGAGGATCATGACCCTGCTGCATGCGTACCAGCTTTAACCCAGTACTCAACTACACCATTACTCCAATCTCTATTCAATCAAACTCTCCATCACTCCGAATTGAATTAAACGTAAGTATTGAGCTTACGCGCCGCCAATCGAATCGATAATTGATCCGGTTTTTTTAAAACCCATTCAGACGTGGGTTCGGAGCTTTAGCTCGACCGGATGCGGATTCAAGTATGTTTGCATTTTTAAGTACTGCTGATCGTATTTGCGCACAAAATGGTTGATGAGCGTGATCGGCACCACCAGCGGCACATACTCCTGCCGATATTGATCGAAGACCTCCAGCAGCTCCTGCTTTTCATCTTTAGACAATTGCTTTTTAAAATATCCCATTAGATGCTGCAGCACATTCATATTCTTCTTGGGTGTGGTTTTGAGCGCCAGGGCTTCCATCAGAATCGCTTCATATTGGGCATACAACTCATCCATGGGCAGCTGTTTGCCGGCGGCCACCAGTTTGCCCATCAACCGCGAATGCTTTTGGCTATGCGAGAGAATCAAAAGCTTGTTGCGGGTATGAAAATCCACCAGATTCCCCATATTTTTGCCATTGCTAATCGTCTGCCGCCAGCGCTGCAAAGCAAAAATACGTTCGATAAAATTTTCTCTGATTTTGGGATCATGCAGCCGCCCGTCGTCTTCGGCCGGAATCAGCGGGAAATGCTTCATAAATTCCCTGGCAAACATGCCCACCCCTTTTTTGACGGGCATGCCTTTCTCGGTGTAGACCTTTACCCGGATCATACCGCTGCTCGGAGAGTCACTTTTGAAAATAAAACCATGCAGATCTTCCTTCTCCAATTCTTTGACTCTCTTGCGGGCCCAGGTCAGCATCTGCTCGGTGTTATCCGTTTTGGTCTTAAAGGTAATCAACCGCGGGTTTTCCGGATCGCCCACCAGACGCATCGATTCCCGGGGAACGCCAAAACCGGCTTCGACTTCCGGACAGACTGGCATATAATCCACAAATTGACCCAGGGTGCGGGTTAGGTAACGATCCATCTTGTGACCGCTATTCCAGCGAACTGAATTACCCAGCAAACAGGAGCTGATACCCAGTCGAACGCGTTCATTCATAGTGCGCCTCCATTTATATGACTGTTTGTTAGAGCTGAAGAGGTTTTTACTTTTTTATTTATCTAAATACCATAGATATGATAGGCATGATGGTCAACATGAAAACTGATTATAAAAAAGGAATGGCACATGCTCACTGAAATGAAAGCCCTTGCCCAACAAAAAAATATGTGTGTTCTAGCCACCGTTTCCGGTCAAAAACCATATTGTTCATTGATGGCTTATGTCACAGATGACAATTGTGATGAAATCTACATGGTCACCCATAAAAACAGCACCAAGTACAAAAATTTGATGCAGAATCCAGCGGTCAGCCTGTTGATCGATACGCGCGAAAAATTCCCCCGCTCCCAGGCCAAAGCGCTGACGGTGGAAGGTGTCTTCTGCCAAATTGAAAATACGGTGAAACGAAAACTGGTGGCCGCAAAGCTTTTGCAAACCCATCCCCATCTGGACGACTTTATGCAACACCCCGAAGCCGATATTTTTTGCGTCAAGATCAGCTCTTTTCTATTGCTGGACGGACTACAGCAGGCGCATTTCGAAATGATCTGAAGTGATCCTCATATTTTTTCAGAGCCAATCGTTACAATCCCCAGATAGCCATCAACGGTGACCTCGTCGCCATTTTGGATGAGCTTGGTGGCGTCGGGAATGCCAGTTACACACGGCAAACCGTATTCTCTGGCGATGATAGCCCCATGGATCAGCATGCCCCCCCGTCGCTCCACCACACCGGCAGCCAGCGGCACCACAAAGGTCATGTTTGGATCAACAGCATCACAGATTAAAATTTCACCATATTTGAATTCGGCCAACTCGGCGTTTTGCTGTATTACCCGGGCAGGGCCTTTGGCCAAACCCGGACCGGCGGGCTGGCCGATCAACTGACGGGCTTGGATGACAAAATCGTCCTCGGGTTTTTGCTTGTAGGGCGCTTGAAATTGCGGTCGATGATCCAGGCTTTCAACCACATTAAGTAGTTCAGCGGCAATCTTTTTGTTCGACCCTCCGTAGAGGTTATCATCGATCCGTTGTCTGGCCTCTCGCACCGCCGCCAGCAACTGGGCCTCAATTCTGCCCAAATAGATATTGTCATCATCCCGCAGTTGATAGCTGCTGCGGGCAAGATCTAATAGCTCACCAGCCATTTGTTTTTGATCACCTTCAAACATACTTAGAAATTTTTGCTGCAAGGCATCCTTATTTTTTGATGCTTGCCGACCGCCTTCAGCCGGCAGATGAGCCGCCATTTCGAGTAAAATCTTATACAGTGCGTCCGGCGCCTGTTCACACTGGGTGCCACCGGTCACCGCGCAGGTCAGGTCACCAAATTTTTCAACAAACCGATCCACCGCCGATAGAAACGCTGCATCAAGGTTTTTAGTTTGACCTTCATTGAGCGCATTGGCCAGGGACGGATTCTTGCGAACCTGCTTTGCCAGGTCCGCCAGCATTTGATTTCTTTCCAGACTGGCCATTTCGGTATGGGTCAGCAGATCAATAAATTCATAAGGATCTTCCGGGTGCATGGCATCGTTGTATATCTGCCCAAACAGACGCACCCCATGGGCATAGGGAATAAACTCTTCCCAGTAAATATTGGTCCATTTCTGATTGATCTCCCAGCGGTGATTGATTTCCGCTGCCAAGTCCTCATCCGACAGCTCGGTGAGGTTCTGCTGTCCCATATCATCTGCTGCACCAATCATGGCCGGTATCAGCTCATTTTCAATTTTTTGGCGCAGTCGTTTTAGATTGTCAAAGCTGCGGTGTAAGCTCAGGTACCAGCTGCGGTCGTCCTCTTTGGATTGAGTCGATAGGGTGGTAATGGGACGGGATTGAAGCACAACCAGGTCGTTTCTGCGAAACGTCCACTCCATATCCTGGGGGGATTTAAAATAGTTTTCAGCTTCCAGCGCCAGTTCAAAGACATGATGCGTTTCTTGTGTATTCAGGGGCGGCTGGTGGGCAAGATTCTGCGGCAGATCGTCCAAACGAACACCGGAATCAGCGGCTATTGCCCAGCGCTTTCGATCAGCCGGGGTGTGCGAAATAATTGTTTTTTTCTGGCGATCAAGGATCCAGCGATCGGGTTCAACTGCGCCATCCACAAGACCCTGGTTTAAGCCATATACGGATTCTATGATACCCTGGGAACGATCGTTGGGGCTCTGTGAAAAGGCGACACCGGACTTTTCGCCGACAACAATTTCCTGAATCACAACCGCCATTGCGCTTTTTTTAACGTCCAATCCAATTTCCTGGCGATATAACAGCGCCGCGTCGGACCACAGCGAGGCCCAGACCTTGGCAATGTGTTCCAAAATTGCAGCGGTTCCCTGGATATTGACATAGGATTCATGCAAGCCGGCAAATGAGGATGCGGCGTCATCTTCTTCGGGTGCCGACGATCTGACAACCACGGCCTTATCTTTGAACGCAGCGTGTATGGCTGGCTTCAGTTGACTGGATATATCATCTGGAATCGGCTTGCGTAGAAACATATTTCGAATGCGGGTGGCGCAATCCCAGATTTCTTCCCAGCGCATTTCTTTGAATGCTTTGCGATTGAGCTCCAGCAGAATGCGCTCGCGCAATCCGGTTCGGGACACATATTCTCGGTAGGTATCACTTGTCACGCAGAGCGTTTTGGGAACCCTGAAACCGCCCCTGGCCAGCAAAGCCAGCGCTTGTCCCTTTCCGCCGACTCGCGCTCCGTGTCCTTCTCCAATATTTTCAGCCGCTATGATCCAATTCATTGATCAATATGAAACTCCATTACGTTTTGAAAATTTCGAACCAGGTAGTAGGAACTAGCGCTTACCTTAACAAGCGCACAGGACGGCGATCGGGCGAAATCTTCCAGATACGGATGTTTGGAAAGGTAAAGTTTTAGAACATCGGCTCGCTCAGGATCTTTGATCTCCTCTGCTACGCCGGTGACGGTAATGGAAATGGCTTCATGAAAGTCGGATTCCTGATTTACGCTGCTGTTTACCAGAACCGCTAAGCGTGAATCTGATGTTAGGTTTGAAAATTTGCGCGTCGTTTTCGGCGTAATAAAGAAAAGATGCCGCAAATCAGCAGTGGCTACAAAAGCCACAAGGCTGGCGTAAGGTTGACCGCCGGTCTGGGTGGCGACGACCGCCAATTTTTGAGATTCAAAAAGACGCCGCAGACGGTTTTGGATTTCAGCTGACGTTTCCATGAACAGCCTCTATGATCTTAGGTCAAATGAGCCAAAGAGATTATTTGCCGGCCCCAACCAGCGGCAGTTCTTTGTCCAGCTTGAAAAATACCAAAAATTTGGCTTCTTCTTTGTCGTTTGGATACTCACGACGGCGCAAAGAGTATAAAAGCTCCGAATCTTGTTCCTCTTTCACCTTGGTCATAAACAGCCGTTTGCCTTTGTACCCGGGGCCTTCTTCCATGAACAGAAATGTTGCATGGGGATTGGACTGCAGGTTGTGGTGGGAGAGACGGTCGCGCATAATAACCGCCAATGTGCCATCGTCCATGAAGTGGGGTCTGGCGTAGATCGCCGCGTCAACCTTGCCGTCGCTATCTGCCGTGGCCAGCACGCCGACACCTTTGGTGTCTTCGAAATAATCCTTGAGATCCATAATGCCCTCCTCTGGCAATCAGATATTGCCGCTATACAATTTGGTATCCTTTTGATAGATATAATGACTTTCAAGTGAATTGATTATATGAAACTATAATACATCCTTGAGAAAAGAAAAGATCATAGAGAAGAGCAAAATGAAGATCGCACAAAATTTATGGCAGGTGGGTGGCGGCGGTTTTACTGCGGCCGAGGATGCGGCCATATATCTGATCCGTTTTGAAAATCAGGCCGCTCTAATTGATGCCGGCTGCGGCCGCGTGCACAACCAACTGGTCGCCAACATTTCGGCTGTTTTGCCTGCAGAAATCCCGATTCCGTATTTGTTTCTGACCCATTGTCATTATGATCATGTCGGCGGCGCAGCGGCGATAAGAGATCAATACGGCTGCAAAATTGTGGCCCACAGGCTGGATGCACCCTATTTGGAAAAAGGAGACACGACTGTGACCGCAGCTTCCTGGTACGGCACCAAAATGAATCCGCTCAGCATCGATCACAAAATACAGGAGCAGACGGAAAGATTTAAGATCGGCAAAGGAGAGCTGATCGCCCATCATTGCCCGGGTCATTCACCCGGTTCTGTGGTCTATCGGATAAAACTTGCAGACCAGACAGTATTATTTGGCCAGGATGTGCATGGCCCCCTGGATTCTTCATTCTTGTCCAATCGCCAGGATTATATCAATAGCTTAAAATTTATGATGACTTTAAAGGCGGATATCCTTTGCGAAGGGCACTTCGGTGTTTTTGAAGGAAAGGAGAAGGTCGAAAAATTTATCCGCTCTTACCTTGGCTGAGTGTGCAAATCGCTACAAACGCGAAGATAAGGCTTACGGCCGATTCGTCAGATACACCCCGGTCGTTACCAGTAGTGCGCCGACTAGCAATGAAAAGGTTAGTGGTTCATCTAGAAAAAAGAAAGCCATTAGAATCGCACTGATGGGAACAAAATTGATGAACAAGCCGGCTTTGGTGGGCCCGATCTTTTTGATGCCCTCATAGAACCACACAAATCCCAGCACCGTACCGAAAAAACCCAAATAAAAAATATTCCACCAATCTAAGATCGAATAATGGATGAAATTGGCAAGACCTTCGCTGTAGGCAGGGATGAACAGCAGAAGAGTGCCGGTTAGAGAACTGTAGGTAACCGACGCCAATGGAGAAAGACCTGACATCACTGTTTTGCCGAGCAAAGAAAACGTCACCCAGCTGGCCACACACAGAAAAATATACAATTCACCCCATCCCAGATTACCGTGCAATATGATGCGCAGGTCACCTTTTGATATGGCCAAAATGGCACCGACAACAGAAATGACAATACCCGTGATTTTGGTGCCATTGAGCTTTTCTTTAAATATAGCCGCTGACAAAAGGGCTATCATTATTGGATTATTGGCGATAATGATCGCTGCCCGGCCAGCCTCGATCAGTTTGAGTCCTTTAAAAAAAAATACGTTATAGAAAAAAACACCGGTCAATCCAAGCAGAAACACGGGCAGCAGTTGTCCCTTTCTTAAAAAAGCCAGTTTACCTTCCACTTTCCAGGTGATGAAAACCAGCAATACGGTCGCCACTGCAAATCGGAAAAATGCTGCCGAGAAGGGACCCACATACTGGACCAGGCTGCGCCCGGCAACAAAGGTCCCTCCCCAAAAAATTGCAGTTAACAGCAATTTAATATACGTACCCATAGCATAGCGTCTTTTAACCCAGACAGCCAGGTTTTTGCCGTCTGCTGTAACATGGAAACATCTGTTGGAAGGAAGGTATCAATTTGAGCTATTTCCTGACAGCCGGAATAAAGTGATTTAAACATGCGCTTGGGGGATTCATATGGAACCGTATCGAAACCGGAGAACTTACAGCGACCTGTCTCAAAATCGAATGCCTAACTTTCATTTTCTTCGTTCGCCAGCAGCTGCTCAATAATCTGAGAAATGATTTTGTCGGCCTGTGACGCCAAAACTCGAGCCGAGCCTGCGCCCCGGTGACCTCCGCCACCAAATTGCGCTAGCATCAGACCGACGTTGACGTTACAGCCGGTATTAAAAATGCTGTGTCCCAAGTTAATAACAACCCGGTCTTTCTTTTGATCCTCATAGCGAATTCTGACGTTAACCGACGTCTCAGGAAACAGGGAATAAACAAGGAAACGATTACCAAAAGGGGGATTGTCAAATGACCGAAAGTCAGTTAGGGCCACATGCTGATTTATCGCAGTGTGTTGTTTTAGAAAGTCCAAATAACGGTCATTCTGGTGAATCACTCCCTGCCAGTTTTGCTTGACCTCAGCATTTTTCAATACCTGTTCGATATTGTGCTCTCTAAGAAGAGCGACCAGCTTATTCCAGTAAGGCTCATTGGGTTGCGCCTCGTTTGACACCGTCAGAGACACAAGTACGTAAGGATATTTTTCTGGATGAAGAACTTCATCCAGAGTTAAATTGGCAGCATCGATTTTATCCGCCGCTTGCACCAGTTCACTGTAATCTCTCTGGAACTGATTCTGGTAATACTTAAAGATGATCCCTGCAGCGGACGGCGCAATATCAAAGTCGCCGCTAAAGGCAGAGTCGATCTGATTGGTAAAATGATGATCAAACCACAGCGCACAACGCTTATCATATGGCAGGTTGGCAATAATGTCGTGTTCTCGAATTTCGATTAGCCCTTTCTGCACGGCATTGGGCTCCACCCATAAGGTCGGCTCTGTGATATCTAATGCTTCGCACAGCAGGACCGCACATACGATGCCGTCAAAATCCGGTCGCGTTACAATACGCATTCACATACCCCACAACATTATCGATTAGCCTTCTGAAAAGTCAGGAGAATTTTATTGATGTTTAATGGCACTTAAATTAAAACTATAGCCACAATCTTTTTAAAATACAAGGAGGATCAGCGCCATGGCTCTTTATCTTGTTCAACATGGGAAAAGCCTGCCAAAGGACAAGGACCCCGATCAAGGCCTCTCTGAAGAAGGCAAAGCCGAAACAGAATTGATCGCTAAAACAGCCAAAGATAAGGGTGTTAGCGTATCCCAGATCAGACACAGCGTCAAAACACGCGCCCGTCAGACAGCAGACATATTTGCGCAGGCCTTAAGCCCCGAACTGGGTATCCAGGAAATCAGCGGTATAAAACCGATGGACGACGTTGCTCAAGCAGTTGCTAATTTGGATTCGGCTGAAAATACGATGCTGGTCGGCCATCTGCCGCTCATGGAACGCATGACCGCGTTTTTGATTACAGGTTCATTTGACAAACCGGTTATTAAATTCCAAAACAGCGGCATCGTGTGTCTTGACAAAGACCCCGATACCCAATCTTGGATTATCCTTTGGACCCTGTTACCCGCCATTGGGTAGTATAGGAGAAAGATATGAATTTCGAATGCATCTTATATGAAAAAGATCACGGTGTCGCTACGATTAAATTGAATCGTCCTGAGGTTTTAAACGCCATGAACAAGCAGCTCTGGCTAGATTTGCAGGCGGCCCTGGAAGATGCCCGACAAGATCCCGAGGTAAAAGCATTGATCATTTCCGGTGAGGGTCGGGCCTTTTCGACCGGTGCCGATCTGAAAGAATCCAAAACCAGAAGTTTAGAAGACTATCGTGACTACCTGGTGGAACTTCAAGAGGCCTCACGTAAAATTATTCGTTTTGAAAAACCAACCATCGCTGCAATTAACGGGTATGCGCTGGGCTCCGGCTATGAGTTGGCATTGGCATGTGATATCCGCATCGCAGCTGAGGAAGCCCAAATCGGGTCTCCTGAAGCAATGGTCACCTCATCGGTAACCGGGGGAGCTTTTCGGCTGATACAGAACTTAATCGGTCCAGGAAAAGCCAAAGAGCTACTTTTTACCGGACAGTATATCGACGGCAAAGAAGCCGAACGCATCGGTTTGGTCAACAGGTCCGTACCCCTCAAACAACTTGAATCCGCTGCCCGGGAAATGGCCGAAAAAATTGTGGCCAATTCAGCCATCTCCATTAAGATGATCAAAAAAGGGTTGCAGATGGCCCTGAGCGGGATTAGTCTGGACGCCCTGATGGATTTTGAAATTGAAGCCTGTCTGACCTGTGTTTCCACCAAGGAACGCCAAGAATCACTTAAAGAGTTCGCGGAGCGGAAAAAGAAGTAGGTTCAGGGTTCAAAGGTTCATGGTTTATGTCCTCTGACCTCTGTTTGCCGCGACTAAGCTTGCTAAAGCGAAGCCGGGTCATCTGACTTCTGTTTTCAACCTTTGAACCTCTGAACGTTGAACCTTGAACCAGACGAAGGAGTGAGAATGTCCCTAGAGCGCATCTTTAATGCCGAATCGGTGGCCATCATCGGGGCCTCAAAAAATGAGACCAAACGCGGCTATCAGGCCATCCGAACCCTTTTGGATGAAAAATATGAGGGCCGAATTTATCCGGTTAACC
>JAAUXU010058375.1_pt1 | contig 45436 bp, 42 predicted proteins | sample 7278151 | NCBI WGS metagenome assembly JAAUXU01 (sample SAMN14350113, study PRJNA611818) | marine sediment metagenome | isolation source: surface marine sediment (1.8m) | place: French Polynesia: Moorea | collected 2018-08
CCAGCACACACAGACTGCATGGTGCATACAGCAGCAGCTCGACACCTGCAATAAGTCTTGCTCATGTCATAAGTCAGGCACAAACTCTCTTGGCGTTACAACTTCTGTTCTCGTAATACGTCCTGGTTACGTAAACTGTGCGTCGACTGGCGAAAATGCAGGCAAAATCTATTAAGAGTGATAAATCAAAGGCTTGGCGGTTTAGCATGCCGCCGAATCTCCCGCTTGGAAGTTTTGTCACGACAACCCTTTCAGCCTCTGCTCTTTCCCAAGGGATCTGCAGTAAACTGGGGAAAGAAAACTAATATCCCAACTTTGCTTCCCGCTCTTTTGAAGTCTTTTCGTCGTCATTCTTAGCGTACACATGCGCTCACCCGCGCACCCGCTGGCACCCGCTGGCACCCGCGCACGCACGCACGCATCCCAGACCTTTTGGCAGCTTTGCTGCTCGCGACGAGGCGACTAATTTGGTTTTATTAAAAGTGCGCCCCTTTTGCCTGCAGACCCATATTGTTTTTCAGCCGCCGCAGCCAGCGTTTATTCGAGAAAGAACGAGCGAGCGAGAATGCGTGGTATCGAATTTCGATCCCGGCGGCGAGGGGGAGTACTGTGGTGGTGCTATGTTAGTTGTTGGCTACTCCACCTGTCACCCAGACCCCAGCTTGTTACTCTGGGCGCGGCATTATGTGCAAGTAAACACACATCTACATACGGACGTATGTGCATAGTGAGTGCTGCTCTCTCGCCCGCTGGCTCGACGGTGCGGCTGCGGCGGCTGCGGCGGCTGCGGCGCCGCCGCGCTCCCCGTACATCAAGTTGAGCCTGCCCACGAGCAACGCGTTGCCGGTAATGTGGTACCAGCACTCTGTCAAATGTCAAATTTCCCGTCAAACTTTGAGCTCTGGGACTGATCGCCAAATTTCATTAGGCAGGCAAGAAGTGGGGAGTTTCAAAAAGCAGTGTAACCGAGAAACAGCCAGTTAGTTACTGCTCTGTCGAAAAGTAACCAGAGAGGGAAGCTGCAGAGTGAGAGAGGGAGCGAGAGAGCAGCAACCTTGCGGCTTGTCGCATGTTCGACAAGCCGCTCGCCTAACAAAAATTCTCTCTGACTAATCCCTACCTTGATTAAATCAGGGAGGAAGTGTCCATTTTTCGCTGAATTAGTTCCCTCATTAGAAACTTTGCTGTAGTGAAAAGGAACCTGGAGCCAGGGGGGAGCGTAGAAAAGACTCTCAGTATTTGTGTCTCGTACCATTATAGCTTACACTTGAAGAAGAAGCTGGTCAACCCGTGCGCTCACCCCACCTACGCGTACGGAGGCGGAATTAGCAGCAATGACATAAGCAATGGGGAGAGAGAAACAACGCACACACTACAATTAAGGAGAGGGGGAGATGGAAAGACACAAAGAGGGGGGGGACCCAGAATTGGTCAGAGGTAGACATAAATCTAGCAGATTAGGGCTTTAGCGAGTGTGGCACGCTCCGAGAATGTCGTCAAGCGCTTTGATTGCATTGCCAAACAGGTTCTACTTTTTTTTGCTCTCTGGGGAGGAGGATAGGGTAGGAGGAGGTAAGGAAGAAAGAGGGGGAGCCATTAGTCATGTGTGCCGTCACCACGCCCGCCCGCGCAACACCACCGGCTATAATGGGCTTCTGCCTCCTCCATTCCAACGGGAAGTACTGGTAGTAGAGACATCATGATGCCAGGAACCCCGCCGGGACGGGGAGAAAACCCCGAGGAGATAATGAGCGGCATGCAGTACTGGAATTAGCATGAAAATGGGTCGTGTGGGCAGTAGCGGGGCATGATCCATCGCCATCAGGCCAAACATGGACAAGTGGACTTGATATCAGTCGCGTGACCGAGTGAACACCAGAACCCGGTCTTTGGGGCTCTTTGCTCTTGTGCTCCTTCCTACTACGACTCCTACTCCTTATTCCAGCCCCCCCTGCAGCTTTTGAAATCCATGTCGGGCTCTGCGGGGGCAAAGAGGGAAGCAGCAGAATGTCATGAATATCAGACAGCAAAGTGGAGAAACAGCGAGCTGGAGAAGCTGTCGTCGGTCGGTCGCTCGGTGGGTCGGTCGGTCGGTCGTCGGAAGCGACGAAACGAACGAGTAGTAGTACACTCTCGTAAGTAATGCATGCAACAACGCTGGCGACGACGAGGAGGACGACGGCGGAGGAAGAGAGCTGCCTGACAGCGGGGTGCAATACATCTGGCTCGGGAGGGCTGTCATCGGAGCTCATAACAATATACGTCACCCAGAAGAATCTGAATTTCAAATCCTGGAAGCGCGGGGGGAGAAAAGTCTCTGCAGGAATTTGTCAGGCTTGCCTGTGCCCTTCTCATACTCATATGCTTCTGCTCAGGTGCACCAGCTCTGTCAACACGCACGCACGCACGCACGCACGCACGCACGCACCTACGTACACTGACTCCCCTCGATTTCATTACTGCGAACAGATAATTGCGGCCACGTTAGCAGCAACGACGAGTGTGTTTGAACTCAAAACACATCCAGCAAGCAAAGCCTAATCAAAACGCCCCCTCCTGCTCATATTTTTGCGGGTTTTCGGGAGACGAGGACGGCGACGACGGTGATGAATTCGGCTTCATTACTGCGATCCGTCGCAGAGGAGAGAAAATCCCCCCTCCCCCCCTTCAGTCAGTTTATAGCGGAGATGTGGGCAGGTAAACAAAGTCCTATGTTTACACAGGTTCTCCTCTTCCCGCCTGCTTCTTCCGAATTATGTCGGCGGCCGCCCGGCGGCCGGGATGAGAGACAGATGACAGAGTGATGGCTTTTGCGCTCGTGCTCATACCCCTGCTGCTTTCCACGCACTTTTACTACGTATAGAAAGCAGAAGAAAACTGCTACATGAGCACGGTATTCTTTGGCTATTACTGTATCTAGCACACTTTGCAGCCTAACTGCTGCAGTGAGTGTAGCGTGCATCATAGTGCCAAGAAACAATTTCTGGTCTGTGCCGTCAATGAGGCGTCACGCGAATGACTCAGAGACAACGATTTCGGGCACGTGAGCGCGGTCACCGTGACGGCACAAAAGTGACAGCGGGACAACTTACGAGGGTCAAGACGTAGGGTCTTAGTGACTAACTACCAAAAGCCGCAGCAGAGCAAGGAAGAACCTAAGCGATTTACCAGCCACGCACTAATGAAGAAGGCACACGTCTTGACAAGTATTTCAGTCAAACAAAGCACCCCTTGTGACTTAATGTTTGACGAATTGTGAGCAAGAGGAGAGCAAGTAGTGCAGCTCTCTCTGTGTCTCTGTGGGGAGCAGGAGGCGTTCCCCCCCCCCCTCCCCCCAAGGACCGCAGCTGCTCCTGGTCAAGTTAACCAAACATCGACGAAGACGACGAAGCTTGCTTGGATGACCTCACTTCCGTCTCTATTTCTTTTCTGGACGCGCAGGTGATGATATCTTCGATCAGCTCGTCACGGCCTCTGCGGACAGAGCCAGCGACGTAATGTTGGACGCTACAAAGAGGGGCAATAAATTTGTTGCGCTGCGTCTGACCAGCCCCAAATGCGACTCATTTGTCGGGGGGGCTGAGAGGGAAAAAACCCTAAGCGAACGGTCAACGGCCAAATCAACTGCTTTATCAAAACCCGGACCAAAAGAATTCCCCGACCATCTGCTTGACTCAAGACGTATACGTAGAGTGTCCATAAATCGCCGGAGAGAACGAAGATGGTGCTGGTGTGCTATTATTCTCATTCTTTCCCCTCCTCCTCTCAAAACTGTCGTTGCAAAATTCCCTCACTAATTGTATCTCCTCTCCCTCAACCCCCCCACCCCCCTTTGCTCTGGAATGGCCGTTTCAGTGCGTGTGCGTCCCGGGGGAAATCTAAAGTGTGTTATGGTCCCTCGGAGGCCAATGGCCAATGATAAACACCTGGAGAAGTGCAAAATGATAGAGCTTCAAAGTGCCATGAATAAATTTAATGAGCCCTACTCTCCACCCCGGTGCCATTCACCAGTCAAAACAACGCATGCACTAAACTGCCTCGCTCTATCCACCCACCCACTCGCTCGCTCGCTCTCTCACCCCACTCACACGAGTATAACGATGCCATTGTTGTGACCCAAAACGACTTTTTCTGGCGGTGTAATAAGGTGCTCTGTATTCTGCGGGCGAACGCACTCATTCAGTGCCGAATTGGCTTTGTCACACGAGAAGGAAACTCTGCTAAACTGTGTGTCTTGGAGAAGCCTGCGTTGCACGCGCTCTGCCAGTCAGCACACGTTGGAGCTTTTTTTTTTCACACACACTTAGGTGTATGCGCGAACATGAAACTTGTAGGTTACTAATGCTAGTAGGTAAAGTGGAGGGTAGAGAGAAAGTGATATTGCTATTCAGGAAGAAAAAACCTTTCACACAAATTGGAGCGTGAGGCGATTTTTTTGCTGGCAGACAAACTGATACAAATGCTAGGGCAGGCCATTCCTGTGATTGGACAAGATAACATTAGGGGCAACAGCGAGTATATGGAGGGATGCATCGAAAAGAGAACAAAATTCCGCATGATGATGATGCGTCTTCCCTGGCAAAAGAAGAGGAATGAAACAAAAAAGAAAGGCTGGTTTTCTGGGCCATTTGGCCAGTAGGAGGAGGCGGTCAAACCATGAATACGTGATGATGACTGAGCACTTTGAAAATTTTTCCATCTCGTCTCCAAATGATATCCATGAATATGTGCGTGAGGGAGAAACTGCTGCTCCTCCTTCTCGGGTTGACGAAGTGAAGCTGTTGAATTAGAAACAAGGAAATTTATCTTCTCTTGGCCAGAGAGTGAGCGAGTCTTCTTGGCTTTTGCGCCCAACCACTTCAAATGATCAGTAGCCGAGCGTGCACACGAGAGAGAGAAGGACGAGTCATGAATACCAATCGCCCCACCAAACTCTCGTTCGTAGTAACTCAGACAGACAGAAAAGAAAGATTGCCAAGCTTGTGCCATTGCAGTTTTCTCTCCTCCTCCTCCTCCTCCGCCACCGCCGCCGCCAAGTGTCACTTACCGTGCATGGTCCAGCCGTGGTTGCAGCGCTCGCACATCCGGGGCCACTTCTCCTTGGGGTGGAAGCGCTCGCACGGGCACCCACGCGTCGAACAACGGAAAATCTGAAGGAGGGAAGCAGGAGAAGACGTAGTTAGCGGCGCTAATGTGATGCATGCACGACCAGAGAAAAGAATTATAGCCAAATGTGGCGGGCACGTAACCAATTGCTGTGAGTGCATCTCATTCTCTCTCTCTCGTCATTCAGCCGCAGAGTTATGATTTGGCCGACCGCGAATGACATAACCCATTGGTTTCTCCACCAATATTGCAGGCCATTAATCACTTTTTGCTCCTGCGCTCGGCAGAGGAGGCGTCATCTTGGCCATATTGGAATGACGACGGCAGCGGCGGCGGCGGCTGCGGCGGCGACGTCGACGTCGACGACGACGACGATGACGTCGAGCCAGCATCACCATCGGCATCACCGTGAGCAGCATCACTGCACTCTCGAGTAGTGAACGGAGGCGAAAGGGGAGAGAGGGAACACAAGCGGCTGTACTGATTTCTCCGTGATGGAATTGTCGTCTAATGAAGCGTGTCCCGGCGACAATCAAGCCATCAGCAGGAAGAAGATGACTTGCTTCCGTTCTCTCGCTTTGACGACGACGACGACGACGACGACGACGACGACGACGTGGACCGGTCGATAAAGGCGAGACTGTGCGGCAACTCCGTCGTGTACACCACTAAAACATACAGACGTTGAAATTCTCGTCATGGACGCTTGCAAAATTGATACCACCGCGTAGGAAATTTAAAAGGGCGCTTTCCGGGAGATGACAGTACTTTCGTGCATGCGGCGCGAGCTGATTTGAGGCGCTTTTTATTCACAAGTGACAGGTCTACACAGAGAGAGACTGGAACGGACATGAAAGATTCATGGTGCATCTGCTGACTGTGGCAAATGCAAAACTGAGAATTTCATCAAGCCGAGCTAGTTGACGAAAGCATTTAGTTCAGCATTTGCGTGCGTCTTTTTCTCCAGAACTTGCGGAGACTTCATCTACGAGATGGACCATTAATGGGGCTGTCTTATTATTTGACATAATTAAGAAATCGCATGTGGGTAATTTGTCTGCCCTGCCTACGTCAAAAATATCCCAGATGTTACCTATTATTGATCGTGACGGGTAATGAATGACACTCAAGTCGGTCGTTTTGGTGTCACGCTAGTCATTAAGGTTGGAATCTCTCTCCTTCTCTGTCTCTCTTTGGATGTTACCCCATGATGAATGGTTTTCATAGGGGTCCCTTCTAAAGGTTGCTGCCGCCGCACCCGCCGATGCTGCTGCCCGCCCTGGTCACTGGCTTCGGCGTGTCTAAGAAGCTTTGATAAATTGACTTTCTTCCACTATTCTGCTGGTACCATCGAGGCTTCTTCAAATGCAAATGTCTCTTCAGACGTGGAGGAGAAGCAACATTTTCCTCGGTGATCGCATCATTTGACATTTCTGGTCCCCCCCCCTCCCCCCGTGTTCTAGCCATTCAACCTCGCGAAATCAATTTTTCAGCTATTCCTTTGCTGCTCTCTTTGCGCCAGCCATGCATTCTCTTATTGACACGAGCAGCGTCCAGATATGAAGCAAACCATTCAAATGTCAGAATTGTGAATGATGTTATGGCCACTCTCCTTCTCTCTCTCTCTCTCTCTCTCTCTCTCCTAGCCCATGGGAATTGACTGTGTAAAAGCTTTCGCAAAGCTTCTCCACTACTGTACTGTTCCACACAAGAAGCATACCATGTGTGAGTGTATGCAGTAGCATTCGCTTGAAGATTCCTCCAACGTCTCCTGCTCGCCTCAATGGCTTGCTTGTCTTGTTCTTCTCCTGTTTGCTGTCCAAAACTTTGAATATTAGAGCATCACGCCGTTACGATACGAGGTGGTGCATACGTGAATTTGACTGGAGGTTTTGACTGTGAGAAGACACTTGACAGATATATCTTTTCGGGAAAAGCCTCTCCCGACGTTTCCCTCTCCTCAGATATGCTACCAGTGTCTCAAAAGAAAACTATGAAACAGCGTTTACCTCTAAGGAACGACGTATTTACTGCCTCGCGCGCACTTTTCCTTCTTCATCCCTCATAGAAGGGTACTTGCGATAATTGATTTTGAAAATATTATTGCAGCTTGAGCGAGGTGGTTGTGTCAAGGACTACAAGGAAGCAGATCCCACCTACATAATAAGGAGGGCGGGCGGACGGGCGGACGGGCGGGCAGGTCAAGGAAAGGTCTGCTACAACTTCTCTTGGGACCATGCACTCATTTATCCACTAACTAGGCAAGAGAATTAAATGAGTGAGCAGGTCCGTCTCCAATCCTGCCCCGGCTGGCCCCGAGGGAATCGGCCAGCGGCTCCCAGGGACCCCAGGGAACGAGAAAGTCATGTAACTGCAGGAACTTGGACGAGGAGGAGGAGGAGGAGGAAGAAGAAGAAGAACAAAACCAGCCGTGAGGACCTCAAAAAGTCCCTCTTTCTTCATCAGCGCGCTATGTTCAGGACCGATGGCCGAGCCCACCACTAACCTGGCAGTACCTAGCAGTTCGGGGTCCTAATACGTACAACTATACTCATCGAACGAGGAGGGAAAAGAGAGAAAGAAAAGAAGACACTGCGGTCATTTTTTTCGCTCCCCAAGCAAGTTTGCTCTCTCTCTCTCCATATGGCAGCTCACAGGGGCTGGCAGCGAAGAGTGAGGAGGCTTCTTGGTCCCTAAAGAGAAGTGGTCACAAGACACGCAAGTGAGTGAGTGAGAGAGAGAGAGAGACGGTCAGAGAGGATCGATTCACCACCAAGTGTGCGGCAGCAGCAGAGTATTATTTTACTGCATATGGAAACGTGCACGCAAGAAGACGTGAAATGATGATGATGAAGAGCGAGCGAGCGAGCGAGCGAACGAACGAACGAACGAGCGACGACCGGAGCGGGGTCCTGACGCCGACGCTCACTCAAGGACAAAAGACGGACCAAGACCGCGACATGAATCTGATAAGATGTCACGGCGAATCAATATTCTGACAATCCTCAGATGCGTGCGCATTGACCTGCCGGTCCCAGGACCACGCGCACGCAGTCCGTCCGTCCGTCCGTCCGGGTGCTGCTGCCACCAGCACCCGGTGGAAGCCTCGCACGCCCAAAATGCCATTGTCTCTCTCTCGCTCTCTTCTCGCTCTTTTTATCACTTCCGCGAAGGAAGCTGAGGAGAGAGAAAGATTTCTTCTTCTCCGGAAAAGTTTTTTCTCTCTCTCTCCGCGGATGGCCAATCTCCGAAAGCAGAGCTGCTCCTGGTGCTGGAGAGTGACAATGAGGGAGAGAGAGGAAGGAAAGCTGACAGAGAAAAAGGTTTTTCTTTGCGAAAGATAGCGAACGTGGGATGGTGGGATGACCAGCTAGTCGGGACCGCCGGCAGCAGCGGACAAACGGACCTAACGAGAGAGTTCCAATAGAGTCATTCTTCTCTTTCGCTTTCTGGACAATGAGTCTCATGTTTTTGCGTCCGCGATCGATCGCTCCTCCACACAACGACGGCTTAGCAGCAAGAAGTTGTAGCACCACACATGCACAGAAGTAGGTGAACGTCTGTCTGTGTGTGTGTGTGTGTGTCTGTGTCTGTGTGTCTGTCTGCCTGCCTGTCTGTCTGTCTGTGTTCCTGTCTGTCCGTCCGTCCGTCCGTCCGTCCGTCCGTCCGTCCGTCCGTTCGTCTGTCCATCCACCCGTCCACCACCACCACCACCCCCGTCCATCTATACATGCCGGCTTCAAATGAAACCACATTCATTTCAATGCCTGTTAGATCGATCGAAGTCTTGGGGAAGACGACAAAACGACGACAAGATCGAAATGAAAAATTGCTCCCCCCCCCCCCACACACACACCGCACACCGCACACGCACGCACACACACTCGTCTCAAGGACAACGATGACGTGAGCTGCGTAATCACCGCTGGGAGAGCCACAAAAGCAACCCTTCAATCCGAGCTTTGATGCACGGAGAGGAAATTGGTACCATACGATGGCATGAAAAGGGGTGAGCGTGTCTCGGGCTAATTTCCGTGATTCTCTTCACACACAGAAAGAGCTACAGCGGCAGCAACAACAACCCGCCAACAATGCATACGATGGCCGTGGAAGAACGCAAAAAGAAAAATACTAGGTGTCGTAGTACATATTATGGTACGCCAGTGGCTGCTTACAGTCTACAGTAAATAAGGACAGAGCAGTGTTATGCTCAGCCATAATGATGATGTGTTGCAGCAGTGCCTGCGCAAATGAACTTTCTGTGTACGTGTGTAGCAGGTTTTCTCCTCGCCACTGCTACGGACACTTCACACGGCAAAACTCTTTTCTTCTGGGAACGCAATCCAATATAGCATCTCATCCTCCTGTTGACTGTCCAGTGCAGAGAGTCGGCCTCCCTCTCCCTCCAGAAAGTATTGGACCCCTCCGACGGAATGACAATGAGTTCCTAATATTGAAAGCGAAGGAAGACCACTTGACTTGAGAGGCTTCTTCTTCGTCTCCTCCTCCTTCTCCGCCTTTCTCTCTCACACACACAGTAGGTAAAAGACGTTTTGTACGTAATTCAGACGCGCGCGGCTGTAATTGGAGCTATTCATCGACCAGAAGATGATGACTTGGTGCGTACGGACATGACGTAGTGACGTACCTGGCGGCGGTGGCGGTGGCGCACACCAGCGCCGCGGAGCATCACGTGTAGACCCACGAAAGCGGGTGCGGATGTCAGAAACAAAATTGTGCATGGCAGAGACACGCGCCCCTTTGATGTTGCTGACCCAATCCAATATGGAAGAGGAAGGAGAACGAATTTAGAGATATTTGCAACCGTCACGTCTACTCCTCCTTCGCCCCCTTTTCTCTCAATCCCATATATCCGATTGTTTGTTATATTCGCTTATTCCGTTTGGCATAAATTGGCTCCGCGCATGACCCTTTTGACTCGCTCCCTCTTATTTCTCACGACACAAATGATCTTGTTATGACGTTCGAGTCTTATTATGCGTTGCTGCCGCCGCCGCTGCTGATGTTTCTTCTTCTGTGCTTCTTGTGGTCTGATTTCATTATATTCCTCCTTCTCCATTGTTGTGCACTTTTCCCCCGGGAAGTCTTTGCCTGCCTCTCTGCATTGCACCCCTTTTGGTCACTTGGGGCGATTCTCCCTCCTCTCTCTCTTAACCCTTTGTTTAGCATTGTCGTCTCTTGGGACAGCGGAGGTCGGACGGACGGACGGACAGACGGACAGACGGACAGACGGACAGACCGACAGACCAACCCCCCCCTCCATATCATAATCCTTCTGTCCCAGAGGCCATCTGCAAGAATTGGGTTGGGCTGGGGGGGTCGAAGTAACGTAATGTAATGAGCGAGCGGGCGGGCGAGCTCGGGAGCGAGTACAAGTCGAGCTATGATGTCATTCTTCTAATGAAGCGGCGTCTATCCACCAGAGAGCACCAGAGAGAGAGAGAGAGAGAGAGAGAGCTTGGTCATGCAGCCGCAAAAACACCATCGACGATAAGACCTTAATGGTTGATATCAAAAGAGATAAGCCAGAGCTAAGAAGATGACAATAACAACAACTCGCAGGATGATCGACTGCTCCGCAGACAGCCAAAAGACAGACAAAACACATTTCGTGTTGTAAGAAAAATGCATCGATTCAGTTTCAATTCTGCCTTGGCCACGGACGCACGCAAAGCACGCACAGCCACTTGTCATGGTGTCGTTAGGAACTTCCTCCCTCGCTCTTTTTTTTTTGCATCCGTCCACCATCTGAGCGAGCGAGACTTTAAAGTCGAGGAAGGCGAGGTGAGGCGAGCGGGTGAGCGAGCGAGCGAGACGTGATGGGAACCTGAGTGAGGTCGATGTCACAACACCGGACAAACTAATGCGCGCGTCTCTGCCTGCACGGAGGAAATTGTCTCTACTGCCAACCAACCCCTTGTCTCTTTTAATAACCCCCGGAGGCACACGCGGGGACGACCGAAGCGTCAGAAGTACGTGAGCTCCAGCCAGAAATGAATTCCCCAAGTCCGTACGCACTTGGAGCACGACGTTATGAAAGACCTGTTCGAATGCTGCAGCGTTTGACAGGGAGACATTTGTCAAGTCCCCGGAGAACTGAGGGTGAGGTTGCTGGATCCTGTCATTGCCGCTTATCGCCTGGGAGTGCTTTGTGGTGGCTAGAAAAACCCAACTGTTACACACAAAACGATGTCAGTGTGCGGGGGGGGGGGGGGTGCGTGGGTGGCGAGAGAGAAAGACGGGGGAGAGGAGATTAATGACTGGTCCGCCACCCCTGGATCCTCTGGGACACAGGCAGTTCAAAAACAGATGCCACCTTTTGCAGTGACATCAGCGTTGGCTGTGCGGTTGGTGTGGAACAATGTGGATCGGTGGGTCTGCAGCCAGACGATATGCGCCGAATCATTAGGGGATCTCAACAGCACCTACCCACCTACCCACGAACTGATGCAGTGCACGCACGCAGGCTTCCTCCGCTTGCTTCTGCTACTTTTAGCGCAATGTTTGTCCACTTTCCCTGCACCCCCCTCAATTCTTCCCCCTTTCTCTTGATCTGTCGCTACTTGAGTCTGATCTGCTGACAGCTCCGGCGAAAGAGGATTGAGGAGGAAGGAGGGGTAACAGCAGTAGTGATTGTCACTCACTCATGTTTGCGATGAAACAAGGAACGGTCAGACGCAGCACACGTTTGCTTGTTGATCCAACGAAAGGAGATTAAGACACAAAGGGTCAATCGGCGCTCGATAATGCACGGATCGATTGTTCGGCCGAAGAAGGAGAAGAAAGACAGTTTGCCCATTTTCGTCCCTTTTTCCAGGATCCCCTCCTAGTCCCGCTCCATTTCCTGTCCAAATTGGCCAAATGACCCTTCTTCTTTCTTCTTTTTCCCTCGCACTCCTCATCAAGCTGCAGCACCAGTGAGTGGCCAGCCAGCAGCGCGGCCAGAGGGTGGGTGTTGTCACTCATCAAGAGCCCTCCGAGGTGAGGCAGCAATGAGGCAACAACACCACCCTGAGCCCAAGATGTGGCGCTGGCTGCGCCCGGGACAAGATGGCTCACAAAGAAGCCCAGCGCACTGTGCACGGTGGCAGCTCTGTCCTTTGCCAAGGGTGTCACTCTTTTCGGCTCCTACGATAATGCTCGCCTGTCAATGACCAGAGCTCCCCCTCCCTCCCCTGCCATCAAGTGTCTCCCTTTACGGCCCGATATCGATTTGCCCCGGCAGATAACTTCCTCTTGTCTTAAATGAAGGGGGAAGCGAGGAGAGGGAGATGTAACGCGCATCGGACACGCGCATTTTCCCTGGACACACACACGTTGTCAGTAGTAAGTGAGCTTCTTAGTGGGGGCAGCCAGAAAGAGATGCAGGGGAATGTTTGTGATGGGATCATGACGACGACAGACGCGGGCGGATCTGTTGCCACAAAAGCCTGGCCCCATCCACAGTGGGTGGAAGTCGATTGATTGCACATTTTGTTCATCGTGCCGCCGGAATGAAAAGCCCTCTGACTGGAGTCCTGAACGGAAGTCCTGACTGCAGACGTGCTGCTGACTTCCTCGTCGTTTCCACCTCAGCCCAGCCTCTGACGATCACTTCACTCACGCCCTTGCACGAGTCCACCGAGGCCACCATGAGGAGAGCCGAGTGCTTTCCTGCCAGTCCATTTTTTTCCTTACTTTGCTCCAACCGACGTCATTTGTGTAAAAGATGATGCTGCGTTTTGGTGACGACGGAAAGCAATTCTTGCGAAGTAACCGCGGTCATTCATCTCGCACACCCAATCCCACCCAGATTATTCGCACCAAGAACGGACAGAGAGGGAGACCATTATTTATATAAACTTCCTTCGTCTGCCTCGCCTCCTTCTGCTTCTTTCATCGAGTGTGCCAATCTTATCTGGCCGTCTATTAATCTGTTGAGCCGTTCGTTTTCCCCAAGGATTGCGCGCCTCTGCTCTGGCTGGCCGTGGCGGCGCTAAGGCAGTTCATGACCCCCCTCTCTCCATCATCTTGCATTCCAGAGGGTGTGTCCGCCCTCTCTGTGCTGTGGTCAACGCAGCGACTTTTAATCGCTTTGGCGTGTCTTCTTGTCCACCTCGTGATGATTGAACAATTTCCCTCTGGCGGTCGGACAGACCGACCCATCGGGGGCCAACACTGGCTTCAGGCTCGGACGCGGGCTCAAAAATCCAGATCCAAAAAGTCGGAGAAGCAGCGTCTTTTCATTACTTTTCGCCTGAGCAGCACAAAGGCTATGAATTCCTCATCTGTTAGCCCGCATAAACCGAGGAAAAAGCCAGCCCAGAGCGCGGCTTCCCTGGAACTAACGACTTCTGCCAAAAGATTCATCCCCATTTGCCATCGGCTACCTTCTTTCAAATCACACGCGCACGAAGGCCGACGGAGACGAATGGCACGAGAAATGGGCAGGAAAAAAAAAATCAATTTGGACTGGGCCGCCTGTTTATGGGCACAGGGATTAATCACACGGACGAAAATCAGGCAGGTCCACAATCGTACATTGCTACTTAAGTCATCAACATACCGTGACCGAGTGTTTGGGCTCCTTGTTGGCTCCCGCCAGCAGCGAGGAGGAGGCGGCGGCCGCCGCCGCCGCGGCCGCCGCCGCGGCCGCGCGGCTGTTCTGTAGTTCCCGGAGCATTTGGTACTGCAATAGGAGAAAGAGAGGAAACGTAAATGTGTCTGTCTGCAATTGCGACGCCGCCTGCGTTCTTTATGGGCTCGATTTCTCTCCCATTTCTTTGGCTCATTCATATTGACAGCCTAATGAGATGGGACGAGGTAACCAATAATGCGAGTCTGTCACTTCTCGTAGTGACAAAATTACAACGTCTCCCCTTCACATGACAAGCGCCGAGTCAAACAGCCGCCAATTTGGATGTCAACCGAAAGCAAGACTGTTGCTCCCGCCAGCCATTCAGACAGGCAACAGCCATGGGAATTTTCCACGACATCGAATATTAAGTCTTGATGTCTCGATCAAGACTTACGTGCGAGGACCGGAGGAAAAAAAGGAAACTGGGACACCTTTTTTATATTGTTAAAGATCCGCCGAGGAATGAAACACAACAGCAACAATGTATGTATGATATATGTAGATAAGTGCAGCATTACAAGTGCCATTTCCCCTTCTTTTTTTACTTACGCAGCACAAAAAACGGTTGGAAATACTTCTTCTTGACATTTGACGCTTCCTTCCCGCCTCCGGCATTATTATTGTGCTCGAATTCCTCTCTCTCTCTCTCTTACTCCGGGACCGCGACAAATCAAAGAATCATTGTCTCTGAAATTGCCCCCATCACAGTCGTGTAGGTCTTCTTCTCCTTCTCCTCCTTCCCGAAGTCGAGGAAAAAAGTATGACATTCGACTCCGGCGATATCGATGATTATGACACTTGGTTTGTTGGGAAGGAAGTCGCGGCCGCAATCACATTTCATTACTGTGCAGCAAGATCGCTCTCTCCCCCCGGGCCAAATTCGGCGAGAGCTCGATCGTCAAAAGGCAATAACTTCACACTGTCTCTTTTCTACTGCCGGAGAAGAATTTATGTGCTCAGCTTAGCAGCGACGCTGTTGTTCTTATTCCGGATTGTGCGCTATATATCACGTTTGGAATCACGCACCCGGCCAATTTGGAGGCAGGATCACGCGCAATGGCACGAGAAACCAAGATCCCAATGAAGGAAGGAAGGGGTTGCTCGAGCAGTTGATCGATTTTTACAAGACACCGTCGCAATTAAAGCGCCACAGAGCAAAAACAAAAAAGTGTATGCGCGTGAGTTACGCGCGAGAAATTTTTGTGTCCGCCTTTTTGCCCGCCGAAGACACGCGCAGACGGATCATTGAGGCAAAATCCGTGCTCGCCGAGCGTTAAGGCCGGATGTAGTCACGTAATGAGAGAGAAAAAGGCCTCTGCTGCTCCCTCATCAAACAATTAACGCGATCGCCGTTTTGTCACGAATGAGCAAGGAGGATGACCAAGCAGAACAGGAAACTGGCGCAACCACCCGTGTAAGACAATTCCTTTCAGCGATTAATTGCATGCAGGCACGCATGCATGCATGGCAGAGTCAGGAGGAGGTGGGGGAACTTTTTTTGCCCCCTCTTCATTCTCAGGGCGCTTGATTTTTGCCCCTGACGTGTCAAGTAATTGTCGGCAGGCTTTTCTTCAAATCTTTTGTTGAGAAGGAGCCAAATTGCCGTGTGTTTGCGCTTGATGGGCCCACTGATTTGCTTCGCCGTGGGCTGATTGACTTGACGGATGCGGTCAGAGTGACGTTTGCAGCTGACACGATTTAAATTACAACAGTGACGAACAGTTGACGTGCGACTGTGAAGCCACTACTTGAGCAGCCATCTTGAGGCTTTGGAGGCTACGAGGTGAAACAAGTGGTGACATAATGATCTTTGCGTTCAGCCAAGGCCGCCATCAAGCCCTCAATTTTCAAGTCACAACGAGGAGAGGCAGGATGAAAGGAAAGAGAAACACTTTGTGGGAGGCAGCTGAAGGGAGGTGATGGTGACCCAATACGGCAGTGTGTGTATGTAGAGGCGAATCATCAACTGTGGCGGCCAAACTTACCTATAATTTATTCATTATGCTAAGTATGTCTCTTTCGTGGCCTAATGGAGTTCCTGCCTGCCCTCACTCGGTACATTACCAGTGCCATTAGGGTATTGCCCGAGGCCTCCTGCAAGAAGAGCCCCAACGACGCCGGCTGCGGCGGCGAAAGCGTGCCCAGCCAGACCCCGTCCCACTTCTGCCTCCACGTCGTTGTCGGCAAAGTGTCTTTAATTAGGCCGGCCGATTTTAGGGTTGTCTCTCCTCATCTGGGGATGCGCGCTTGCCACGTGCATGATCTTTTTGCCTCGATTTATGAGCCATGAAAAATGTTTTCTTCCTCGCCACGGGAGACGCATTTAGCGGGGAGTCAGGGAAGGAGGAGGAAGGAAGCGAGCCAAGCACGCGGAAAAAGGGGGGAAAGGAGAAGACGAAGGCGACGACGGCGACCACGAAGAAGGCAACAACAACAATGGCGAGAAAAGAAAAATTCTTCCAGCGCTTGGTGTCGTCGCATCTCATCATCTCACTCTCCAAATCAATTTGCCCGCAGCTACGTTCCAGGCGACGACGGCAGCGGCGACGGCGGCGGCAGCCGCAGCAGCAGGTACGTCGGCCTGAACAGGGACGACGGCAGCGGCGGCGGCACGAGGAAGAAGGAGAAAAAAAAGGTCCCTCGCTGGGGGCGGCAGCGGCGGGGCGGGCGGCGGCGTTGACAAAATGACAGGTTCCATCACACCGTTCTCTCTCTCTCTCTCGCTCGCTCGCTCACTCACTCTGCGGTCGCTCTCACCACAGTCCCGGAGTATATGCATATTTATGAAAAGTGCCGCCGGTCGGTGTGGGTTGGACGTTCGGCCAATGGCGCAGGCGAAGGAGCGAACGAGCGACCCTTATATGGAGTGTGACAAAAGAGCCACTCCCTTGCCTCCTCGCTCGCCTCTGCTCACTCTGTCACTGTTTTCTATTGCCAATGAGGCCAGCCAGTCAGTCAGTGAGCTGCGGCGGGTAGCGGCTGCAGCAGCCCCGGCCACCACAGCAGCGGCGGCGGCGGCCACGGCCACCGCCACCGCCAACCCACTCACCTTCCCCATGTGCTTGCTTCCCCCGCATCTCACAGAGCATGCATCATCCATCAAGATGACAGGTGACATCCACAGACCTCCAATCGCAGCAAAGAGATTGGGGTCTATACTACCTACCTGCCCGCCTGCTGCCTTTCTACCTTCATATACGGGAGTTGCAAAGAAGAAAACTCGTTTGTTTGAGCAGACACTTGGCTCACTCTTCTTCTGCTCATAGCTGGCTTTTTTGCCACCAAACTGTTGGAGAGGGAGAGCCAGAGCTCCATGAGAGACACTATGAATAGCATGAGCAAGCCATTCACGTGCGCTGATCGGTGAACGAATTCGGGTCCTTCGGTTTCCTTTCTTTTACCATCATACATGACGATGCAGCTAATGGTTCTTCAGCTCTCATTCCCCCGGCAACCAACGTTTTTCATATCACAACTCTAAGGATGAGCAAACAAAAATTATAGGGCTGGAGCTTTTGATACGGTCATCATCCTACAAATCCCTATATAGAAGCAGCTACAACGACAATAAAAAAGACTGACAACGCACGAATGGGGAAGGAAAAGAGAGACGACAACCATATGGAAAGGAGAGCCACGGGTGCACCCACAGGCGCACGCAGGCACGCAGGCACGCAGGCACGCACGCACGCACGAACGCACGCACGTACATACATACTCACACGCACATTTGCTCGGTTTTATCGAGCACAAAGCTGAAACAGCCACATATGCATAGTTATATTCAAGAGTAAGGTACATTACCGCACTGCGTATGTACCTACGGACGCACGTGCCTATGTACAATTCGAGTAAGAAGTGTGTGTGTGTGTGTGTGGATGTTCGTGCGAATTCATACCACATTATGAGCTCACGCTTTCTTGGTGTGCCGTTTTCTTCCTCTACGGGGAACGCATAAAGGTCACACCGACCAAGATGGCTGCCAACCCTGCATGCCCGTGCCCGCAGAAGAGGACGACCGACCGGGGAGAGAGGGAGGCAGGGAGAACGACGAATGCACACACACATGGTGGCATTCGCTCTCTCCCTCACTCGCCCCAAACGCTCTCTTGTCATACTTCATAACCTACGCACCAACTCACCCCAATGGCAAATAACAATGACGGCGTTGCTGCTCAGGGAGCGAGGCCAGGCCAGCTCCGACGTCGCCATGGTATCTGTTCGTTAGAAGAGGGTTCAGATCGATCAGAGGCGCTCTCGTCGCGGAATGAGTGGAAAATAATGGAGGGAGACAATGTCATAGAGGGAAAGAATGTCATAAAGAGAGGCCAGACAGACAAGCAAGCCCAGTCAGTCAGCCAGAGCGAGTCAGCGAGCTGCGTGTGCGTTTTTTTGCCAACTTTTTACTCGCTCGCTCCTGAAACCACCGTTCGCATGACAGCAGAGAGAGAGAAGCGTTGGGGGAGAGTAGTGAGGAGGCAGGAGGAATTATGGCAGAGCGGAATTCAATTTATTTATCTCCGTTGTTTCGATTGAGAGTTGCACACCGGCACATGCGTTTGGTGCGGCCGGCGAATGAGAGAGAGCGAAGAAGGGGGGATAATTCATTACTTGTCTCGGTGGATGGACTGGAACGTAAATCAAAAGTCAACCGGCCAGCGAACGAACGGGATTCCGGCCCATCATCAGTCTTCAAGAGCTCGGGGTTCATTTGAGAAAGACAATTTCCATATCTCGAGCCCGTGTGTGCTTGCGTGTAAGCGTGCGTGCCGGGCTCGGCCGTGCTGCTGCTGCCGCCGCCACTGCCGCTCCGGGGGCTGCTGCCCAGGCAGCCGTCGGTGGTGGTGGTGGCAATGGTGGTGGTGGTGGTATGACAACAGAAATTCCTAAGCGGGCGAGCAATTATGGGCACGTGATGTATGACATTGGGCGAGAGAGGCAAAAAGCTTGGCCGTCGTTGGGTGCCAATCCATTATTCTTTGGGTTGACAATCGACCGCCCGGCCTCAAGCCGCTGCTGCTCCTCCAGCATGGATGGACCCTTCCCCTTCCCGCCCAGCACATTAGGGCGAGACCAAAGATTAAACCTGAAACAATGGCCGAATTTGAGCGAGGGAATGACTCGGCTGCTGCTGCCAAGAGAGAGAATGAGCGGGCGGACAAGCCAACGGGCGAGGAGGATGGCATTACACCTGAATTTGCCTAAGTCCGTCGTCGTCGTCGTCGTCGTCGTCGTCGTCGTCGTCGTCGTCGTCGCCGTGCCCGTCGTAGCCGTCGTTGTAGCAGTCGTCGCAGCCGTCGCAGCCGTCGCAGCCGTCGCAGCCGTCGCAGCCGTCGCAGCCGTCGCTGTGACCTGCCCGTTGCTGCTGCCGTCCGCAAGAGAGAGGCTGCATTCCTGACTCGATTACCTGGCCATCATCTCTCTCTCTCCAGAAGAAGAAGAGGAGGAGAGGCAGAAGAAAGACTATCACTTGATGAAATCGCTCGCTCGCTTGGCCAAAGACACAAGCTGCTCCGTGACCACCCGCTGGTGTTAGAGATGACTTGTCATCGGCCGCACCACGATTTATTGCGAGAGGAAAAAGAAACGGTGGAGGAAAAAAATCGAAAGAGACACAGATCATGAATTATTGAACAGTTAGTTAGTACTCGTCAATCGCAGCTGACATTTGCATCATTGCTGCTACTCGACCAAGTTGGAATGGACTCCGATCCCTGGTTCGACCCGATGGAAAACACAGACGCCGGAAAAAAAAGAGGTCCCAAAGATCGCTTTTGGAAGAGGGGGGAGGGGAGGAAGAAACGAAAAGGAAGCAGGTCCGACATCCATCCTTCGCTTTGTCATCTGTTTTGTCGGGGGACGACGACGATCGAGGATGTTGTAGCAGTGGCGTGACAAAAGTTTGAGTCTGGTGGCGGGGGGGATAATTTCCTCCTCCTCTGCGGGGAAGGAAGGGGTTATATAGGTGGGGGGACGCCCGTTTTACGGACTGACTGACTGACCACGTCCACCTCCGCCGACTGACTGACCCCTGCAGGAGCGGACAGACTGATATAAGAGAGGGTCATGCATTATCCGGCCGATGTGTCTCCTCCCGATCGCTTTTTCCACAGAGGACCCCAATGTCAAGAAAATGATCCCCTTGGCAAGATTGATCGCCCTATTCGGCCTTCCAAATCACAGGTTGGAAACCCCCTCGTCGCTTTGCTTGTCTGTCGCGCTCGCTCGTAGTACACGAGAGAATAAATGGTCACAGGGCGATTGGTAATTCCGCGGCGGCTGCTGCGACTGCTGCGGCGGCTGCGGCGGCGGCTGCGGCGGCCACCGCCGCCACCGCCGCCACCGCCGCCGCCGACTCGCAGGTTGTTACCACCGTGACAAAATGCAGTCGATTGAGTTTGGCTACGGCAGCGTCTGCAGCAGCAGCTCCGTGGGCCGCCTGAGGGACGCGAAGTGACAAATAGAGGAGAAGGCATCATTTGGAAGGGAAAAAAATTCCTCGGTCCAATTTCTTGTCCCCGGGGCAAAAGAGGTGTTGCACAAATGTCTGTCTGAGCAAGGCCAAGAATTCTTGCATCTCCGCCCTCCTCCTTTTCTCTGCGTCTACCACCCATCTGCCCGACTCTGCCATCTAGCGAGCGGCCACGGAGACAATGGGCGAGGAGGAGACATTGGCCCCTTGCTTGGGTACGGTCTCAGTCAGCCGTTTGCCTGCGATGGGCGTGGAGAGATGTTATCGGTCGTGGCTCCGGCCCGGGCACACACAACCAACAGTCACGTCTGTCGACGTAGCAGGGGTCATCTATGAAATGTGGCCAAAGCCAGTTGGAAGATGCCATCTTTACTGCTGCGGAGAGAGAGGAGAGAGAGCGGACTAAACGGGCGGGCCAGCGAGCTCAAATCCATTATTAATTTAGTGTCCGTCTCTCTTCTGCTCTCCCCCCTTTTGTTGCTGCCTGACCTAAACGTCGAGAAGCAAAGCAAAGCCTTCAATAGAAGACGACGACGACGACGACGACGACGACGACGACGACGACGACGACGACGACGACGACGACGACGACGACGACGACGACGACGACGACGACGAGCTTGCATCGAGCGACTGCGAGAGAGAGGAGAAAAAGACAAAACGTGGACGAGGAGAGCGGGGCGAGACGCTAAATCATATCCTGCAGAAGCAAAAAACCGAGTTTTGTCAGTTTATGGCTATAATGTCTGGGCGAGGAATGCCCGCTTTGCGTGGCCCTAAACACTGCCATTGAAGAGTGGAGGAGATGATGCTGGGGCTCACTACGTTGTCGTCTAATCGCATGAGAAAGAAACACACGCACGCAACGCGGGTCAGAGAGGTATCACTCTCTATGACAACCGAATTCGCAACCACGACGTCGACGACTGCTGCCAGTTGGAGGACGACGCGCACAGGCAGACGGACGCGTGATTTAATTTCGTCTTGTCGTCGTCGTCGCGTGCTCTTTGATTACACACTTTTATTGGCCCCCAGGGCGTGCAGTGCTGGCTGACACACGCACGGACAGACAAACAGACGGACAGACTGTCATTTCCTTCGCTTGTGAGCGAGTCAGGGCTAATTAAAGCTTACGTGTGATATCAACCCCGTGGCTTTTCTTGGTCGCGTGACCTGAAACTCTGTTACCTAATCTTGTGCTCTCTCTACCCCCTCCCTCCCTTGTTGTTTCTCGGACGAACGGCAGCAGTAAATTCCAATCAGGCAGTCGTGAATACTTAGATTCGAAGAGCAGAAATTATGTGATGGCCTCTTAAGCAGCAGCTTCTTTTCTCCTTCACACACCTACGTACATTGTCATGATTTCGGAAAAGAAGTACGCCCACCAGCTCACGAATTCAGGGCGACCGACGGACCTGGCGGAGCTGGTGCCGGTGGTGATGTTGATGATGGCTGGGATTTTATTAAAGGAGGCGAAACAATGCGTGCAGGTGTGTGTGTGTGTGTGTGTGTGCTATGAGGAGGACTAAAGAGGAGGAGGAGGAAAGGTCACACCAGGAAAGGGAGCAGCATTCATTCGCACGTAACACGTTAGCTATAAGAGGCCAAAGAGGTGGGGAGGGAGCAGTTCCCAAAATACGCTCACGTCTTCTTGCTCAGGTGGCTCAAATGGCGATTTAACATCTCCGTTTCTCGGCCGCTTAAAGTCACGAAGAGGAGATCGAATTGCATTTCCCCATAATGCCTGCTGAAAGGTGAAGCCCGCAGCTCACTCGTTCGTTCACTCTCTGGCAACCGATTAAGAAAGAAAAAAAAAGACCGGGGAGAGCCAGGACAACAACATTAATCAGCCAAGTAGGGCGGTGAACGTTTATTCTCTCCAAGCCTTTTGCAACTGCGTTGACGCCAGACAAAAACTGGGTCCGAGCGCGCGCGTGCATAATTGATTTTTGAGCTGTGTGTGGGCTGACACGATGACAAAGCGGTTTTCTCGGCGCTGCCGCCGCAGATTTCGCCAAATTGCGCCAAATGTTAATGCTGCCATGGCGCCCAGGAGGGTCTCGTGGAAGGAGGGAGAAAATGTCGTCGGCAGGGAGGAGGCAGGAGGCAGGAGGCAGGACTTGAACGTGCACTTGACGTACACGGTACTTTGACTTTAACTGCGTCTCTGGTAGGTCTGGTAGGTGCGTACGTAGGTAGGGAGGAGGAAGTCTTTTCTTTCCTTTTGCAGATATCAGCTCTGTAAAATGTCACGCTGGCTCCGCGTCTGCTGTGGTGAACAGCTTTGACAGGAGCCTTCAGGAATCATGGAATGACAAACCAAGTCATAGGGCTTTTTCCAGGAAAGCAATATTTGAATGGCAAATCCGCCTCTGCAGGAAGAAGTCAAGATCGCCTGTGTTTGTTCGAGACAAATTAATCGTTCCGCGAAATCAGACTGCGGTTTCGCGACCAGGCAAACCTGCTTTGCAACGCATCAATCGTCAATAAACTTTTTAGCAGCTTCCTGAGCCTCCCACAAATTAATTTCTGTCCACGGTGCTATTTTCTTATGGCTCCTTTGGGATGTTGGCGCGCCAAGCAGAGAGAGAGAGAGAGAGAGAGATCAACAGTCCAAGATAAACACGAATTGAAAGATACATTGCCAGTAGCAGCAGTCGTGATAAATGTCACTCAATGCTCACTCGCTCGCTTTTCCAAAGTTTACAGCACCCGATGTCTCTCGACTCACTCGCTCGCTCACTCGCTCGCTCGCTCGCTCGCTTGCTCGCTCGTCAGCCGACGACGCTCGTATCACCAAATGCTGCATCACTTTTTCCCGGTGGCATCATGATTGTTTTGTCTGTAAGCCTCGGCAGTTGTGACTTTTCCGCCGCTCTCTCTCCCTGCTCCGGACGGATCCGGACGGACCCTGACGCACCTACGATGTTTTTCGTCAACCCTTAGTCATCCGTCTGTCGCCTCCGCCTGCTCACTCATCCACGGACCCTCTAAATAGGTCGCTTTCCTCCCTTGAAGCGCACGTGTGAAAGATTTGTTTACTCGAGGGAGAAAGCCAAGAAGGAAGGCGAGAGCAGAATGTGAGGAATTTCATGAAAAGCAGCAGCACCTCCGATGAATAAATAAGCTATCGGTCAATTTGTCTCCCCTCTTATGAGATCTCGAGCCACGAATGACACTCTCTGCTTACTGAGGCAATTCGATATTTTGCAAGCCTTGCGCTTAACCCTTTTCTGGCCAGCAAGAGGTGGTGGCACTTTTGACCGTCCCTGCCTTCGCCGCCGCTGCCCACCACTGCTGGGACTGCCACGACGACGACGACGACGACGACGACGCCCGCAGTCGCGTCCTCGCCCGCCTTCCTCCTCGGGTTGCAGATGTGCTGTCAGTGCGAAATGGCAGCACATTCCTTTTTTGTAAATGTCATGTGTTTTTGCAGCCATGCTGACAGCGCCGTGATAGCCGGTGACAACTCTTCTCTCTGCCTCCCCGAGCGGTTAAGTAGCTTTCTTTTCCATTGGGGGGGAAGCAAAGCATTCGCCGCGGGCATGGAGAGAAGACGTCACTTTTTGTCGCAGTCGGAGCAACATTTTAAGCATCACGTCCAATTTGGGATTGGAGATTCACGTGTTTGACGAGCAGGACGAGGTGGCGACGTCGAGGTGGCGACGTCGAGGACCACGTCCAGACGCTTGATCCAAGTTGGACGGAGTGACAGCAACACTAACGGGTACTATCAAATGACACAAGTTGCCGCACTAATGGAGCTCGGAGATGAAGGAGTTCAACGTTGTTGTCGCGCAACCAAGAAGAAAAGATCTGCCACAGTCAGCACCTGCCAAAACTGCGCCATCGTTTCTCTCCTCAACTCGTTGACAAATCGGCGTGTCTGAGTGTTGGCTCTCCACACTCGCAGTACATAGACGTGGCCTCGGCACATACGAGAGGAGTGAGTTGTTATCCCAGTCAGCCCATTTTCTTCGTTCTTTGAGCAGAAGCAGCACTCCAAAAACAGACCCCTACTTCCTTATTTCCCCCCTCCCCTCGCTCTTGTACAGGCCTAACGAAGCGACGACGACAAAGTGACAAATGGCCTGGCCGCAAGAGCCGTTTATTCCAGCAATTAGGCGGCTGCTGCACACACCACGAGGACGACGACGACGACGACGACGACGACGACGACGGCGACGGCGACGGCGACGGCAAAGGCAAAGGCAAAGGCAAAAGCAAAGGCGACGACGACGACGACGGCGACGAACGCATGAAAAATCGAGTAAACCCGGTTTTTTCTCGCTTCATTTGCCCGGAGCTGCGACGAAAAAGACCAAGCAAGAAAGGGAGTGTGGAGGAGAGATGCAAATGCGGCCGGCATGATTCGATCAACTTCGCTCCGCTGCCTCCCTCACCCGATACGTGTACTGCTTTCCCCAACCCCCCCCCCCCCTCTCCCTCCATCGCTCCGGGGTGTTTGCATTTGCGAGCTGCCGCAAAACTTTTTTCTGCCGACCCAAGAACCCGGAGAGAGAGTTTAATTAAAACGTTCTGTATGCAAATGACATGAAAAATGGTCGTGTGACAAGCAAGCACTCAGAGTCCAATGGGCTGGATAAAATTTCTCTTCTCTCCAACTCTCTCCCCATTTGTGGAGAGAACTCGGAACACAGTGACGCAGCAAGAAGCCGTTGCGCACGTATGTAGTGGTGGTGCAAGACGGGCCATTTCCAAAGTTTTGCTTTCCTCTCTCTACCCTTTTATCTGACAAGAGAAAAATTCATTTGGAGTTCGATCCCTTGTCTTCCCTCCATTCTTCCCCCTTTTGTCTTTTTTGTTGCTGTCTCTTCCGTCTACTCCGTCCATTTGGTCCCTTCAGAGAGGGACTAATGTTTCCCTCCTCTCCTCTGGCGTCCACTCGAGGAGAAACAAGGAAATAATCGCAATCAAACCGAAAAGACCATTACCTCCTCTCTGCTCTGCAGCCTCTAATATCTTCAGCACTGACGCCCACCAACGTGTCAGCTTGCTCTTAGCTAACCACTGAGGTGAAACGCAGAAACGACTTTCACAGAAGCAAACAACAGAAGACTGCGCACTTCAGTTCCATCGCCTCAAGTCTTTGTTCTCTCGAGACTTTCTTGGAGTGGAGATGATAGTGAAACAAAATGTCTGTGTCCCTTGGCTCAGTCAACCCCTGGGCTGGAAATGAGCTAGCTCAGCCCATCCACGTAGATCAGAAGAGCGGCATATGGCAAGGAACAGCAGCTAATTCACGTTGTGCTACTAGATTTACCCCTGTGCGACAACTTTCTCTCGTAACTTTGTTATCGCCCTATCTGTTGCTCAACCCTTTATACAAGGAGGGCTGTAAATGAAAACATATTTGACACGGCTATCGAAAGGTTCGGATGTCTGGCTCTCTCTCTCTCTCTCTCTCTCTACCCCCTTCCCTCATTCTCGGGGATCTGGTTGGTGCTCCCCAAGGGAAATTATAACGGGCGACTGGCGGATGAAAAACGCTCGTGTCTCCGCTCTAAATTGGAGCGTTATTGAATTTTGAAACTGTCGCAACACCAGAAGATCAATACTCACTCACAAGGAGAGTCAGTAGAGTCAGGCCGGGCTAAATAAAAGAAAGAAAACAAAAAAGGAGACCTCTGAAGTCTGCCACCCGGAGAAAAAAGATGAATGGCTGTGATGCTGCTCGCCTGCTTACGCACTTGCTGGCTCGCCTCACTTGGATGGATCCTGTGAAGAATGTTTGTGGGAAAAATGCGAGCAGGCATCGTATTGCACTGACGTGCTTCTCCACGCGCAGGTGCGCAATTCGTCAAAATTGTCAACAAGTTTGATAAAGCTCGGATTTCTGCTGCGTCCGTCAAACACCCCGGGTGATGGATTGATCAATGTCCCTTGCTCGACGCACTAAATCAAGAAAGAAATCCCTGCCTCCCTCCCTCCCCTTGACTGCCTGCACTCCGGGTGCTTCTCCTCCAACCCTTGCCTGCCCAAAGCGGACGTGAACGAGGAGTCGGGCTGCTGCCGCGCTGTTTTTCCATACAAAAACAATTAAGCCTGATGGGAAAAAGTTGAAAGATCATTAGATTGTCGACGACGACGGAGCACAAGATTGCAGAGAGAGAGAGAGAGAGCACACAAAGGCCGCGCCAGCCTTAAATGAAAGGCTGCAACAGCTTGTCAAAAATGCAAATGAGCAATAATTGCTTTTGAGCTTCTTCCTACTCTTGTTGTTTGGGCTGGCTGAGGCAGCTTTCTCTGGATCTCACGACACACGAAGACAAAGAAGGAAGAGGTCAGGGAAATGCGCTGCCAATAACGTGATTGGGAAACCGCAGCCAACCATCGGAAGCCACATTTGCACGTCTCGTTCACGACTACATTTGGCATTTATTGGGATACTATAAACCCATCGGATTGTTGGAACGCAGCAGCCCAGCAGTCTAATCCTCAATTATTGGGATGGCCTTTTCTCGTTCTCCCCTTTTCTTTTTCTGGCTCCTCCAGAAACGAACGAACCAACGAACGAACCTACGGACGAACCAACGAACGAACCAACGAACGAACGAACGCCTTTACGACTTCCTTGCAATCTACTTCTCCTGGAGCTGCCCCTGCCACTGCTGCTCCTCCTCCTATATCTTATACACAGACCAAACCTTGGAAGAGTGATTTGTCTTGATTGCAGTGTCATTCACGACCGTGTATCGACCCATCTTCCCACCTAGCACAGAATTTCCCCCGACGTGTCGTAATCTTTTCCCCCGTTCCCGCCGAAATCAAATCATACACCATTGTTTGGTTTCTGCGACTGTGTGAGTGTGTGTGAGTGTGTTGTAGCAAGACTCTCTGCACAACGACTGCTGATCAAATTGTGCGAGCGAACGAGAAAGCGAGTCTTCCACGTACCGATCCCATGATGTTGGTCATTCATCAAATATTGATGCTTTCACAATGGATCTTGATGGCAGCTTTTTTCGTCCTCCCCCTCCTTCCTTCCTTCCTTCTCTCTCTCACTTACTCATTCTACATCGCATCCATCGTCGTCTCTCCAGATCTATCGGAATATCTTTGAGAGAGCAGCCAGAGAAGGCGTCATTGCGGTGTCGTCGTGCAAGCGAGATCACCTCCGTCGCCCAGCTCGGCAACTGCGCTCAGCACTGCGACGCCAGCGTGGTCGACAAGAAGGCTTACGGCTCACGGGCAAATGTAGCGCGCACATCAAGCTAGACAACCATGCCCCTCCAGAGCTCAGTGAGGCGTTTTTATGTCTGTCACTTGTCTCTCTGTGCGCGCTCCCCTTGCCAGCCTGCCAGGGGAGCACGGGAGGGTGAAGCACTTCCGGAGGGGGAAGGAGACGATGAATCTGCTCAAAGTAATAGCGACTTTTATTTCCCGCCGACCTTTTCGCGAAGGGTGAGCAATGAGAGAGCGAAAAGCCGCACATTTGCACGTGAAATGCGTGAAAGAGCGTTTGACTTTACGGGACCAGCAATGTTCGTCCCACCACGGGTCATGTCGCTTTTCTTTCCTAACCTTAACTCCCGAAAGGTTAATCGCTCCCTTCTCACATATCCTTGGTGTAACGGGCGACGACAAGAGACTTTCGTACCCACTGGTGTTACTCACGTTAATTTGCTGCTGTTGTTGTTGGAGCTGCCTCTGGTGGAGCACGGGCGACGGGTGCGGCACAGGCGCGTGCGCCGGCGGGCTGTTGGCGGCGGCCGCCGCCATGGCGGCGCGCAGAGGAAAACCAGCCGCCATCAGCCGCGGGTCAATGCCGTACGAGGAAGACTGTTGCTGCTGCTGTTGTTGTTGTTGCTGTTGTTGTTGTTGCTGTTGTTGTTGGTGTCGAGACCAGGAGCTCATGAGTTCGGCCAGTCGGTGGTTGAAATGCTTCAGTTGCTCGGGGCTGATGGCGCTGGCCGCAGCCGCAGCCGCGGCCGTGGGCGTGGGAGGAGGCGTGGCAGACGACCCGCCGCCGTTGACCGGTGCTTCGCCGCCGCCGCCTCCACCGCTGCCGCCACTTGAAGTCGAGGTGAGCATGGTCGAAGGGATGCGGAGATTCACACTACGGAGTGCAGCATCATGCACTTAAGTCTTGGTGATGAAGTTGCTCCTTCGCTCTCTCCCCTGCGAATCCATCGCGCACCGAACGATCAAGTAGCTTAACAGTAGCCGTCAGAGGCATGCCTCCTCCCAGCCTTCCTCTTTCTTTGGCCCGCGCTCCTCCGCGTTTCTTTTCCTCTTCTTGCACACAGAGAGAGAGGAAAAGGAGAGAATCCTCACACGCTTCCAACGACGCTCGCATAGCCACATTAACGATGAGAAATCAATTCTTGGAGCCGTGTAATTAATACGTTTGCCACAATATGGGTCCCGGAACTGCGAGCTGGCGTCCGTCGTGACGAGTGCGGAGCCGTCATCAAGTGGAGCGTGTGTGCGGAGACCGAGCGCGTCCTAGAACAACCTTTTTCGTTCAGACACGCCGCATCATCTGCCAAGAATAATGTGTATAATCGAGGCAAGAATATTGGCTTAGAGAATAAAATGGGCGAGCGAGCCTTCTTTTGATCCTGGCTGCTTCCCCCCCCCTCTCTTGAGCAAGCTTCGTTTCCCCCCCCCCCTTACACACACACACCAACCAAGTAAGAAGGCAGCAGCTTGGCTAAAGCAAAAGACGCCATCATCTGGCAAGACGACGACGAGGACAGGTCAGCAGGCAGCACCGCGACGACGTCGAAGGCTTTCCTGGTTGTCCAATCGGCTTGCGAGGAGAAAGCACTATAGTCGTGCAACACAAAAGGGAGGGGGGAGGAGGAGATGGTGCTAGAAAAGCAAGCTCGTCGTACAAGCCTGGAGAGAGCGAGACCGAGCAAGCTGGAGAGAGAGAGAGAGAGAGAGAGAGAGAGAGAGAGAGAGATTGCTGTCGCCTGTCGTCGCCGCCTCCCCTTCTCCTCGCCTCGGTGCTGCTTTGGCTATGCTGTCTTTGTCCTCGAGAAAGTTTTGGCCTCGCTCGCTCCCTCTCGGCCTCCCTCTCGGCCTCCCTCTCGGCCTCCCTCCACTCCCCGTGCGCTTGCTCGCTCTCTTTTCCGGCTCTGACGACAGGTCACAAGATGAGCTTTTCCCCTCCCTCCCTCCTCCCCCCCTACTCTCTTTTACTAACACATAATGTGAGAAAAGTTATAGTAACATCAACACAATAATGGAAGCTCCAGCATGCATGAGTTTTTAAGTTCTAGCACATAGTGCCCGGTTTCAGCGCGTCTTCGTACTTGCTGGTGCAAAAACTCAATGCAAAGTTGCTCAATAAGGAGTGGTTCTTATGCGGAAGCAAAGCCTTGGGTGACCTGGCCAAGTGAGTGAGTCCATTGAACGTTGCGTCCTCCCTCCTCGGCTTGTTCGTCCCTCCGCACTTCCCCCTCGCTTCATGCTTGGCCGGCCGTGGCGACGACCGTGGCGACGACGACGGTTGACAATAGAAATGTGTCTCCGGAAAGCAGACGATTGGACGACGCGACGACGAAGAGGGAGGGGATAAAATGGCGGCAGGGACGGGGAGAGCGAGAGCAAGAGGAAAGGACACAAATTTCTTGGCTGGCACAAAAGTGACGTGAAGCAGTGGTCGAGAGCCGTTCTCATGCGTGTTGCGGCAAAAAGTGCCGGATATTTCTTGACGTCTGCATTCTTGGTCTGGGGGAGGGGTTTTTTTCTTGCCCTTGATTCATCATTCCATTACTCGTGATGGGGTCACTCCTTCTCCATTGATTCCATGGGGCATCTGACAGGGGTCTGACTCGACCTCTTCGTGCTCGTCAGGCATCTTCCACCTCTTCAGGCATAATTGTCATGACACCCTGTATAGTGCGTACGTTCCACTGCTTCGACTCTTCCCTCTAGATGGCGCCGTTTCACCGGCGGCAACGACTCGACGGACGACGCGGTGTTGAGACGCCATCTGTGGACGGCCGCGGCCACTTTTTGAGGGAGACGCTGCTTCAAGGAGTGGAGGGAGAGAGGTGAGCTCTTTGTGGGCGCTTCTTCTACTGCTGATGCTACCAACAAACGACAGTAGTGGAGCTGTGGATGTTTTCTACCTGCTCCTCCTTCCTTGAAGCCAGCCCGACCAGTGCTCCAGCTAAACAGCTAACCTCATTCCCCAGCTACTGCCGCTCTGGTGTGCCAAATGGTTCGATAACTGCGTGACGCACTGCCAAATTTACCAATATATTATGGATCTCAGTCGGGTGACGTTGAAAGCTTGGCTGTGCGGTGCTCTCCTACTTCAAGGTAAGCCAATCACTCTTGACTTGGACGTCAACAAATGACACCGCAGACGTGCTTCTCCAGGCATCTATGGGTGTGTCTTCGAGGGGCTGTTGTCCTCATGTCACATGACCGTCGGTGGCATCGCCATACAGGCGTCTGCCCGGATCAATCATTGCCACTCACCCATCGACATCACATTTCTGCTGCAGAGCTCAACCAAACCAAAAGTGAGTGTACCTTTAGTGAGCACTATCTACTTTGACTGTGAGACACGTGCGCACCATGTTCCTGTTTTCCCCGCAGTCGCTCGGTGGGACGCCAGCCAACGCCACCATCAGCTGGAAATACACTTACGTGACGTCGAACCAGCCAGAAAGTCTGGAGATTCCCGGCTCGGACAGGCGCATCATGCTACACATATGTGCGCAGACCGAACGGAAGCCCGGGGCCAACGTGGTCGTGCCAGTCAAGGCCCATTTTCTTCTGGACGGACAGTCAACCGAGGACATGACCTTCTTGGACGACACCGTGAGGATAGCGCACTTTGAAGACTGCGCCTTCGCTGCCGAGCAGCGCACGGTCGGAAAAGTAGCCATGGGTGAGCCTTTACGTAGTCAAACTTAAACATACGCGTGGCACGCCCAGTATAGTCCGTAGTGTGTACATACATAGTGTACTTACATACGGCATCTAACACTCGACACACATGACTGATTGATATCTGATTCCCCGTGGGTCAGGAGGCGTGTTGTCGGTGACTTTTCTGTGTCTGCTTGGCGTCTTCCTCCTCCTCGGGCATCACCACCGGCGACGCGGACGTCCCGACGACGAAGTCAATCTGGTCTCTCACATGGCGGATTCCCAGCTAACTCCTCGGAGAAGTGACGAGGTCTTCTACGTGGTGCCTCCCAGAGACGGCCAGCAGGAGGACTCGTACGAGTTGCAGGTCTACGTGTCCACGTCAAACGGTTTAAAACCTGTCAAGGAGGACGTTGTGAATAAGAACAGGTGAGACGGTAAAATGTCATGATAAAGATAAATCTGGGGTCGTATTGAACGAATTGCTTACTCCAGTTCTAGGCTTGAAGCAGCACCGGAACCGATATCTCCCCCCGCTCGGGTATCCCCTCCCCCGGGGTCACCGTCTTCTACTACTTCTGCAACTGAAACACCGAATGACTCTCCAAGTAGCAGCATCAAGAGCAGCTGCACTTCTGGTCCTCGGTCTCTCGGAGCAATACCAAAGAGGAAACAAGGAGACAACTCGTCAGCCTCATCTTCTTCGTCCTCTTCGGTTATTTCAAGATGACCCAATAATGTTTCGTCATTGTTCTTGCCCTGTTGAAGTTGCTCTAGTCAGATTAATTAAATCATGCGAGAAGTGATTCCTTAAGAAGACCCAGACCTTTCTAACAGCAACCTCCTTTAGCCCAAAGGGGTGGTGGCGTCACTGATGCCCACGTTCGAATCCGCTCCAGAGATGTACCGGTCAATGCTTGGCTGCGTGCTGGATGACAGCGATTCACGGGACATACCTTGGAAAGGGTATGTTTTCCACTAGAAAGCTTGGATGGAGCTCGAAGGTAACGCACCGCTACGGTGACGCAACAAACAATTGTTCATTCAACTAAAGCAACTGAGGGAAACTAACTGAGATCGTGTGTGGAAATATTCTCTGAGACATGCCAGAGGTGGGACAGGATGACCGAGTAGTCAGCACTACGAGACTACCTTACTTCACGAAGATTAGTCTCTTGAACAAAGGAGCACACGTGGGTACACCACGGTGCTGCTGTGCGGCAGCGTACGGGATATACGTATCTTTATTTCCACGTTGGATATTAGTAGCAAATTATAGTAGTCCACCCTATGTAACAAATGTTACTGGAGTGCAACTTTAAACGATTTCTGTTGGTGGAAAGGTTTAGCGATCACCAGAAGAAAAATTGCGCGTGTGCCCACGCTAACGCTATGCACTGTTCTGTATTACCATTCTACCATACTAGTATACATTCATTTCAGTAAACGTGCGCACGTCCGTTTATCGCTCGTGCAGTATAGGGTAAATGCAGACGTTTTTCAACGTCGTCCCGAACCGAAACGAGAAGCTGAAGCGTATCTCCATAAGAAGGAGAATTGTAAAATTGGCCGAGGGTGGCCACATCAAATAAGGTAACACTGGAGGCACCGTCCCATGTACAATTCCTCTCTATTTTTTACCCCACGCACCCTGTACATACTTTAGTTATTGCTCCTCTCGCAGCTCCAGCCAAGTGACCAGGCGAACAAAAGTATCATCTCTTGTAGCAAACAATACGTACATCAAGTTCTTGGTCTTCTCTTGTGCTGTCAGCCTGAAAAACTGAAAGTCACGCATGTGCATTGTGCGAGAAGCATATGTTTCGGATGCCGAAAACAAAGAAGTTATACAGTCTTTGATATTTCTACATCGTTGCCAACTCACACTGGACGTCCATTTATACTAGAGATCGAGATCGATCTCTTATCGAGAAACAATAACTCTTCAGAGATCAAATACAGCGGAATGATTTATAGCAGTTAAAATAAAGCCATAGATATTCAATCGATGGTGGAATTTGTCTCTCGGGAATAATACAATGTGACGCAGCGCGCGTTGCCGGAGCAACAGATCAGAATTACACGCTGAAGCTTTCCAGCGACTCGCGGGTTATGTGTAATCGCACATCTGTTACGGTCTCGTAGGTTATCAAAGTTTAAACATCTCAGTTGGACCGATAAATTTGTTGGTTGTCCCCTCGATACCACCTCAGCAACCTCCTCCATCCCCCCCCCATGCTTGCTCACAAATTCCTTCTTCTAATGGCATTTTCACAGAGCGTTCTCAATTTTCGAGTCCACTTATAACGAGTGCAGGAGGCAAGATCTATCTCAACCGCCTCCCCCAAGCTCTCCTTCTTCCCTCCCTCCCCCCTGATGCGCGCCCGCGGGCCAGAGAGAGACTCGAGCGGGGGCCAGAGAGAGCGAGAACCCACTGATGAAGACATTTTGTTCTGCCCGCCGGCAAAGATCGGTGGAGAAAGAAAGAAGTAGTAGTATGGGGAGGGCGCGACACAAAAGGCGAGCAGGTGAGGAGGAGATTGAGTCTTCAGTCGCCAGAACGCCGTCGCCAAGGAGAGACGATAGATGTGTGTGGCTGTCATGTGACGATCTCGCTCTGTTTTGAGTTCTCGCATGTACGGCAACGTCGTCGGGGCAAGATGCGTTGGTCGTTGCTGCAGCTGCTCCTGATCGCGGCCTCGGCCGTGACCGCCGTCTCAGGAATCGAACAGAACGACGTGATCCACTACTATGACCTCTTGGACGAGGTAGAAGACGGAGAAGCCGCCAACAAGATCTACCACGAGAAGAACAGGGGTCTGGTGCCCCAGCTATGGCCGAACTACACGGCTCCCACTCCGCCTCCGGCCGAGGAGGTGTCTTGCAACATGGCGTACCTCCAGTGCTCCTACCGCGCCGGTTGCGGCCTGGCTCTGCAGAAGTACACGCTGGCCTGCGCCGATCTGGCGCACGGGAGGACGCGAAAGTGCAGCACTCACTGCAGACACACGCTCATCGCCCTGATGTCCACCAAAGAGGGGCAGAGGCTGATGAAGGTGAGATTTCTCAGCTTTCCTCCTAGATTGCATGGCAGCAAGTTTGACTGGAGTCATTTCCACGGCCTCAGCATACTCTTTGCCTCCGCTTACCCGTTACAATGGGACACTGATAACTTGATAAGGGACCACTGTACTCGCCGTACTGCACACCATGCAGGGAACGCACGCGAAGGGGACACACAGCTTTTGAAAGTTAGTGACTAGGCAAGATCGTAACTTGTCTCTTTTTTTGGGGTCGAGTGAGAGCAAGCAGCCTTTATCTCAGCGAGACATTTTCCGCCACCCAGTGCACTGTACCGTATGCGCAACTCGCACGCACGCACGCAGCGCACACAAAGGCACATTTTCTGAAGAACACACACGGAGAGAAATGTCGCATCAGGCATTGGGCTTTGTTTGAGGGAGCAGCACCAGCAATCCAGTTTTCTGAGCGTCTCAACTTACCCTTTGAGGTCGCTCACTTGCTCGCTCGTTCGCCCGCTAGCTCGCTTGCTGCGACGAACAACCACAATCCATCATCTTAGCAGCGACACTTCTATCCACCCAAAAGAAAACGCTCCAGCCGAGATCTCTACTTTGACCGATACAAATTGAAATCGGCAGCTGAGAGCAGAGATCTGGCTGGACAAATGGAACCGTCGTTCCTCGTCCCCATTGCACGTCGAGTCCGCTCAGGAGTGACATCTCTGTTGGCCTGAAATTAGCATACGGTAGAGGAACACCCACTGAGAGCCAAAGATGTGAAGACGAGAAGGTTAGGGCCGCCAATCTCAGGCTTCGTGATTCGCTAGGGATCGTTAAAGCTAAAGGGGAGCAACAGGGTGGTGATCCAATATATTCAGTCTTCATGAGTGGTCGGTTTTTCGTGCAGAGCATGGATGAGAACGACTTACTCATGCATGAGTATGCATGCGTCCATACTCCAGAGCACAGTGCAAGATCGCAGCACGCGCAACTCAGCCTAAAAGCATTTCCTCCGGCCAGCAACCCAAAAATCAGCTAACTCACACTCGCCCCTATCCTGTTGAACATGACGACCGAACCATGCGTGCACTCGCTGAGCAGACAACGAACCACATCCAAATCTGGGCTTTTCGGGCTAATGGAGGGGGGCTCTTAAGCGATAGCACTGATAAAATTCCCTCGCGGCTCCTGTCAAAGAGGCATTTTGCCATGATGGCCTTATTGACAGTCAGTAGTGACTCCTCACATTCCCTGTCGATGTCTCCTCCTCCCCTACAAAAAACACACGTCAAAACAAGGGCTTGGCTATCTCAGAGATTCATCGATGATTCGTCTTCTTTCCACTGGCCACCTCCAAGGCTCCTCCAAAGCCCTAATTAAGACACTTCGTCTTCTCTAACAATGCCTCTTAAGCTCTGCAGAGCGAGCGAGCGAGCGAGAGAGCGACGACCATGGCGACCCAGGACGACGGTCAGACCTACACGTACGAGTCTGTCTGTCGGTAGTAAAGGGGCTGCACGGTCGTAAACACGTTCACCAGGAGGGCCACGGCTATACCGAGACATTGTTGGCACTATTTTTTTTTCTTTTTTCTTCCAGTGTAACTGTTCCGGTCTCGCCAACTGTGAGGAGAACAAGTTGAATGTGCAGAGCTGCGCCCAGGAGGTGCTGCACGCCGCCCACCCAGACACCATCGTCTCGTGCACGGCGGCGCAGTGGATATGCGCCGCCAACCCTCAGTGCTCCACTGCGCTGCAGTATTACAACAGGTGAGATCCGACTTCCCGAGTACGGCGGGACAGTGCATTGGCACTGAATATGCCAAGATTGACACCCTCATGTCACGTTGCAGGTACTGCGGCTCGATGTTCCGCGGCCATCACTGCTCCAAGCGATGCATGAACTCGATCTCGATACTGCGACGCCAGCAAACGGCCGCCAAGCTGGAGCAGTGCTACTGCGACGGCACGGAGAACTTTGCTTGTCAGGCAGTCAAGGATAACATGCAAAGACTGTGCTTCGCACAGGACAAGGAGGAGAACAACGAAGTGGACGTGTACGAGAAGCCAAGCAAAGCCTTTGGACCCCGGCTCCAAAGCTCTGTGTTTAACGTTGTGGCTCTGTTTTATCTCTCATCCATTTGGTGGGCCCAAGCCTGAGCCTGGGGAGCCTTCCAATCTCACTAGTCAGACGTTGCATCGCCAACGTCCAAGTTATATATATATATATATATCTTCCAAGTTGAAAAATTCATTCTGCGAAAGAGAAACCACACCAGCCCACCTTGCCATTTCGTGAGAAAAACACTTTCAAATGTCCAACTTTTCCAATCCGCTAATAAAGAGAGGTAGGTGTTTGTCACCTTATTTCGGCATTTTTCGCCCGATTACACCCTTTTTTCCGCGGAAAATCTACCATCAACAAGAAACGGTGAGACAGTTTCTCCGTGGACCGCGTCCCCTTCGCCATGTGGTACGACGTCTTCTAAGGCGTCTGCACGGACTGTCCTCTGTCGGTGCTGCACGCTGTTCTGCACCACCTGACCATGCCCTCCCCGAGCAGTGCGTCCAGCTCGAGATAAGTGCAGCTTGCGGCTCAGGCCGCAAGAAACATTTCGGCGTTGGGTTCTTCTTCTTTGTTGGTAGCGTCTCGCCTCATCTCAGCGTCGACGCCCATTTCTTCTCCCCAAATTGCTGGGTCGTGCAACAACCATCGTCTTTCCACCCAAGAGCGGCTTCACCCGCCAACCTCAAAGGGATTACTGGTGCCAACGGCCGTTTTAATTGAGTGGTCAAGGGTGACAAAGGAGCGATCCCCGAAATACGTCATTCACTCTTCTGCAAACGCAGATCGCGCCCATCCAATCTAACAATGCTAATGCCAAGCACACAGAGACACCGCCAATCAACTCCCAACATCTCAGTTACTTTTTTCCTCTCTCTTATTCCGGTGGCTGCATGGGCTGGGCGTGTAGTAATAATAATTGCTGCTGTTGTGATGGAGGTCCGGGGCGCCATTGGAGAAGCCCATCCCATCCCTCCTCTGCTGCCGCTCAGTCTTCGTGTGTGGCCAAGCATTTCTCAAAGTGTCTTCGACCAAAAGGAAAAAAAAACCCTCGGAAACTTAACCGGGGGGTTGAGAAAGGCAGCCCAGCTCAGACGTCCTAGTGACTCAAGCTCATATAAGCAACGGCAGTTTCACGAGCTCTCATCAATCTACGAAATTCCTTAATTAGCATCTTCTGGGCGGCATAAAATGTGCTTTAGGACTTTCTTTCTTGTGCGTTTCTTTGTACTTCCAGAACTGTCGTCCTGGAGTAATGGGCGAGACTGAAAAACTGTCGTTTTCCTTCCTTTTTCTCAATAGAACCGCTCCAATGGAGGCGTTTATTTGAATCCGCTTTCATTGACTCTCTCCATGACTGTAAGCACTGCTGGGTGGGTGGTAGAAAAACAATCGAAGAATGAAGGAACGCCATTGCTCCCCCCTCCCCCCCTCTCCGTCGGTCGCCTCACCGCGGTGTGTGGCAAGTCCGGCATCGCAGGCAGTAGCATCATCGTCATTGCCACCGCCGTCGTTAATTCGGATTAGCCCAACTACTGCTGTACCGCAGTAGTGCTGTACTTTTTCTTCGTTCCTTTGGGTGGAACGAAGAAGTAGTGAGCATTAGCTGAGCTGCTGCGATTGCTCCGTGTACGTGACCACCCAGAAGTGGGCGCTGGGCGAGGAAGGAAGGAAGGAGGGATGAGGACCACACACACTCACGCACCGTACGCACTCACACAAGCAGAAAAACTGTTGCGCTCTCTTCTTCCGCGCCTAAAGCGAGCCAATGGAAGGAAATCAGAGCCAGCAGAGTTTGGCAATTGTTGAAGTCGCATTAAACCTCATTTCCGGCAAGACCCAGAACCCTCCTTTCCGGCTCAACCCAAGCTGGCACCGTTCTGGACCGCACTGTACACGGACGCCATACGCACGTTGAGACTGAACGTGCACCGGAGTCGGCAGGAGTGAAAACTGGGGACTGGCAAAATAGACTTCTCAGAAGATGGCCAAGATTCTTCCGTGATGCTCGAATGCGGCACTGCATAGAGCCAGAGCTTCGTTCATGAACATCAGCTGGAACTCTTTTTCTCTTCATCACCATAAATGCAACATGCGGCAATCACTGAAGATCTTGGTCATTCTCTCCAAAGCCTATTTTGGCCGTCTCCAGTGATAACTGCACTGCATCAGGGCGGCGCTGTGACCGTGGCGAAGATTGAAATCAAGGCAGGAGTCTGGATTGCAGGGATGAATCTTCAAGCAGTACATCTGAAGCTCGAATCAGGAAAGTGTTGTTCCAGACATTTGTCAGTACAAGGGCAAAAAGGTATGATATTTTCGAGACTCTTTCACGCGCAATTTGGCCTTCGGACATCGACTGTGAATCCAGCTTTGGCACGTGCAAAGAGATGCTTGTAAAGCGTTTATTGTTTGACGAGACGCTGGAATGCTGTTGACTTTACGACGGGGCCAAAATCTCAAAGACTTCCAACACTTCGTCGCCTCCTCACGAACAGCTTACTTTTCAACTCTCTTTTCAAAGATCGCGTGCGTCGAAAGATGCCCGAATACATTCTTGTACCCCTTCCAAGTGTCTATCTGGACCACGCTTCGCTTCTCATCATCTGGACACCGCTGTTTTCCTCTTGCCTATCAACCACTTCAGGTGCCATTTCTCCGACTCTTCTTTAGGGTACTTTTGACTCACACAATGCTTATTATTGCGCATACGCGCAGTGCAGTGTACGGTACTTGAGCTGCGCCGAGCAGTCAGATACTACGTGGTACTATATCCCATACCCGCCTTATACCCGGTATGTGCATAAATACGGGTGCACACTTTATGCACGTAGTAGAATGCGCGGTCTGGAAGGTCAAAGGCCATTCAGCAATGTCCACCGCGTAACTAATGGCCGTTGAATGGCCTCGCAATAGTTTCTCTCGGAGCGACTCTGTGTTGATGTAAACGGTTCTTTAGCCACGAGGAAGATCAAGTTTACAACATCTATCATAGCAAGTTATAATTTAGAACATTTGTCGCGAGCCCACGACTGAAGGGTGCGATTTACTTAGCTTTATGCTCGTACGTAGCGCATTAAATGAACCTAAATTAATGGCTCTGCGAAAGCCAGGTTGGATTGGCTGTGGTGCTAAATGATGAACGACTCTAGTAACGTACTGACACCCCTCAGGATCCAAGAAGTTTTTTCCTTTGAATGCAGTAATGATGCACGTGAAGTAGCAATCATTTCTAAATCCATATCTAAATGCTGGCCGGGAGTAGATTATGAAATATGACAGTTTGAATTTAAGCGAAATCTGAATCAAAGTTACCTAATTCCACCGACACTGTTCCAGTGATCTTGGCAGGAACAGACTTTCAGTGCTTGATGCTCTCTGCGTCGACAGACAATGATTGGACAAGATCGCTCACAGTCCCAGTTTCAGGATCAAGCGAGGCTAAAAACCCGACCAAGCTGCTCTTGTTGAACGCAGCCGACCTCCAACTAACTTTTCGAAAAATCTCCCAGGCAGAGGACGACTGTGAGGACCTCTACTGGCTGCCGTCAAAGTCAGCCTTGGATTGGTGGGACAAACCTCCCTCGCCCAAGGCCTCCCACTCATCTGAGTTGATTGTTGCGTGTAGATTAAGTGATACAAACTTGATTGAGTTGGCCATTTGACTCATCCATCCACCGATCAATCCTATTAATTAAGAGAGAACTGAGTCACTGTTGCCAAAATTCGAGGCTTCCGGTTTTCATGCAAGCCCAAACTAATGCTGACCAAAGTCATACATCTATCAACAAAGTTATTTCCTTGTCGTAATAAAGTTACGGAGTTCGTGAGCGAAAGCTTGATGCCGAATGAGATGCTTTAGACGTTGCTACAGTATTTAGCTTTCCTCACGTAGTTCTTGTTCAAGAGGATTAAAACCAGCTTCGAATGGCTTGAATTTGGCAGTTCCAACCATCACTGGGCAACGAAGAATTTGAGAACTTTGGTACCCAAAAGTTTCTCAAGTCATGAGAGGTCTATGACGAGTCGTGCCTTGCTGACAACGCGTAAGAAAGTCAAAAAGATAAAAAAACAGTTGGGACGTCGACATATTTTACGCTTTTTTTTTAGGCTTTTCTATTTCCTTACGTAAATAAAATCTCCCTCTCGGCACCGTTAACAGACATTTACAATCATGACGTGACCGATATTTTGGCATCTCTTGCCAACAGGATGTCAACCCTGCTCCAGAGTGACGTCACCAATGTAAACAAAAGTTCCACCGACGTGACGAAACCCCTCTGCGAGGAACATTTTGCACCTCGATTGGTACCGTTTGTGAAGAAAAGGAAGATGTCACCTGCTGAGGACATTTCTTCCTGGCTTGACGCCCAACTGTCCCAGCTGCTGGGCTTTCCGGCTACTCAGGAGATCACACAGTAAAAACACTATTTTTCATTACAAGAAAGTTTAGAAGGTGTGTTTTTAGGTCATTGTACCAGAGGATGAGGCAGGAAAGAGTATTATTGAAAGGGGAGGGAACAGTTCTTTTGTATGATCATCTCTGCAAGGACATTTCCTCAATGCACGACAGGTATATCCTGTCCTTGGAATCACCCGAAGAGAGCGTGCGCTACCTCCTGGAGATGCTCGACTCTACCAACCAGCGGCATCTGGATCTGGTGTCGCAATTTCGCGAAAAGACTCGCAAGTCGAACGGTGCCAAGAAAGAGTTTGTTGAGGCTGGAAAGGCCTATTTGAAAAAGGCCTCACAGGCTGAGGAGTATGTCAGCGGCAACAAAGGCTCGGCAAAGAAGGTAATTGTGATTCAAAAACCAAATTAACAGTAGCTAAAACTACCTCTACCAGGGACAGAACAATGAAGCTGTGAAAAAATCTGGCAAGTCGAAGTTCGTCTCTCTTTACTCCCCGGACGCGAAGTCCATGGACTCCGTGATCTTGAAGGGTAGGCACAAGTGCGAGTGCCAGACGGTGAAGCACCCCCTTGTCAACAACTGCGTCTCTTGCGGCAGGGTCGTATGCTCTCAAGAAGGTACGCATGAAAAAAGTGAACCTTGGCGGTATTCAAGGTGAGCACTGGCCTGCACTTTATCAGGACTGAGACTAGAACGCAATCGAGTCGCCTCTGCATGCCGGCCCTTGACATAATAGTCATTTGTGACTCATAACTTCAGGTTCAGGTCCTTGCCTATTCTGTGGAGATCTAGTGTGCACGAACGAGGAGCAGGAGGTCCTGGATCGAAACTCCAGAAAGTCCGAGACCTTGAGGAATAAACTCATGATGGTGGACAAGGAATATGCTCCTTCAGACACATTGGCAAAGGCGCAGAAGCACAAGGAAAAACTGCTCGAGTTCGACCAGACCTGTGAGAAGAGGACTCAGGTGCGCGAATTTTTTGACGTATGCGAGGGGTCATAAGCTGTCTATACGGGGTATAAGATATCCCCGCTCAGGAATGAAGGGGGGGGGGCTGAAAGACGTGGATGAGTTTGGCCTGGAAGATCTACCCCGCTCCTTGGTTGTTGATCAGTACTTTGAACTACTGGAACGAAGGGACCCCCGAGGTGGATTCTTCCGAGAATGGAGTCACTACAGAGATAAAGTGACTCCATTGAGATGAATGAACTTGGAGAGTTTTCTAAAGAGTGCATTATTCAGTGATCCGTGCGAAACTGAGGCTGGTTGCTACCAAAAATTGCAGGTAATTGACGATGAGAGCGATTATTTCTCCTTGGATTCGAACCAGTGGTTAACGGCGGATCAGAGAGAGGCGCTGACCAAGAGAGAGCAGCAGATCAGGGAGGAGAAGTACGGATCCAGGCTCAACAGAAAGATCACCTTCGACTTTGCAGGTAACTGAACATGAGCTTTTAAATAACGAAAGGCTCATAACCCTAGCTACCTTTGCTGTTCTTAGGCCGCAGAGTCGTTGAAGATGAGGCCTTGGCGTATGATCCCTCCAAGGACGAGATTATCAGAAAAATTATGGACAGTGACAACCCAGGGACGAATAGAACGCAGTTCACCACAGAAATAACAGCAAATCCAAACATTGAAGGCATCGCTCCTGTGGTTAGTAGGAGAACAATAAGCATGGAAAAAAAGCACATAAATAATCCGTACACTTCCAGCTGGTCGAAACCAAGACCCGCGAAGGTCACAGACAATCCCAAAAGGAGCCGAGCTCTATTAGATTCGGTCGAAGACTTCAAGATCGCGAGCTTCAAGAGATGAGCGATGACGGACTCTGCCTTTCCATGCATCAACCCTATGCCTCTCTTCTTGTAAGACCACGTCTATTTTCTATCGACTCTTGTCACACATTTGCAGACTGTTCAAGCATAGTCATATAAAGACGCATTCGTCTTCCAACTCTCTTAGTCTCAACAAACCCAGAAGAAGACACAGATCAACGATACATTAAATAAGAAATCATGAACTATACTAGTAAGCATATCTGACTCCCAAAGGTCTGTGGCATCAAGCGCGATGAGGGTCGGACGTGGTACTCTCCAGTCCGCGGTCGCTTGTGGATCCACGCGGCCTCCAAGGTGCCCACTGACGAGGAGGTCAGACAGGTCAAAGACTTCTACAGAGACTACTACGAAGGTCAATGACGTCAGAGCAACTGCATATAAAAATCTGAAAAAAAGATGACTGACATTTATTGATGCTGGTGCTATGTCAACCTTGATAGAAGACTTTAATATTGCAGACAAAAATCTTCGTTTTCCTCCGTCGTTCCCCACTGGCTGCCTCTTGGGTTGCGTCGACGTCGCGGACTGCTTAGGACAGGAAGAATACAGAGAACAGTGAGAATTGATCTCAGCAACTTCGGCAATTGTGCAACCAAAAGTTCACTTCTCTCATAGATTTCCTCTGGGAGAATCTGATTCGAATTACGTGTTCGTCTGCGCAAACCCTCAGGAGCTCCTAGTCAAGTTTCCAATGGCCGGAAAGCACAAGATCTGTGAGAGATTTATCGGAATTCCCCTTGACTTTTCTAAATAATTGTCTGCTAAACTATGTTTTTCTAGATAAACTGGATGCCAACATTCACCAAGCTGCCAAGAAGGCTGTGAAGAAGAACTTGATGGCTTAAAGATTCACATGTGTTGATATCATGACTTTTGACTGCATCTGAGTAAAAACTGTCACGCATACACACATGCGGGTCACTTTCTCATTTCCCGCGCTATCCAAAGAATTCGGCGCTCGTCCTTAGAGGAAAGTTATAGAAAGCCCTCCTGTCTCAGGGTTGCGACATCCTAAAACAAGGAAGCGAAACATTTATCGCATTTTCTTAAGTTTCCTAGGAATTACCATTATCTTAAAAAGTTCTGCTACTGGTGTATATATGTAGTTGCGTTTGTCTGACCTTGTGGTTCGTGCCAATATTGTTCGATCTTAACGCTTAACGCTTTCGCATCCGCAAAGGACCTTGTGCAGCTGACAAAGGCCGATAGCAGGGGAAAGGCCAACAAAAAACCATCAACTCGCCAGCATCACCATTGATTTTTCATGTTGTGGACAGTATAGAATTCCTCAGCTTCAGAGTAAAATGTCCGCCCAGCAGCGTATGAAGGTGGCCAACGAAAAGGCCTCCAAAAACATCACCAGCAGAGGAAACGTGATAAAATCTGTGGTGAGAAAGAGCTATGCCTGATCTTCTTTCAAAAGCTTTATTGAGTTTTACTACACAGCAAAAATCTCAGGAGGGCAAGTATCCAGTGGGCCCTTGGCTGTTAGGATTCTTTATCTTCGTCGTGTGTGGTTCAGGTGATGATTGTGTTGTGCTATAAAGACGTATCACTGACTTCACTTTTATTGCCACAGCTATATTCCAACTGATCCAGAGCATTCGGATGGGCTAAAAAATGGCTTGATCAAGAGCAAAATATTTGTACAGAATGACTGTACTTAGCTTTCTCAGGCAGCACAAAAGGTTGAACTGTTTCTACTCGTGTGGCGCTCTCTGAAGAAGTAATGAAGAGCAACCATCCGGTCCCCTTTTGCACTTTTAGTTGTTACAATAGCTGATACTTTACAATATCAGGAAAGGCATGTCTAAAAATGCTACCCATTGTGCATGCTAGCCAATCATAGATATGACTCCTCAACTTGTTTACACAATAAATGTCGTACCCAACATGATGACCTGATTGAAGTCGGCTTGCTCTTTTTATTCGTCCTGCTTCTGCCAAAAGATATCGCATTTTAGACAGGCAACAAAGTCACGTTGCATCAGCATAAGTAACACGCACACAGGAGAGACTATTCACACATACGAATGTACATAAATCCTCAATGACACGTACATGATGTATACCACTTATACCGTAAAACAGTGTCGATGAAATCGTAGCTCGTACGAAGAAAATATATTTAATTAAAAAATGCAACAAACACAAACTTATCGTTCTTCTCCAAAAGAAAAGTGGGACCGCAATTTTAGACTAATTCTTTCTAATTCAAGGACTTTATTCCTCTTCTACAAGCAATTTCCTCCAAGCAGCAATACGGACAAAACTTGTACACCTCGAGTCAATCCATTCTCTTTAGCATCTACACAAGCTTTCCTTGTTCTACCAGCTTGAAATCTCTCAGTAAAATGCGGCCTGAACGTGAGGTTTACTCTGTAGGATTGTGAGGCCCTTCATCAGCGGAGTTTCCTAAGAAATCCTGCATTTGGTACGCGTAAAAATGAATCAAAAATCAACTTTAGAGATTTCTTAAGATATTGGATAAGATAGTGTAAGTCATTAACTTTGCTATTACTGCTGTCTTTCTACTGAGTAGGTCATCTGGGCCTTAGACGTGGGCTGCTGTTGTAAAACGATGGTTCCGGCGTTTGAGCCGGCGACCAGAACTTGCTGCTCTTGCTGCTGCGGCAACCCAGCTGTCACTATAGTCTGCTGCTGCAGCAACTGCGGTTGCTGCTCTGTTGTGGTCATGATGACCATCTGCTGCTGGCCGCCACCGTTGGCCAGCTGCGACGCGTCCATGTAAAGCGTCTGTCCGCCGCTCGCGGCCGCCGCCGCGGCTTCGTCGTCATTTACTAGGATCAAGTAGGTGTCGCCGCCGCCGGCGGCTGACGCTGGTGCCTCAGTGCCTGAAGCGGCCGCGCCGGCGTTCCCCGGGTCGAAGACGAGGCTGTCGCCAGCAGATGTGGTGTGGTAGATAATGTTTTGCTGCTGCTGTTGCTCTGCAATTGTCACAGTTGTCAACGAAGATGCTGCAGCAGCAGCCACAAACTGTTGCTGTTCTTGTTC